>Ga0208193_1000019_pt1 | contig 111344 bp, 90 predicted proteins | sample June2015DPH_17_2_FD_184716 | JGI IMG/M metagenome (GOLD analysis project Ga0208193, IMG submission 184716) | Peatland microbial communities from SPRUCE experiment site at the Marcell Experimental Forest, Minnesota, USA - June2015DPH_17_10... | ecosystem: Environmental > Terrestrial > Soil >...
TGGGCCGGCGCCACTCCAATCACTGTGAAGCGCCGATCGTTGACGGAAATGGTGCGGCCCAGAATTTGCGGGTCGGAGCCGTAACGGTCGCGCCACACCTCTTCGGCGACGACCGCGACCGGCGCCTGCCCCGCGGCGGTACATTCATCGGGACGGAAGAAGCGGCCGGATCTGGGGCGTTGAGTGCCGAACACTTCGAAGAAATTGCAGGAAACCAACAGGGCCGGGACGGTGGACGAACGGTCGGTTCCCAACGTGACTGACGCACGGTACGATGCCGCGACGCTGCGCAGCGAACGCGCGCGATCGCGGTAGGCGCGATACTCATCGTCCGTCACCGCGCCGAATTGCGACATGCCGTCGCCGGTGTGCAGCGGCGACACACGCACGAAGCTGTCGGGATCGGGCACGCGTGGGCGGAAGGCCACGGCGTTCAGCAGCGTGAAGACGCTGACGTTCATCCCGATGCCGAGAGCGAGTGTGGCAACAATGGTGACGGAGAGGCGCCAGTTCTTACCAATCAGGCGCAAGCCGAAGCGGAAATCTTCGGCCAGTCCGGCGAGGCGGAAAAATGGCGCCGGATCGGGCTCCTCTTCGGCCAGGGAACTCCAGAACGGCGTGGGTTTGGCGGGGACTTCGACGGCGGGTTGGAAGTCTTCGATGTCTTCGATCGAACCGCGTTCGAAGTTGATCTGGAGTGTGGAGACGGCGGGCTCGGGCACGTCGTCATAGACGATCGCCGCCTCGGGCCAACTTTCGGTGCGGCGTTGGCGCATAGAGCGCCAGGCGCCAAACAACAGCGGAAACGCGGCGGCGAAGGGCGCCCAGCCGGCGGCGAAAGCATGGATGGCCAGAGCGGCGGCGCCCAGATAGGAGAGGGCGCCGAATGCCATTAAGATCAAATGCACGGGCTGGCGCTTGCCCGGAAGGTAAGAGCAGGTGAACGGCACTTTGAGCCAATCGCGGAAGAGGAACTCATAGACCACCAGGGCCAGAAAGAAGCCCAGAATGGTCACGCGCAGGGCCTGCCACACGCCGAACACCACGATGGCGGCGGGAACGCTGCAGGCGTACACCGGGACCAGCCCGCAGCACACCACGAAGCGATCGACACCGCGCAGCCACGACGGGCGCCCTTCGCTTTCAGCGGTCTGGAAGACCCAGTTGGCGCGCAGTTCGCAGGGGACAGAAAACAGATAGCGGAGCCCGGCAATCAGGAAGACCGAGACGGCTAGCGGGATGAGCAGGACCGGCGCCCGGTCACGCAGATCGCCCGCGCCGATCATCCAGGCGATCGCCAGGCCGGCGCACACCTGCAACAACAGGCGATGGACGCGGCTGCGCGTCAGCGTTTTCCAGAGGAAGGAAAACACGGCCTGTTCGCGAGCGTCCTTTAGAGTAAGGCTGGAAGGCCACCTCAGGAGCGCTCCGCGGGGCGGCCGGCTGCGCTGTGGTATTTCGATCAGCAGCCGACGGTAGCGATGGTAGCTGAGCAGATACGCGATGATTGCGAGCAGCGGCGCACCCGCGGTGGCGTATACGGCATATCGGGCGCCCTGTTCCGCGCCGCCAGACAACGCCGACCAAAGTCCCAGAAACCAGTTTGGCGGCCACCACGCGGCGGAAGGTTGATGCCACAAGAACGGCAGGGCCGCTACATTCGCCGTGAAGAGAATGGCTTGCGCAAAGATGGAGACGCGCTCGAACAGGCGCGGCGGCAGCAGGTTCAAGAGCAGACCCTGCAACGCCAGCATCCCGAAGAATACGAAGACGCAGCCGGCGGAGGCGGAGGCGAATAGAGCGAAAGCGTGCGCGGGAATCGACGGGTGCGGCTGCCACCGGCTGGCGCTGATCCAGGCGAACAGAAATGCGGGAATCGCGTTCATCGCCAGGACGAACGCCGCGAAGGCCAGGACCACCGCCGCCAGCTTGCTCCAGAAAATTTCCAGCGCGGTTACCGGAAACGCGGCCAGAGCCAGGCAATCGCGCAGGGTGGGAAACAGCGACTGCCACTGAATCGCCGTCAGCAGCGCCGTCATGCACATGGCGAGGCCGATCAGCCAGAGCGTGTCCGCGCGCACCAGGTGCAGATACTGTGCCGGATAATTGTCGACAGCCGGGCAGAAAAGCGACGGCTCGCCGGCTTCCAGGCAGCCATAGCGATGCCTCATGAGCGGCACCATGAGAATGCTGGTGGAGAGCAGGACGGAAACGACGCCGGTCACGACTTTGGCCCACTGTCCGGGCGTGGTCACCAGGTCGCTTTCGAAGAAGCGAGCCAGAAAATGGCGTGCCAGCTCGAAGTGGACGCCGTGGGTGGCATCCATCCATTGACGGGCGCGGCTCATGGCGCAGCTCATGGGGCCACCACGTCCAAAATGCGCTGCGCCAGGGCATCGGTATCCTCGGCCTGCGTGACCTGCGCGAAGATGCCTTCCAGCGAGGATTCGGCCATGAGACGGCGGAGGTTCGCGACCGAATCGTGCGCCACCACCTGGCCTTTGCGCAGGATCAGGACGGCGTCGCAGATCTTCTCCACCACCTCCAGCACGTGCGAACTGTAGAGCACCATTTTGCGGCGTCCGGCGAGCGCTTTGATGAGGCTGCGCAAGACCAGCGCGGCATTGACGTCGAGGCCGGAAAACGGCTCGTCGAGGATCAGCAGTTCCGGATCGTGAAACAGCGAGGCGGATAGCAGAATCTTCTGGCGCATGCCTTTGGAGTACGATGCCAGCGGCGAGTGGCGGTCGTCCCAAAGGCCGAAGAGGCGGAGCAGTTCATCCATCTTCGGTTCGAGCGCGGAGCGATGCAGGCCGCGCAAGCGCCCGGCGAGTTGCAGGTATTCGCGGCCCGAGAGATGCGGATAGAGATGCGGCTCTTCGGGCACGTAGCCTATATTGTGTTGGAACTCTTTGAGATTTTGGCGGACATCGCGCCCGTGAAAAAGGACGCGTCCGGCATTCGGCTGGATGAGGCCGATGATCATCTTGACGGTGGTGCTCTTGCCGGCTCCATTGGGTCCCAAATAGCCGAGAATCTCCCCCGGGCGAATCGTAAAGCTAACGCGATCCACCACGGCGATTCCGCCATAGCGCTTGGTCAGTTGACAGACTTCCAGCATGGCGAATAGACGCCGGGGACCGGGGAAATGTTCCGCCTTGGGGACAGACGCGCATACCCCCTGTCAACTCCTAGATCGTCGGCTACTCGGAAATTATCCTGAAACGCCGTTCCGGCAAGCCGGTTCGATTAGGAACGATAAGTCGGCTAGCATCCGCCGATGCTATAGACGCAAACGTTGCGAGCGTCATTCGGCGCAGCGGGCGCCAACCGGACGGCAGCGGCGCCTGGAAGAGCAAGAGAGCACTACCCCCAGCGCGTTCCGCCAGAGCCGCATTCATCGCGGACAACCATCTTACCCACCAATTCTGCTCCCCCCAAAACCCCGTTCACACGACTTCCAACTATTTGTTTCGCCTATTTTTCAAGCACTTAAGCCCCGCCGCTCCCTTCAGCCGCAAAAACGCCTGCTAGTCTCGAATCGAGGTTTTATGTCTACCGAACAACACCGCACCAATTCACCAGAATCTACCGGTCGAGGCGCCACCCAGGCGAAGGCCGCAGCCCGCTACAACCCCCTGAAGCACGGCATTTTCGCCATTTACCAGATCATGTTCGACGAATCCGCCGAAGCTCTCGCCGATCTCGCTGCCGAATATCACGAGCAGTACAGCCCCGCCAATGCCAAGCAGCGCTTCCTCGTCGACACTCTCATCAGCAACGAATGGCGCCTCCGTCGCATGCGCCGCGTGGAAGCCGAACTCTGGGAGTACGCTACCAACGCCTTCCTGGCAAACAATAGCGAAGTCCCGGCCTGCTCTTCCGGCGACTCCTTCGCTACCGGCTCCGAACAATTCGTCCACCTCCAACGAATCGTCAATTTCTGCGAGCGCAATTATCACCGCGCCCTCAAAGAGCTCCAAGCCAAAGCGGGCCGGGCGCCGTCGTCTGCCGACGTGCCTGCCGACCCCGGTCCCATGCCGCAGAAATCCGAGCCTCAAGCCGGGCCTGAGCCCGCCACCGCTCCCCCGGAACCCAAACAATCCACACCCAGTTCCGCGAAATTGGCTTCGTTCCGTCAAAATTCTAAAACCCCACCTCCCGCCGCCCCAAAAACGCCCGGCGTTCCGCCATCTGCCAGCCCGGTCGCCCCTGCAAACCCGGCAGAAACCCAACCATCCGCCTCAGATTGCGACCCAAAACCGCCGGAAGCCGCATGAAGATTCTTCCAATCAAATCTTAGCCGCCATCAAACCAATTTGCCGCCACCCCAATTTGCCTCCACTTCACCCTGTTATCCTCGAAATTAGCGCCCCGTCCGCCGCGCTTCCCAAATGAAAAAACTGCTCGCTCTCAATCGCGGCGAAATCGCCATCCGCATTCTGCGCGCCGCCAATGAGCTCGGCCTGCGCACCGTGGCCATCTACTCGCAGGAAGACCGGTTGGCGCTGCATCGATTCAAGGCGGACGAAGCTTACTTGATCGGCGCCGGAAAAGGTCCGGTGGAAGCCTATCTCGACGTGGAAGGCATCGTCGCGCTGGCCAAGGAAAAAGGCGTCGACGCCATCCATCCGGGCTACGGGTTCCTGGCCGAGAATCCCACGCTGCCCCTCGCCTGCGAGCGCGCGGGCATCACGTTCATCGGGCCCAACGCGGGCTTGCTCGAGCTGCTCGGGGACAAAACCGCCGCGCGCAAATTGGCGCAGCAGGCCGGCGTGCCGGTGGTTCCGGGGACCGCAAAGGCCGTGAGCAATCCGAAGCAGGCGCAGAAGATCGCGGCCGGCATCGGATTTCCGCTGATCGTCAAAGCCGCATTCGGCGGCGGCGGGCGTGGCATGCGCGTAGTGGAAAAGGCCGCCGATTTTGCCGGCAAGCTGGAAGAAGCGCGGCGCGAAGCCAAGGCTGCCTTCGGCAACGACGCCGTATTTCTGGAGCGGTTCGTGCGGCGCGCGCGGCATGTGGAAGTGCAGATTCTGGGCGACCGCCAGGGCCACATTCTGCACCTCTATGAGCGCGATTGCTCGGTGCAGCGCCGCCATCAGAAAGTAGTGGAGGTCGCTCCGGCGGTGGGGCTCGATGCCGCCATCCGCGCCGCGCTGGCGGATGCCGCGGTGAAACTCGCCAGGGCCGCGGGCTATTACAACGCCGGCACGGTAGAGTTTCTGGTGGATGCCGATACCGGCGAGTGGTACTTCATCGAAGTGAACCCGCGGATTCAGGTGGAACACACGGTCACCGAAATGGTGACGGGCATCGACCTGGTCCGCTGCCAGATTCAAGTGGCCCAAGGGCACAGCCTGCACGGGCCCCAGATCAATCTGCCGCCGCAGGATAGCATTCCGCTGTATGGGTACGCGCTGCAGTGCCGCATCACTACGGAAGATCCGGCGAACAACTTTGTGCCGGACTACGGGAAGCTCTCCACCTATCGCTCGCCCGCCGGCTTCGGCATTCGCCTGGACGGCGGCTCGGCCTACAGCGGCGCCGTGATCACTCCCTATTACGATTCGCTGCTGGTGAAGACCACCGCGTGGGGCCGCGAGTTTCCGCACGCCTGCCAGCGCATGGACCGCGCTCTGCGCGAGTTTCGCGTGCGTGGCGTGAAGACCAATATTCCGTTCCTGGAAAACGTGGTCAACCATCCGGATTTTCAGGCCGGGCGAGTGACTACGCGCTGGCTGGAAGAGACCCCGGCGCTGTTCAAGTTCGTAGTCAAGAAGGACCGCGCCACCAAGCTGCTGACCTATCTCGGCGACGTGATTGTCAACGGGAATCCTACCGTAGCCGGCAAGCCTGTGCCGCTGCGCTTACGGACGCCGCCCATTCCGCCGCACGATCTCAGCGCGCCGCCGGAAGGCACGAGACAGATATTGGAACGCGACGGCGCCGCGGGATTAGTAGCTTGGGTGCTGGCGCAGAAGCGGCTGCTGCTGACCGATACCACCTTCCGCGATGCGCACCAATCGCTTCTCGCTACGCGCGTGCGCACTTACGACATGATGGCCATTGCGAACTTCGTGTCACACCGGCTGCCCAACCTGTTCAGCCTGGAAATGTGGGGCGGCGCCACGTTCGACGTGACCATGCGCTTCCTCTATGAAGACCCGTTCGTGCGCCTGCGGCGGCTCCGCCAGGCGATTCCGAACATTTGTTTTCAAATGCTGCTGCGCGCTTCGAACGCAGTCGGGTACACCGCATATCCCGATAACGTGGTCGCCGAGTTCATCTACGAAGCTTCGGCGCAAGGCATGGATATCTTCCGTATCTTCGACTCACTCAACTGGCTGCCTAACATGAAGGCGTCCATGGAAGCGGTGCGGAAGACTAAGTCGGTGTGCGAGGCGGCTATCTGTTACACCGGCGACATTCTCGACCCCAAGCGCGATAAGTATCCGCTGGCTTACTACGTGCACATGGCTAAAGAATTGGAGCGCATGGGCGCGCACATGCTGGCTATCAAAGATATGGCCGGCCTGTGCCGTCCTTACGCCGCGGAGAAGCTGGTGAAGACCCTGCGCGACCAGATCGGCATTCCGATTCACTTCCACACGCACGATACCAGCGGCATCAACGCGGCGTCGGTTCTGAAGGCGGCAGAAGCGGGCGTACACATCGCCGATGGCGCAGTGGCGTCCATGAGCGGACAGACCAGTCAGCCGAATCTCAATTCGATGGTCGCGGCCCTCGACCACACGAAGCGCGCGACCGGTCTTGACCTCGATGCGTTGAATCTGTACGCCGATTATTGGGAGACAGTGCGAGACTACTATGCGCCGTTCGACACCGGCCCGAAAGCGGGTACGGCGGACGTCTACTTACATGAGATGCCGGGCGGCCAGTATACCAATCTGAAGGAACAGGCCGAGTCGATGGGTCTGGGCGCACGCTGGCGCCAGATCGCGCGGACTTATGCCGATGTCAACATGGCGTTCGGCGATATTGTCAAAGTGACTCCGTCGAGTAAAGTGGTGGGAGACATGGCCATCTTCCTGGTGAACCACAACATGACTATGGAACAATTCGAACAGTCGGCGCCGGATCACAATCTGACGCTGCCCAGTTCGGTGATCGACATGTTCATGGGGTCTCTGGGCGAGCCGGATGGCGGATGGCCTAAGAAGCTGCAGAAGATCATTCTGCGTGGACAGAAGCCGCGCCGCGGACGTCCGGGCGCGCATCTGCCGAAGGTCGATTTGGATGAGACTGCGGCAGCCGTGGAGAAGAAGATCGGCCGGCGTCCGTCAAAGGACGAGACGCTGAGTTACCTGATGTATCCCGACGTCTTCGTGAAGTTCGCGCGCAACCGCCAGACCTGGGGCGATGTGGACGTGCTGCCGACGCCGCAGTTTTACTATGGCATGGAGAGAGGCGCGGACATAACGGTGGAGCTGGAGCCGGGCAAGTCGCTGGCGATCAAGTTTCAAACCGTCGGCGAGCCGCATCCGGACGGTACGCGCACGGTATTCTTCGAGCTCAACGGCCAGCCCCGCGAGGTGACCGTCCGCGACCGCAGCCTGGAGGTGAAGCAGCCCGCGCGAGTGCAGGCGGATATCACCAAGCCGGGCGAGATCGGCGCGCCGATTCCGGGCGTGGTATCGAGCGTCGCGGTAGAGCTGAATCAGAAAGTCAAGAAGGGCGACCCACTGCTGGTGCTGGAAGCGATGAAGATGCAAAGCACAGTTTACTCGCCCTTGGCAGGCACAGTAAAACAGTTGCTGGCGCAGCCAGGACAACACGTAGAATCCAAAGACCTGCTGTTAATCATCGCCCGGCCCAACATCGGGACCCGGGGTAACGCCGGCGGTCTTGCCGCCGGCTCTTTTTCAGGCTAGAGTCAAGGTGCCGGCGGCAACCGCGGGCGCAACTAGTCGCCGAAGCTGCCGACTTCTTCCCGCTCTTCCACAGCCGCCTTAGCCTTCGCAGCCGGAGCCGGCGCAATCGAACCAATCTGCACCAGTTCCGGACCGGCCGGCTCTTTCAGCACATGCTCACGATACAGCTTCGCCATCCGCGCGTCTTCCTGAGACTGCTTCAGCTTCGCGTCGCGCGCGCGAATCTTCTCTTCCCCGGCGTTCTTGGCGATGCCCAGCTTGTCGAGATCGTGCTGCACTTCCGTGGTAACAATTCCCTCACGCAGCAGCAGCGAGTGATCTTTGCTATTCAGAGGCACAGCCTTGTTGCCGGCGAAAATTTCGTGGCGGCCCTTCTCCTCATACCACTTAGTAAGTGTGGCCGTCATGTGCATCTTCTCGATGATGTTACGCCAGCCGATGCCCGTGTTATAGGCGCAGAAAGAGATTTCGCCTTCCTGCGTGGCGTAGGGGATGATGCACTGCTCGGTGCGGCGGAAATCGTAATTGAACAGATCCTGGAACCACATGCCGGCGATGAAGAGGAAGTTCCAGCGGTCGCGGCGGCGCTGTTCGATGTCGCCCATCGTGCGGTCCTTGCCCACTTTGCCGTAGTTCTTGCCGGTGGCCCCGAAGGTCTTATCGAATTTCGCCATCAGGTCGGTGAAGCGGAAGTGAGTGGGCGATTTGAAGGGGTCGTAATTGCGGCCCAGCGCCAGGGCCATGCCGATGATCGACATCCACTTCCCGCGCGCAGCGTCGTTCACATGCGCCACGTCTTTCGCCAGCTGATCGGCATTGACGAACGCGGTGAAGGGGACCGATTCCTTGGTTTCCTTATCCACCATGACGGCCATGCCGACGCCGCAGTTGGGGTGGCAGCCACAGCTCAACTGTCCCCAGGTGGCCGTGGGACCGTGCACCAGATCGCTCCAATCGGAGAAGGTGGAAATGAACGAAATCGGGAACCAGTCGCGAACCGGCTCGCCGAGCCCGGTCTGGCTCTTCACGTCGTGCGCCAGGTGCGACAGCGTGTAGCGCTGGGCGGCTCGCCGCTCGTCGGTGATGGCCTCGTCGCGCCCGGTGAAGCTCACCGGCTGGAACGAAAGGAACGGAATCTTCTTGGGATTATCCAGCGCGAACTGAATCACGCGGCCCACCTGCTCATTATTGATGCCGTTGATGATCGTGATCACCGGGACGATATCGACGCCGTTCGCGTACAGGTTTTCGATAGCGCGGAGCTTCACATCGAACAGGTTGCCCACTTTGCGGTGCGAGTTGGCGGCATTGCCTATGCCGTCGAACTGCAGGTACGCATAGCGCAGCCCGGCGTCGGCGGCCTTCTTGCAAAATTCGGGACTCTTGGCGAATTCGATCCCATTGGTGGCTGCCTGCACCGAGGTGTAGCCGACTTCGCGCGCATACCGGACAGCGTCAAGGAAGAATGGCGAAAGCGTCGGCTCGCCGCCGGAGAACTGCACCGACATCTGCCGCTTCGGCTTGATGGTGATGGCATTATCGAGCAGCGTCCGGACATCGTCCCAGGTCAGCTCGTGTACGAACCCGACCTGATTGGCGTCCATGAAGCACGGGTCGCACATCATATTGCAGCGGTTGGTAAGATCGACCGTAAGCACCGAACCGCGGCCGTGGGTGATGGTGCTCGAGCCATGCTTGTGGAGCGTGGAATCGTTGTGGGCGCGAATGTCGCGGCCGGGGAATACGTCTTCGAGATGCTTGAAGAACGCCGTGTCCATCGCCATGACGTCTTCAAAGTGTCCGTGGACGGCGCAATCCTTCACCATCAGGATCTTGCCATCGCGCTCGATCACCTTAGCCTTAATCTCGCCGGGACGCGAGTTGTAGAGAATGTCGATGGGCTCTTTGCCATCGAGAATCCGCTGGCGGATTTCCGGCACGCAGCGCGGGCACAGCGAATCGGTATCGCGCGGCCATCCGAGCGGCGGCTTGATCTTCTCCCAGGACTTCAGGAGCGGCTTGTCGGACCATTTCGGCACAAATCCCGGATTCTGGTGGATCTGATTCAGCGAATCGAATACTGCCCAAGCGGCGCTGGCGGCGTACGTTACGGCTTTCTCTACGTATTTAATAGGCTTGTGCATCTCTGTGTGCCCTCCCGATGGCTCAGGTTTGATCTGAATAAAGCTAAGCGCACCCGATATAGCAAGACGGTATGGTGCGCTTAGACGAAGTATAGTGAAGCCCGCGCAGCCGGACCATAGATTGCCATTAAAGCGTTGAAATTGTTGGTTGTACGGTGCATCACGGGGTTGAACGGGGCAATTCGCCGGATAAACGGCCCAGGCTTGTAGGCGTATGAAAGGGAACGGTTTAGGTCCCGATGCGAACGTAGTAAGATGGTCGGGGCAACGATCGGCCAAGGGAGGACACATGGCGGGAAGACCGGGATTTCGAGTGCGCGGTGGTTGGCAGCGGCCGGCGGCCGATTTGCTGGCGGCGTTTGGCCAGGCGGCCAGCTCGCAGGTGGCAGACGCAATGTCGCGTCTGGGAGCAATGGATTCGGGCATCCGTTCCGTGTGGCCGGGGCCGCGCGTAATCGGCGCCGCCGTGACGGTATGGTGTCATGCCGGCGACAACGTGATGTACCACAAGGCGCTCTCGCTGGCGCAACCGGGCGACGTGATGGTGGTCAACACACAGGGGTCGGGCAATGCAGGCTTCGGCGAGCTGCTCGCCACCAGCGCGATGAAGATCGGCGTGCGCGCGGTGGTTGTGGACGGCATGGTGCGTGACGCTGAAGCGCTGGAGGCGATGCGCCTGCCGGTGTGGGCGCGCGGCCTATCGCCCAGCGGGTGTAATAAAGATGGCGCCGGCGAGGTGGGCGCGATCGTCGCCTGCGGCGGCGTGGCGGTGCGGCCGGGCGACGTGATCGTGGCCGACCGCGATGGCGTGGCCGTGGTCCCGTTGGAAGACGCGGCCGAAGTGGCGCGCTTGTCGATGGAGGTAGTAGCCCGCGAGAGCAAGCGGCTGGCGGAGATCGAGGCGGGGTTGCTGGTGCGGCCGGAGATCGATGAGGGGCTCAGACGGGCAGGTGTGGTGGAGTGATTTTGGAGAGCGGGCGCAAACTGTGCGCTAGCTTAGTCTAGCCATAACTAAGCCTTCACGATGGCGGCTTTCTTGACGAAGTCCGGGTCGAACTCCAGGCCCATGCCCGGCCCGGTGGGCAGCGGAATCACGCCATTCTTAATCGTGAAATTCGGCTTGTACCACGGTTCCGGCTTGGCTTCGGAACGATGTACATACTCCATGTACGGGCCGATATTCGGCGTCGCCGCGGCAAATTGCAAAATGTTGACGCTCGCGGCGCCGGTCTGCGTGTTGTGCGGACAGATCCACATGTTCGCCTTGCGCGCCATGCGTGCGACGCGCGCGGCGCGCGTAAATCCGCCGTTGTAACTGAGGTCGGGCTGCACCACGTCCATCACGCGATTGTCAATCATCCACTGGAACTGCCACAGGCTGGAATTCTGCTCGCCAAACGCGATCTTAATATCGAGAGCGTCGGCCACCTTCTTGGTATCGCCCAACTGCTCCCACGGGCAGGGCTCTTCGAACCAGAGATAGTGCATCTCCTGCAGGCGCTTGCCCACCTCAATGCCTTTGGCCACGCTGTAACTGCCGTTGGAGTCGGCCATCAGAGTCACCTTGCCCGCCAGCGTCTTCGCCGCGAGCTCGAAGATCTTTTCCGTGCGGCCCGGGTAGGTATCGCGATTGGCGCTCATGCGCCCGCCGATCTTGAACTTCACAGCCTTGGCGCCGGTTTCCTCTACTCCGCGAACGTAGACATCCACTTCCTCTTCGGCGGTAGTGTCGCGGCCCGATCCGGAGAGATACACCGGAATCTCCTTACGCAAGACGCCGCCCATGAGTTCGGCGACGCTCTTATGCGCGGTCTTTCCCATCAGATCGAGCAGGCTCTGCTCGACGTACGCCACCGGGCACCAGAAGGCCTGGCCCGATAGTTTGTAGTTGGCGATATACACGTCGTCGACCAGAGTCTCGATGTCGCGCGCATCCTTATTCAGGAAAGCGGGAATGACGCGGCGGTGCAAAATGGGGATGAAATCCTCCATGTCCTTAGTGAGGATCAGACCCTCGGCGCCGTCCGTGGAGCGCGTGCGCAGGAAGAACTGTTTGCCCGATTGCAGCAGGTCGATGGAAGCGATCTTCACAGGAGAAGAGATCTTCTTATGGAGGTCGAAGACCGGCTGCTGCCAGTCCGGGGTTGCGGTGTCAGCGTCGCCGGTCGCGGCGGATGCCGTATCGTACGCCGACGATGCGGATGCCGCGAGAAGAGCGGCTCCCGTGGAAGTCTTAACGAAATTGCGGCGGTTCATATTCCCTCACCATTTCACAGTCTTGCCTGGTTCGAGCGCCCATACTTCGGTCTGCGCGTGCGTCAGTTTCTCGCGCAACTGTTCGGGCGTGCCCGTGAGCGCCGGAAACGTTCCGAAGTGCATGGGGATTACCTTAGCCGGCCGCAGTAACTTGCAAGCGGCGGCAGCTTCATACGGGCTCATGGTGTAGAGGTCGCCAATCGGAACGATCGCCAGCTCGGGGTGATAGAGCTGCTCGATCAACTGCATGTCGGAAAAGACGTTGGTATCGCCCGCGAAGTAGAGCGCGCGGCCATCGGCGAAGCGCAGCACGTAGCCCGCGGCCTCTCCGCCATAGATGATCTTCCCGTCGTCGAGGATGCCGCAACTATGTACGGCGTGCGTCATAGTGACAGTCACTCCTGCCACCTGCTGCGAGCCGCCCTTGTTCATGGGCCGCGTATTTTGTACGCCTTTCGATTCCAGCCAATTGCAACATTCAAAGATAGCGACCACCTCAGGCGAGAATTTCTTCGCCAGCGGCACGGCATCGTGGATGTGATCGAAGTGGCCATGCGAGACGCAGATGGCGTCGACGCGGTCGATTTCGAAGCCTTTGGGGAACTTTGGGTTTTCGGTCCACGGGTCCATGAGAAAGACGTGACCCGAAGAGAGGCGAAAATGAAACGTTCCGTGACCCAGCCAGGTGATTTCCATACTTGGAATTATGCCACGCCGCATCCCGTCATTGGCTTCTGCGGGGATAACGTCCGGGTTGGGTGAGCGCTTGGCGCTCTGTCATGCGGTCGTACAGGTTAAGCCGGAGCAGACGTACCGTCGCAGCAGCCGTTTCCGTAAGGGGATCGATCTCACCGTCCACAAGCCGAAAGTGATCGTTCCATAGATCGCGCCGCGGATGAAATAGAGGAATCAGCCGGCCCGGTTCCCGCCCGAAGCTGGCGATATCGGAGCCCTTCCATGCATTGCACCGGATACAAGCCAGCGCAAGGTTACCTCTGGAAGAGTCGCCTCCGTGCTTTCGGCTAACAATATGATCGATCTGGTGTGGCGTAAACGAATCGTCCTGATGCAGCAGACAGTATTCGCAACGATGGGCCGCCCGCTCCGCCACCAACAAGCGCATGGCGCCGGAGATCTCGCCGCCCATAATGGGACTTAGGCGCTCAGGCGACCCTTCGCGCGAGCCTTAGCCATAATCATCAAATGCTCAAGGCGGAGATACTCTTCGAGTTCCTCGCTCTCCACCGGAGAGATACTCTCTTCGGCCCGGCGCTCAATCAACTCGCGCACGCGCCCCACGGCTTGATCCGAAGGCCGGAAACCGGCAATAGTCTCAGCGGTCGTCCCCGCCGCGAGGAAGTCGAGGATTTCGTCGTATGCCTGCGTCAGCATCATTCCACTGTGATCATACCGCATCTCAGGACGCCGGTTCATCCCCGCGACTCATAGAACCGTCGCTGCGCCTTCATGATCTGCTTGAGCTTGCGTTTGCGGTCCTGCGCGACCTGCGCGTCGGCGAGCGCCTCATGGCGGCGCGCCTCGCCCAGCAGTTTCCGGTAGCTCTCCCAGCGGTCCGGCGAGACGGCGCCGGTAGCCAGCGCGGCCTGCACCGCGCAGCCGGGTTCCACCGCATGCGTGCAATCGGCGAAACGGCACTGCGCCGACAGCGTAGCGATTTCGTCGAAGACTTCCTCCACGCTCCCTTGCCCCGCCCAAAGCTGCAATTCGCGCATGCCCGGCGTATCGATGAGCGCGCCGCCAGCGGGCAGCAGCGCCATCTCGCGATGCGTAGTGGTGTGCCGGCCGCGGCCGTCGGATTCGCGCACGGCGCCGGTGAGGAACCGCTCTCCGCCGAGCAATCGGTTGACGATGGTCGACTTCCCAACGCCCGACGAACCCAGCAGCGCCACCGTGCGGCCGGGCCCGAGGAATGCATGGAGCGGCTCCGTTCCTCCATCCTCCAGCGCGCTCAGCGCGACCACCGGACTGGAACCAGCCACGGCGGCCGCTTCCCGCGCGCGAGCCGCCGCATCACCGCACAAGTCCGCTTTGTTGAGCACGACAACCGGGGCCACGCCGCTTTCGACCGCCAGCGTGAGATACCGCTCCAGGCGGCGCAGGTTGAAATCGCCGTCCAGGCCACAGACCAGAAACACCAGATCGATGTTGGCAGCGATCGCCTGACGCTCTTCGCGCTTACCGGGATTCCGCCGCTCGAAGCACGAACGCCGCGGCAGCACCGCCTCCACAATGGCTTGCCCGGGACCGACGATGCGCGCCGCCGCCCAATCGCCAACTACGGGCATGGCGGCGGCATCCGCACTGCGATGCCACAGCGCGCCGGCTGGTTCGCCAGTCACTTCGCCGGCTTCGGTATAAAGACGATAGAGATCACGATGGGAAACCGCGACGCGCGCCAAAATCAGGCCCTGCGCGGCATAAGTTTGAAAGGCGCGATGCACGTGCGCATCGGCGCCAAGGGATTCCAGATTCACTGTTCGCTCCTGAACTTGACAAACCGCTTGGACACACTACGGCTACGGAGTGGACTGCAACGCGGATTGCGTTAGCGAACAGTCATAGGCAGATGCCGACAGATTAGCACGGAATGGCTGGTAGCATAGAGATTCGCCACACCAAGGAACCCAAGGAGCAGTATGCGCATCAACCTCACCCGCGAACGCCTCGCCAAAGGCGAAACCGTATTCGGCAGCATGTTGCAGGCATATCGGTCGCCCGAAATCGCGCGCACCTTCGCCGCCGCCGGATTCGATTACGTCTTCATCGACATGGAGCACAGCGCCCTCGATCTGGAGACCGTGCAGGACATGATCCACGCCTCGCTGGACGCAGGCATAACACCCCTGGTGCGCGTGTGCGAGCTGCTCTATTCGCTGTTCGCGCGGCTGCTCGATTCCGGCGCGCAAGGCATCATTCTGCCGCGCGTCGACAACCCGAAGGCCCTCGAAGAGGCGCTGAGCTGGCTGCGCTATCCGCCGGTGGGCAAACGCGGCTTCGGCGTGAATCCAACCATGATCGGCTACGAAACGCGCACCATGGCGGAGATTATCGAGCACATGGACCGCAACACGGTTTCGGTAGTGCAGTTCGAAACCCGGGCGGCATTGGAACGCGCCGACGAAATGCTTTCGCTCAAAGGGCTCGACATCGCCATGGTCGGCCCCGCGGATCTATCGATCGCGCTCGGCATCCCCGGAGAGTTCGAGAATCCCAAACTGATTTCGGCCGTGGAAAAGCTCATCGAGCAATGCCGGAAGTACAATGTGACGCCCGGCATTCAGGTGCGCAATGTGGCCATGGCGAAGGCCTGGACGGCGCGCGGGATGCGCTTCGTGGGCGTTGGCGCGGAACACGTACTGCTGCTGGAGAGATCGAAGGAAGTGGTGTCGCAGCTGCGGTCGGCGACGGCGAAGGGCGCTTAACGCCAGAAGGGGTCAGTTAAAGGGCGCTAGCGGCGCTTCAGAAGCAGGCGATCCAATAGCTCCGCAGAAGCGTTTTCCATCTCCACTTCGAACGCATCCACACAGTTGCTGAGATATCTGTAGCCCCACCAGGCTGGGATTGCCACGATAAGACCCAGCGCCGTTGGCACGAGCCCTTCCGATATTCCTTCGACCGTAGCCGCCAGGCACGTCCATTTGTCCCCGCCGCACCCCTTGAAGGCAAAGACAGTCCCGATACACGTGCCAAAGAATCCGAGGAACAGAGCAGTTGATGCGATTGAGGCGAGACTGCCAAGGCCCTTCTTCATCTCTCCGCGAGTCAAAGCGATCGAGCGCGCCAGACGTCGTCTTACGGCTTCGAGTACCTCGGGATTAGAAGATGATGCCATTACTCCCCTCGATTCGCGTAATTCCATTGGACGCCAAAAACGCGACTTAGTTCCCGGTCCAATTCGGGCCGCTGTCGACGGCTAGACGTTGCCGGGCTACTGTATAAAAACCCGGTTAAAGAAGCTGTCGCCAGAATCTCCACATAAGAATCGCCAAGGCCGGATTAGAAATGGAATCGGTACCTTAGTTCACCATAGATTTGCCGGGGGTTAATGTAGTGCGTTCCGCCGAACGTGTTGCTGGTGTCGAGCAGGTAGCGCGTGTTAGCGACATTGACGGCGTTCGCAGAGACGCTCCAGTTCTCGCCGATGCTCTTTCCAATCGCGAAATCGAAGGTCGAATGGGGCGGCAGATGCGCGGGACCGTCCTGGTTTAGAAATCCCGAGCCGAACCGATAGGCGGGCGTCATCCACCAGCGGCCGGGCAATGCCCGATCCGATTGGAATACGCGAATCTCTACTGGGCGATCTTGAAAAGCTTTGGCGAACGCAGAGTGACTTCGGCGCCGCGGATGATCGCGCCCAGGTCGGTGAGCGGGATGAAAATGCCCGAATTGCCGATCCCATCGTGATCCAGGAAATTGCGCGCGCTGGTGTGAAAGTCGTCGACGTCGAGCGACCATCCGCGTAGTAGCCGTACAGCACCCACTTGATTCTCGGGATTCGGATCGCGGCGCCAAGACGGGGATCCGCGGCGTTTTCGTTCACCAGGCCGTCGTAATGCGTGAGGCGAAGTCCGACATCGAAAGTAAGCAACGAAGCCGCCTTGTATTGATCTTCCAGGAACAGCGCGTTCGAGTTGGCCCAATGTCTCTCGGTTTGATTTAACACATTGCCGCCTGGGTTTTCAGTAAGGCCGAAGAATGTGTTGTCGCGCTGACCCCAGATCTCTATTCCGATGCGCGCGTTGTGGCGCTTCTTCTGCACCTGCAGCACGGACCACCCGCCGAAAGTAATTCGACTGCACGTTGTCGTCAAGCACAAAAGGCGTGTCGTTGGGGCCGCCGAGGTAATGCGCGTTGTTGTAGTGGAAGTACGCGAGAGAATGAAGAGCGCGTCGGCCGAGAAGCTATGCGTCCAATGAAAGCCGGCGAGATAATCGCGCTCGAGATCGAGGTCGCGGATGCCGGCCGCCTGCGCGTCCGCATCGTTGGGGACCTGATAATGGTCCTCGCGCAGCGATGCGATTCACCAAAACCGATCCTTGGAGTTAGGGTTATAGAGCAGCGAAAGGAATCCGCCGGTGACGCTCGATTGATCGTGAATCACCTGCGAGACCGGAGTCCCGAGGCCGAGGTTGGAACGGTCGCCATCTACGCTGGCGTAATAGGCGAAGCGTTGCGTGTGCATTCCGATGCTGAACTGATCGTGGTTGAATGGAAATCCCAGCCGAGAGGACGAGGTCCGCTTCGCGATCGCGCTCAAAGCCGGAGGGAGTCACGACATTGAAGAATCCGTAAGTCCGGTCGCCGTATTCGCTGGAAAATCCGCCGCGCTCGACTTCCAGCTCTTCGACATTTTTGGATTGATAAGGGGCGCGACATTGGCGGCGATGTTCGTGTTGACGACGGGGATGCCATCGAAGAACCAGTTCACCTCATGACCGCCGCGCATGGGGAGCATGTCATGAACCATATAGGCGCCGGGCGTGTGAGAGATTTCCTGCGAATCGACCGCGGTTTGCACCGTGAACGTCTGCGTATTGAGCTTGTTGGCTGCGCCGGACACTTCGATGCTGGAGTTGACCGGCGCGAGCTCCAGTTGTAAGTGCAGCACCGGCTCTTTTCCGGCGGCGACGGTGATCTGTTGCTCGAATGGCCGGAAACTTTGGGCTGAAACGGCGATCGTGTACGCGCCCTCGGGCACATCGCTCATCTGAAACTCGCCGTCGGCATCCGCGGCGGCGGTTTTTGAGAACGCGGAATTTCGGAGCACGATTGTGGCGCCCGGAAGTGGACGATGTTCAGGATTGTGCACGACGCCGCGCACAGTTCCCACTTCCGCGGCATTCGCTATCAGAAGCGGAAAGAACACGACGGCAGATACATTTCAACTCTCCTGTTGGTCCGCAATTTAGGCAGCCAATCCTGGCTGCCTCCAGCATTCAGCTGGCGCTGGTAGGGAAGCAAAGACTCGCACCTGCCTGTAAGAGCCGCCTCAAAGGCGGCTGCAAGGCAAGATTGCCGCCCCACAACTGTCATTGAATTACGCGAAGCTTTATAAGAAGCTTTACAAGTGGTTAGGAGAGTATAGCCGGAGGTCAGCGTTTCTGGTGGGAACGGCCGAAGGAAACGCGATAGCGAGCTTCGGTTTGAAATTGAATTGAACGATGACTGAGAAGCGCGGCGAACACCGCGGCGGACGGCCTGGGCAGCGCGAGAGTGGCGCACGCCGGCGCGGCGAAGGGGAACGAGGGGCACGTCTGTCGAATCGCTTGGACCGTCACTCCAGAGCTAGACGCCGCCGCATCCATGTTACCTATGCAGTGATGCGCTCCGTTGCGCCGGCAGCAGGCGGGCAGATCCGATTCCGCATCCAGCAACAGTCCGGCGCAATCGGCGAGAAGCCGATCGCTACTAATAGGGCAAGCGCGGATGCACGGTGCACCATTCCATGCTATAGCAGCTGTACTTAATCGGCAAGAGACTTTGCCATGTGAAACCTGAGTCAGAAGCTTGACGCGTCGCATTCGCGTTGCCGGCGGCGGACTTGATCAGAGGTTGAAGGTTTAGCCGGAGCCGCGCCTTTGGTCGCGTTAGTGGCAGGAGCGAGTTTCGGTAATCGTGTCCCGTGCGCTTTCTCATCCCACGCGCCGCACGCGGATTTGGTTGAACGTCAGAGCGGGTCCAGGGGGACCCGCGCGAACCAGGGGGTCCGCCCTACGAGGCCAGCGCTAGATTTGCTTGAGGCTTGACGTCCAGCGCTGCGAATTCGCCTCGCGCCAGCTTCGGGAATGCCGCCGCCGCTATCATTGCTGCGTTGTCGGTTGACAGAGCCGGCGACGGAAAATACACGGGATAAGACAACTGCATGGCGCGCGCCGCTGTGCGCAATCCCGAGTTGCAAGCTACGCCGCCCGAGATAATCAACGCCTGCGCGCCGATGCTTTCCGCCGCGGCCGCGGCGCGCGTCAGCAATTCGTGAATCACGGCGTGCTGAAACGAAGCCAATAAATCGCGCGTTGGCTGTGGCGTAACCGTCAGCCACTCTTCGACCGCCGGGGTTGGACTTTCACGCAACAAAGCGCGCCTCGCAGCGATCTCCGCCTCCATATCGCGGGCTTCCACCCACCGCAGCACCGCCGTTTTCAGGCCGCTGAAACTGAAATCGAGGGCGTTGCCTTTCATCTTGGCAAAGGTGAAGCGTACGGCCTTCGGGTCGCCATGCGGCGCCAGATGGTCGATAATCGGGCCGCCCGGATAACCATAGCCCAGCAGCTTCGCCACCTTATCGAACGCCTCGCCCGCGGCGTCGTCGCGCGTCCTACCGAGCAGGCGATAGGTGAAATCCTGCCGTACCTCGAACAGGTGCGTGTGACCTCCGCTCGCTACCAGCGCCATCGCGGGCAGCGCGACCGGCGATCCATCGCGCTTCGCTTCCATCACCACCGCGTGGATATGGCCTTCGATATGGTTCACAGCGATCAGCGGCACGCCGCGCGCAAAGCTGAGGGACTTGGCGTATGTCAGCCCCACCAGCAGCGACCCAACCAGGCCGGGTCCAACGGTGGCGGCGATGGCGGCCAGGTCGTCGAGTGTTGTCCCGCCGGATTCCAGTGCCTCGCGCACTACCAGCACGATGGCGCGAAGATGCTCGCGCGAAGCCAACTCCGGAACCACGCCGCCATACTTGCCGTGGGTCGCCATCTGCGAGGCGACCACCGACGAGAGTACGCGTTCGCCGTCTTCCACCACGGCGGCGGCGGTTTCATCGCACGAAGATTCAATGCCGAGAATACGCACTTGATTCAGTCTACGATAGCTGGCATGTTTTGGGGATTTTGACGCGGGAAGTGTCCAAATCAATCCGGGTCTTTAGGAAAGCGGGTGGCGACCCAAAGATCAAGCATGGGGTAAGGGGCCGAATCGCGGCCACCACGGCAGCGGAGGGTGCTACCAAACTTGCTACCACGTCGTGCAAAATCCAGCCCGAAACAAGATGAACCAAGGGCCAACAAAGTGGAGTGTGTCACAGTCGAAATGGAACGGTTCAGCTTGATATCTTCCAAGCCGTTCCAATCCGTGCTGGCGTCGCTCAAAGCGGCAGTCGGCCATCCCGATATGGCGGAGTTTGCGAAAGGGACAAAAGGTACACGGACGTTTGCCGAGTTGGAGGATGTCGTTCGAAGAGGACTTGGAGAGACGGGGCTCATGTTGTTCCTGGAACTCGATCACGGCTCAATTCTACGCAAGGAGACAGGTCTCGATACGCCGAGGATCGTCCGTCTTCTGATCGGCAATCCACTGATCATGAAGGAAATGGCAAAACAGATCCCCGATGCTGGATCATACGCACCGGTCACGATTCTGCTGGATGAGCGGCCCGACGGCGTGCATCTCACCTATGACAGGATGTCAAGCCTTCTGGCGCCCTACGGGAATGCAGAGGCACTGGCAGTCGCTCGCGAACTGGATTCCAAAATCGAGCGTCTTCTTCGAAGGGCGGCGGACGGTGACAGGGGATGAGGAGGACCAATGGGTAAACTTGACGGAAAGCTTGCACTGATCACCGGCGCCAATAGCGGTATTGGTTTGGCGACGGCGAACCGCTTTGTCAACGAAGGCGCGTTCGTCTTCATCACAGGACGCCGCAATTCGGAGTTGGCTGCGGCTGTGAAGGAGATCGGACACGATGTGACCGTCGTCCAGGGAGACGTCTCGAATCTCGGCGATCTTGACCACCTCTTCGCACAAACTTAGCGGCGGCGTTGCGAGGCGCGCCAGCGAGCACGCCGGGCGTGACTATCGTGCATTCGACTTCTACGGAGAATGTGACGCGCATTCCGACTGCGTTGGAAGAGCTGGATGCTCACTACCGTTTCCGGCCGGAACTGCGTCCGGGCGCCAGCCACCTTGCATCGCCGGGCCACCAACTCCTCATAACGCGCTACGGGCCGTTCGATGTACTGGGAATGATCGGAAAGGGGCGGACCTACAGCGATCTGCTCCCACTCACTGACGAAATGGAAGTTCGAAGCGGGTTTCGCGTGCGGGTGTTGAGCCTGGAAGTGCAGATCGCGGTTAAAGAAGAGGTGGGCGGCGAGAAGGATGCGGCGATGCTGCCGTTGTTGCCGTTGTTGCGTAGGACTTTGGCAGAGAGCCGGCGGAGCGAGTGAATCGGGGCGTGGCAAACTAAAGCAATGCGCTACCGCTGAGGACGGGTTGGCGCGACTCCTATCGTCGCCCGCCGCCGGAATCTCTTTACTTTGGCGCGATTGCCGCAGTCCTTCACATCGCACCATCGGCGCTTGTGATTGCGGCTGGAGTCGAGAAACATCCATCCGCATTCATCGCCGGCGCACTGGCGGACCATCGCAAGGCTGTTCGATGCGAGCAATTCCGCGGCGGAGCGCGCTACCGGCCAGAGCATGCAATCGAGCGCCCGGGCGCGACCGTCCCACGTCCAGACAAAGGCGCCGGCGGCGTACGCCAGCCGCTCGCGATCCCTGGCAGCGGATAGCTCGCGCTGCAGAATTCGCATGCCGGCCGGTTCCGGGGCCCAACGCTCAACCACCGATTTGAAGATTCGATACAGCGCCGCGCGAAGCTGGGCCGCTCTTGCCAGCACGGAGGCCGCGGCTTGCGGATCGCTTGCGGCGCGGCGGCCGAACTGCAACGATTCGCGATGCGTCAAAGCCCCGGCGGATTCCGCCCACGAAAGCAAATCGCTATACAGCGGCAGCTTGTCGCGCCCTACGGCATCGGCGTAATCGCGCCCGCGGCGTTCGCCGGTGCGCACGCGTCCTCCGACCGTGTCCACGAAATCGAGACACAGCCGTCCGCCGATCAATTTCCAAGTGGTAACCGGCATGTTTGCGTTGACAGGTTACGCGGGCCTGATGCTGATCGTCCCGGTATTCGGTTCCCAGATCCAGCCGCATACGCAGACCGCGGCCGAGCGGCTCAGCGTCAATTTCGCCGACGTGAATCGAAAGATACTGGCCATGGCCAAGGATTTTCCGCCGGACAAGTATAATTTCCGCCTCAAACCGGAGATGCGGTCCTTCGGCGAGGTGATGGTGCATATCGTATCCGGCTCTGCCTACGCGGCGAAAGCGGGGCGCGGCGAGAAAGTCAAACGGGATGAGCTTGACGCAAAGAACTACCCGGGGAAAGCCGCGGTGGTCGCATTGATCGAGAAAACTATTGCCGATTCCTCGGCGACGCTCAAGGAGAATCCGGAGGGATGGCAGAAGTCCCAGGAGCCGTTTCTGTCCGTGATGGAACACTCGGCCGAGCATTATGGCTTGCTGGTGGCCTATTACCGGGCGAACGGCCTGGTTTCGCCGGAATCGCGCCCGAAGGGCAAGTGAGCGCGGCCACGGCGAGTTTCCACAGGGCCGCAATTCTTGGGAGAGCGCAGGGTAGAATTCCGCTCCCTGGCGGGTCGCGGCTTTGTGGGGCTGACTCAGCTCTGACTTAGCTCCGCAAAGAGCGGGTCCAGGGGGACCCGCGCAGACCAGGGAGTCTGTCCTACTGTTTCTTGACTACGGGGGCTGCGGGCTGCTTCCGCAACTGATCGAAGTATTGCTGCACGTAAGGCTGCAGCGCTACGGGGATCTCGTCGCGATCAATCTCGGCGCCGGTTTGCGAGTGTTCCGCGCCGCTCTTCACGTAGGCCGTGTGCAGTTGCTGGCTGGTGGTTTGCACTTCCACCGTCGCCTCGCCGGTGACCGCGGCCGAGCGCTTGCCGATCAGTTCGCTGATCTTGCCCATCGCAGCCAGTTGCTCAGCCTGACGAATTTCCTTGCTGCCGTCCTCGCTGCCAACGCCGCTGCCGGGCTGCTTGGTGGCTTGCTGCGATTTGTCCTGGCCCGACCCCTTACCCTGCGAATCCTGCCCATCCTTCTGAGCGTCGCCGCTCTGGCCCTGCTGCTCGTCGGCCTGCTGCGAGCCGTTCTGCTGCCCGTCCTTCGACTGCTGCGATTTGCCGTCCTGCTTTCCCGCGCCTTGCTTGGAATTCTGATTGGGCGATTGCTGCGGCGGCGTGGAGCCATTCTGCGGCTGCGGCTTCACCTTCGAGAGCAGGTTCTCGGCGAAATCCTTGAGCTTGCTCATCAGGCTGCCGCTCTCGCCGGAGCTATTCGACTGCTGCTTGCCGTCGGCCTGCTTATCCTGATTGCTTTTGTCCTGGCCCTGCGGACTGGAATTGGCCTGTCCGCTATCCTGCTGGTCGTGGTCGTCGGATTGTTGATTCTGCGCGTCGCCGTCCTGATTCTGGGGGTCGCCGGACTGCTTCTTGCCGTCGTCCTTGGAGGCGCCGTTTTTCTCCGCATCCGGTTGATCGCCCTGCTGCCCAGGGTCGTCGGACTTAACGTCCTGCTGGCCTGGACCTTTCCGATCCTGATCCGCGGCGGTATCCGCACTGTCGTCCGGATTATCGTAGGGCTGCGGAACGCGCCGCATGTTGTCCGCAGTCTCCTTGCTGTCGCGGGGCGAAAACTGCTCCTGGATCATTCGCGCAAGGGGAACCCGCAGATCGAGCCGCTTGTTCAACCCGTAACGCAGGGCGAACAGGCTGGAAGCCACCAGCGCCAGCGCCGCCACAATGTAGGCCGAGCGGGGCAGGCGGTAGGGAATGGCCTGACGCAAATCGACCTGGGTTGCGGCGCGCTCGGCGCTCTCACGCTGGCTGCGAACCACTTCCGGCGCGTCCGGCTGCGCATCCGCCTTTGCGGAGAAATACACGGCCGTGGAAAGCGTGTCCGCAAGCGCCATGCGATGGTCGACAATCTGCGCGGCGCGATAGGAGGACGGCTGCCGCCGGTAGGCGCGATAGACACCGGTCGCGATGGCGGCCAGCGGAATCAACGCAGCCCAATACCAGTTCAGCACCTCGGTCCCCAACAGCAGCAAAACGATGAATGCAGCCAAGCCCGCGGAGAACGCATTGGCCCCTTGGGACATCAACTCCTGGTTCAGAAAGCGCCGCCTGGCCCGGCGGATTAACTCATGCACAGTTCCCCTCGTGCGATTGCATACAAACAGTGGTTGGACGAAACAAATTCAGATGTAGCTCTAATACTAGCATTTTCAGGTGAAAACGAACGGTTCCGGTGCGCAACAATCCGCGTTGGCATGACCCGTGCAAACGATGTGCCAAGCGGGTCGCATAGCCTTACAATAATAAGTATAGCCCGCCTGGCAGAGGAAAAATACTTGAACCAGCCCCTAAAAGTTCTCATTGTGGACGACGAACCCAGCCAGCGGAGCGGCCTTGCAGCCATGGTTTCCGCGTGGGGGATGACGGCGCAGATGGCCAGCGATGGCGAGGACGCTCTGGTGCAACTGGCCGTGTTTCCCGCCGATGTGATTATCACCGACCTCAATATGCCGGGGCTCGATGGCTTCGGTTTCCTGCAGCGCCTGCGCGATTCCGGCGATATGCCGCCGGCGATCGTGCTCACGGCGTATGGCAACATCGAGACCGCCGTGAAGACCGTGCATGAATTAGGCGCGTACTGGTTTTTGGAGAAGCCTATTCAGCCGGCCACTCTCGAGGTGCTGTTGCGGCGCGCCGGCAGCCACGCCGGATTGCGCGCGCAGAACCGCAACCTGGAGCGCCAGTTGGTCTACAAAGGCGCGTTGGGCGAGATGGTGGGCACGTCGCCCAAGATGCAGGAAATTTTTGCACTGTTGCAACAGGCGGGTCCGAGCAAAGCGTGCGTACTGATCACCGGCGAGAGCGGCACGGGAAAAGAGCTGGTGGCGCGCACGGTTCACGCGCTTAGTCCGCGGCGCCAGGGGCCGTTCTTCGCCATCAACTGCGCGGCGCTGCCGGAATCGTTGATCGAGAGCGAATTGTTCGGCCACGAGAAAGGTTCGTTCACCGGGGCCTCCGAGCGCCGGGCCGGGTGCTTCGAGGTAGCCCAACACGGCACGCTGCTGCTGGATGAGATCGGCGAGATGCCTCTGCAGACGCAAGCCAAGCTGCTGCGCATTCTGGAAGACTCCAAGGTGCGCCGCCTGGGCGGCAAGACGGAATTCGAAGTGGATGTGCGCGTGATCGCGGCCACGAATAAGATTCCGGACGAGGCGGTGCGCGGCGGACATTTGCGCGAGGATTTGTTTTACCGGCTGAACGTGTTTCACATCCATTTACCGGCCTTGCGCGAGCGCAAGGAGGATCTGCAGCCGATCGCCGAGGCGCTCATCGGCGATTTGAATCGCAAGCACGATTGCCGCGTGGTGGAAATCTCCGCGGTGGTGATGGACGCGCTGCGCCGGCACGACTGGCCGGGCAATGTGCGCGAGTTACGGAACGTACTCGAACGCGCGGTGATTCTGGCCGGTGAAGGGTCGATCGAGATGAAGCATTTGCCGGCGTTTCTTCAGTCGCGTCCCGCGGCGGCTGTGATGGTCACAGCAGCGCCTGCGGCTGTCGCTCCCGCGGCCGTCCTTCCCGCGCCGGAGGACGATGGCGCGATCCGGTTCACGGTGGGGACAACCGTGGAAGAGGCGGAGAGAGGCTTGATTCTGCGAACGCTGGAACATACGCGCAACAATAAGACGCGCGCGGCGGAGATTCTAGGGATCAGCCTGAAGACGCTTCACAATAAATTGAAGGAGTACGGGGGAAAAAGCGGCACGGACGATCGGTTTATGTCGTCTGTCTCCGGCGAGGCCTGACCGGGTCGCCCCCCCGGCCTTCCGGCCGGTTGGCAAGCTGAAGCATACCCCACCTTGGTCAGCGTCCCGTGTGCAGGTTGTTGTGGATGGCGTAGAGCGCCAGTTCGAGGCGGTCGGAAACGCCCAACTTATCGAAGATGTTGTGCAGGTGGTTTTTTACCGTCTGCTCGCTGATGAACATCTTTTCGGCCATTTCCTTATTCTTGAAGCCCTGCGCCACCAGCGCCACAATCTCGCGCTCGCGCTGGCTCAAGGGAGAGCGCTCGCGCTCGCGCACGGAAGCGGCCGGCTGAGACGGCAGCGTGGGCGGTTCGTCATTGGCCACAAACTGGCGAATTACCGCGGCCGTGGTGTGGGAATCGAGCCAGATTTCGCCCGCGTGTACTTTGCGGATGCTCTTGATCAACAGCTCCGTCGCGGTCTGCTTCAGGACGATGCCGGAGGTCCCCAGCTTCATCGCTTGAACGAATTCGTTTTTATCGTCGGATGCGGTTAAGACGATCACGCGCGTCTTGTTCTTGGCGGCTTGCAGGCGTTGCAGCGTGCCCAGCCCGTCGAGGCCCGGCATTTTGAGATCGAGCAGAAGCACGTCCGGCTCGTGTTGCTGCAAGACATCGAGAACCTGGCGCCCATCGGAGGCCTGGGCCACCACCTCGAAATCGTCTTCAAGGGCCAGGAGCTTGCAAAGACCGTCGCGGAAAATCGGATGGTCGTCGGCGACAACGATGCGAATCTTCGGCTTTACGGGCGCTTCGGACCCGGATCCGGGTCCATTCAATGCGGCGTTGTTCTCAGCCATACACTTCCTGGCGGCTTTTCTATCTCTACCTTCTCTACTCTAATTGTAGAGTTCCACTAGTACCAAGTCAAATTTCAAAACCGGACCGGCTAAGGTATTGACCTGAACTCGTGAGTTCCTCCCGTTGCCATTCCGCGCTAATCCGTCTGCACATTGTAGCGCAACCGCGAGCCTGCGCAACCCTCTGTTTTACCCCCGTTTTCCTTGAACTTTTGCGGCAGGCTTTTGATAAGGTGATAAGAACATGAGCGAAGAACTGGCGGAAGTGGACTTTCAGCGCTACTGGCGCCGCCTGCAACAACTGGGTTTGAACGCGTATGAATCGCGATCGTATCTGGTGCTCCTGGGCCATCCCAAATTCAAAGCCCTGGAGTTGGCGGCGCGCGCGCACGTACCGCGCCAGAAGATCTATGAAGTTCTGGACAGCCTGGTGGAGAAGGGTTTCGCGCAAGTGGTACAGGAAAAGACCAAGTTATTCTCGGCGGTGGAGCCGAGCCTGGCTATTCCCGGATACCTGGGCCGCAAGCGGCAGGTGCTGGAGCAGGAGTTGGCCGACAATGGCCGCGCCGGGGTGTCGCTGATCGACGACCTGAAAAATCTGTACTCGGAGGGGCAAGGCGGCCGCGGCACTCTCGATTTTCTGCGAATCGTAACCGAACCTGCGCAGACCGGGGCCGAGTATCGCCGCATGTTGTCGGAGGTGAGGCAGGAATACGTGGAGTTTTCGCGCCCTCCTTATGCGGTGGATCCGCTGGATGAAAAACTGGTAAGACAGGCGCGGGCCGGCGGCGTGAACTGCCGGTTGCTACTGGAAGCTGTGTCGCTCGACGAAAGCCACCGCAATCGATTGAACGATTACGTGGCTGCGGGCATCGAAGTGCGCATAGCGGAATCGCTGCCCATGAAGCTGGCGCTGTTCGATTGCCAGCACGGGATGATCGCGCTGCTGGACCCGGTGATCACGCGTCCCTCGTGGACGGCGGTGGTATTCCACCATGAGGGAATGGGCGAAGCTATGAAGGGGCTGTTCGAGGACCATTGGCGGCGCGGCAAGGCTTTGTAAGTTGCCAGGTTCGAGTAAGTGGCGAGATGTTCGTTGCGTATGTTAGCGTGGTGTCCAAGAATTGGCTAGATGAATCGAATTAGGCAGCTCGGGAAAATTCCGAGTTTTCTTATCCGCGTTCATCGGCGTTCATCGGCGTTCATCGGCGGCTAATGATAATTCTGAGAGCTTTCGGTCTATGACGGCATAGAACCGATATATGGCCGCCGATGAACGCCGATGAACGCGGATTTTGATTTGTTGACCGAGCGCGCGTGCTCGGCGCTATCTTTGAGGTTTCCAATACGCTTGGCTGCGGATTCCTCGAAAAAGTCTATGAGCGCGCGCCGGTGAAAACACCGCGCAGTGCCTCAACTATCTGCGAGCCTCCGGCGTGACTCTCTGCCTTCTGGTCAATTTTCAGAAGCCCAAAGTCGAGTGGAAGCGTATTGTCCACCTATTCGAGATTCCTGAGCCGTAAGTCGCCAGCCGCGGGCGGGTAGAACTGTCTGGTTATTTTGCAGACACTACACTAGCGGATGACGCCGATCCGGTGGAAACCTTCGTCGAGTGACGGCGCCTGGAGCTTGCCGGCCAGCTTGAGCATGGCTTCCTCCGGGACCACTCGCTGCCGCTGCGCGTTGCGCGCCATGCACACATCGAGCGGCACGTCGAAAAAAAGAGCCTCGATCTCGCAGCCGAAGCGTTGGGCAATTTTGACATACGGGCGGCGTTCGTCCGGAGTGAGATTAGTCGCGTCGATGTAAGTCGCCAGGCGCCCTGCGGCTATCCTCTGACGCAAGAGATAGCGAAGAGTCTGGAAGACGCGGTGGTTGATGGTCTGATCGGTTTCGTCGTCGGCCAACAGGCGCCGGATGGCGTCGGATGAGAGTCCGGTGACGCCGAGGCGCGCGAGGTAAGTCGACTTTCCCGATCCTGGCAGGCCGACCAGGACTACGATACGCATGTCATTCGTAGCGTAGCGCGTCGATGGGGTTGATCTGCGAAGCCTTGACCGCCGGATAAATTCCAAAGACGACGCCAACGGCCACGGAGACGCCGAATGCGACGATCACGGAAGCGGTGGTGACGATGGTTTTCCACTCGGCGGTTTGCGCGATCAGCCAGGCGAGGAAGAAGCCGAAGCCGATGCCGAGCAGACCGCCGCCGACGGAAATCAGCACCGATTCGGTGAGGAACTGGCGAACGATGTCGAAGCGGCGCGCGCCGATAGAACGGCGGATGCCGATCTCCCGGGTGCGCTCGAGAACCGTGGCGAGCACGATGTTCATGATGCCGATTCCGCCGACGAGCAGCGAAATGGCGGCGATGGCGACCATGACGTAAGTGAAGATGGTTTGCGTGCGCTTCTGCTGCGCCAGCAGGGCGGCGGGAATGGTGACGCTGAAATCCTGAATGTTGTGATGCGTGGAGTTCAGCACCGCGGTCACGACTTTGGCGACCTCGATGCTGTCGGCATCGGACTTGAGCCGGAGCTCGATGCCATCCAGGTCGTCCTTGAGGCCGCTGCTCTGGTCCCAAAAGCGGTATTGGAAGGTATTGATGGGGATGTAGACGATGTTGTTGATATCCTGCATGGCGCCGCCGGAATTCTGCGATCCGGCCATGAGCTGCTCATGCAGCACGCCTACCACTTCGAGCCACGTATCGTTGACCTTGACGAACTTGCCGAGGGCGGCGCCGTAGCCGATCAGGTTGACCTTGGCGGTTTCGCCGAGCACGCAGACGGGGGCGCTGGCGGCGTCGTCGGATTCGTCGAAGAATTTGCCCTCGGCAAGATGCAGGCTGTGGATGATGCTGTAGGCGGGCCGGACGCCGTAAAGCTCGGGTATGTCGCGCGAGGGCTTGGGAAGAACGCGGGCAGGATGAAGGGAGCGGCGGGCGGATTGGATCTCGAGATCTTCAATGTTGGCCTGGAGGATGCGGGCGTCGCGGTCGGAGAGTCCGGGCGAAGAGCGGCGGCGCTGTTGCAGCTCCTCCTGGCTGGTGGCGGGGCGCGAATCGATCAGAATATTGCGGACCCCAAGCTGCTCGATAAAACGGAGAGACTCTTCGCGCGCGCCGGCGCCGATAGCGAGCATGCCGATCACTGAGCCGACGCCGAATACGATGCCCAAGGCGGTCAGCAGCGTGCGGGTTTTCTGGGCGCGCAGGTTGGCGAAGGCCTGGCCGAAATCCGAAGTGAGGATCATTTTTGGAGGGCGTTCATAGCGCCTTGCTGCTGAGCCGCGGACTTAGTCTGCGCGTCGGGGTTAGACATAGCCACAACGTCGCCTTCGTTAATACCTTTGAGGACGGCCTGACTCTCGCTGCCGCGCACCAGAGTAACATCGTGGGGCATGAATCCGTGCGGGGTTTCGAGATAGACGAAGTTATGGCCGTCGCTCTCGAAGAGAGCTTGTGAGGGAACCCATGTTGCGTTATCGAGAGTCTCGACGGTAATCACTAAATTGGAAGTCATGCCGGGGCGTAACCCGGGGCCGGGCTGGTCAAGGGCGATGCGGGTTTCGAAATGACGGTCCCATGGGTTGCCGGCGGTTCCACCGATGCTCTTGACGTGACCGGCGAAGGATTTGCCGGCGAGGGCTACCACAGTTACATTGACTTTCTGCCCTTGAGACAGATGGCCGCGGTCCAGCTCGCCGACATTGGCGCTGACTTCCCAGTTCTTCATATCGGGAATCTGCGCGACGGCCATGCCGGGGCGGGCGGTGTCGCCGAGCTGGAACGGGAGTAACTGCATGCCCCAGAAGATAATGCCGGCGCTAAAGGTATTGGGAAGGATATTGACATAGCCTCCGCTCTTGGCCTTCAGAGTCATGCTCTCGATGATCTTCTGATTGGACGCGACGGTCACCTTGGCCTTGTTGAGCGCGGCGTCCTGGATGGCGATGCCGGCTTCGGAGTTGGCCTTCTTGTTGACTAAATCCTGCTCGGCTTGATGGAGACGATTGTTGGCGGCCTCGACGGCGAGATCGTTCTGGCGGGCGACGATGGCGGGCAGCAGCGGATTGCGGCGCACTTCCAATTCGGCGAGCTTGAGATCGGACTGAGCTTGCCGGTATGCCTGCTCGGTCTCTTCCTGAGTGGAGTCGCGCGTGGCTTGAGCCTGAATGACCTGCTGCTCGGCTTCGGCCTGATCGGCTTGCGCCTCGCGCAGATTGTACTCCTGTTGTGTAGTGTCGAATTCGACGACTGTGTCGCCGGCCGCGACTAACTCACCGGGCTCGCGGAGCTTGGTGATGGTGAGGGCATCGACTCCGGCCATGGGAGCGACGAGTGTCTCGGAGTTACCGCCCTGAAGCTCGCCGCGAGCCGCGACGGAGATGATGACGCGGCCGCGCTTGACGCGGGTGGTGGGGACATCGGTCTTGATTGCCGCCGGAGTGGTTGTGGCGGCTTTCGAGACGTGGAGGACGCCCCAGGCGCCGACGGCGCCGATGAGGGCTAGCAGTGCGAGGGATAGCAGGATGCGTTTGGCGAAGGAGCGTTTCTTCATATGCGTCCAGTCCCGAGGCCGGTAGCGCCGGCGGTCTTGCCGCCGGTGTTTTGCTTATTACCCAAGAAGACCGGCGGCAAGACCGCCGGCGCTACCGAAGCGGGCATCACTTCTTCTCCTTCTTCTCAGGATCGACTAACGCGACCATGGAGCCGGGAGGGATGCCAAAGACGGCTACTTCATCGGGATTGCGGGCGAGAACCTGAATCTCCCTGGGCCGATAATGGCCGTGGTCCGCGAGATACACGATCGGTTTGCCGTCGCGCGTGAAAATGGCCTGGGCCGGGATGCCGATCGCCTTGGGGACGCGATCCACTACGATGTCGAGGCCGCCGTTCATGCCCGATCGAAGCCGTGGATCGGGGTGAGCCAGCGCGGCGTACGCGTGAAAATTGCGCGTGGGCGGGAACTCAAAGCCTTGTTCGGCGAGCAGCGAGATTTGATCGACCTTCGCGGGCAAAGGAAGCTCGGGCAGTGAATCCACATGTACCTGTGCGGCCTGGCCGACGGCGATGCGGCCGCGGTCTATCTCTTCCACCTTGGCGTCGAGTTCGAGCGTGCTCAGATCGGGAATTTCGCCGATAGGCTGACCCGCGCCGGCAGTGTCGCCGATCTTGAACGGCTTGGCGTTGAAGCCTTGAGAGTAATTGGGCAGAAATACCAGGAAGCCGGAGAGCGGAGCCTTAATTTCCATCTGCGCGATGCGCGCCTTGGTGAGGTTGACGTCGGCCTGGGCCTGGTCGCGCAGGCGTGTGAGAGAGGCGATCTTGGCTCGATCGGAAGCCTGGTGCAGCTCGACGGTCGCCTGCTGGACTACGCGCTTTTCCTTGGCCATCCCCAGGTCGATCTGGTCCTCCTCGGCCTGAATTTTACTGACGATCTCGGTCTTCGAAGCTTCGAGGCGCGCTTTTTCGACGTCGAAACCGGTGTCGGCGAGATCGCTCTTATCCTGCTCGGCGGTGGTGCGCGCTTGAGCGATGTACTGATCGAGAGTCGCCTGGGCCTGGCCGAGGGCCGCTTCTTTTTGCATGAGCTGCTGTTCCGAGGCGCTGGAATCGAACTTGATGATGGGGTCGCCTTGCTTGACCGGCTCGCCGGAAGGCGCCAGCCAGGCGATGCGGAGCGCAGGCACAATGGGCGCGTAGATGGCGACGGAGCGGCGGGCGTGGAGTTCCCCGCGGCAGCGGACAATCACCGAGAAATCGCCTTGCCGCGCAGGCGCCACGGGAAGATTCACGCTGGTCTGGGTCTGGCGGTAACGGTAGACTCCGGCGGCGGCGCCTCCGGCCAGAAGCAGGAAAAACAGGAAGGTGAGCCAGGAGCGGATTTTCCTCCAGCGGTTTTTCATTTGTCGGCTCCAGTTGGAGTCACTCCAGCTGGGGTGGGCGGGGTCACGGGTTCCCGAATGGCCGCGGCGGTTTTCGGAGAGACAGGCCGGGAGGCCTGTCCTACGGGGATCACTACGGCGGCGGAGAGATCGGGCAGTAAGTGCGGGTCGCTCTTGTCGAGACGGAAGACCGCAGTGAAATTCTTGATGGGACTGCCAAGGGCGGAAGATGCCACCGGGCTGGCAAATTCGAGATGCGCCGGCAGAACGAGATCGGGATAAGCATCCAGGCGGACGGTGGCGCGGGTTCCACGCTCGAGCGCGATGCCGTCGGGCTCGCCCACCGAGCACACGACGGACATCTCCGTGGGATCGAAGATGCTGAGCAGCGCCTGGCCGCGGTAGAGCTGGTCGCCTTCCTGAGGATGGCCCAGGGTGTTGGCGCGGAAGACGTTCTGGTGGGCGACCATGCCGGCGATAGACGCCTTGATGGTCATCAAATTGATGTTGTTCTCGGTGCGCTCAAGGGTCACCTTTTGACGGTCGCGCTGGAGCTCGAGAATGCGGAGGGCGGCGCCGTCGGCCCGGTCGTGAAGCGCGTTGGATTTCTTGAGGCTCTCCACGTGAGCGCCCGCGATGCTGGCCTTCTCCTCGTTCTTGAGGCGGTCGATTTCGCTGAGCAGGGGACCTTTCTTGAGCTCGATTTGGGCTTTGGCAAGGTCGGCCTCGGCCTGCTTGAGGTCGGAATCGCGCTTGGCGGCATCGGCGTTATTCTGGGCGCGCTTCTGATCCACCTGATGAGAGAGATCGTCGAATTTCGCCTGGGCGTCGCGGGCGCTATCCATCTGCTGCGTAGGGTCGAAGGCGGCGATCAAGTCGCCTACCTTGACGCTGGCGCCGTTAGGGATGAGGTGGGTGAGGGTCAAGGGGCCAGCCTGGCTTCCGTAAATGGCGGGGATCAAGACCTTCGAAGAGCGAACCGCCTGGACGGTTCCGCTGATGCGAACTTCGCGGTTGGCGGCAGAGACGTCGGCTGGAGTGGGAGCCGCGGCTTGAGCCACGGGCGGGCTCGGGCGAGTGCAGGCAGCCGGAAACAATGCGCAGATCGACAGCAGGCCACAGAACGACGCCGTTAACGGGCGCACACGAATACCCTCCGATTTCGGTCTCTCCAGTTAGACGTCACAACCCCGGTAAAGGTTGAGGAGAAATCCGCGCAGGCAGCGACACATAGAGACAGTGGATGCTGCGCCAAGAAAAAGCCGGCTGAAAACCGGCTGCAGCCAGGATTGGCTGCCCCACTACTTCTTTTTCTTGGGGACCGGCGCCGCGCAGGGCGTTACCTTCAGGTCCTTGATGTCCTTCTTGTCGATGGTCATCGTCAGCATGAAGGGCGCGCTGGTGAACGCCTGGGCGACGCCGGCAAAGGTGATCACGCCGCTCTCCGCTTTGCCGGTCAGAGGGGTTTCCAGCTTCAGGGTGATTTCCGGAACCAGCGGACCCGTTGCGTCGGGCAGCGGAATGGCAACCTGCAATTCCTTGGCGCGGCACTTGCTCTCGAGCACCGTCCCCTGGAGTTCCGGAACTTGCGCATCCTTCATACCGCTGTCGAAATACTGCTGGCCCTGATCGGACGTCAGGGTGGCTTTCAGCTTCATGTACAGCGCGATGTAGGGGTGGCTGGTTTCAAACTCCTTCTCCTTCTTCTCGGCAATCTCTGTCGCGGTTTCTATGTGGAAATCCGCCGGAGGCATCGGACTCGCCTTGGCTTGCTGCTCGAGCTGATCCAGGCCGTCGGCGGCGCCATGGTAATTGGTGTAATAGTTCTTTAGAAAATTAGTGACCGTCTGCGCGTTCTGAGCGCCGCCCAGCGTAGGATCGATGGCCACCGCGCGGGCAAACGCGTACAGAGCCGCGTCGTTCTTCCTGTCGCAGCGTAGAGCGACGCCCAAGTGATATGAGATCGCCGACTTGTCCGGATAGTCGCCCAATGCCTTGGCCCATGCCGCTTCGGCGCCGGGACAATCCTTCTTGGCTTCCGCCTGAATCGCCGGCGCCACGGCGATCTGATACAACGCCCCGTCGGCGGCGGCGGTCATGCTCGCGCGCGCCCCGTTCCAACCGGCGTCATCCACGTCAGCCGGCTTCCGGTTGTAGGATTTAAGCTGTTGGGCGGCCTGGCGGGCGATATCGATCTCAGCCGGAGTGGGATCCGGAATCTGGAGAATTGCCGTGGTGGCGGAAAACAGAACCTTGAGAACCTGCCGCGGCCCATCCTTGGGATCGGGGAACAGCGAGTCGAGGTTCTGCGCCATCAGCTCCTTGGCCTTGTCGAGCAGCTTGTCGAACTGCTTGTTGAGCTCATAGGCCTGGATGTACATCACCTCGCGATCGGTCTTGAAATCCGAATCCGGGTACTTCTGCTTCCACGTGTTCAGATCGTCGATCGCCTTGGTCCCATTCTTGGCCAGGATATCCTTCGTCGCCGCGTCATAAATGTCGAACTCGGCCTGGTCTTTGACCTTCTTTTCGGGCGCAGCGGTCTGCGCCGCACCGGACGATGCGACCGCCATCAAAATGGCCGCCGCCACTACGCCGCTCGATAATCGATTGAACTGTCGCACCTGCGCCCTCCCCGCTATTCCGCGTTAATTTTGGACAAAGTCCCTCAGATTGGACACCGGAACCGCCCGCCGGGTTCCGGTTACGAATATAACAGATGATGGTAGCGCAATGGCGTCCTCCAGCAGGCGCTCGCCCCACGCGCCAACCAGGCCCAACGCCGGCCTTGACGGACCACACTGCCTCTGAATTTCCGATACCCACTGGCCAAACGGTTACGATCCCGGCCGGCCCAAACCTGCGCTGCGGACTCTAAGTAGCCATTTTGCGCGTGGCGCAGCGATGCGGGATAATGCGGTATGGAGAACCTAGACATAATTCTGCTGGTCGCCGGGCTTTTGTGTGCGGTAAACGCCTCGGCGCAGTCGGTCGATAAAGAACCTGTGGCAATCGTCGAGGTTGGCGGAGCCGCGGGGTGGGATGTCAAAGGCGGCGGGTCGAGCTTCGGCCCCGACCTCGCGGTTGAGGTTACGCCGATCGAGAAATGGCTGGAGCTTGAAGCAGGCGCCACGCCGCTCTTCCGCCGTCACTCGACGGAATGGGACACGGACCTTCTGTTCAAGAAGCCTTGGACTCTCTCCGAAAAAGTGGAATTTATGGCCGGCGTTGGCCCGGAGTGGATACATACGAGGGCATATGGCGTAACTGCGAACTCACTCGGCGGCGAAGCCGTGCTGGACTTTATGTTCTGGCCCTCCGCGAAGCATAGATTTGGCTGGTACCTCGAACCGGGCTACGAATACAACTTCGGGCGAGGACATGAGCGCTCGGTTGGCATAAGCGGCGGTCTATTGATCGCGATTCGATGAGGCTGTAGGTGAATGCAGGATAACTGTTGCACAAGGGGCCCGCTTAGAAACGAAGAGATTGTCTCTATTGTTTCCAGGTCTAGGATGGAGTCACTTCTTTCCAATCGTCTAAGTTCCCTTTTCTCTAATTCGTCGGCCTTCTCCAGAGACATCCCTTCGGGAATCCAATAGCATTCCACGGTCTCGCAAACACAAAACGGCGCACACGGTCGGGCGTCTGAACGAGACTCCCGGATTGCCGTCTTCAACCTCCGACAGCTAATTCCCGGACGCTTCTGTACGCGGTCAATGACGATGACGTCGGCCAGCGACCTGGTAGCTTGCAGCTTCAACCCCGGTTGCGCCTGCACGGCGATGAAGAGATCCGGGGATTCGCCGCATCCGGGGCAGGCGGTCGGCGGCGATCGTCCGGAGCGCCATGTTCCACACACGTTGCGCGGGCAGCCGCACTCAGCGAATCGGCTCGATGAAAGTTAAGATATTACTGTGAAGGGGATCATGTCCGAAAGATGGAAGCCTGCGGTCGCGGCCTTTGTCGTTGCGGCCGGCGGCATGTTCGCTCAGTCCGATGCGAATCGCCCAAGCTTCATCGAATTTGAAGTCGCGTCCATCAAGCCGACTCCTCCTGGAGCGGGGGGCAGGTGGATCAGAATGCAGAGCGCCCATGAGTTCGCCGCGAAGAATCACGCGCTCAAAACTCTGGTGGCGGCAGCCTACAATCTGAATCCCAGGGCGATCTCGGGCGGCCCGGCGTGGGTGGATTCCGACCGTTACGATATCGTCGCCAAGGCGCCCAGCGAGGTCCGCCCCAACCTGGATGAGCAGATGTCGATGCTGCGCAAGCTTCTGGCCGACCGGTTCCAGCTCACGTTTCATCGCGAACCAAAAGAGCTGCGGGTCTACGCGCTTACGATCGCAAAAGGCGGGCCGAAGCTGAAAGAGAGCACGGTGTCTCCGGATGCCTCGCCGGAAGGGCCGCCGCCGCTTATTTTTGTGGTTTCGCCTCAACTCGTGCGGTTGCCGGGCCGCAATGCGACCATGGCTGATTTGGCCTCGGTAATGCAGCGCGCCGCGCTCGATTACCCGGTGCTGGATAAGACAGGGCTTTCCGCACGGTATGATTTCGATCTGGAGTTCACCCCGGACGAAACCGTATTCGGCGGGGCATTAGGAGCGGGCGCCGATGATTCCGCCAAGCCCGGCCTGTTTGGCGCGATTTCGCAGCAGCTCGGTCTCAAATTGGAAGCGACAAGGGGATCGGTTGAGGCGCTGGTCATCGACCACGTCGAGCGTCCCTCGGAGAATTGAGCGACCCGGACAACGTGGCCGCACGACGAGTATGGCGTTACGCCGCGAAGTAGCGCCGTCGAACCGCGCCTCGCGAAACCCGCTGCGAGTTTCGTTCCGCTACGATGCCAAATGCTTCCGCCTGTTTGTAAAATCGAACCATGGCGCGGCTTCTTCTCGCGATCCCGCTGTTGACGTTGGCGAGTCAATGCCTCCAGGCGCAAACTCCGCCGCAGGCGACAGGGCAAGGGGATGCCCGCATCGCTTCGGCCAATCTGCATCTATCGTGTGTTGGCGCAGGCAGGCCTCTGGTTATCCTGGAAGCCGGCGCGGGCCGGGGCGCCTCCGATTGGGAGAAGGTGCAGCCCGGCGTTGGGAGTCTCACGCAAGTCTGCTCGTATGACCGCGGTAAGGACCGTTGTTGCGAAGACGTCATTGACGATCTGCGGGCGCTTCTGCGCGAGTCTTTCCTTCCCGGTCCCTACGTTTTCGTGGGCCACTCATTGGGTGGATTATACGTCCGTCGATTTGCCGCTCGATTTCCCGATGACGTGGCCGGGTTGGTATTGGTGGACAGCGCGGATGAGAAACAGCTAACCGGCATCATCGCCCCAGGTTTGCAGCCTGAGCTTTATCGGCCGGGCGCGATGTCCGATTCAGAGCTCCAGGTATTCTTCAGGGATTTGGGACAACGCATGCTGGCGCAGCGGACCGCGCCCGCAGCGGGAAACACGAACAGAGCGAGCGACGGCCCCGCGGGTGAAATACGAACTGCGCAGTTCTACCGGCAGATAGCGAATGACCGCCGCGACTTCATGTTCTCCCCAAAACCCTTGATTGTTTTGACCGCTACCCTTACGGCGCCTATGCCCCGTTTTTCAGCCGGGCAGCGAGCCCAACTTGAGGAAGACCATCGAACATTGCAGGCACGCATGCGGCTTCTTTCGAGAAACAGCAAGCAGATCCTGGTCCCCAACAGCGGCCATTATGTTCATCTGGATCGACCGGATATCGTAATCGCGGCGATTCGAGAGGTGGTTACCGCTGTTCGGCGCGGGGGTCCGTTGGACCCGGAGGGAAACTTGGAACGGCTGAGGCTGTAAGAAACGGCTGTTCACTCGAACAGTGGCCGACACGGCGTGCGGCGAACTCCTACAAAATCCCCCACAGTGGAATCGGGGACCGTTGGTGCTTTACAATCAGTCTTGTCTTTTCAATATGCCCGGGTGGCGAAATCGGCAGACGCAAAGGACTTAAAATCCTTTTTCCGGCAACGGAAGTGCGGGTTCAATTCCCGCCCCGGGCACCAATGAACGTCACTCGACGCAGCTTGCTGCCGGCCAATTGTTCGCGCCGATGGTGAGCATCTCCGATCCTTTTCGATCGGCATACTCGTAATCGGCCGGTGCGTCAAATCACCGGCAATTCCTCCAACATGCGGTCGATATCTTCCGCGGCGATGTAAAAATGCGGCGAGGTGCGCACCCATCCGGCGCGCGGGGCAGCGGCGATTCCCCGGCCGCGCAGACGGTTCACAATCTCGACCGCGTCCACGCCCGCCTTGCGAAAACTCACAATCCCAGCGCCGGTTTCGGGCGTGCGCTCGCGCATGGTTTCGTAACCCCTGGCGCGCACTCCGGCGTCGATGCGGTCGCCCAGCGCCTGCACGGCCGGGCCGATCCGCTCGACGCCCACTTCCAGCAGAAACTCGATGGACGCGCGCAGGCCAAAGCATCCTATTGTATTGAGCGTGCCGCATTCATAGCGGCCGGCGTCGGGGCGCAGCCGCATGTCGCGCGAGGCGTAGTCGGCATAGGCGGCGACGTTGGTCCAGCCGAACTCCACCGGCGTCACGCGCTCTTGCAGCGCCCGGCTGATGTAGAGCACGCCGCAGCCTTCCGGACCCAGCAGCCACTTGTGGCCGTCGGCCGCCAGCGCGTCGATATGGCACTCGCCCACGTCAAGCGGAAATACGCCGAGCCCCTGTATGGCGTCGACAAAGTAAATGCAGCCGCGGCGCCGGCAGATCTCGCCGATCTCGCGCACGGGCGCGCGGTAGCCGCTGAGGAACTGCACGAAGCTGATGGAAAGCAGCCGGGCGCCGCGGCAGGCTTCATCGATGCGGTCGAGCGAATCGTAGACGGAAAGCCAGGTGATCTCGACGCCTTGCGCGGCGAGCCGCTGCCACGGGTATAGGTTCGCGGGGAACTCTTCGTGGAACCCCACCATGCGGTCGCCGCGCTTCCAATCGAGACCCATGGCGACGGTGGCGATGCCTTCGGAGGTATTCTTCACCAGCGCGATTTCCTGCGGCTGAGCCGACACCAGCCGGGCCGCGGCCGCGCGGACGCCATTATAGGCGGCCTGCCATTCGGGAAAATGTAAACTGCCGTACTGCGAGCAATCGTCGGCAAGATGCTTCATAGCGTCGGCCGATCGCTTGCAAAGCGGCGCCACGGCGGCGTGGTTCAGGTAGATCAAGTGGTTGCGGACCGGGAATTCACCGGCGTAGCGTTCCCACAGAGCCGCGTTGGCGGAAAAGTTTGCATCCTTAACGAAACCCATTCACTTTACAATACGTTAAAATGGCCTGAGGAGCCGCCGTGAGAACCCTCTTTGCCCGCATACTGATCGCTTCGCTGATCGCTCTCATCGCTGCCCCGGCCTTCGCTGGCGACGACAAAAATAAGAAGAACGATCCGACGCAAATCGGCGATCGCGACGTGGGCAAGTGCCTGAACTTCTACTCGGTGGAAAAGGAAATGGCGCTGGGCAAGCAGCTCGCCGAGGAAGTGGCGCGTGAAGCCAAGGTGGTGGACGATCCGATTCTTTCCGAGTACATCAACCGCATCGGCCAGAATCTGGCGCGCAATTCGGACGCGAAAGTCCCGTTCACTTTCCGCCTTCTGCAGAACGACGTACCGAACGCTTTCGCGTTGCCCGGCGGGTTCATTTTCGTGCACACCGGGTTGATTGGAATCGCCGCCGAAGAGGACGAATTCGCGGGCGCTTTGGCGCATGAGATCGCGCACGTGGCGGCGCGCCACCTGACCTGCCGGGAAACCAAGGCGCAGCTTGCGAACATCGGGACCATTCCGCTGAGCATTTTGTTGGGCGGTTGGGCCGGCGTGGCTGCGCGCCAGGCCGCCGGGGCGGTGATTCCGATGACGTTCCTGAGCTTCAGCCGGCACGACGAATCCGAGGCCGATTTCCTGGGGGTCCAGTATATGTGGGCGGCGGGTTACGACCCCACCGGCGCCATCAGTATGTTCGAAAAGCTGGAAACGCTGCAGCGCACGCAGCCCACCGCGGTCTCGAAGCTGCTCTCGACGCATCCCATGGATTCCGATAGGATCGCCAAGACGCAAGCGGAGATCGACAAGATTCTGCCGTCCAAGCCGGAGTACATCGTGACGACGTCGGACTACACCAACATGCGCCAGCGGCTGCTGACGATGGAGAATCGCCGCAAGCCGGACGATCCGAACAAGCCGCAGTTGCGGCGCGCGCCGGGCGTGGATGATACGACTGGCGACGACGGCCGTCCGACATTGAAGCGGCGGGATCTGACGCAATAGGGCGGGGTTGAAGACCGATTGTCCGCCCGGTGGCGGCATGGTTCTCCTTGAAGCGGTGGACGCGGAATTCCGCGAAGGTGCGTGGGGCCATTAGAAGAAGTCCCTGCCAACCGGTAACCTCTCCGCGGGCCCTCACGTAGTCAATTCGGAACGGCGCGCACGCGCAAAAGTCTCCTATTTCGATACGGTTGGCTCCCCGTGAATTAACTCGCGTAAAGCCGCTGAAACACAACTCTCCACGAACCCGTTTTGGGATTATCCCATAGAGGGTTTTATTCTCAGTCTTGACGAATCGAATCCGTGAGGAGCGACGCGCATCGGCGATTCAGAGAATTGCTTATCGAGGCCCGCAAAGGGGCGGGCCTCACGCAAGCGGAGCTTTCCCGCCGCCTCAAACGCCCGCAGTCTTTCGTTTCTAAGTATGAACGGGGAGAGCGACGGCTGGACGTCGTGGAGTTTGGCGACGTGGCAAAAGCGCTTGGCGTGGACGCTCTTCGCCTTCTTCGGCGGTTCTATAGCGAGGAGCCGTGAAGATTGTCGATGTCATTACGCTCCAGAATTGCGGAACATATGCGGTTTCGCAACACTGGAAGAAAACAAGGAAGCAAATTCACGACGCAGTGAAGAAATGCGAATGGCCTATAGGCAGCGGGTCGTTCACCATCCATCCTCAGAGCGGAAAACGGCGTGGGGAAGGAAACGGCGTCCTGCCGATTCGAGACGAATTCGTTACGTTTCTCAGAGCGAAAGGGTGGGCAATCGAAGGGTCGGCGAAGAACGCTCTCAATCAGGCTCTCGGCGATTTCGACGCGGTTCTGCCGGGCCCGGAAAAGCCTATCGTAGTCGAATGGGAAACAGGCAACATATCGTCCTCGCACCGCTCGATGAACAAGTTGACGATGCTTGTTTCCTCGGGAATCATATCCGCTGGTGTTCTTGCCTTCCCGTCTCGAAGGCTCTACGCCTACTTGACGGACCGTATCGGAAACATTAGAGAACTGGAGCCCTATTTCGGGCTCTGGAAATCGGTCCCTTGCGTCTCAGGAGTGTTGGAGATCGTCGTCTTCGAGCACGACGCCGAAAGCACAAGCGTCAAGAAAATTCCGAAATTGACATCCGGCCGCGCCCAAAGCTAGGCTAGCCATCTATGAAGTCGTCGTTCCTGTGCGAGTGAATCTCTCCGCTTTCGAGTCGATCAACGATTTCCGGGGCGAAGTCGATCTCCGTCCCCATCCAACGCCGCCCCTTCTTTTCGCAGACGGCAAACGTGGTACCGCTGCCGCCGAACGGATCGATCACGAGGTCTCCGGGCGCGGTTGAGATTTCTATCACGCGGTCGAGGGTTTTTGTGGAAAGCGCGTTAGCCCTGCGGTCCTTCGACTTAAATTTCCAGTGCCGGACCGGAGGGATGTCGGTCCACACGTCCTTGAGGTTCACGCCTTTCGGATTCATCGCATCGCGGTGTCCCCCGTAATCCTTCACCTCGCCGCCGCAATGCCGGCAAGTTTGGATCGGCGTGCGGATGCGTCCGAACGTCTTTGGCTTCCCCTTTGTGTAGTAGAGCAGGCTATAGTGGCTCGGATGCAGCCGCCCTGGAATCGGGAGGCAAGCGGACATTTCAATCGCGATCCAGTGGCGGAAGTCCATTCCGAGGCCATCAAGGTACGCGCCGAGCAAAATGTTCCATTTTGGAAGGTTGTAAAGGAAGAACGCTCCACCCGGCTTGACGGTCCGGACGCACTCAGCGACCCACTGCTTGCACCACGTCAGGTACTCTTCGCCTGGCTTGAGGTCGTTGAAATTCTCGCCATATTCTTTGCCGAGATTGAACGGCGGGTCGGCGAAGACGGTATCGACAACTTCGTCGCGAATATGAGGAAGTACGGCCATGCAGTCGCCCGCGAAGAGCGCTCCGAGCGATGAAGTGTACGCCGGAGCAATCTGCGACCCCGGTTTGAGGTAGGGGCGCGCGTCGAACGTCGTGTCTTCGTACTTCAGGATTGCCTGTTTTGCCAAGACCAAGTTTCCTTTAAGCATCAGAATAACCCAAAATAGGTTTTCCCGCCATTATTTCCTCGTCTGCTGTACAGAGACCAAGATAACAGATTCGTCTTTTATTCGCCCACTGCAGAACTATCTCGACTGGTCTCGCTCCGGGTTCATCGGGCACAGCAGACTTATCGGCCATTGCCCCGATTCGGAGAATCCGGTCACGCCATAGACATCCGACTTTTACTCATCTGTAACTCCAATCGCCTTCCAACAGCCGATAATATCTACATGCCAAGAGTGACGAACCTGAGGCCCAGCCTGGCTTGCGGCGCCGCTCTCGCTGTCTTCTCCCTCCTCATCGTAAAGATCTGCCTGCCGCACTCCGCCATGGAGGGCGTTGCCGCCGCCGCAATCCTCGTCGGCCTGGCCGGCGGGGCCGGATCGAACTTCCTCTTCTCATACTTCTCCGAAAAGGCGCGCTCTTCTTCGGAAGTCGCGGGCGAGCAATTGCGCGAGGTAGTTGACAATCTGCAGCGGGAAAGCTCGCGCCTCGAAGCCATTCTGGGCAGCATGGTCGAGGGCGTGGTGGCCGTGGACCCGCTGCTGCGCATCACCTTCCTCAACCGCGCCTTTGCCGGAACCATGGAAGTGCAGCTGCCTCTCGCCCCGCGCACTCCGCTGGTGCAGGTGGTGCGCGATCACGACCTGCTCGAAATGTTCAATGCGGTTTTCACCTCCGGCGAGCCGCTGCAGAAGCGGCTGATTCTCTCCGCGGGCGCCGCGCGGACGTTCGCCGTGCAGGTGACTCCGCTCGCCGGCGGTCTCAATCGCGGCGCCATCGGCATGTTCTACGACATCACCGAAATCGAGCGGCTCGAGCGCATCCGCAAAGATTTTGTGGCCAATGTCTCGCATGAGCTGCGCACCCCGCTCGCCGCCATCAGCGGCTACGCCGAAACGCTGCTGGAGGGCGCCCTCGATGACCGCGAAAACAGCCGCCGCTTCGCCGCGATCATCCTGGATAAGGCGCGCCAGCTTACCAATATCGTCTCCGATCTGTTGGTCCTTTCCACTCTCGAAAGCGGCAAGCCGCCCGTGCCGGAGCCAATCTCGCTCCGGGAGAGCATCGAATCGGCCCTGCGTACAGTGGAGCCGGTGGCGCGCGCGCGGGGCGTCAACGTGGCGTTCAAATCCGCCGAAGATCTGGACGTGCTGGGGCATGAGATCCGCCTGGAACAGGTCTTCGTCAACCTGCTCGATAACGCCATCAAGTTCAACCGCCCCGATGGCGAAGTGCACGTGGAGATTGCCCGCGAAGACGGCCGCGCCGTGGTGCATGTGCGCGATACGGGCCTCGGCATTCCTTCGCGCGATCTGCCGCGCATCTTCGAGCGCTTCTATCGCGTGGATAAGGCGCGCTCGCGCGCTACCGGCGGCACCGGTTTGGGCCTCGCCATTGTCAAGCACGCGGTGGAACAGATGGGCGGATCGGTTTCAGTGGAGAGCCGCCTCGGGCAGGGGTCGGTATTCACGGTCGCGCTACCGCCCGCCGATAGTAGCGTGGTTGTCGCTCAACTTTAGCCGCGCTGTTTGGGATGGAAACTCTGTAGAAAAGTCCATCCCGCTTGCTACTTGCCACGATGCGTTTATCGGCGCCTCAAAATGCCCAGTCACTCGACTTTGACATTTATTTTCAGGCCTTTTTAAAGGACTCCGGTCCTTCCCCGCCCTGCAGCCCCGAAAACGTCTGCTAGCCTCTAGTCGAATCGAGGTTTCAAGGATGTCCACTCCCAATCAAGCCGCAGCCAGCCGCGTCAGCACGGCATCTTCGCCACCACCCGGATCGCCTTCGACGAATCCACCGTTAACGGAGTGGCGCGGGGCCATGCCCTGCGAAGTCCGCAACCCGAACAATCCAAACCCACTTGCACGTTCTCAGCTTCGTTCCGCCAAAATCCTCCAACCCCGCCTTCCGCGCCCCCGTTTGCCAGCTCGCACACCCCGGCCACCCCCTCCCGACTCCGCAGGAAGCAACCGATGCCGCTCTCCAGGCGAATCAACGTATTCGACGCCACTCCTCGCATCCGGATAGCTCAGTCTCAGCTGAGAGCCGCCTCGGGCCGCCGTCGGCATCCACCGTCGCGTGACCGCGCCGACTGTAACGCAATTGTCGCGTAATTTTGACCGTGCCTTCACGCGATTGTCATTAACCGCTAACGGCGATCCCCCTATACTCGCAGTTCCGACCTATGAAGCTCACCACCCTTACCCTCACTGTGTTCGTGTTGTGTGCGGTTCACGTCCCCCTATGTAATGCGCAGGGCGGCGTCCAGGATGATGCTGCCCAGTTGAAGCAGAAGCTTGCCGAGCAGCAAAAACAGATCGATGCGCTGAAGCAGGCCATCGAAGAGCAACAGAAGATGATCGATGCCCTGGTCAAGGCAACGCCGCAACAGGCTGCCGTCCAACCCGTCGCGCAACCCGTTCAATCTTCAGCCCAGCCCGCCCCTGACGATGCGCCCGCGCCCAAAGCGCCCGGATTCCGCCGCATGGGTGGAGAGGTAGCCAGCAACACCGGGAACCTGCCCTCCACGGCCCCCACCGCGCCCGCCCCGAAACCGTACGACCAGACTCCCGATGCCACCGCCAAGCCGCTTTCGTTCGACATCGGCGTGGCCACGTTCACGCCGCTCGGCTTTGTCGATTTGACGAACGTCTACCGCTCCACCGACGTCGGCAGCGGCATCGGCACCACCTTCGCCAGCATTCCCTTCAACAACACCGCTTCCGGCCATCTCTCCGAAAGCCGCATGTCGCTGCAGAACTCGCGGCTCGGTCTTCGGATCGATAGCAACGTTCTGGGCGCCAACGTCATGGGTTACCTCGAGACCGACTTTCTGGGCAACGCGGCGGGCAGCCTGGTGCAGACCAGCAACGCCGATACCCTGCGCCTGCGCCTGTTCTTTGTAGACATACGCAAAAGCCGGTGGGAAATTCTTGGCGGGCAATCGTGGAGCTTGTTGACGCCCAATCGCAAAGGCATCTCTCCGTTGCCCGGCGACCTCTTCTACAGTCAGGACCAGGACACTAATTACCAGGCGGGCCTGGTTTGGACGCGCGCTCCGCAGCTCCGGCTCGGCGTTCATTTTAACGACAACGTAGCGTGGGCGATCTCGTTCGAAAACCCCGAGCAGTTCATCGGCAACGGCATCGAAATTCTGCCGCAGACCTCGGCTCTGGCCACGGCGGTTGGTACGGAATTTAACAGCACTACCCAGACTTCATCGGTGCCGAACGTGCATCCCGATATCATTTCGAAGCTGGCGCTCGATGGCGGCAAAGAGGGCCACGCAGTGCACTTCGAAGTGGCTGGACTTTACCGTACGTTCCAGTCCTACAATCCGGTGACGAACATGAAGTTCTACAAACCCGCTGTCGGTGGTTCGGTGAACTTCAATGTGGAACTGGCTCCCGGCTTCCGGTTTGTCGTCAACACCTTCGCCAGCGATGGCGGCGGCCGCTACACCGGCGGACTGGGTCCGGACCTGATCGTTCGTCCCGATGGCAGCATCTCGCCGATTCACGCCTATTCCTCGGTGGACGGTTTCGAATACTCCATCAAGCCCAAGAACGATCCCAAGGGGCTGGAAACGCTGCTCTACGGCTACTACGGCGGCAACTATTTCGGAAAGGATACGGCCCTCGATACCACCGGCGCCGCCCCGGTCCTGATCGGCTATGGAGTCAACTCCAACTCCGCGTCCCTGAACGCCAACCGCAGCATCCAGGAAGCCACGTTCGGCGTCAACCAGACCATCTGGAAGAACCCCACCTGGGGCGATCTGAAGATCCTCACCCAGTACAGCTATCTGTGGCGCGATCCCTGGTTCGTCCCCAGCTCGAACCCCACGCGAAAGGCGACCACCAACATGGTGTTTGTCGATCTGCGCTACGACATCCCGTAAGCCAAATGTATCGTAGCGCGCGCACTCGTGCGGGCAGCGTTCACACTCGTGTGAATGCGTCCGCCTCAGAGTCTGTGAGAATCTGCAGGTTTAGATTACACAGCCATAACGCAATAGAAACCTGTTTGTAACAATCGCGTGCGACCGTAAAGAAAGGAAAGCATGAAGAATCCGAGCAAGCTGGCCGCGGCGGCCATGGCGGCCCTAAGTTTCGCAGGCGCCGCCGCAGCGCAGTCGATTAACGCCGCCGGAGCCACCTTTCCAGAGTTCATTTACAAGAAATGGTTTAGCGATTACAAGAACGCCCACCCCGGCGTCGAGATCAACTATCAGGCGATCGGCTCGGGCGGCGGCATCAAGCAGCTTACTCAGGGAACCGTGGATTTCGGCGCTTCCGATCGCCCCCTGACGGATGCCGAGATGGCCGATCCAGCCTTGAAGATCAAGCCGATCTACTTCCCGACGGTCCTTGGCGGCATAGTGCCGGCTTACAATCTGCCGGATGTCAAGACACAACTGCTGTTCACCGGTGACGTCCTCGCCGGCATCTTTCTGGGCAAGATTAACAAGTGGAACGACCCCAGGATCGCCGCTTTGAACAAGGGCGTCAAACTTCCAGCCGACGATATCGCTGTAGTTCACCGCTCCGATGGCAGCGGCACTACTTTCGTCTTCACGGAATATCTCGCCAAGGTTAGCCCCGAGTGGAAGGCCGGACCGGGCGTGAACCAGAGCCCTAAATGGCCCACGGGCATGGGGCAGGCTCAGAACGAAGGCGTGGCGGGCGCTATCAAGCAGACGCCCGGTTCCATCGGTTATGTCGAGTTGACGTTCATCCTCACGAACAAGGGCATGCAGTACGGACAGGTGAAGAACGCTGCGGGTAGTTTCATCAACGCCAGCGTGGAATCGGTCACGGCCGCCGCGGCCGGCCTGACCACCTTCCCGGCTTCCATCACGAACGCCCCCGGCCCGAAAGCCTACCCGATTTCGACGATGACCTACCTGCTGATTCCCAGCACGATTCCAGACGCCAAGAAGCGCGAGGCCGTCAAGGGCTTCCTGGCCTGGGCGCTGAAGGATGGCCAGAAACTCGCTCCGCCGCTGGGCTATGCGCCGCTGCCGAAGGAAGTCGTCGCGGCCGAATTAAAGCAACTGCCGCAGGTTAAGTAGAATGTCCGCTCCGGCAATCACATCAGGCGGAACCGGACGGACCAAGAGCCTGTTATCAAGCCTGCGCGGAGGCGACGCAGTGGCGCATCTCGTCGCTCTCGTTTTTGCTTCCAGCGTCCTCTTAGTTACGCTATTCCTTGTCTTTGAGCTCTGGATTCACTGCGCTCCCTCCCGCGCCAAGTTCGGCCTGAGTTTCCTGTTCACCCGGGACTGGGACCCGGCCAACGGACAATTCGGCGCGCTGCCGTTTGTCTACGGAACCGTGCTCACATCGGTCATCGCTCTGATTATCTCCGTGCCGCTGGGCGTGGGCGCAGCCATCTTTCTGGCGGAACTGGCCCCGCACCGGCTCTCCGAATGGTGTACGTTTCTGATCGAGCTTCTGGCGGCAGTGCCCAGCGTGATCTACGGCTTGATCGCCGTTTTCACCTTGATTCCGTTAATGCGCCAGTACATAGAGCCGTTCCTGAAGCGCGTGTTGGGCTTCATTCCGTTCTTCAGCGGCCCGGCATTCGGCGACGGCTACCTCACCGCCGGAGTCATCCTGGCGATCATGACGTTTCCGTTCATCATTTCCATCTCGCGCGAAGCGCTGCTCGAGGTGCCGCGCGATCAGCGTGAAGCGGCGCTAGCGCTGGGCTCCACTCATTGGGAATCCACTATTCAAGTGGTTGTGCCATACGCGCGGCTGGGCATCTTCGGCTCCATCTTTCTCGGTCTTGCGCGCGCGCTGGGCGAAACCATGGCGGTGACCATGGTGATCGGCAACGATACCACCATTCACACCTCCCTGTTCGCTCGGGGATACACCATCGCCTCGGTGATCGCCAACGAGTTTGCCGAAGCCAGCGACGATCTGCATCTGAGCTCGCTCATCGAGCTCGGCCTGGTACTGTTTCTGATCACCATCGTAATTAACGCGCTGGCGCGGCTTTTGATCGTGGTCACCGCTGGCCGAGGAACGGGGCGCGCGACATGAACCGGCTGGCATATCGCAAACTGGTGAATAAGATCATGCTGACGCTCACGGGCGTCTGCACGGTTCTGACCGTATCGGTTCTGTTTATCGTCCTCGGCTATTTGGTGTTCAACGGCGCCACTTCCATCGACTGGGCCTTCCTGACGCAACTGCCGAAACCGACCGGCGAGACGGGCGGCGGCATGGCGAATGCCATCGTGGGCAGCGCCACCATGGTGGCCATTGCCGCGCTGATTGGTTTGCCGGTCGGGTTTCTCGGTGGTATCTATCTGGCGGAATTTAGCGGCAAGACTTTTGGCTTCCTAGTGCGCTACATGGCGGATCTGCTCAACGGCGTGCCTTCCATCGTGATCGGCATTTTCGCGTGGACTGTGATCGTAGTCCCGATGCACACTTTTTCCGCGCTCGCCGGCGGTTTCGCCCTGAGCCTGATGCTGATCCCCATCACCATGCGCAGCACCGAACAGTTCCTGCTCAATGTGCCCCGCTCACTGCGCGAGGGCGCCCTGGCGCTGGGCGCGCCGCAGTGGAAGGTGATCGGTACCGTCGCTGTGCCCGCGGCAATGCGCGGTATTCTCACCGGAATGATTCTGGGCATTGCCCGCGTTGCCGGCGAAAGCGCGCCGCTGCTCTTCACCGCGCTCAATAACGAATTCTGGCCAACCGGCCTTCGCCAGCCCACCGCGGCTCTTCCGGTTATGATTTATAAGCACGCCATGGCCCCGTTCGACGATTATCATCGCCAGGCATGGGCGGCAGGCCTGGTGTTGCTGGCCATGGTCTTGATCACCAACGTTACCGCCCGCTTCATTGCATCGCGAGGAATTGCAGTACAAAAGGGATAGCTCATGGATACCACCCCCGAATTCGCGGTTCCCGAACCGGCCATGCGGCCAATGGATCTTCCGCAGACGGCACCGGCCGGCAAAGTCGCCGCTCCGCCTGCGAGTAAGATCTCCGTTAAGTCGCTCGATTTCTTTTATGGGTCGTTTCAAGCCCTGCACAATGTCAATATCGAGATCCCCGGCAAAGGCATCACTGCTCTCATCGGACCTTCCGGCTGCGGCAAATCGACGTTCCTGCGCACGCTCAATCGCATCAGCGAAATGATTCGCGGCGCGCGCGCCCAAGGACAGGTGACGCTCGATGGCGAAGACATCCTGGGCGTGGATGTTACCAGCCTCCGCCGCCGCGTCGGCATGGTCTTCCAGCGGCCCAATCCCTTCCCGAAGTCGATCTTCGACAACGTGGCGTACGGAATCCGCATCAATGGGATGAAGGGCAATGGATCGATGCACGATAAAGTGGAGCACAGCCTGAAGCGCGCCGCCTTGTGGGAAGAAGTGAAGGACAAGCTGCACCAATCGGCCTACTCGCTTTCGGGCGGCCAGCAGCAGCGGCTGTGTATTGCGCGCGCGCTTGCGGTGGACCCGGAAGTGTTGCTGCTCGACGAGCCCTGTTCGGCGCTCGACCCCATCGCCACGGCCAAGATCGAGGATTTGATGTTCAGTTTGAAGGACCAGTGTACGCAGGTGATCGTCACGCACAACATGCAGCAGGCGGCGCGCGTGGCCGAGTACACGGGCTTCTTCCTGATGGGCAAGCTGATCGAGTTCGACCGGACGGCGGTGATCTTCAAGCGGCCGTCCAAGAGAGAAACCGAAGATTACATCACGGGACGCTTCGGCTAGAGCGAACCGCAATTGTGGGGCAGGATGGCATCCTGCGCGGCGGTTGGCACCGCCGCTGCTGGGGTCGTGCGAGACTCGGAATAAACAGCGGTACAAGCAGAGGATCATAAAAGACAGTGGCCACACAGGTACAGGACATGCTTCATTTTCGAGAAGAGCTGGAAGAGTTAAAGAGCAAGTTGCTCGAGATGGGCGGGATGGTGGAATCCGCCATTCACAACGCCATTTACGCGCTGGTAGAGCGCGACGAAGAGCGCGCCAAGGAAGTGATGTGGAAGGAGGCCCAGGTCAATCAGAAGGAAATGGAGATCGACGACCTGGCCACCCGCATGCTCGCGCTGTTCCAGCCTATGGCGCGCGACCTGCGGTTCATCACCGCCGTCATCAAGATGAACGCCGACCTGGAGCGCATGGGCGACCTGGCGGTGAACATCACCGAGCGCGCGCTCTCGCTCATGCAGGAGCCTACGCTGCGGCCGCTGGTGGATATTCCCAAGATTGCCGAACTGGCCGAGAGCATGGTGCACCGCGCTCTCGACGCCTTCGCGCGCGGCGACGCCGAGATGGCGCGCGATGTCCTGCTGGCCGACGACGAGGTGGACAATCTGCGCGACGCCGTTTACAGCGAATTGATTCGCTTCATGCAGGAGGAGCGAACCACCATCCAGCGCGCCATCAACCTGCTGTTCATCGCCCAGAATCTGGAGCGGGTCGCCGACCACGCCACCAATATCGCGGAGGACGTACTGTTCCTGGTGAAGGGCATCGACGTTCGCCATCACGCCGAGGCGCGTGAAGTATTGTAGGGCGGGCCCATGGCCTGCCGTGTCCCGAGCCGCTCTTAGCGCTCGGCTTCAGGGTTGCGATCCTTTCGTGGCAGACGACCCTTCGCTCGAACCGTGGTTGCGGCGGGCACGGCGCTTATTGCCCCATTTGCCGCCACTCGCCGGAGCGCCTGTTCACATTGGCCGCATGGAAGGCCTCCGAAGCCGCTATGGCGCATCGCATGCCGGAACCATGCTGCGCGAGCGGCGCATTCTCTTCGATTGCGCGCCAGCCGAATTCCCGCGCATATTCGTCCACGAGGTGTTTCATTTCGTCTGGCTGCGGGCCGGTAATCCGGCGCGGAGATCGTTCGGGCAGCTGCTGGCGAGCGAGATCGAAGGCGGCGTAAGCGGGGAGCTGGGCTGGTCGGCGGAATTGCGCAAAGCCAGGCTGACGGCGGTGGACCGGCGCAACCGGACGCGGCGCTGGCGGGAATACTGCTGCGAGAGCTTTTGCGATACGGCCGCATGGCTATATTCCGGCGTGGAGCGGCATGACGAATTTACATTGGCAAAGCGTTGCCGGAAAATCCGCAGTCAATGGTTCGCCCGAACGTTGGGCGGCGGCCAATTGCCGATATAATGGGTCTGGAATCGTCGATATCCTTTATGCGCCTCTTTACCGCTTTCGCCGCCGCCGTCCTGGTGAGTTGCCTGTTTCAGGGCTGCTCCTATGCGCCCGCCACAGTAAAGGCTGCTTCTGTGAAACCGGCCGGTGAGCGCCGCGACGCTCCCGATTTCACTCTGAAGGATGCCGACGGCAAGACCGTGCACCTCTCGGAATATCGCGGCAAGGTGGTGCTGCTCGATTTTTGGGCGACCTGGTGCGACCCCTGCCGCCTCGAAATTCCGTGGTTTATCGAGCTGCAAAGGAAGAACAAAGACCGGGGCTTCGAGGTTCTGGGCGTCTCCATGGACGACGAGGGCTGGGAAGTGGTCAAGCCCTTCATGCGGAGCGTGGGGATGAATTACCGCGTGGTCATCGGCAATGACGAGACCACGCAAATGTACGGCGGCGTCGATTCGCTGCCGAGCACATTTCTGATCGACCGGCAAGGCAAGATCGCCGCGATCCATATCGGGCTCGCGAGCAGAAAGGTATTTGAAGATGGCGTGGAAGAGCTCTTGCATGCTCCTGCTGGCGGCATTGTTATCGACAAGGCTTCCTTATATCCAGGCGCAAGGTAGCGGACACTTAACGGTAGGTTCGCCGGCGAAGATTTCAGGCGCGCGCAACGCGTCGGTGCAAACCAGGATTCCGGTGACCGTAGACGCCGGCTTCCACGTGAACAGTAACCCTGCCGCGGCCGATTATTTGATTCCGCTGAGCGTCACGTGGAGTGCGACGGGCGCATTGGAAGCGGGCAAGGTGACTTACCCGAAGGCAACCAAGGAGAAAGTGGGAGACGATACGCTTACGGTCTACACCGGCAGCTTCGATCTGATCGCCGCCTTCAAGGTAAGCGCGAACGCGCCCGGGGGCCCAGGCGTAGCGGCGGGTAAGTTGAGATATCAGGCTTGCAATAGCACTACCTGTTTTCCACCGAAGAACGTCGAGATCTCGGTGCCCTATCAGATTCAGTAACTCAGATTCAGTAAAACCCGGGCCCATGGCCTGCGGCGTAGAGCGCTCGGGGCGGCAATTGGGCTGTCTTCGCAGGCCATGGGCCCGCGCCACTAGGACTGTCCAATAAACTCGCCGATGCGGGCCGCCGCTTCGCGAAGGCGCTTCTCCGTTCCGAGCAGCGAGAAGCGTACGTGGCCTTCGCCCATCGGCCCGAAGCCCACTCCCGGCGAGACCGCCACGTTGGTTTTCTCTAGCAGGCGCACGGCGAATTCGAGCGACCCTGCCGGCCGGAATCGTTCCGGCAATTGTGCCCAAAGGAACATAGTGCCGCGAGGCTTCTCCACCGGCCATCCGGCGCCGTTGAGGCCCTTCACCAGTGCATCGCGGCGCTTTTCATATATCGCGCAGATTTTTCGCGTATCTTCTTCACATTCGCGCAGTCCGGTTGCGGCGGCGATCTGGATGGGCTGGAACACACCGTAATCGAGGTAGCTCTTGATGCGCGTGAGCGCGGCGACCAGGCGCGGATTGCCCAGGCAGAACCCGACGCGCCAGCCGGCCATGTTGTAGCTCTTGGACATGGAGAAGATCTCGACGGCGACTTCCTTGGCGCCATCCACCTGAAGAATGCTGGGCGGCTTGTAGCCGTCGAAGCCCAGGTCGGCATAGGCGAAATCGTGGATCACCATGGTGCCGTGGAAGCTGGCGAGGCGTACGATTTCGCGGAGGTAATCGAGATCGACGCAGATGGTGGTGGGGTTGTGCGGGAACGAGACCAGAATCATCTTCGGCTTGCGCGAAGAGGTACGGTAGAGATCCTCCAGGCCGTTGAGAAACGTGGCCGCATCCGGCATGGGCAGCATACAGGCGTGGCCTTCCGCGAGCACTACGCCGAACTGATGGATGGGATAGGCCGGGTTGGGCGAAACCACGGCGTCGCCGGGAGCGAGCACGGCCAGCAGCAGGTGCGCCAGCGCTTCCTTGGCGCCGATGGTGACGATAGCTTCACTCTCCGGGTTCAGCTCGACGCCGTAATTGGCGCGATACCGGTTCACCATCTCCTGCCGCAGAATGGCGATGCCTTTGGATTGCGAATAGCGGTGATTGCGCGCATGCCGCGACTCTTCGATGAGCTTCTTCACCACGGGACGCGGCGTCGGGCCGTCGGGATTCCCCATGCCGAGATCGATGACGTCCTGCTGTTGCGCGCGCGCTTTCGCGCACATCTCGTTGATCACCGCGAACACGTAGGGAGGCAGCTTTTGAATTCGATAAAACTCTTCAGGCATCAACCTCATTCTAACGCGCGGATCTCGGCGGCTCTCGCCCCGGTGTGGGCGTGTTGCGACCGCGAGACCCTGCTGCCCGCGTTGCCCGCGTTGCGAGGAGTGGCGCTAATCGTCGACCGGCCCGGTGGAGTTGGGGCCGGCAGGCGTTTTGCTACGCGTCTCTCCGCCGCGGACCGCTGCGGCTGGGCGGCGTCTGCCTGAGAGTCTTCCTCTAGCTTGGCCTGCACCACGAAGCGTTGGGGCGCGGAACCGAGATAGTAAAAGGGATAACACGTAATAAGATGTAACTCAGGATCGTGCGTGGGTCTGAGCGAGGCAGTGTTGGAAGGAGATACAACTTGAGTATCGCTCACTCGATAAGTAAACTCGCCCGCGCCGGTTTCGAGAACGATTGCGTCGCCCTTGCGGATATCCTTTAAGACGCGAAAGTGAGTGTCGCGGTGGCCGGCGATAATGCAGTTGCCGTCCTGGCCGGGCATGGGCGTTCCGGACATGTGTCCCGGACCACGGCGTAACTCGGCGGCGCCATCCCCTTCCACGACGTATAACTCGGTATTAAGTCGCGGGATGATCAGTTTGGCGACCGCATCGCCCAATGGCGGCGCGGGGTGCGGCATTGGTTGTGTATTGACTCCCGAGCGCGCCGGGAAAGGAGAAGGCTTGGCGGATTCGATGTTGTCGAATTCGCGTTGGGCTTCGGCCTGTCCCGCTTGCGACTCCAAAAGATCGCGGGCGCCCAGGGAGAGCAGAGCCAAGCCTCCGGCTATCAGAGAGTAACTGACGAACCTTCGTCGCTGGCGTCTTCTGGCAGTCATCAGTTACCTCCTTCCCACGTGCGCCCGCGAGAGCGAGTTACCGCTTGCGGCGCAGGGTCGCGCCCAATCCCGTAAGCGTTCCGCCGCTCAAAAGCATCATCAGCCATCCTGCATCGGTGTGCGGCATTGCAGGGGCTTCGTCAGTGGCCGGGGCGGGATTGAGGTCAGGCGCCGGCGTAGGTACAGGCGCCGGAGCCGGCTCGCTCATCTCGCGGTTGGCGGTATTGTCCGGCTGAGTCTGCGGCTCTACTGTAGCCGGAGCAGGTTCGGGGGCCGGTGCAGGTTCAGGGGCCGGAGCTGGTTCCACGGCGGGAGCCGGCGGCAGAGCCGGCGGAGCGGGAGCGGCAGGCGCGGACGGCGCGTTGGCCGCTACGGAAACGGGCTGCGAGGCTTCGTTCTCGCGTTGTTTCACATTGTTGGGCAGGACGAATTCATATCCATAGTCCTTACCCTGTATCCAGATTTTGTCAAAGTAGTAGTCGTTCCCAATGTGATGTAGTGTGACGCGAGTGTCCGACTGGGTCCGGTTTTCGAGCGCCGGAATAGTCATGGCCGAAGTCTCGAACTTCATGCCGTTGTCGCCATAGATTACCAGGACCGGGCTCTTGCCGGCGGTACTGTCGAGCTCCTCGATAGTATAGCTTCCGGGTTGAATAATCTTGTCGCCTATCGTTACCGAGTAGGGCAAATTGACCTCGACGCGGTCGTTCAGCGGCTGCGCCTGGATCTGGTTGGGCGCTACCAACGCGGCGAACCCTATAGCCGATGCGATCGCTCCGATTGTAAAGCTTCTTATACTCATGGTTTTGATAACTCCTTTTCCGATCCCCGTCAGGTGACCTCACTTAAAGTGATGCAACTGTCGTTCCAGTCGTTGCGATTTAACGCCGGAGACATTTTGGAACTCGGATTTTTGGTGTAAAAGGTTACGCCTGGGCGCGGCACGCCGCGCAGGGGCAGATATTTCGGAAGTGATCGTACGAATATATTCCGGAACTATGTCCGTCGCTCCAATTGATGCGGATGGCGTAGCTGCCCACCGGCTCCACGCCTAACATCTTTAAAGCGGGCTTGAACATTTGAAATGGATTGTCCGATTCGGGCTCGCGAGGCGGCGTGCCGTGCGCGCCGGTGCAGGAGGCGCAGGGACACTTGTCGCGCAGATAGGTGATTCCGTACTCGCTGTGGTGACCGTCTTTCCAATCGATCTTGATGCCCTTCGATTTCGAAATGGCGATGTGTTCGGGGTCGGTGTGGGGGAGCATGTCAGTGCAGGCGGCGTTTGCATCAATGCAGCAGGCGCTCTACATCGCGCACGCCGGAGATGCGGCGCATGGCGGCCACGAGCTTTTCGAGCTGCTTCTTGTCGCGCACATCCACAGTCATTTCCACCAGCGCGCCGTCGTGATCGAGATTGGTCTTGGCTTCGAGGCTGCGGATGTTGGCGCTCTCGTTGAAGAGCGCCGAAGTGAGCTGGTTCAACATGCCGGGCCGGTCGTCGGTATGGACGGCGATGCGCACGGGAAACGAATCGTCCGCGGCGCGCGCCCATTCCACTTCGATTTTGCGCTCGGCGTCGTACATCAGATTCTGCACGTTGGGGCACATCTTCGAATGCACGGCCACGCCCTTGCCGCGCGTCACGTAGCCGACGATGGCTTCGCCGTGGATGGGGCTGCAGCACTTGGCGCGGTAGACCAGCAGGTCGTCGATGCCGCGGACTTTGACCACCGCGTCGCCATCGTGCTGGCGGCCGGGCGCGCCCGGGGTAACCGGAACTTCCAGGGCGGGCTTGTTCTCGGGCGCCTCCTCGGCGACGATCTCCGGCGCGATTTTGCTCAGGATCTGGCGCGCCGAATACCGGCCGTAGCCCAGCGCCGCGTACAGGTCTTCCGCTTTGCTGTAGCCGTAGGCGGCGGCCACCTTTTCCAGCTCGCCCTTGCCGACCTTGCCGAGCTGTACGCCGAAGCGCCGCGCCTCTTTTTCCAGATACTTCTGGCCGATGTCGATCGCCTTGATGCGCTCGCTGGCGTTGATGACGTGCTTGATCTTGTTGCGGGCGCGCGCGGTCTTGACGAATGCCAGCCAGTCTTTGCTGGGGACGTGGCCGGGCTGGGTCATGATCTCCACCACGTCGCCGTTCTTCAGCGCCGAGCGCAGCGGCACGATGCGGCCGTTGACTTTGGCGCCGGTGCAGGTGGCGCCGACATCGGAGTGGATGGCGTAAGCGAAATCGATGGGCGTGGCGTCGCGCGGCAGCACCAGCACTTTGCCGCGCGGGGTGAAGGTGTAGACCTCCTCCGGGTAAAGATCCACCTTGAGAGTGGACATGAACTCGGTGGAATCCTGCACGTCGCGCTGCCATTCGATCAGATGCCGCAGCCAGGAGATGCGTTGATCGTCGGCCGCGGGACCCTTGCGCCCCTCCTTGTATTTCCAGTGCGCGGCGATGCCTTCTTCGGCGATGCGGTGCATCTCTTCAGTGCGGATCTGCACTTCGAAAGTCTGGCCCTGGGGGCCGACCACGGAGGTGTGGAGCGACTGATAAAGGTTGGGCCGCGGGATGGCGATGAAGTCCTTGATGCGGCCGGGAATGGGGCGCCACTTGTTGTGAATGACGCCCAGCGCAGCGTAGCAGTTCTTGACAGAATCGGTGATGATGCGCAGCGCCATCAGGTCGTAGACCTGGTCGACGGTGATTTTCTGGCGCCGCAGTTTTTGGAACACGGAATACGGGCGCTTCACGCGGCCATCGATGCGCGCGGGAATGCCTTCGCGGCGCAGCTCGGCTTCCACCGTCTGGCGGATCTCTTCCAGAAACTCCTGATTGGAGTGGCGGCGGTTTTCGATGGCGGCGACGATCTCCTGGTAAGCGTCGGGCTCCAGATGCTGGAAGGCGAGGTCTTCGAGCTCGCCGCGCACTTTGCCCATGCCCAGGCGGTGCGCGATGGGGGCGTAGATCTCGATGGTCTCGCGCGCGATGCGCTCGCGGCGCTCCGGGCTGAGGTAGCCGAGCGTCCGCATGTTGTGCAGGCGGTCGGCCAGCTTGACCATGATGACGCGTATATCCTCCACCATGGCCAGCAGCATCTTGCGGAAGCTTTCCGCCTGGCGATCTTCGGCGGAAGAGAAATCGAGCTTGGTGAGCTTGGTAACTCCATCGACGCAGCGGGCGACCTCTTCGCCGAACTCCTTGCGAACCTGGTCCACGGTGACGCTGGTGTCCTCGACGACATCGTGCAAGAGGCCGGTCTCCATGGCGACTATGTCCATGCGCATATCCGCGAGGATGTGGGCCACCATAACCGGATGGGCCATATAGGGCTCGCCGGAATCGCGCAGCTGGTCCTTGTGGTAGCGGCGGGCGAACTCGAAGGCTTTGCGCAGAGGCGCAAGGTCGTCCTTGGGACGGTATTCGCGGATCTTGTCTTCCAGCTCGGCGTACAGCTTACTGACGGGGTCGAGAGGAACGGGCGGAGAGACAGGTAGAAGGGGCGGGTCGGGAGCGCTGGCGGACTCGGGGAGCACTATATTGATTGTATCAAGGCGGGAGGATAAGGCTTTGACGCAGAGACGCTGAGGCGCAGAGAAGCAAACCCCTAAAACTGTTCGGTCTTCTGTGCGTCTCTGCGTCTCTGCGTCAAAATCCCAGCCTCAAGTGGCAGCTACTTTGAATCCTGAGTGATGCCGTTGGCGGCGGCGGCTTTAGCTTTCTTGTCGGCCACGATTCTCTTCGCTTCCAAGTCCCGGTCGATCCATTTTTGGGCGGTCGCGATGTCCTTGTCGAACTGCGCCTGATCTTTTTCGTCCAGCAGATACGCGCGCTCGCGGATGAGCAGGTTCTCGTATGCCATCGCGTCGCCATAGAGCGGGTCGATCGCCAGGCACTTGTCGAGATTGTCCAGGCCGGCCTGAATGACGGGATCCCACTTAGCCTTCAACTCGGCTTTGACCTTCTTGTCTTTAATAGGGTAGGGAGAATCCATCGCCTGCTTGAGCTCGTGCATGGCGGTCGCGTAGGCCGGATACCACTTCGACCAGGCGATGAATCCGAGGCTGTAGTATGCGTCGGCGTTCTTAGGATCGAGCTGAATTACCTTCTGATACCACTTTTCGGCCTCATCCAGCTTCTTCTCATTCAGCATGAGAGTCGCGATGTAGGCGGCGGCGGTTTTGTTGTTCGGGTCCTGTTGCAGAACCTTCTGAAACTGGTTCAACGCTTCGTCCGCGTTCTTAGTGTTCTCGGGCGCTTCCGAGCCGGGAACATACTGCTGCATGTAAGCGACGGCAAGATACAGGCGCGCAGAGGTAAATTGGGGCTCCAGCGCCACGGCTGTCTTGAAATGTTCCACTGCCTCCGGGAACTGGGCGCTCTTGAATGCCGACACTCCCTTATTGATCTGATCGCGGGACTTCAACTGCGTGCAGCCCGTGTTTGTCACAAGCGCCAGCAGCGCCAGAGCGAGAACGGCTAGAATCGATGTCGATTTACGCATGAATCCTTCCCCAAAATTACTGCTGTCCTAAATCTTTGAACGGCATCAGCCCGACCTTGTCGATGCCGGCGCCGTGTGCGATATCGATAACTTCAGCTACCCATCTATACTCGATATCCGGGTCGCCTTTGACGAACATGATGCGTTCGGCGCGGGTCTTGAAGATGTCTTCGAGACGCTTGCCCAGCGCGGGTTCCTCAATAGGCTCGGTGTTGACGAGCATGGAGTGGTCCTTGTTGATAGTGACTACAATAGTGCGTTCGTCGGCCGGAGTCACAGGTTCATCCTTCTTCGGGGGCTGAGGGATCAGCGCCTCGAGGCCTTTCGGCGTCAGAGGCGTGATGACCATAAAGATGATGATCAGCACCAGCAGCACGTCGATCATCGGCGTCATATTGATATCGGACTTCGGACCGCCGCCCGAGCCCATTGACATTGCCATAAGATTGCTCCTTTACGAAACTGAAACAAGCGCGTTCACACGAGTGTAAACGCTGCACGCACAAGTGCGTGCGCCACGAACTTACTTAGTCCCCGGAAGGCGACTTCCTCTGATCCGGATTCGCGCGCCTCACATCCTGCATCTGCTCGGTCAGCAGGCCTAACTGGTCGACGCCGGCGGCTTGCAGGTTCTGCACCACGTCCAGCACTACCTGGTACTTGGCCCGCGTGTCGGCTTTCAAGAAGCACTCCTTATCGGTGCGGTTGGAAAGCATGTCCTTCACTTTAGGAGCCAATTGGTCGGCGGGAACCTGATCCCGGCCGAGATATGTCTTGCCATCCCGGGTGACGGAAACCAACACCGCATCGGTGCGGTCGGCCGCCTGCATCGCGATCGGATTCCGCGTCTTGACCAAGTCGATCGGGACGCCCTTCGACAACATAGGCGTGATCACCATGAAGATGATGAGCAGCACCAGCATCACGTCCACCATGGGGGTGACGTTGATGTCCGACACCGCCTGCGGCGCGGAATGCTTCAGCAGCGATGTATCTTCCATTCCTACCATTGTGTGTCTCCAGTTCTAGTTGAGCCAGGTTCTATTCGAGCCAGGCATTGCGGGGAATTCCACTGGGAAACTCCCCGCGCCATCAACTCGCGGTTGGATTCTTTACTTACCGCTCCCTTACGGTCGCGGCTCTGTTGCAGCGGTCGCGGGGCTCTTCAAAGCCGCGGCCCTTGTTGTTTTAACCCTTGCGGGCGGCGCCGCGTTGGCTGCGCTTCAGGAAGTAGTCGATCAACTCGGAACTGGAGTTGCCCATTTCCACGTCGAACGCCTCGATCCTGCCGGTGAAATAGTTGTACGCCCACACCGCGGGCACGGCCACAAACAGACCGATGGCGGTGGTGACGAGAGCTTCGGAAATACCGCCGGCCACCGCGCCCAGACCGGTCGACTTCTGCGTCGAAATGCCCTGGAACGCGTTGATGATGCCGGCGACGGTGCCGAACAGACCCACGAACGGCGCGGACGAGGCGATGGTGGCCAAGCCCGAGACGCCGCGTTTGAGCTCGGCGTGAACGATGGCTTCGGCGCGCTCGAGAGCGCGGTGGGAAGCTGCGATTTCTTCGCCGGGAATGTCCGTCGATAGCTGATGCGCCTGGAATTCCTGCAACCCGGCCACAACCACTTTCGCCAGGTGGCTCTTCTTGTAGCGGTCGGCAATCTTGACGGCTTCATCCAGTTTGCCTTCGCGCAGCGCGCCGGCGACTGCCGGAGCGAACTGACGGGACTGCTTCTTGGCCGCGTTGTAAGCCATGAAACGGTCGATCATGACGCCGATGGAGTACGCCGACATCAGGAACAACAGGATCACAACGCCTTTTGCCAAGCCGCCCATCTGGTTCCAGAGGTGAATCGGATCCCAACCCACGCCGCTATCGTCGGTCTGCAACATGAGGTATAGGGACCACGCCTTGTGAACATGCAAAGCCAACATTTCTCTTTTATCTCCTGCGAGTTGATTTTTGTTACGTTATATCCGGCGTTCAAATATGAGCGCCGGGTTACTACTGACTCAAAGTAAAAATGACATCGATGGTAGTACTGACCTTTACGGCCTGTTCATTGAGCAGCGTCGGCTGGTAAACCCACTGCTTTACCGCGTCGAGAGCCGCCTGACGGAGCAGCGGGTGCCCGCTGACTACTTTGAGCTCCTGAATATGGCCGTCTTCGCCGATGATGGCGGAAAGCTCCACTGTGCCGGAAATTCGTGCGCTCTTCGCAATCTGCGGATAGATGGGCTGCGGATTGCGGATCAACTTGGCGTTTTGCACACGGCCGCCGACCGGGATGATGGCGGGATGCGGGGGCGGCGGCGGAGCCTTCTTGGGCGGCGGCGGCGCGGCCGTCGGTACGCCACCTAGAATGCCGCCGAGCACGCCGCCGATAGGTCCGCCGGATACGCCACCGGGGACGCCGCCAGCCACTCCCATGCTCGCGCTAGGCGCCTCGTCTTCCTGGATTTGCTTAATTTCTTTGGGGATGACCTTGGGCTGCATCAGTTTGCCGGCGTCCATCTGGCGGGGGATGACTTTCACCACCTTGGGAGGGGCTGCCTGAGGCGGGGGCGGAGGCGGCGGAGGCGGCGGAGGCGCGGTGATCAGCGCGCTCAACTGCGCTCCGGGCAGTTCGTCAAACCAGATCAACGGTATCATCACGAGGAAGCCCAGCAGAACGATCTGGACTCCGAACGAGGTTAGAACCGTCGCGGTTGTGTGAGTCTTACCAGTTTGTACAAATGTCTGTTCAAACATGTACACGTTCTCCCTTTGCGTCACCGGCGGCATAGACCGCCGGCGCTACTACATCCGGCCGCAATAAACGCCGGCGTTACTACTTCACCGGCGGCATAGACCGCCGGCGCTACTTCCGGCCGCGATAAACGGCGGCGTTTTGACAACTTCACCGGCGGCATAGACCGCCGGCGCTACTTCCGGCCGCGATAAACGGCGGCGTTTTGACAACTTCACCGGCGGCATAGACCGCCGGCGCTACTTCCGGCCGCGATAAACGCCGGCGTTACTACTTCACCGGCGGCATAGACCGCCGGCGCTACTTCCGGCCGCGATAAACGCCGGCGTTACTACTTCACCGGCGGCATAGACCGCCGGCGCTACCACTCCAACTTGGCATACTCTACCTACTTAACCGCCTTCGCCGACGGCAATACCGTTGGCGTAGACGGACGCCGGCCCGAGGGCGCTGGCGCCGGCGGCGCCGTCTTCCTGCGCTTATCCGAATAATTATGCCAGAAGAGCACGATCGGGCTCGCTACGAAAACCGACGAATATGTTCCGACGGTGATTCCGCAAACCAGCGCGAACGAAAATCCATGCAGCACCGGGCCGCCGAAAATAAACAGCGCCAGCGCGGTGAGAAACGTCAGCCCGGAACTCATCACCGTCCGGCTCAAAGTCTGGTTCACCGCTGTGTTCATGACCTTTTCCAGCGGTTCGCGCCGCGACATCTTCAGGTTTTCGCGGATGCGATCGAAGACGACAATCGTATCATTCATCGAGTAGCCGATGAGCGTGAGCAGCGCCGCAACTACGGTCATGGAGATCTGCTCGTTAAATATAGAGAAGAGCCCGATGGTGATGATGGTGTCGTGAAAAACCGCGATCACTGCGCCTACGCCGTAAATCCATTCAAAGCGGAAGGCGATGTAGGCCAACATGCCGGCCAGCGCGTAAAGCGTCGCCAATAAGGCCTTCTGCTTCAGCTCGGCTCCGACCTTTGGGCCGACCATCTGCACTTCCAGCACGTGGTAAGGCGCCAGGTAGCACTGCTGCTGGACGACGTTGAGAATCTGAGGAGTTACGCCCGGCACGGCGCTCAACTCGCTCAAGCTGCCGATCAATCCGGAGTGCTGCTTGTTGTAGTTCGCAATGTTCGAGGCCAGAGTCTGCAACTGCTGCTCGTTCATGCCGATTCCGGCCTGCGAAAGCGGGTCGCGCAGCCGGTCCGCCAGCGCGTCATGACCCGCGTTGTTGAGATCGAGCTTGCCGTTGCCGGGCTGCCCGAAAGTCGCCAGCAAAACCTGCTCCATGGCCGATCGGTTGATGTTCAACTGCTTCTCGTCCTGCAACTCGGTGCCGATTTCGACTTCATTCTGCACGGAAGGATCGGTAATGGTCTGAACGCTAACCTCGCCCTTGATCTGCGACGAGTGCGAAAACGCGGCCCTGATCTTTTCGAGCGGCGGTGGATAGGCGAATTTGACTGTCATCAGAGCTCCGCCTTTAAAATCGATGCCGTAGTTCAGGCCGCCTTTTGCGGCGATGCTGCCCAATCCAGCGACGGTCAAAATCAGCGAGGCAATGATGAACGGCCACTTTTTGCCTAGAAAATCGTAATGCGTATTCTTAAATAATTCCATCGAACCTTGCCATGCTGGTTGGCCGCTTAAATATTTGGACACCAGCGTCTTGAATTTTGTTCCCTGTTAAAAATCGCTGCCTCAAAAGCTGCGAAAGAATCGGTTGGCAGGCGAAAGCGCCTGCCCCACAAAAAGCAAACCCCTTGCGCGCCGACGTGGGACAGACGCTCTCGTCTGTCAACCCGGCGATCTCAGCGGCTTTTTCAGCGGCGCTCATGGTCATGGGCCTAGATGCTCAAAGCTTCCACCCGGCTCGGGCCGGAGAGCTCGTAGTCGAAAATTGTGCGCGAAACGAATACCGCGGTGAACACATTCGCCACCAAACCGATGACCAGGGTCACGGCAAATCCCTTGACCGGGCCTTCTCCGAACAGGAACAGGAAAGCGCACGATACCACTGTCGTGACATGCGTGTCCACAATGGTCCACCAAGCCTTACCGAATCCGGCGTCCACAGCCGCCACCACCGACTTTCCGGTCCGCAGCTCTTCGCGGATACGCTCGAAAATCAGCACGTTGGAATCGACCGCCATACCGATAGTGAGAATCACGCCGGCGATGCCCGGCAGAGTCAAAACCGCTCCGAAATAGGCAATTGCAGCCAATAGAATAATGGCGTTGAGCAGCAGCGCCAGCACCGCATTGATGCCGCTGCGCTTATAGTAGATCAGCATCACGGCGACCACCGCGATGAGGCCCACCAGGCCGGCTACGAAGCCTTCACGGATGGAATCGGCGCCCAAAGACGGCCCGATGGTCCGTATCTCGCCATATTTAATGCTGGCCGGAAGCGATCCGGAACGAAGGTAGCGCGACAGGTCGACGGCTTCGTCCTGGCTGCCCAGACCGGTGATGCGTCCGGAATCTTCGATCTTGTTCTCAATGGTGGCTACGCTGACGGCCTCATTATCGAGAACCACTGCCAGCTTATTGTTCACGTTGGCTTCGGTGTAGCGTCCAAAACGCTTACCGGCGTCCTGCGACAGGTTGAAAGCCGTCTCCCACTTGCCGAACTCGCCCTGGCTGGGACGCGCGTTGCGCATCTCCTGCCCGCTGACGACGGGATTCTTGCCGACCAGATACCACTGCTCCCCGTCCATGCCGGCGCGCGTCTTGGCTTTCACCAGCTTAGTATTCAGCGGCAGAATGCCGCCGTGCTGGGCCAGGGCGGCATCGCGGCTGGCGTACGGACCATCCTTCACGTCGTCGATTTCGAGCACGGCAGCGGTTCCGATGTATTGTTGCGCGCGCGCCGAATCGTCGATGCCGGGCAATTGCACCAGGATCTGGAAATCGGCGCCGGCCCCTCCATACTTCTGCACGGATTTCTCGGCGACGCCGAGCTGGTCGACGCGGTTGCCGATGGTATCGATGGTGCGCTGTACCGTGTCGGCTTCGAGGGAGAGCAACTCGGTGGGCTTCAGCTTCATCTGATAATCGGTAGCGTTGCCGAGCGTGGTGAGATTGTAGGTGGGATAGCGTTCGGCGACGATGTTGCGGAAGGCGCTCGATTGGGTGGCGGGAACGCCCTTGACGGCGATCGCGATGTTGCCGGCTTCGGCGACCGACGCCACGTCGTTGACGTCCGTGGAGCCCCAGGTGATGTTTTCCTTCTTGAGATCGTCCTTAAGCCGCTCGGCCGTCTGGAGCGCGTCGGCCTTGACGGCATCCTGCACCTGTACTTCGAGCACCAGGTGGGAACCGCCCTTGAGATCGAGCCCGAGATGGATATTGTCGGAGAAGTTCTGCTTGATCGCGGTCAGCGACTTCGGAAAACCGATAATGCCATATACGCAGATCAGGATGATCACGACGATCACCACGCTTCTGACCTTCAAATTTGTCTTCATGGGATTTTAAAGCCTGTTGTATAGAATACTACTTTTTGCCTTCGCCCGAGACGACGCTCGAAACAGAGCTGCGCGCCACCTGAATTTTGACGTTGTCGGGCTTCACCCGGATTACGAGCGTGTCGTCGGACTCAATAGCGACGATGGTGCCGACGATGCCGCCGCTGGTTAATACGATATTGCCGTTCTCAAGGCTGGCAAGCATCTGCTTCTGATTCCTCTTCTGCCGCTGCATCGGCATGAAGATTAAAAGATAGAAGACTGCGAATAAAAGCAGGAGCGGCAGCATTTGCAGGTAAGCGTTGCCTTGGGCGCCGGCTTGCAGAAGAAAAAAGTTGAGAGCCACGTTTCGACCAGATTCGAGAATTTCAAGAACCGGCGACAAGATCGCCGGCGCTACCCGCTGCGCTAACGCTGCGCGCGCACTTTAAGTATTCAGGCAGTGAATTCGATATTATAGCCTGCCTGATCTCACGCATTATGTCAAGATACCGGCAAATATTGTGTCGCGTCGCCAGGCTCGCGTACAAAATCTCGCCGGAGAGGAACAGATGCCGCAGATACGCACGGGAATATGCTCTACAAGTATAACAAGCGCAGCGGGGGTCGAGCGGGCCCTCATCCTCTTTATAGCGCGCGTGCTTGATGATGACGCGGCCCTGGGAAGTAAACAGGCAGCCGTTGCGGGCATTGCGCGAGGGCAGGACGCAATCCATCATGTCGATGCCGCGGGCCACGTATTCGGGCAGCTCGGCGGGCATGCCGACGCCCATGGCGTAGCGTGGCCTGGCCCGCGGCAGAATATCTTCGGTGGCCTCCACCATCTCAAGGCTTATGGGCCGGGGCTCGCCGACGGAGAGGCCGCCGATGGCGTAGCCATCCGCGTCGAGATCGAGAAGGGCGGTGGCGCATTCGCGGCGGAGGCCGGGGAACATGGAGCCTTGCACGATGGGAAACAGGGCGTGGCGGGTGGGGCTGGCGGCGATGCGGTCCAGAAAATACCGGTTGGCTTGATGGGCCCAGCGCAGGGTGCGCGACATGCTTTCGCGGGCGTATTCGTGGCTGACGGGGTAGGCGGTGCATTCGTCGAGGGCCATGAGGATGTCGCTGCCGAAGGCGAGCTGGGCGTCGACGGTGGATTCGGGGGTGAAGGTGTGGAGGTCGCCGTTGAGGTGGGATTGGAAGAGCACGCCTTGATCGGTGATTTTGCGCAGGCCGGAGAGGCTGAAGACCTGGAAGCCGCCGGAATCGGTGAGGATGGCGTTGGGCCAGGACATGAAGCGGTGCAGGCCGCCCATCTGGCGGATGGATTGATGGCCGGGGCGGAGATAGAGGTGGTAGGTGTTGGCGAGGAGGATCTTGACGCCGAGGTCGGCCGCGAGGTCGCGCTGGTTGAGACCCTTGACGGTGGCTTGGGTGCCTACGGGCATGAAGACGGGGGTTTCGATGACGCCGTGGGGGGTGTGGAGGAGGCCGGCGCGGGCGCGGGTGGCGGAGCATTCGGCGACGATTTCGAAGGAAATTTGGGGCGTCATGCGGGGAATTGACGGAACGAAGCCAATTTCTTGTAAGTGGCTTTGATTGTTATGTTTGGAAGGTTTGTACAGAGTGAAAGTGAGGGCTCGGCGGGGAGGCGCGGAGATTTGGTTGGGGTGCGGGTATGGGGCGTTTTTGGCGAGCTTCGCGGCATGCCGGGTTTATGGGTTGGCAAAAGTACTCCTGGTCGACGCCATGGAAAGTTCGGCGGCAAGCGGAAGGAAAGTTGGGGGATCGTGTGGGAATTGACGGAACGAAGCCAATTTCTTGACAGGGCGTGAACTGGCGGTGAGATCGGCGGAAGAAGATTTGGCCGCCGATAAACGCCGATGAACGCGGATGATCGGAATCCGACGGAACGAAACCAATTTCCGGTAAGTGGTTTGGATTGTTTCTGTTGGAAGGCTAAGAACGAGAGTGAGGCGGCGACGCGGAGAAGCGCAGATTCGGTTTATCGATTTGGTTGGGGTGCAGCCTTGGGTCGTTCTTGGCGAGTTTAGCGACATTTCGGCTCTGGAACAGGGAAAAATATTGCGAGCGGCGTGCAAGCGGCTATCCGGTTCCAACATAGCAGGGAGATGGCTGCGTTTTGGGTCGGGCTATCTGTAAGTCGTTGAACGGATGAGGAGAATAAAGTTGGTTCGGGCGTGACTGATCGCATTCGCCGGATAACGGCTCGCCGGATTCGGAGGTGGACCTGGTTTCGCAGGAATTGCCCGCGAGCCGCGACTATGCGTCGTCCTCGTTCGATGCGCGGCAGAGCTTGAGTGTGGCAGCCTTTTACCAGATTCCCGCGCCGGCCGGCTCGCCGTATTGGCGCGAAATCCTGAAGAACTGGTCGGTCACCGGGCTGCTACGGGCACGGTCCGGATTCCCCATCGATGGGTTGCTCCAGCAGAATCCTCCGGGTCTCGGCTTTGACAATGTCACGCGTCCGGACATCGTACCCGGCGCCGATATGGATCTCCGATAGCGCCGTTGCCGGCGGGTGAACCCCGCAGCGTTCCTGGCGCCGGAAGACGCCAACCAAGGCGACCTGGGCAGGAACGCCATAGCCGGTTTGGGAATGGCGCAAGTTGACGTAGCCGTGCAGCGCGCGTTTCCGGTCCGCGAGAGGGCTCTCCCCCTCAAGGCAAACGCGGGTTCCGTTTGGCACTACTTATCGTCGTCGTCACCATGGTATTTCCTGGCAGCTTTGACGAATGGCCCGGGCATCTCCACCTTGTTTTCCCCCGGATAGGGCCGTTTCCAATCCGTCGCCGAGTACCACGTTACATGGTTCAGGAAGTTCGGGTCGACTGCGTCGGCTTTGTCGTACTTGCCTTTCATTACCTCCGCCGTGGCCCTGAGCCAGGCTTTCTGCAAGGGGCTGTACCCAAGAGTGTTGCCGGCTGCCAGGTCTGGTCCCTGATCGAGAGGGATGACCGAAGACAGGTGGTCGTATGGAGTCAGATCGGGCGTGTTTTGAAAAGCGTCGAACATGGGGGATGCCACCAGATCAAACTGAGTCAGGGGCCGCATGCCCAGGATGTTCTCGATAGTGCGATTGATGTTCTCGGCTGTGTACGTTGTATGAATCGCCTTGCCCTGGCCGGGCGCCTGCGGAGCCACGGTATAAGGGCTGATGACAAATACAGGCTGACGGTGGCCATCCACATGATCGACGCCGCCCTGTGAGTCGTCTTCCTCGACGAAGATAGCGGATTGCGCCCATACCTTGCTATGGCTGATGGCTTCGACCATGCGGCCAAGGGCCAGGTCGTTGTCGGCCTGGTAGTTGATCGGGTAGGGTTGGCCCTTTGTGGTTCCAGCACCGTGGTCGTCCGGAAGCCACAGAATCGTCAGATTGGGAACCTGATTGGCTGCATCCAGCCGCTGGAACTCGGGTATCCAATAATCCATCCGGTACTGGTCGGGAATCAGGAGATTGAACGGCGGATAATGCGGGTCCATGATTTTGGCCGCCGAGGGAATCGCGGAGGTTACGCGGATCGCATCGTCCGGAACGATGCAACTGGACTTGGGCGCTTTGCCTTCCTTGCATAGCGCGGTACGGTAGAAATCGCTCCAGGTGTAGGTCGCGCCATCCGGCTTTTTGGTAATCTTTGCGCCGTCACTCCATTCGCCGTACAGCCTGGCGGAAAGTCCCTTGGCTTCCGCCGCAGTCCATAGAAAGCCTTTCGGGGTATAGGTCAGAGCATCGTCGGAATTGCCGCCTGGATAAGAACGAATCCAGTCCGGGGATAAGATGTCATTGGAGTAGAAGGACCCCGACATCCCGATCCAGGGATGACCATCCGCCGACTGGCGGCTGGGAGCGTAGACATTATCGAGGAGCGGGAAGCGTTTGACGAATGCGTGCTGATTGGCAACGGCGGACGCAAAGACCGCGAGCGCGGGGTCGCCGTCGCCCCACGGCACGTCTCCCAGCATCTGGTCGTAGGTGCGGTTCTCTTTGACGACCAGAAAGACGTACTTAATGAGTGAGGGCTCGCCGATGTGCCTGGGAACAGCGACCGGCGCGGCGTGCGCATCGATGTTTTCCGGTCCGACGGCGATATTCGTGGTCAGGTTCCAGTGATCATTGTCGAAGACCTGTTTGCTGAAGCGGGCCAGTTGATTCGCGTTCGGCAGCGGGATCAGATTGACGGTTCCTGTATCCTGATGCGTGTTGAAGCCGGAGAGGCCGCCGGAACGCGCGGGAACATGCGCGCCCAATCCCTTGTCGTCGGCCACGACCAGTTGTTTCTGCGCTTTGTCATAGGCGATGGAGGTCGGGAAATAGCCGGTTGGAATGTAACCGACGACCGGATGCGCATCGCGTCCCTGAAGGTTGATGACGGCGACGGCATTGGCCTGGCCCAGCGTGACAAAAGCCTGCCCATCATCGGTCACGGCGACGGCATTCGGTCCGGAGCCGAAGAAACCACCGGCGATCGGAACGCTGAGATCAACGGTGCGCACGACCTCATCGGTCTGCAGGTCGATGACCGAGAGACTGTCGCTGTATGCATTGGCAACGTAAAGATCGGAGCCGGAGATGGCCATGCTGGCCGGGTGCAGGCCCACCTTGAGAGCCTTCACCTGCTTGCCCGCCGAGAGATCCACGACTGACACTGTGCCGGTGATCGCAAAAGCGTCTTTCCGGTCGACGACGATCGGCGTTCCGTCGGAATTGTTCGTGAAGTCTTCGCCGGTGGCAGGACGTCCGCCTTCGTTGCTGACATAAGCATACTTGCCATGGATGAGCACGCTATTCGGCGCATTGCCAACCGGAATCTGAGCGATGAGCCTGGCCGGAGAGGCGGCCAGGTCGATCACGCCGAGCGTGTTGGTCACGTTCAGGACCACATAGGCGCGCTTACCATCAGGGGAAACTGCGATACCGCCCGGGTTGATGGATTTCGCATTATGATAGGGCCGGCCATCTGCCGGCGGACCGGGTAGTTCCACACTCTGGCCGTTTGTCAAAAGACCCGTCTGCGGGTCCACCTTGGCTATGACGACGTGGTTGTCGTCCTGGCTGAAGAACAGGCTTTTGCCATCCGCGGAATAGGTGATGCCGGTGAAGGACCCCGCTTTGCTGGTAACAGAATCCGCGCCTCTCATGATGGCTGGAATGAAGCGCTGGAGAACCTGTCCGGTGGCGGTATTGAATACGATAATCGGTTGGGGTGAGCCCATGAGCAGGACGGCGCCGCTATTGGTCTTGACATTCGGATTGAGGGCAATGGCTTTGGCGCGCACCGGCGAACCGAGGTCAATGATCTTGCCGGCAGGCGTCAGCGTTTGGTTGTCCGACGCGACGACAGACCCGTCTTTTTGCGGGCCAACCGTGCGATTGGAATTGGTAGTTTGTGGATCTTGAGCCTGGCCCAAAAATACGATCGAACCGACTATCAGGAAAATCCGTAGAGTTCTCCCTAACCTCGATACCTCATTCGGCTTCTGCATCGTTATGGTCCTCCTTTTAGCGAATCGCGTTATCGGCCGTCTCGTCGCGTGCTCGATTCCGGGGTCCAAACCGCTGACCGTCGCGCGCACAGGGGCCGTTCCAAAATGGCTCAACCGAAAGGCCATTGTACCTGCTCAATGTCACAATTTCGTTAGTATGCCGTTGCCGATCTTTTCAAACCGCCAGGAGTCCCGCATCGGAAAGCGCGGGTGCAATGCCGGTTGCGTACGCTAACGAAGTTTCCTGAGAAAACCACATCGCCAAAAAGCGCCGCCCCGGAATCCCACCTGGTCCACAGAAGGCCACAGGAATCTGGGGATCGGGCGCTGGGGGCCGTCGCAAGGAAGGTCGCTACCGATGTTTGCGGCAGCGCCACCCGGAAATAGGACCGAAGACAGTGACCCGATCGCCGAAGACCGCGACCCAGGAGCACTCCGAGGATGGCGCGATCTCGTTTCCGCGAAGAGGTCTGGATCGGCGGCGCATCGTTGGGTTCGTGTATCGTTGGGTTCGTGTAAGGAAGTTTCAGCAGGACCCGACATTCGATCTCGTCGGGCGCCCACGAGGGCCGCGAATGAAATGCGGTTGGGGTTGCGGCGCTCAGCTTACCGGGCGCAATATGCGCGCGCACTTCGCAATATGCGCGAAGTGGCCGGCAGATTCCGGACGTAGAGCGACGACGCGGGACCCGCGGATGCCCTGCGGCTAGGGACGCGCGTGCCTTTCGCGACTACAGCCGAATTCTAGCCTAACAGATGGTTCCAGAACTGATTTCCTAGTACCCTATATTTAATTCAGTTCCCGGGTTTCGGCAGCTAAGTTGACTGTAAATCGGTGCAAATACAACATTTACATATGGCCAAAGTCTCTCCCATTGGCGCTGGCAAAACTAAGATTACCCGTGTTATCCTTGTGGCGAAATGGAACAAGACTTCATGAAAGCCGCCATAAAGGTCGGCGAACTCAAGGTAATGAACGCTTTCAAGAACAGCACGTTCGTTTACGGGACTCAGGGTAAAGGAAGTTCCACGGTTTTAGCAGCGAAGGCATGGGCGGCGCACGCCCTTAGCCCAAGCGAGCAAGGGGTCGCTCGCCAGTTAAATCTCTTTGAACCTGGCGTGCGCGTCGGGACCTACCTGTCCGGCGATATTCAGATGATGGACATGTATTACGGCCAGAAGGATAACGATCTTTATTTAAAACGAGATCCCTCCATTGCGGAATTCATTCATTACGTGATGGACTACAAGGGTCCATTTAGCATAAAGCTGAGCGGGCGCGATGCATTCCTGAGTAGCACCGACGGAAATTTTGAGGGGTGGGACAGCCGAGGACCGAAGAAGTACAACGGCAATACGGCGACTGTCGAAATTTCGCGCGCGATTCGCTGGGGGATCCAACGGTTTGGCGGCAAGCTCATCTTTGAAGGCAAACAGGTGTATTACTCGCAGGTCTTCAACACGGGGGGCTACAGAGGCGATACAGATCGTGAAGCCATTGGGTTGTTCGAATATTTTCGGCCGGGTATCTCGAAGGCGACGTTCGGTAAGGGAACGGTCACCTTCTATTGGAACGGTCACGAATTGGTTCCCACGCATTGCCACTTTCTAAGCAATTGGGGATTTCCTAAGCACCAGACAGATCCCACCCGCGTTTCGGACGAGCAAGCCGCCGCGGTTCTCGCGAGCCGGCAGGCTGCCCCTGCGTTCTACGAGTTCGCGTCGAAGAAACCTTCGGATATCGGCGCGCTGCAGCATCATGCCCTCAACCATGGAAGTTTGGATTCCTGGCTCAAGGAAAAGAACGTGGCCCTCAATAAACCGCTCTGGGACCGCTTCCAGGATAAGCCTACAGGACTTGAGGGCATCCCGACCGACACGATTCTCCGGCTTTTCGAGAAGGGCCTCTCCCTCGGATATATTTAGCGAACTGGAATCCGACTTGATTTCCCGCAACCCGCCAGCCCTAGGGCTCCGGCGCCGAACTGCCGGCCGCCAGTTGCGCGCGCTTCACCATATGCCCAACGGCTGGCGGCCTCCGACGACGTGGACCGTCGACGCGGGACCTTGAAGGTTAAGCACGGGTAGCGTGTCCCGTTTCTGTCGATTACTTCCGCCGCGTCGTTTGGTCCCCGCAGGAGGTAGAATACTCTCAAGTTACCGAATCGATCTCCCTGGAGGCGAAACATGCCGGAATCTATGACCCGTAGAGAGACTGTTAGAAAAGGTTTGGCGGCGGCGAGCCTGCTTTCATTGCTGCCGGAGTGGGCTATTCCGGCAATGGCGCAAGACGATACCCTTGTGCCGTTCACCGACCTGCCGGCAAACTTCAACCCGACGCCGACCGCCGAACGGCGGACCCTGGATATCCGGAAGATAGATGGTCCATTCACCCCGGCGGATCAGTTCTTCACTACGCAACACCTTGGCCATCCGGTTATAGACCCTGCAACTTTTGCTCTACGTGTCTCCGGGCTTGTGGAGCGCCCGAGGTCGTTCTCGCTCGCCGACCTGCGAAAAATGCGCAGTGTGGAACTCGCGTTCGGTTTCGAGTGCTCCGGCAATCGTGGTCCTCTGCAGGGTCTGTCGAGCAACGGACGCTGGACGGGTGTCCCTCTGAAGGCGGTCCTCGATCAGACTGGAGTCAAGCCCGAGGCTCGCGAGTTTGTCTTCTTCGGGGCCGATCATGGCGAAGAGGAGGTGGACTTCCGCGGGCAGATACACAAAGTAGACCAGCAGTTTGGCCGCAGTCTGGCGCGCGAAAAAGCGTTGTCCCCGGAACCTCTGCTGGCCTACGCCCTGAACGGCGAACCACTAACGCGCCACCAGGGTTTCCCGCTTCGCCTGCTGGTGCCTGGCTGGTATGGAGTGGCCCATGTCAAATGGCTCTCGAACATCCACCTTCAGGAAGATCCCTATCTCGGAAAGTACCAGGCCCGCTGGTATCGCACGTTGAAAGGTGAAATGGTCGGCGGCGAAATGAAGTGGGAGGAGACGGCCATTACCCGCATGAAGTTGAAGTCTTTCATCGCGCGAGTCACCCGCGGCGGTAGCGGCCACAAAGTGCTGGGTGTCGTGCTGAACGATGGGACGCCGCTGAAGTCGGTCGAAGTCCGCGTAGACGATGGCCCGTGGCGGCCGGCCGTGATGGATCCGGCAACCGGCGGCAAGTATTCCTGGAAGCTGTTTACATACGCCTGGAATGGCGCTACACCGGGCGAGCACACCCTCGTATCTCGCGTCACCGACGTTACCGGAAAGGTCCAGGCCACCGCGGAGGACCTGGCAAACAAGAAAACCTTCCTCGAAGACAACTCGCAGTTCCCCCGAAAAGTGATGATCTCCTGAACGAGCCCATATGACGGGACCGCGGAGCAGAAGCCGATGTCACTTTCATCAGAGTAAACGGCACTCTGTGGGTTATCACATCCGAGGCTGACTCTCATCGCCAATTGGAAAGGCGCGCGGCCACCCGATTTCAACAACCGGGTGAAGCGCGGCGGTAGGTTGGCCGGCGTCACAAGACGACCCAAAGCGGCTGGCAGGCTCTGGCCATATGAACCGCCGAGCGGGAACCGGCAAGCGTGGCGCCCACCGGATCGCGAATTCTGTGCGGCTGGCGCTGTGGCGCCCGACTCACGCGAAGGAAAGGCGAGGAGTGCGCGGCCGGGACGCGGCGCGAAGCGGCGATCTGGTTGGCTGGCTTGGCGAGGACGACTTGTCCACATCGGTCGTACGGCGACCACGCGCCATATCCGCGAAACGTGGAATTACAAGTACACTGAAGAATGACGAAATCCCAACTGATTGACGTAGTTTCGGTGAAGACTGGCCGGGATAAGGCTGAGGTCGAAGTGGTACTTGAATCCGTCCTCGGGGCCATTGCCGAAGCGCTCCACGAAAACCAACGCGTAGATCTTCGCGGATTTGGTAGCTTCGTCGTTAAGGAAAAGAAGGAGCGCCAAGGCCGTAATCCGCGGACTGGCGAGACCATCACGATCGCAGCCAAACGCAGTGCGAGCTTCAAGGCTGGCAAGGAACTCAGCGACACCCTGATCCAATCCAAGACGGAGAACCCCACGACCTAAAACTGTTGAAGAACAGGCAGGCACGACTTCGAAAGCCAAGCGCGGGTGGCCAAGGGGGCGGCGAGTGCTGCGCGGTTGGAGCTGCGGAGTGCGACTCAAGGCGAGTCGGATGCCGGCGGAATGGGGTTGCGGCGCCGAACTCGCCTTGCGATTTCACATGTTGCTTGGTATCCGGCCGTTCCGGCTCGTCGCTTAGTTTTCAAAACCTCAATCGAAGCGAAAACTGGACGATTCGTGGTCCCCCGGTGGCGCCGCCGCTGGTACCGACCGAGGTTGCGACTGCACTGCCTAGAGTCTCGGTGATTTTTCCGAAGTTGGCATTGTTCATATCGGCCACTGGATTCGCAAAATTCGTATGGTTGAACAGATTAAAGAAATCGGATCGGAACTCAAGCTGGCGCCCTTCGCCGGGGAAGATGTGGAAGCTTCGGGCCACTGAGAAATCGACATTCGCCAATCCTGGGCCGTAGTATTGATTTCTTCCGGACGTGCCGTCTTCACCCGCCGTATTGGCGCTGAACCACGAGGGATCGAAGGCGGCATCCGGATTCCCGTTGTTCTGCGGTAGCGGCCCGGCTTTGACTAAATTGGGACGGTTTTCACCCTGCGGACTGATTCCCGAAATCGCCTGGTTGAAACCGCTTGTATCCGGACCGCTGTTCACCACCGTGAAAGGCATCCCGGTCTGGAGCGTGACGTTGCCAGACAACTGCCAGCCTGGGAGCGCGGCTCGGGCGACTCCGGTGCGCCATGGCGGGGCCGGAAGGTCGATCGTGCCGAGAAGAACAAGGCGCTGTCGCACGTCGAACGCCGAGGGGCCGTGCTCGATCCGAAGGTTTCTCGAATCGATGGGCGCGCCGGTCTCACCAGGCAGCATGCCCGAACCGAAGTAAGAGGAGTTGTAATCGAGCGACTTACCGGCGGTGTAAGATGCCTGGAGAATCGACCGGCTCACGCGGACCTTTGCGGTGGCGATCACCCCGTTGTAGTTCGAGTTCCCAATGGACTCGGCCAGCTGGACCTGGCCCCATTGGTTGTACGGGAAGATCTGCTCATTGGGCGCGACCGGACCGCGCTTGGTGGGGTCGCGAACAATCACGAACGGCTGGTTAAGATCGGTATATATCCCGAGGCGATGCCCCGAAGTGCCCATGTATTCGGCTTCCAGCACTACCGCTTTCCCGGCTCTGCGTTGGAATCCGAAGTCGTAGACGTATGCATAAGCGCTCCGAAGATTCGGATCGACGCCCTGGAAGGTCAGGACACCGGTGGTGGGTGTTCCGGGTCCCTGTTGGCCGTAATTGGAGATCAGTGGAACATTCTGATTGAAGGCCGTCGCCCAACCGAAGGTTCCCGGCTGAGTTACGTTGGCGGTCTGGGTGGTCTGCAGATTGTACGGCGCATTCAGAGCCATGGCGGAGGGCACGTTGTTAAAGAGATCGTCGTACGCGACGCGGATGCCGCCACGGATCACGGTTTGATCGGCAGCGCCGAAAACCCGAGGCGTCCAGGCGAAGCCGGTCATCGGCGCGAAGTTGTTCTTATCCGCGTAGACGCCGCTGGCGGGAAGAGTGAACGGCGCGGTTCGATACACGAACGAGGCCGCTCCTTCTTTCGTCGGATCGATGGCAACAATCTCATCGGTTCCGGCGATCGTCGGACCATAACCCGGCACGAAGTTGACTGCATGATCGCGCAACTCGGCGAGGGTCGAAGGGTATTCGTAGCGGAGGCCGATAGTTACCGTGAAGTTCTCGCGGATGCGGATATCGTCCTGCCCGTAGGCCGCCCAGGGATAGCGGCGCCAGTAAGCCTGAGTGCTGCCGGTCCGGAACGTGGACGTGTTGATCTGGCCCTTGGCGAAAGCCGCAAAGGAGGAGAAGTTGATGGTTCCGCGCTCGGCGTGGTCCAGATACCGGCTCAGGTCCTCGCGCCGGATGTGAAAGCCCCAGCGGATCGTGTGCCGGGCGCCGCCCGCGGAACGGACGAGCGTGGAATCGTTGAAGAGTTCGGTGGTGTTCGAGGTGCGGCTCTGGGGGAAATTCGCATTTGCGCCGAGACTGGCGAATCCGCCGCCAACGGCGATTGAGGGCAGGCCGGAATTCAGAGGGTCGCCGATAGCGTTCACCACTCCCGGCAGCGGGACTCCGGCGCTATCGGTGAAAATGGTTGCCGCGTTCAGACCGTAATCCTGAGGCAGGCGAGTGACTACGTAACGTGAATACCCCGCACGGAAGTCGTTGACCAGGAGCGGCGAAAACTCATGTACTTCGTCCAGCATGGCCGAAACCTGAGCAATCGGCCCTATATTGCCGCCTGTCAGCGCGGTGGTTCCAGCGGCGGTACTTTGTCCCCAATACTCGGTCCATCGCGCCGAGAGTTGATCCCGTTCCGAGAGGTGGTGGTCGATTTTCAGCAAGGCCGTATTGTCCGAATCGAGATTGGCGACGTTTGAGATGTAGTTCAATGTTCCCGCCGCATTCGGCAGCGGCCAATACGCGAGAAGCTTTTGCGAGATCGGATCGGTGACCGAAGCGCGCTGGGCCAAGGTGGGAACCAGGGTGGAGCTGACGGCGTGGGATACCTGCTGGAAGCCTTCCCAGGAGGCGAAGAAGAACGTCTTGTTCCTGACGATGGGGCCGCCGGCGCTTCCGCCGAACTGATTCCGATTCAGCGCGCCCTTGCTGCCGCCCAGTTTATTGGTGAAAAAATCGGACGCATCCAGAACCGTGTTCCGGAGGTACTCGAAGAGCGAGCCGTGAAAGGCGCCGGTCCCGCTTTTGGTCACGACGTTAACCTGCGCGCCGGCGCCGCGGTCGGATTGGGCCGGCCGCGATCCGGTTTCAACGTCGAACTCCAGGATAGCCTCGGTGATACGGAACAGGTTCAGCGGCTGGTTGGTTTGAGTGTCAATGTTACTGATGCCATCGAGAAGATAAACATTCGATTGAGAACGGATGCCCGCGAAATTGAACCCGTTCCCCTGCGTCCCCGGAGCAGCGGGTACAAGACCGGGGCTCAATAGCGCGAGGTCGAGATATTGCCGGGCGTTCAGGGGCATAGCGGAGATGGTACGGCTCTCCATGACGTTGCCGATCGTGGGACTGTCGTCCGCGAGCGATGGGGCTTCGGTACTTACTTCCACGGTTTCGAATCTGTCTCCGATGGTGAGGGTGACATCCGCGCGAATGGTCTGATCCACTTGTACGTCGAGCGCTTTCACGGACACTCTTCGGAATCCGTCAGCTTCTACGGTGAGGGACCATAGGCCGCAGCTCAATTCGGGGAAGTCGAAAGCTCCGTCGAGCGCGGACAGCACGGCTCTTTTGTCGCTCTGGTCCCTATTGGCGATCTGGACTTTGGCGCGATCCACGGCGCCGCCGGAGGGGTCTTCGATGAAACCGCGGATATTGCCGCAAGTAGAGGCGAACAACGGCGAGGTCGGGACGCAATAAACGATTGCCGCGACGGCCAGCAGTAAGAATCGATGTTGCAGAAGAGTCTTGGATTCTAACCTGAATTTCTGTAAGTGTCAATTAGTCGCCGATTCTACAATTCTACGCTCGCTATAGTTCTTCAACTCCGCGAAGACGGATTGGCGGGCGGCTTGGAAGATAGGGAACAGGAGGGCGACAACCAGAAGCATGGGCCCCCGTTTTCGGCGGATTAGCCCGATCGCAGCAGGTCAAGTTTTTGGCGCTCAGCATCGCCGCCCGAACATGCGTAACGGCATATAATCGAGTGCATGTTACGCTGGCTCCTGCCCTTATGCTGCGCGCCGCTCCTGTTCGCACAGAGCGATGCCATCCAGAAAATGATGAGCGATTCGGCGGACGCGTGGAATCGCGGCGACCTGCCCGCTTTCGCCTCCTACTACGAAGATTCGCCGCAAACGACTTTTATGGGACGTGAGATCGTGCGTGGCGGCGCAAATGCGATCCTGGAGCGCTACCGCAAGAATTATCCTAACCGCGATGCCATGGGAACCCTCACCTTCTCGGAGATTGAAGTGCGCCCGCTGGTCACCGGCCTGATGCTGGTTACCGGAAAGTACGAACTGAAGCGCACGGCTGCTGGCGGAGGCCCGGCGTGGGGACGTTATACCTTGCTCGTGCGCCAAAGCAAGGACGGATGGAAGATCATTCACGACCACACCACCACGTACCAGCTTGAGGCACACTAACGATAATGCCGCAAAAACGATAATGCCGCAAATCACTCCGTTCCCGCGTGCATCTAAGCGACACGGGAATAGCTGGCTGCCATCCGCTGTTGTGGGGTTCCCTGATCGTGCCGGGAGGGCCTTGAGGGACCCGTGCGTCGATTCATTCCTCCGCTGGCATGACAGGAATGCATGTAGTTGAGCGCGGCCGGACTTATAAGTTCATGCCGAGAAACTTCAAATAGATGTCCCAATCCGAGGGGACGGTTCCGTGTCCGCCGGCGTGCATGTAGTAACTCAGGGTATGGAAGATGGGCGTACCGGCGGAAGGCCATTGGTTGGTATCGAGACCTTCTTTGCCGAGTAACTTGTAGACGGGGCCGGCGGCAGCGGCGGCAAGGAATTCGCCTTTGGGATCGGACCAGAAATCCTGGTCGCCGGTTTGGAGTAACAAGGGGCGCGGGGCCATGAGCGCAACTAATAAGTTGGCGTCGACGGGCATCTGGTCGACGTGGGCGGCGTACTTACCGTAGTTAGCGCAGAACTGGTAGGGGTAGCGTGTGGGCGCGGTCAGGTGGGCGACCGTTTCGCCGTAATCGCGGCGGCTGATGGCGGCGCCGCCTTCGCCGGAGCAACTGGCGATGACGGCGGCGAAGCGGATGTCGCGCGCGCCGGCCCAGAGCACGGTCTTGCCGAGACGGGAGACGCCGTTCAGGGCAACACGGCGGGCGTCGACGCCCTTATCGGTTTCGAGGTAATCCATGGCGCGGCTCAGGCCCCAGGCCCAGGCGGCGATGGCGCCCCATTCGTCGGGCGCGGGTTCGGTCTGGCCGGGTTTGAGGTATTGCGCCCGGATGCCGAGCGGAAGGCCGCCGAGGAAGTCGGGGTCGATATCGCCGTAGTAAATGGTGGCGAAGCCGAAGCCAGCGTCGATGAGGCGCTCCACGTTGATCGAGCCGAAGGACGGCCCCTGGCTGGCGGGGACGCGCTTCTTATCGCGGCCCCAGACTTCGCCGGGTTTGACGCCCGGGTCCTTGACGGTGGATGAGTTGGCGCTGAAGGCGATGTTGAGGAGCACGGGCGAGGGCTTGGTTGCGGAGGCGGGGAGGTAGAGGAGTAAGTCGGCTTGAGGACCGTCTTTTTTGCCGGTGAAGTAGATGGTGATCTGCTTGCGCGTGGCTTTGCCATCGAAGGCGGCCGCGCCTTTTTCGAATACGTCGAAGTGGAGGTTGGCGGGGCGGCCGGGTGCGCGTCCGAACTGGTTCTCTTCGAAGAGGCGAACGATTTCAGGGCGGCGTTTGTCGGTCCAGGTTTGGGCGTCTTTAACGGGCTTGCCGTTGAGGAGAGTGAGGGCGCCGGGAAGAGCGTAGGTCCCGACTTTCGCTTCATCGTAATTGGCGGGGATGCCGGCGACTACGGCGGCAGGCGGCTTGGCAGCCGCTTGCGGTGTCGGCGGAGCCTGCTGCGTTTGGGCCGGGAGGAACGCGGTTGCCAGAAGCACGGACAGGGTGATGGACCTTCGGGTTGCCATGCGGACATCATATGCGAAAAAGGCGACGCCGCGACCGCCGGGTTGGGGGGCCCGGAAAGCGTGTTCCGAGTACGGATCAGACCGAGTGCGTGCGGCAACGCTTGTGTTTCAGCCGAACAACGTGAACTTTTCCGTCAGGTTCGATCTCGCGAATGCGTGTCTTCAGGGCTGCCTCGCCGCCTACCGAGGCCACCGATCGTATGTCACCGATCGTATTTGAAATTTCAGGTGTGATAAACTCGCAACGAGTAAACCCATGATGCAAAATCTCTTCAGCGCCGTCGCCATTGCCGCGGCATTCGCTTCAGCCCTGGCCGCGCAGTCAAAACCGATCTTCTCTGAGAGCTTCGAGTCGGGCAAACTCGACTCCGCGATTTGGGAAGTCCGGACAATGGGCGCGGCGACAGTCGCGGTTGAGCCGGTCGAAGGAGCACACGGCAAATATGCGCTGCACGCTCATTATCCTGAAATGACGCGCGGCGCCTACGCGATGGCCATAGCGACGCATCTGCCTGATTCGCTGAAGACGCATGTTTTCGGCCGGGCGTATATGAAGATTACTGGAACCATACCCCCGAGCCACAATCCGTTGATCGTTACCGGTGAACCAGGTTGGCAACTCTCGAAGTTCTACGAAATCGGCCTGTCGCGCGGCTTCTGGATGCCGTCTTTCCAGGAGAATAAATCAGCCGCGGGTCAGGGAAGAGGCGAGATCACGTACCGCTCGGAAGTGCCTCCTCCTGCCGACAAGTGGTTTCTTCTCGAGTGGGAAATTAACGACGAACCGGCGAGTATGACCCTTTGGGTGGATGGCGAACCCGTTCCCAACAAAATGGGAACAGAAACCGTTGATACTCTGACCTACAAGTGGCCGAAGGACTCAACAACCAATTCGAACCTTGTCGGCGGTTTCAAGGAATTTGGATTCGGCGTGCGCGCCTGGCAAAATCCAATGACCGGCTTCGATGTTTATTACGACGACATCGCGCTCGGTACATCCCGGATCGGGAAATAAATAGCTTAGGCGCGCCTGCCATCCGACTCGATCGCAAAGCGGCAAGTACATAGAGGGTGTCTCCGATAGAGGGTGATATCGGGAGCTATCCTGCCGGTGCAACCGTCGCGCAATTTCCGAGCGGCGTGTGATTCGGACGGAGGCCGCGGTCCGCGAATGTCCGTACGACAGGCGCGCCGTTCCCCTTGCGGCGATGCAGCAACTTCCGATGGTCCTTTGTCACACGCTATGACCGGAGTGTCTCCCAAAGGGCCGCTTTCCATCGCCCGGTATCGATAGTCCAGCAAATCCGTGCCCGCTTCCCCCTTTGAAGCACTTCCGCCCAGACCGCCCTATTCCGGTGATTCCCGGTTATATCGAGCCGGTCCACCACCGTCATACCACGCGTCAACTCGCTGGTCACTTCAACGTCAAGATAATGATCACTGGCGTCCGCGCAAATCGTCGGATCGAGTGCGACCGCCATGGCTACCGGATCGGGAAGGCTAATTCCCATCTCGCCAGTCTGTTCGAAGTAGGAGTCCTTCGCGGTACTGTTGCACTCAATCGTAAATTGCGCCAGGGGCGTACCCAGGCTCAACACCTTCCCTATGTCCGACGCGTTCAGGACAGCCTCGCCTCTCGACAGATGCCATCCCACGAGTTCAATCGGCAACCCGGAACGAAAAACAATCCGCGCCGCTTCCGGGTCTACCCACATGTTGTACTCAGCGGCGGGCGTCACGTTTCCTTCGCAGCACGGATTGCCGCCCATAACAACGCACCGGCTAACGTTGGCCGCCATCTTCGGGTCCTGCTTCAACGCCAGGGCAACGTTGGTGAGTGGACCCAGGGTGACGATTTCGATACCCGGATTGGATTGGACGGTATCGATTATCGCCTCGACTGCTTGCGCTGTTTCGGGCGAACGTTTCGGCGGCGGGTAGCCCCGGTCCCCGAGTCCATCCTTCCCGTGGAACCACGTCGCGTCTTCATATCGGCGCCAGAGCGGACTGGTACAGCCTGAATATACGGGGACGTCCACACCGCAGAGTTCGGCGACGTACAATGCGTTGCGCGTTGCCTGTTCCACCGGCACGTTTCCCGCAACCGTTGTGATCGCAGCGACGCGAACATGAGTCATTCGTAAGGCCATGATGATCGCCACAGCGTCATCGGAGGCTGTGTCAGTGTCGATCAGGAAAACCCGCGGCATCAAGACAGGGTATCACCGGAAAGGACTGAGCGCAGCTGATCCCAAGGGCGCGCAATCTGCCAGAATCGGGGATGGAGAATGTCAGAATGCCAGGGCGGAACTCGCGGCGTGAATTTCTTGCGGGCGCGGCAGCAGCAGCGGCAACTTCTATCGCCGCCGAGCGTGAGCCGATTCTCGCCTACGCCGGCACCTACAGCGCTCCAGTAGGGGCTGAGGGCGCTCCGGGCCGGGGCAAAGGCATTTGCCTGTTCGAGATGAACCCGGTTACCGGCGCGCTTGTGGAGAGCGCGCTATTTCCCAACGCGGCGAACCCGTCATGTCTGGCCCTGAACACTTCCGGGACGCGTCTCTACTCGGCGAACGAGACCTCCACGTATGAGGGCGCGCCCAGCGGGTCGGTAAGCGCGTACGAAATCGAGCGGCCCGGCGGCCGGCTGAAGCTGCTGAACACGGTAGCGTCGGAAGGCGCCGGCCCGTGCCACCTGAGTCTGCACCAGTCCGGCAAGTGGTTGTTCGTGGCGAATTATCACGGCGGAACCTCGGCAGTGTTTCCGATCGGCGGCAATGGCGAACTCGGCGCGGCCAGCGACGTTAAGCGCCACGATGGCGTCCTTGGCCCTGGTAGCGCCACCAGCGCGCCGCCGGGCAGCTTTGCCTGGAGCGGCCACGACCGCACGCACTCGCACATGATCCGGCCCGATCCCTCGGGCCGTTTCGTGCTGGCTGCGGATCTCGGCCTCGACCGGATACTGGTCTGGAAATTCGATGCCGCGGCGGGGAAACTGATCCCTAACGATCCGCCTTCGGCGTCGGTCGCCCCGGGCGACGGTCCGCGGCACTTCGCCTTTCATCCGAACGGGCGGCTACTTTACTCGCTCCAGGAGGAAGGCTCTACACTGGCGACCTTCGATTATGATGGCGCTGCCGGGCGTCTGACGGCTAGACAGACGATCTCTTCGCTGCCACCGGGCTTTGCCGGGACCAGCTACGCTTCGGAGATCGCTGTCTCTCCGGATGCGCGTTTCGTCTATGCCGCCAACAGGCTGCACGACACCATTGCCTGGTTTTCAATCGCCACCGACGGGACACTGCGATTCGTTGGGGAGGAGCCCACACGGGGCGACTATCCACGCTTTTTCACCTTTGATCCTTCCGGGCGTTTCGTATACTGCTGCAACCAACGCGCGGATGCGATCGTGTCATTCCGCGTGAACCAGAAGACAGGCGCCCTCATGCACACCGGGCAGTACACGCCAGTGGGCACGCCGTCTTTCCTCGCCTTCCTCGTGGAGGGGAACAACAGACGGTAGGGGCCGATTAGTTGAGTCACGGGAAGGAAGGGCTTCACTTGGCCTATGCCACGAACAGTTCCCTGAAATCGGCGAACTTTATTATCAGGTCGGGCGGCCCGCCAGCTACTGCTAATTGGAGCGGACAGATCACACGCTAACAACATCTCTTAATTTTATAGTTGACATTCGCGGCGTTTCGCTGGAGAATACTCTTAATTTCATAGTTGAAGGAGCGTGGACGCTTGGCGCGAAAGAAATCTCCCCATCTGACGGAGGCCGAATTACGGCTCATGGACGTGATCTGGGACAAGGGCTCGGCCACCGTATCGGAAGTCAACGACGCGCTGCCGAAGGACGTTGGGCTGGCATACAATACGGTGCTCACCACGCTACGCATCCTGGAAGACAAGGGCTATCTGCGCCACACCAAGCGGGACGATGCGCGCGCTTTTGTGTACCAGGCGGTGGTGGGACGGAACGAAGCCAGCCGGAACGCCGTACGATATCTGGTGAGCCGATTCTTCCGCAATTCGCCTGAATTGCTGGTGCTCAATCTGCTGGAAGACGAAGAGCTCGACGCCAAGGAACTGTCGCGCATCCGCAAAATGGTGGCGGGGAAGGCAAAGTGATGGGCATGAAACTTGTAGTTGGCGCCGCTCTGGCCGGCGTGCTAAATACTCTATGGGTCGGTCTGGCGATCGCCGCGGTCGCCTGGGCGCTCGGCCGCTACCTGCCGCGGACCAACGCGGCGACGCGCCATCTTCTGGGCTGGGCGGCATTGGCGCTGGTTCTGCTTGTACCTTTCGCCGCGATGGAACGCGAGCCGGTTCGCGACGTGGATTCGGTCACGACGGCCGCGGTGATGGAAGCACCGGGTGTGGCGTTTACGAACGCCCCGGACGCAGCTCCGGACGCAGCTCCCGACGCAGCTCCCGACGCAGCTCCCGACGCAGCTCCCGACGCAGCCCAGCCGTTGGCGCCGCCGCGGGCGATTTTCCCGCTGCAACTCCACGAAGGCGACTGGCTCGCGGTCGCGATGGGTATCTGGATGGTGTTCGGCTTCCTGCAGCTTTGCCGGATCGCCTCGAGTTTCGTCTATCTCCGTAAGCTCAAGCGGGGCTCGCATGCCGCTCCCGATGCCCTGGTGGACCGATTCCAATACTGGGTCGCGGCCTGCGGCATACGCCGGCCGGTGCGGCTGCTGGTTTCCGAGCGGATTCAATCGCCGATGGCCACGGGATTTCGGCATCCCGCAGTGATCGTGCCCTCGAATCTGTTTGCGCATTTCGACGAAGGCGAACTCGACCATGTGCTACTGCATGAACTGGCGCACGTCGCCCGGCGCGACGATTGGAGCAATCTATTCGCCCGCTGCCTGGGCGCGGTGGTCGGTCTGCACCCGGTGGCGGCCTGGACTCTTCGACAGATTGCGCGAGAGAGAGAGCTGGCTTGCGACGATTGGGTGGTATCGCGAACCGGCGAGGCGCGGCCTTATGCAGCGAGCCTCGCGCGATTGTTTGAAGTCTGCCGCGGGCAGCGCCGCGTTGGGCTGGCTACCGGCATGGCGGGACGCGCATCGCAGCTCGGCGAACGCATCGAGACTCTATTGGCGAGCGGCCGCCAGTTCAGCGCGCGGACATCCTTTATCAGAGTCGGCATTACAACCATGGCGCTACTCGCGCTGGCAGCGGCGGGCGCACAGGCCCCGCATTGGATTGCCGTGGCGCAATCGCCTACTACAACCACGCCGGCGCCGGCTGGCGACGCTCCGCGCCCTGTCAATCCGCAAGGATCGTTTTTGGCGGCCCTGGTGGCGGCCGGTTACGGAAGTCTCCCGGTCGACGAAATTATTGCGTTGAAGGACCACGGCATCGATGCCCGATTCCTCGCGGATTTCATCCAATCCGGTTGGGAGAAAATGGCGGCGCGCGACCTGATAGAGATGCACGATCATGGAGTGCCGGCGGAAATGTTGCGCGCCTTGCGCGATGCGGGTTTTCAGGATCTGGAGATCGACAAGGTGGTCAACGCATACGAACAGGGCGTGCGGCCCGGCACGCTGAAGGAAGCCACACAGTACAGCACGCATTTGACACTGCCCCAGATCGTCAAATTGAAGCAGGCAGGAGTAATCCAATGAGAGAATTTGGATGGTTCGTAGTCATCGCAGGCGCGGTGATTTGTGAGGCGCTGACGGCGCCGGGCACCGCCCTCAATGGACAGGGATGGAAATTGCGCCGCTCGGAATCGCCCGGCATGGTCCGTTTCACGGTGGATCGGTCGCGGCCGGGCAACCGAACTGTGACCAGCAGCGATGTGCCACTAACCGACTTCCGCGGCTTCACGCTCGATATGCTGGACCATAGCGGCCCGGCGAAGTTCACGTATGCGGAGGACGCGGCGGACCTGCAATGCGAGGGGAAATTTTCGTGGGGCCGGGGGGCCGGCGGCTTCACATTGGTCCCCAACGCGGCATTCATGAGCGAGCTCAGCCGGCTGGGATTTGCGACGCCGCGCGAAGACGAGATCTTTCAAATGGCGCTCACGCATATCAAACTGGACTTTGTGCGGGAGGTTCGCAGCGCGGAAATCGCCACCTCGCTGCGCGACCTTCTCGATTTGGCGATGCACGGCGTCACCAGCCGGTATATCCACGACATCAATCGCACCGGCTATCGCGATTTACGGGCGCAGGACTACATCGAGATGCGCGACCATGGCGTGGAACCGAGATTTATCGAGGAGCTGAAACAGGCCGGCTACCAGCTCAGGACGGAACAGGTGATCGAGCTGAAAGATCATGGCGTAGATTCCAATTACATGCGCGACCTGGGAGCCTACGACCTGCATCCCAACGCGGGGGAACTGGTGGCGTTGCGCGACCATGGGGTGACGCCCGGGTTTCTGCGGGGATTCCGCGACGCCGGCTACGGCACGATTGCAGCCGACCAAACGATTGCACTCAAAGATCATGGCGTGGACCGCAATTTCGTGATGGAAGCGCACGATCTGGGCTTTCGCTTCACGCCGGACGAACTGATCCAACTGCACGATCACGGAGTGGACGGCAAGTACCTGCGAACGATTCACGATTCGGGGATGAGAAATTTGAGCGCCGACCAGATCGTGCAATTACGCGATCACGGGGTGGAATAGACGCGGGCATCGCTCGAGAGCAACGTCGGCCAGCCGGCGCGCGAAGGACGCTCCATTCAGTGAGCCTGCCCGGCGGCGCCTACAACAACCCGCTTAGCGACGAGCCGTCCCGCGACTCGCGGCGCGAATAGTAATCCGGGTCGGCGAATTTCTCTTGAATGCTCAAATAATATCCTATGCGAGTCCGTATGCAAGACAAACGCATCGGGTTGCGCCGCTCGGCCCGAACGGCCCGACAGGTACGTTCACGCGCTGGGAAAACGTAACGATCCAGTGGTATCGGAGTCGCCTCGGTGGCCTATCGTGAGTTTCCGGTATACTTCGCGGCTCGCGCGGAGATGGACTCCGTTTTGCGTCCCTACAACTTGATATCCACGCAGTGGTATGGCCCTACTTTTCATGTGGTTTCAACTCGGGGAGGACGGGCTGCTCAGGGATGGCGGCGCCGTCGGTGCGCGGATCGGAACCGGCGAAGTTGACTCCGCGTTTGGCGTCGCGCATGACGGCTTCGCCGTTGCCCATGGCTCCGGAGAAGCCGGCCATGGGCGTGATGATGTGGCCGCGGCGCGCGAGTTCCTCGCGGATTGCGTCGGCCACGCGGCTTTCGATCTGCACGTCGCAGCCGTCGAAAGTGCCTTTGGTGAAACGCGCCGACTCGAGCGCCATCTGCACGTTCATGTTGAAATCGACGACGTTGGAAACGAACTGGGCGTGGGCCTGGGACTGATTCCATCCACCCATGATGCCGAAGCCGACGGAGATATCGCCTTTGCGCATGAAGGCGGGAATGATGGTGTGGAGTGGCCGCTTGTGGCCGGCGAGCGAATTGGGCTTGCCCGGCTCAAGGTCGAAACCCTGGCCGCGATTGTGGAAGGAAAAGCCGGCGCCGGGAGCGACCATGCCGGTGCCGTATCCGGAGTAGTTGCTCTGGATGAGGGAGACGATATTTCCTTCCTTATCGATGACGGACATATAGATGGTCTCGTTGCCGTGGGCTTCTAGGGTCTCCTTGATGTCGGACGGGAGCACGCTGCATGAAGCCTTTTCCATGTCGATGAGAGCGGCGCGCTGCTTGGCGAGGTCCTTCGAGAGCATCTGCTTGACGGGGACGGGGCCGAAGCGCGGGTCGCCCGTGAACTTGGCCATGTCGGCGTAGGCCAACTTCTTCGATTCGATCATGACGTGGAGGGCGGCGGCGGAATTGTGGCCGTAATCTTTGAGCGGGAAATTCTCCATGATGTTGAGCATGGAAAGCGCGGCGACGCCCTGGCCGTTGGGCGGTAGTTCGTAAATTTCCCAGCCGCGGTAGGTGGTGGTGATGGGATCGACCCATTCGGGCTCGAAGTCGGCGAAATCTTCGAGGGTATGGGCCCCGCCCTGGGCCTGGAGGAACTTGACGAGGTTTTCCGCCATTTTGCCCTTATAGTAGCCGTCGCGTCCGTGCGCGGCGACCTGGCGGAAGGACTCGGCGAGGGCGGGATTCTTGAACACGTCGCCTAATTGCGGGCGCACGCCGCCGGGCATGTAGGTGTCGCGGTATCCGGGCTGTTTGAAGTACGCGGGCACGATCCAGGAGCGCGCGCCGATTTCGGGGAGGGGGAATCCGTTCTCCGCGTAGAAGATGGCGGAGGCGAGGAGTTCGGGGAAGGTTTTGGTTCCGAAGCGCTTGCGCAGGGCATCCCAGCCGGCCACGCATCCAGGCACCGTGATGTCATGGACGCTGAAGCGATCGAGCTTGGTGACGCCCTTACTCTTGAGGTAATCGATGGTGAGGGCTTTGGGCGTCCAGCCGCTGGAGTTGAGGCCGTAGATTTTGCCGGTTTTGGCTTCGTAGTAGATGGCGAAGAGATCGCCGCCCATGCCGTTGACGTAGGGTTGGGTGACGCCGACTACGGCATTGGCGGCGATGGCGGCGTCGACAGCGTTGCCGCCGGCTTCGAGCATTTTGGCTCCGGCTTGAGAGGCCAGAAACTGCGAGGTGGCGACGATGCCGAACTTGGTGACGATCATGGATCGGGCCTGTTCACGGCCGGGCGGAGGAGGGGTGGCGGGCGCGGCGGGGCGGGCGGCGGCGGGCGCATCATCCTGGGCGAAGAGGCCAAGCGAAAGCAACAGCGAGAGACACAGCAATTTCATGTGGGGAGTTTACCAGAAAACCAGCATTATCGTTAGCTACTCCGGCCGCTACTGGCCGCTACTCCAGCCGCTCTTTCTATCGGAGCAACATTGAATCTAATCGGGCGCACCCGAGGGCCGCGGATGAAATGCGGCCGGCGCTGCGGCGCCGATCACCGAGTGCCGGATACGCGCGCACTTCATCGTATGCCCCAAGCGGACGGTAGCCTCCAACCACGCGACCGACGAGGGAGGAACTCGAAGGTGAAGCGCGGACTCCCCACGGGCCGCGCAGACGAGTGGCACGTGATCCGCTCGGAGCCGTCGACGGCGGCGCGGAGTCGTAGGCAAACGCTGCGCGACCAGGGAGGATCTATTCGGCTCTGGTGGCTTCCGGCCAGTCTCACATAGCCGACAAACCGTCAACTTCGATTACAAAGTCCCGCGGCCGAGGTTCGATCGCTCACAATTCCTTAACAGAAGCGATATGCGCCGAAGACGCGGCAGGTATTACACGGCCCGAAGATTAGCCCGATCGGAGGGTTAGCCAAGATCGGCGAAAGCAAGCCTTTCCCGCTGGAAAGGATCAATAAGTTTTCTTGTGCGGGCTCCATTCCGAAAACTGAAAATCAACATGGTCTTCCAGCGCCACTAATCGCATAACGTGGACTTGCCGACGCGGTGACGTGCGCGCCGGTCACCACATGCGCCCGCACTTCACCATATGCCCTCTATCGCGCGCTTTGGGCGGCGCGGGACACCGGACTTCACACGCGCAGGAAGATCTTGCGCCGGTACATCCAGAGCAGGAATAGCCAGTAGACCATGAGCACGGCAATGCCGCGCAGCAGCGGTTCCAGGCCGGCGCCGAGGACTTGGAAGAAGTGCGCGCCCAGATTGATGCGGAAGAAATCCACGAGGAAACGTTCCCACAAGTGGGCGATCAGGTAGGCGGCCATGGAGTTCATCCCGATCACGACTAGCGGGAAGGCCCATTTGCGGTAGCCGCGGGCGTCGACAATCCAGGAGAAGGCAGCCAGAAAGAAGAAGCAGATGCCGCCGCTGAAGAGCGTCCAACTCGGGGTCCAGATGCGCTTTACCACGGGGCAGATGCCGGTGAAATGGAACAACAGGCCGGCGGCAATCCCTAGAGCGCCGGCGGCGAGGAGGCGGCGCATAGGGATTCGCGGCGCGGAGGCGCGGAGCCACTGTCCGGCAAAGAGGCCGAGGATCATGGTCCCGAGCGTGGGAATGAAGCTGAGCGTGAGGTATCCGCCGCCATTGAATACGAAGGGCCGGGTGCGCGGGAACAGATTGAGGAACCACTGGTCGAAGGCATTGCCGAGGTTGGCGTTCTTATTCCAGTGCGCGGCAAAACCCGTGTAGTGGTGCTGCCAGGTGGATGGGACGCCGACCGACTGGTAGTCGAAGCCCGGACCGGGCGCCGGATAAAGCGCCCATGCGAGCCAGTAGCCCACCAGGATCGCAACCAGCGAGACGGCCTGCCATTTGGGCGGCCGAAATGCGAGCAGGAAGAGGAACGGGTAACCGAGACCGATCTGCGTGAGCGTATCTTCGAAGGTGAAGTTCGTTTGCGGGCTGCCCAAGGAGCGGAGGAAGATGCCGAGCGCGACCAGCAGCAGCGATCGCCACAAAGCGTGGCCGAACATGCGGCCGAAGGTTCCGCCTTTGGCGAGGCGGCTGGCGATCGAGTAAGGCAGCGCGACACCGACCAGGAATGAGAAGCCGGGCTGAATGGTGTCGTGCAGGGAGCAGCCTGCCCAGTCGGCGTGGGTCTGGTGGAAGGCCAGGAAACTCCAGAAGCGGCTGGCGGGGAATGCCTGCGCCACGCGAGAAAGCTGGAGGACTTCGGCCATCATGAGGAGCATGACGAATCCGCGATAAGCGTCAATGGCGACATTACGCGGCGGAGGTTTCGGGGTGGGCGAGGTAGCGGGGGCCGCGGCGGCGGGCGAAGATTGGAGAGCAGTCTCCAAGGTGGTCCTCCTGGGATTGCAGTATAGTCCCTTGCGAGTGCGAATGCGAGGGCGCGCGGGTGGCTGTGGCCGAAATGAAATCGAACTCGCCGACGGGGAAAAGATTCCAATGGAACCGGGCAGGGTTTGCAATCGACAGCCCACCGAGGGGTCCAGAGATCGTCCATGTGGTTCTCATGCTCATTTATCAGTCGAGCCGTCGGAACGTCTTCAGCGCCCTTTTCCCAGTAGTTTCAGCGCGATCCCGTCCAGCCGCTCTTCCGGCTGAATTCCGATTTCTTTTGCCAAGGTCGGGGCGATGTCGACCGTGCTGGCCGGGTCCATCCGCCGTTCATTTTTCCATGGTCCCCAAAAAATGACAGGCACGCGGCGATCGTAATCATAAGCGCTGCCGTGTTGCGCCGGATCGTATCCCGGCGGGCCTCCGCGCTCGACCATAGCCTGGAACGCCAGCAGAATTTCGCCGGCCCGTTCCGGTGCGGCGCTATACTTCAGACGGTAGAGCAGGCTCTCCTCACGCGGATCTTCAAATCTCTTGTCCGGGAGCGCCGCGATTTCCTCGTAAGACGCCGCTACGGCGACCTCCGGCATGGAGCGAACAACCTGGATCACCCTCGCCATCAACTCCTTCCGGTCGCCGAGCGGCGCGGCCACTCCGCGATCGAGATACAACTGGTCCGGATCATGCTCGTCGCCGATCAGCAAAAGGTCTTTGTCGAGGCGCAACTCTTTTCGCACTCTGGACTGCAGCTCCTTGATCCACGCCGCGATATCGATCCGCTTCGCCGGAATTCCCTGATCCTGCAGGCGTTCGGCAAAATCCAGACCGCCGTGGTCCGCGCTGAGAACAACGGCTACGGACCTGCCGCCTGCCTGGATTCGATCCAGAAACGTCCCGAGCCGCTGGTCCAGACGACGAATTTGATCGAGCATTTCCGGGCCGGAATTCCCGTAGGCGTGCTCCAGCGCGTTGGTCGCCGAAAGCCCCAGAGCGAGCAGATCCGTCGTCTGGCCCTCGCCGAGGCGCTCGTTTCGAATCAGCGCTTCGGCTGCGTCAAGAGTCATCTCATCGAAGAACGGCGACGCCCACCATCTTCTCCAGAAGCTTCCGTCCTGAGTCTCCTTTAATAAGTAGCCGCCCTTGGCTTGCATGCCCAGCCCGGGAGTTTGAATCAGACGAGGCAGTTGACTTACCACCGGCGTGTTCCCTGCCATCCAGTGGCCGGGATAAGTGAGTCCGTTGTCCGGACCCATCTGCGTCCACACGATGCTTCGGCCGCGCAAGCTATCGAGCAGGGTTTCATTAAATTGGGCGAGCCAGCCGGGCAATTTCTTGGCGTAGGCCGTCGAGGTGGTGAACCCGAATCCGTCCTGAAACCAGTACACGCCATCGGCTTTCGGTCCAGCCATGAGGATGGCGGCGCGATCCTTTCCGGCGATCGAAAAAACACGGCTGCCGGGAACCTGGTCCTTCAACCAGTTGCCGAAAGTTGTTCCCTTGAAACGCCCTCCGCTGGAACCGGCTTTCCCGGAAGGCTCGCCGAAGTCCGTGGCGCTCGAATCCTGAACGCAGTAGATCATCTCGCCCGTCGCGCGGTCGCGCCATTGATTCGCCGGAATGCCGGTCGACGCCGGATGCCTGCCGGAAAGCAAGACGGAATGGCCGGGACCTGTCTCGGTGAAGGCATGCTCTTGAAACGCGTTTTCAAAAAACACGCCTTCTTTTTCGAGCCGTCCGAGCCCGCCGGGAAGCCCGGCGCCATAACGGTCCATGATTTCGCCCGAGAGCATGTCCACCGAAATCATGACGATGAGATTAGGCCGTTGTGATGGCGGCTCGGCGGCTGATGAAGGCGCCGCCAACATTACGATCAGTGCAATGAGGAAACCAGTCGCTGTGGGCATTTGCCGATTATTCCACATCGGGAATTGGCATCATTCGGTCTTGTCCTGTCCAGACGAAGAACGAGGCCCTAGAATAGCGATGTCTAACTTAAATGATGGTGGCAAACGTCGTTTATCAGCGATAAGACCCAGTAAACATCCCGGGCAAGTCTACTTCGGTTGGTAGCCACCCGGTATGGAGTGAATTCATGCCCGACCACCTCGCAACCAATAAATTTGAGCGACATCAGGCGATGGTTACCAAGAACTGCCCGATGGATTACGGTGACATCTTCCGGGGATGATCATGTAACGCCAGCAGCTATTAGATTTCCCCTGGGTTCTGTAAATCCCGAGATAATCCAAAAAGCACTAGAGACGCTTCACCGCTCCATTGACTCACTATCCGTACAAGACTAGCGGCACTGTTCAGTCGATACATCTAGTTCCTCTGACAGCCAATCAACATCAGCCGCAATGTATTGTCTCAGGCGTTCTAGTAATTGTTCCGTGACGACCGGCGCTTCAATCGTCATTATGCCAGTGTTTGTGATGTGCCAGTTGTTTTGTCCCGACCGCCGTGATGAACTGGAACACACTGCCTCTGGTATCGCAACAATAAAGAGAGAAGAGCCGGCCGTCGCGTTGCAGCAGTCCATGAGCCTTCATCTTGCGAATGTCATAGCGCAATTGCGTCGGGGTATAGTTCTTGGCCGTTCCCCCGCGATACGGGCTATTAGTTACCTAAGACATTCGGAGGCTTAGGCCCCAGACGTTCGCAGATCGGCGGGAGTTTCGACCGCGACGTAGCACGTCCGCCGCCAAACTGACGGTTACGGGGTCGCCGCCCACCGCCAGTTCTTCGAGTGCGAGGCGGGCGTGATCGGCCCAAGGGAGGCGGCGATGGTCGGTCCGCAATCTTTATCTCGGCGCATTCCGGCAACAACATCCAAACCGGAAGATACACTCCATCAGGGTACTAATGATAATGACACTGCGGGCCGGAACCCCACGCTCTTCCACAACTCCGCGGGGTCGTACATCCGCCCCTTAGTAACCACGCGCATCACCTTTCGCAAGTTCGCGAAGTCCTCCAGTGGGTTTCCCTGCACCAGAATCAAGTCGGCCCGCTTGCCGGCTTCCACGGTGCCCACCTCCTCATCCATGTGCATGACTTTCGCAGCTCCACTGGTGGCAAGCTGAATCACCTCCATGGGAGTGAGTCCGGCTTGTACGTATAACTCCAGCTCGCGATGCACGCTATGCCCGGGCACGGCCTTGTCCGTCCCGGCAACAATCGGTATCCCCGCCGTATACAACGCATGAAGCACCGCGAACTGGTCGTTCAAACGCCCGCTCTGCGGCGCATTAGTCGGGGGAGTTCCGGCTGTGCCAATCACCGAGGTGAGGGTATAGGGCGCCTTCGCGAAGCCTGGCTCAAAGCTGGCGATATCCACGTTCATGGGACGGCCCAGTAACTCGCCCCAAGCCATGGTGGGGTCGACTACCGTGTGGTGATCCTTGAAGAATTGGATCACGCGCTCGCGGCCTTCGCCCGCGCGGCGAACCTCCTGGTAGACCGGGCCAAAGTGGTTGATCTGATCCATCCCCGCCTCCACGGCCTGGATTGCGGTCATGCCTTCGGGGACATGCCCGGTCACGCTCATTCCTTGCCGGTGCGCTTCGGTGGCGATGGCCGCCAGCACGTCCGGTTGGATGCGGCTGTAAATCTTCATCTGCACAAACCCAGCCGCCTTGTACCGGGCCACCTGCGCGCGGCCTTGGGCGGGCGTATCGGCCCAGTTGACTCCGAACGTGCCGGTTCCGCTGCGATCTACCAGGCCGGCCAGCACCAGACGCGGGCCTAATCCGCTCCCGCTCTCGATCAAATCGCGAACCGAGGTGATGAATTCGAATTCGCCGCCGCAATCCCGCGCCGTGGTAACTCCGGCCGCCAGATAGGCAGGGCCCCACTCCACCTGTGCGAAATGCGCGTGCATCTCCCACAGGCCGGGCAACAGCGTAGCCCCGCTGCCATCGATCACGGGCATTCCCTTTGGCACGGTCACTTGAGACCGTGCGCCCGCGGCGGCGATTCTTCCATCCTTCACCACGACTACGGCGTCGGGTACGGGCGTCGCCCCTGTGCCATCGATCAATGTCGCGCCGGCGATGGCGAACTCTCCCTTTACCAGCGGCTGAATCCGGCTGCCCGCTGCCGCCAGTTCCTTCAGGCGGTCCGCGACGGCGCTACGGATCAACTGCGAAAATGCCAGGCGATACTCCTTTCGGATAGCTTCGAGCGGCAGACCGCCCGCATAGCCGACGCCCCCTGCGATCTCGCCGTTTTCGTTCAGCCAGACGGTTTCGTTGCCCCAAACCACGTTGCCCACCGAATAGCGGGTGAGGCGGACCGGCTTGCCGCCGTCATCGATAGTGTCCTGCCCGGTGACCTCGATCAGCGCCTCGGTTCCCGGCGCCTCCGCCGGAAGTTGAGCCAGACGCGCGGGCTTGCCATGGCCGGCCCAGTAGCGCAGAAGCATCATCTGCACGGAGAACGGCGCGTAGCCGCTGATGGTGAAGAAGCGCGCGGGCAGCGCGGCCTGCCGCGTTTTGTCGCCTTCGCGCACGATGGCGGTTCGTCCATCGGGATTCACTTGCACGGCCGCATCCACGCTGAAGGGCCTATAGCTCTTGCCCTTGGCCTCAAACTGCAGCGGAGTGAGGTCCGGCTTCATGCGAAGAGTGGCGGAGAGAGGCACACGCGATCCGCGTTCGGTGTATTCGAAAGAGGCGTGCAGAGTCAGTGCCCCGTTAGCTTCGGTGGTTACTTGATAAGCTTCCTCGCCGACTGGCAACTGCAGGAAATAGAGAGTCAGGGCGCCGTGCTCATCGGCCTCCAGGAGAGGAACGGCGAGTGTTGCCGTGAGAAGAATTAGAATTCCGTAAGCTCGCATCGTGCCCCACATTCTATTATCTTCCGAGGGGCTCAGTCACTGTTAGGGTGCGTGGGGCGCTCGGGTAGCCATTCGCGGTAAGCGCGCTTTTCGGGCAGGATGCGCGTGTCCGCCCGACGCGGGGAGGCGGAACATCTGAAAATTTTGGCGGAGAGTATTGTGGGAGCAGCAGCCTAACGTCGGCGTGGCGGCACTTTCCATGGAATGGATTGAAAACACTTCGCTAAACCCAAGCGACTTATTTTACCGAGTCTCGATCAACCGCTGCCGCCCTGCTCACGCAAAAGAGCCAGGAAGAGGCCGCTCGCGCCGCGAGCCTTTCCGTCGCCACACTGCTGCGCTGGCAAAAGCTGCCTGAGTTTCGCAAGGCCTACCGGGAGGCCCGTCGGGCTCATGGACAATCCATCGCCCGATTCCAGCATCCGGCCAGCGCAGCCGTCTCCACTCTGCTGGAGGTCATGCTAGACCGCAATACGCCGGGCCTCGACCAAGGTGCGCGCTGCCGACAGCGTGTTGAATCACCGGCGAAGGCTATCGAGATCGAGGATGTCGAAGTGCGTGCGCCGGAGTTGGATCGCGCTGTGGACTCCGGCCTGTTTTGGCGCTGGCCCCGCAAGGAACAGCGCTATGCGGGGACTGAGAACTGTTCGCGGGTCCAGAAGTCATGTGGATCGAGTGGTGAGATTTGTCGTGGGTACTCGAACTATCGCCAGGCGAGTCAAGGCTGAGGGTGAGGGCTGCAGAAGATCGCAGCCCCGGTCCCAAGCCATCGCAAACCATACCGTGCCGCACCAGACCCAAGACTAGCCTTGGCTAGCCGCACCGACCAACTGTGTGGGGCTGTATCACCCGTCTGCTAGTTTCTGTCTGGCACGATCGCTACCGATAATAACGAATGCCGGGCGCCCCGGCTCCGCTCGAAAGCGTTGCGACAGACAGACGCGCGCCCGCCATTGGAGCCGCTCATTTCCCCGGCCCGTCGCCGATCTGCAGCAGCTCAATCTCGAAGACGAGTGTCGCGCCGCCAGGGATTCCCGGCCTTCCGCCGTCGCCGTAGGCAAGATCCGCCGGACAAACCAGCTGCGATTTGCCTCCGACCTTCATCTTCTGTACACCTTCCGTCCAGCACTTGATTACGCCGTTCAAAGGAAACTGTGCGGGCTCGCCGCGCTTATAGGAACTGTCGAACTCCGTGCCGTCCACCAGTGTGCCGCGATAATTCACCTTCACCCTATCCGTCGCTTTCGGCGACTCACCCGCACCGGGGCGGAGTTCGCGGTACACCATGCCGGATTCTGTCTTTTGAGCGCCGGCCTCGCCAGCCGCCTTCGAGAGAAACGCTGCCGATAGCGCCTTTTGTTTCTCGGCGGCGCGTGCGGCGCGTGAATCGGCCAACGCCTGGATTTTCGGTCCCCAAGTCTGCAGGTCTTCCGCCGGCTTACCCGCAGCTGCGTCCGTGAAGGCCTTCTTCAATAGGTCCAATTCCGCCGGGGATAGGTCGAACTGACCGAGTGAGCGATACATGGTGAGTCCGAGCGCATAGATGATCTTTTCTTCGTCCGTCATAGGTTTAGGAGCCGGCGCGGGCTTTTTCACGACACTGGGCGACGTCTTCGCCGCCGCGGGTTTCGGCGCCGTCGAAGCGGCAGCGGCCGGTTTGGATTGTGCCGGCTGGGCCGGGGCAGTCGTGGGCGTCGGCGTTTGTGCCCAGAGAACAACAGCGGGTAGGAAAATCAGGACTCGGCGCATCGCCTCAGCCTAACACGACGGGAATTGGCACAAAGATCAGGTACGCCTTTGTGAAGTCTTTCTCCAGCCTTGGTGTGACCGACGCCTTTCGTGATAGTAGTGCGCGCATAAAGGGGCAGACCGTCCCCCGGTGCTCTTCTGCCAAGATACTGCGGGCGCCCAAGGGTATTCCTCAAGTTTCCATCCGTGGTGACGGACGGAGTTCTGCACGGGGAAAGGGAAGTAAGGGAAAACCCGGCTGGCTCCAATTGGATGGCAAAATTCTGACCGATGGCTCGGCCAAAATCTGTGCGGAAGGCTTGGTGGGAGCGGCGGACGCGGCTGTGGGACAACGCCCCGCCGGCATACAGTATGGCTACCACATCGAGGCGAAGTTCTCCGAAGACTCAGGGACAGGGAGCGGGAAGCCTGTCGAAAGCCGCGCCTGCAAGGTCATTTTCGAGAAAAAGCGATAGCGCGCCGGCATGCTGAAGATGATGGTGAGCGGAGGCCACCGTAACAGGCCGCTTCGGTCAGCGACGCGTCTATCGGTTGGCTTACCAAAAGTCAGCAACCGGCGTCTGACGGCCAAGTGACGTGGCCGGGCCGACCGTCCACTCAGAATCCAAGCTTCCCGGAAGGCCGTTCCGGAGCCACGAGACTCTTCCAAAGTCTCGCCATCCAATACGTGAACCAGCTTGATAGCCCGTGCCTGAGGTTAGTTAATGAAGCGTCCGCACCTCAGCGAGAACCCGGCGCACGGCCTCGGCAATAGCATCGGGCGCATCGTACAGGAGGTCGCTGGCGTCCCCGCCAACCGCGACCTGTCTTCCCCGCGTGGACAGTCTGGCGAGATCACTCTGCGCACTCGTCCACTCCTCCAGGAATTCGGGTGGCGCGGCGATGTTCCCGGCACTGAGCACGACCAGTGGACGGTCGCCAAGATTCCCGGCTGCCCGCGCCTCGGCGGAGCTTAGCCGCCAGGAGGCGATGTCCTGCATGAGGGCGCTGATGGCCCTGGAGGAGTGGGTCAGGAACCAGATGGTGTTCCACTCAGCGGCCGTCAGTCCCTTGGGTTGCGGAGGCGCAGGCGGGACCGGACCCAAACGGTAAAGACCAACCCAGTTGAACAACTGCGCCGCGACGTCCTGCGAATGATAGACCAATTGGGGAATCCGCGTCGCCCGTTTCCCGTTGCTGGATCGCAGCTCAAGGAAGAGCCTTGGATCAGCCGAGTTGACCAGCACCAAGCCGGCCACCTCGATGGGATAGAAGCCCGTGTAAACACGCGCGTCCAGGGCGGCCGATGATTCGCCCACCAGCACATACGGCGGCGGGATTCGCGCGGCGCGGAGAAGAGCATGCAGATCGCGAGCCTGCGACGCACTGTCGCGCGGATAAGGACCGAGGTCGCTCCAGCCGGAGCCGGCGCGGTCATACCAGCACACAGTCGTAACAGTTGCCAACGTGCGCTGGATCGAGACCCAACTGTAGCCTGGACGCGGCCCGCCATTGGAGTATATCGTTTTAGGGCCGTGAACAGCCGAGTGAAGGGGCCAGTTGGCGCCGCTCTCCAGGATCACGGCGGGCTGACCTGCACCTGAGCAATAGATATTGAGCATGCGGCCGCCGATGTCGACGGAGCGGCCGACTTGTGGGAAATGCTCACGGTCCCGTGCGCGCTGAGCCTGCTCGTAAAGAAGCCCGGAAACCAGGCCGATTACAAAGATGCCCGCTCCAAAGATCAACGCAGCCCGCGCTGCCGTCCACACTTTGGCGGTCATGCTGTTACTTGGACTCCGATTTACTCTTAGGAGTTCCGAATCACTCGATCATTTATCGCCGAGTCATCGTCACGCAGCAACATGCGATGCGGAACCGCGAGGACGAAAGTCTTCTCGTCTTATAGTCAGTCAGAGCGATCACGCGGCGGTCGAAGTCGGCTCTGGCGTGGCTACTTCGACATTCTGGAGTCTTGCGAACGGCGCGATGGAAGACTTCAAGGGTCCGTACGAGGAGTTCCGCGCCGCCGCGCAAACGGCCGCCTAGGCGACGTTTCCTGTTGTCTTAGGGGAGCTAGAGGAACCGACGGTGTGTTAGTTCAGGTGTCATACTATATCCTTTATGCGCCCTCTACTAACGTGCTTTTTGTTCGCTGCGAATCTTTGGGCCCTCGGTGGTCCGCGCTATGTGGAGACGTCTCCACACCCGGGCGCCTTCGCATTGGTGGAAAACGGCTCGGCCGCGGCCATCCGAATCGACGCCGCCGATTGGCCAGGCGTACAACGAGCGGCACACGATTTACAAGCCGACGTGAATCGCGTAACCGGCGTCACTCCCGCCTGGGACACCGCCGCCCGCAAGATGGTTCTCATCGGGACCGTCGGCAAGAGTCCCCTCATCGACCAATTAGCCCGCGCCGGCAAGATCGACGTCGGCGGCATCCGCGGTAAGTGGGAATCCTTCTTCTTACAAACCGTCGCCAACCCCTTCCCCGGCGTCGATAGCGCCATAGTCATAGCCGGCAGCGACAAGCGCGGCACGATCTTCGGTATCTACGACCTGTCCGAACAAATCGGCGTCTCCCCCTGGTATTGGTGGGCCGACGTCACGCCCGATCGCAAGTCCGCCCTCTACGTCCTCGCCGGCAAATATCAGCAGGGTGAGCCCAGCGTCAAATACCGCGGCATCTTCTTCAATGACGAAAAGCCCGACCTCGATTTCTGGGTCCGCGCCAAATTCGGCGAACGCACCGTACCCGGCGGCACTGCCGCGAACTTCAACAGCGCCTTCTACTCCAAAGTGTTCGAAGCCATCCTTCGCATGAAGGGCAACTACCTGTGGCCTGCCATGTGGAACAACGCTTTCGCCGAGGACGACGCCGCCAACCCCCGCCTCGCCGATGAATACGGCATCGTCATGGGCACGAGCCATCAGGAACCCATGATGCGCGCCCAGAAGGAATGGGACTGGCATCTTCGCGCGGCCAACGGCAACTGGAACTACGCCACCCAATCCGCCATCCTCGATGACTTCTGGCGTCAGGGCATCCGCCAGCGCAAGGACTTCGAAAACATTTACACCATGGGCCTTCGCGGCGAAAACGACTCCGCCATGGTGCGCACCGCCGCCGAGGGCGTCGCCTTAACCGAGAAGATCGTTACCGCCCAGCGCAAGATGCTGGCGGAAGAGGTCAATCCCGATGTGACCAAGGTCCCGCAACTGTGGGCTCTTTATAAAGAGGTACAGCAGTATTACGAAGGCGGTCTGCGCGTGCCCGACGACGTCACTCTGCTCTGGGCCGAAGACAACTGGGGCAACGTGCGCCGGCTCCCCACGCCCGAAGAGCGCAAGCGCTCCGGCGGCGCAGGCATCTATTATCACTTCGACTATCACGGCGGGCCGCGCAGCTATCAGTGGCTGAACACCAGTCCGCTGAACAAGATCTGGGAGCAGATGTCGCTCGCCAAACAATACGGCGCCGACCGCATCTGGATCGTGAACGTCGGCCACTTCAAAGGCTACGAACTTCCCACCGAGTTCTTCCTCAGCCTCGGTTGGAACCGAGCGCAATGGCAGGGCGAGACGGTCAACGAGTACACTCGCCAGTGGGCCGAGCGCGAGTTCGGCGCCCCATATGCGTCCGAAGCTGCGGCGATTGTCGACGCTTACACCGGCTACAACGCCCGCCGCAAGCCCGAATTGCTCGAGCCCCGCACTTACAGCCTCGTCGACTATCGCGAAGCGGAGCGCGTCGTGGAAGATTACACCGCCCTCGCCGCCCGGGCTGAAGCGCTCTACTCGAGAATTCCCGCAGGCAAGCGCGACGCCTTTTTCCAACTGGTCCTGTTCCCCGCCAAGGCGTCCGCGAATTTGAACGCGATGTACCTCGCCGCGGGCAAGAACGCTCTCTACGCTACCCAAGGCCGGGCCAGCGCCAATTCCTGGGCCGCCAAGGCCAAGACTCTGTTTGACGCCGACGCGGCCCTGACCAAGCAGTGGGACGCGCTCAACGGCGGTAAGTGGGAGCACTTTATGGATCAGCCCCACATCGGCTATACCTCCTGGCGCGACCCGCCCGCCAACACCCTGACCGCCATCAAACTCGCCAGCGTGCAGGCCCCCGCTGAAGCCTCCCTCGGCGTTGCCACCGACGGTGGCTCGCCCACGCTGCCCGCCTTCGACTCGCTGAATCGGCAGCGCAGCTACATCGATGTCTTCAACAAAGGCCGCGAGCCTTTCGAGTTCACCGCAACCCCCAGCGCCCCCTGGATCGCGTTGAGCGAGTCGAAGGGCCGCGTGGAGGACGAAACGCGCGTCTGGGTCACTATCGATTGGGACAAGGCCCCCGCCGGCGTCAATCAAGGCTCGATCAAGATCACTGGAGCCGGCACTGACGAGACCATCAAGCTCACCGCTCGCAAGCCCTCCGACCTGACGCGCGCCACCCTCACCGGCTTCGCCGAAGGAGCGGGCTACGTCGCTATCGACGCCGGCCACTTCACGTCGAAAACCGATGCCGGCCAAGCCGCCTTCCGCCCAGTGGAACAATACGGCATGCGTGCCGACGCTCCCGTTGACGTTCAGGGCCTCAACGCCGGTCCGCACCTCGACTACCGCCTCTACATTTTCACGCCCGGCGAGGCAACTGCCCGCCTCACGCTCGGCCCCGCGTTGAACTTTGCACCCGATCGCCCGGTGCGCATCGCGGTCTCGATGGATAGCGAGGCGCCTCAAGTCCTCACCATCGTCCCGCAAGGGTACAACGCCGCCAACGGCAATCGTGATTGGGAGCAATCCGTTCGCGACAACGCCCGCTACATCACCACCAAGCACCAGATCGCCGCCCCCGGCTATCACACCTTCAAGGTCTGGATGGTCGACCCCGGCGTGGTCCTCGAGCGCATCCTTATCGACACGCCGGCCTCGGCGAAAGCCCTGAGCTACCTGGGACCACCGGAGAGTTTCCGCGGAACCAAGCGATAGCACTTGCCGTGACCAAAGGAAAACCTGAAGGCTGACCGGGAGCAGCGGAGGAAATGTGAACGACCGTCCATCGGAATCCGCAGCTCATCGTGGCCGTCGCTGGCGTTTGGTTCCACGAAGCGAATTGTCGTCAAGCCAAGTCGGGCGCTCATGCCCTGTTCGAACTTGCTCCGTAAGACCCGCTGCGGGAACCGGAGGGAAATCTCGTTGTCGCTCAGAGGAAGGTAAGCCCTCATGTATGCCCTGGCAGTCGCAGGCAGCAGCAACGCGAGAATTGCCGTAAGAACGCGCAGATGTCGCACGAAGCCTAGAGTAGCTCATAACACATTGGCGGGCGCGATTCTCCAGCTTGCGATGTCCGACGGATGGGTTGCGGTCGGGGATCCGTCGAATACTCTCCATTTCGTGTCGCGCATTCGTTTACCGGGCCACAATCCCGTCCGCTAGCGGATCTTTTCCAGCCGCTCTTACGTCTAACCGTGCATATTCGGAATGTGAAAGGAGCCGCTATGCGCTTTCTGTCTGTGCTTGCCGCCGATTTGCGCTTTGCCCTTCGGATGATGCGCCAGAACCGGGTATTCTCGGCAGTTGCGATTCTCTCGCTGGCGCTGGGAATCGGGGCCAGCTCAGCCATGTCGAGCCTGGTCTACGCGCTTTGGGTCGACCCTTACCCGTACCGCGATTCCAACCGCATGTTGAATCTCAGCTTCGTAGACCAGCAGGGACGCAATGGAACTATGGAGTACTCACTGGCGGATTACCTAGAGCTGCAGAGCAGCACGAGGACTCTGGAAGAGATCGCCGCACGGGAGTTCAGGAACGCGGTGGTTACATCCGGACTTCCGGAAAGCGTTAGCGTGGTGCGCTTCACACCCAACGCCTTCGATCATTTCGGCGTTCCGGCAATGATCGGCCGCACCTGGACCCCCAAAGACATTCCACAGCCCGGAGCGCCGCCTTCCGTCGCCGTGCTCAGTTACCTGTTCTGGACCCGTCATTTCGATGCCGATCGCGCGATAGCCGGCCGGACTATTGAGCTGGATCACCAGCAGTATACAATCCTTGGAGTCGTGCCGCCCCGCTTCACCTGGAACGATGCGGACATTTATATTCCGATGTCCGTCGCGCCGGACCCGAAACATTTCGTGGCGCTGATGACGCACGTCAAAAAGGGCATCAGCCTGGACGCCGTGAGCGCCGAGCTACAAGCGATTACCCAAAGGTTCGCCGCGCGCAGCCCGAACGAGTATCCAAAAGCGGGATTCCGCATGAAGGTCCAGACGCTGAACGATTTCCTGCTACAGCGTTTCGGCGGGACCTTGAAGGTTCTGATGGCGGCGGTTTTCCTGCTGCTGGCCATCGGCTGCGCGAACGTATCCATCCTGCTGCTGGCGCGAGCTACTTCCCGGCAACGGGAAATGGCCATTCGAGTTTCGATCGGGGCCCCCGGGCGCCGCATCCTCCGCCAGTTGCTGACGGAGTCGGTGGTGCTGGCGCTTTCCGGCGGGCTCCTGGGCGTGTTGCTGGCGTATGTGAGCGTTCCGGCGATTGTGGGCCTGATGCCGCAATATTCAGTCCCGCATGAAGCCGACATCCACGTGAATGGGCAAGTAGTGCTGCTGACATTTGCCGTCTCGGTGATAACCGGAATCCTGTTCGGCATGGCGCCGGCGCTGCAACTGGCCGCCACGGACGTGAGCCAGGCGATGCAGAGCGGCAGCCGCGGATCTTCGGAAGGCGGCCGCGGCGGCAAAATCCGGGGAGTCCTGATGGTCGCGGAAGTTGCGCTCACGGTCATTCTTCTCACCGGCGCGTCCGTTGCTATCCGCAGCTTCCTGGCGCTCGAACGCTTGCCCCTCGGATATCGGCCCGACCACGTACTTACCATGAACATCAATATTCCGCAGGGGCGTTACACTACCTGGAGTGCCCGCAATGGCTTCTTCGAGCGGCTCGCGTCGGAGTTCCGTACCATACCGGGCGTGGGGACAGCCACATTTACCGAAACCGCGCTGCCCCCTTACATCGGCTTCAGCGCCGATTTCGAAATCGCAGGCCGTCCGAAGACGGAACGTCAGCAGTTGCGCGTCGGTTTGATCGCCGCGCAGTATTTCGAGACGGTCGGCATTCCCCTGCTCCAGGGGCGCCTGTTGACCGAAGCCGAGATCGTTCACAACGCTCATCTGGCCGTTATCAACGAAGAGTTCCGGAAGCGGTACTTCCTTTCCGGTTCCGGCCCGCTGGGCGCGCGCATTCACGTTCCGGGTCTCAAAATCAGCCAACCGGAGATTTTTACGCCACCGGAGAGCGACCAGTGGTTTGAAGTGGTCGGGGTAGCCGCCACCGCTCGCAATCGTGGTTTGCAGGATCCGCCGGAGCCGGCTATCTACATTCCATATAACATGGTAACCGCTCCCAGCGCCGCATTCCTGCTCAAGACGGAAGTGGAGCCGATCTCGATCATTCGCGCCGTGCGGGAGCGGGTGCGCTCGGTACAGGCCGATCTTCCGATTACCGAAATCCGGACGCTGGAAGAGTATTTGAGCCGTTTCGAGCGAGCTTATCCACGCTTCAGCATGACACTGTTCACCATCTTCGCAGCGGTGGGCCTGCTCTTGGCCGCCACGGGGTTGTATAGCGTGGTCTCTTTTGGCGTGGCGCAGCGCACGCATGAATTCGGCATCCGCATGGCTCTGGGCGCGCAGCGCCGCCATGTGGTTCAGCTTGTGGCCGGCTCCATGACCGCGTTGATCGGGATCGGAACAGCGACCGGACTCGCTGGCAGCATCGCCTTGAGCCGGGTGATTTCCAGTTTCGTCGAAGGCTGGAATCCGCGCGATCCGGTCGCATATATTGCCGTGGTGGCGGTTCTAGCGTTGACGGCGTTGCTAGCCTGCTGGTTTCCTGTACGGCACGCCACGACTATAGACCCGATGGCCGCTCTCCGGCACGATTGAGCCGGCCGGAACACAGTGTTCTTTCCTATAAGGCGGCGCCCAAAACGTTGATCTCCCAGAACCCGACACACGAGGCGCGTCGCATGGGGGACATCCGCGGAATGGGCAAAATAACCATCAACTTGACGGCCCAACTTCCGGATAGCGCGTGATACAGGAGTTAGGAGTTCGCGCCAGAACTCCGGGTGCCCGAATTCATTATTTCCCTACTCCCCGGACTCGGACTTTATCGCCGGATAAGCCGCGAGGCACGTATCCCTCACTGTTGAATCGTGCCGTCGGATTGATCCACGGCCAGGGCGCTAAGTTGCGAAGCGAAGATCGGCCATCGCCGCTAATTGAGACACGTGAGGCTGAGATGGTGATTTCTCCGCATAAATTCCTCCTAATTTTGAACCGTCAATATCACTCCACCCGGTGACGACGTGACGTCGAATAGCGCCGCGGAGCCGATCGTCGCCACGATGGGCCAATCTCCATTCCCGAGCGACGTCGGAACTTGAATGGCCACCTGGTACAACCCCGCAAACCCCGGCGCCAATGCCGCGCCGTACACAGTGGCCGGGACGTTGTTAATCGTAACCGTGACCGGAGTGCTGGTCGAATAGGTGTTATTGCTCGGCGTCTCCACCCCCGGCAGCGTCGCCGGCGACGTCACGCCAATTCCCGTGCCCCACAGGATCAGCACGTCTCCGGGCTTCGCCGGAACCGTTGTGACGCCCGGGATCGTACCGTTCTTCAGGGCATAACTGTAATCCTGCCGCGTGGCGATCGCCTGCGTGCCCAAGGTGAAAAACGCCGGCGCATACTGGTTTACCTGGACTGCGCTGGATTGGCCCACGGCCCCGTTATTGTTCACCACAACAGGAAACGCGCCAACCGGCAGTTGAGGAACCAGAACATTGACCTGCGTCGGACTGATGTAGCTGAGGTACGCGGGGATCCCTTCGATGCTCACCGTCACTCCGTCGAGCACGGTAGGCAACTGCCCGCTCACAATTGAGTTGTTCCATGTATCGGTGGTGGAGGCCAGGTTCGTCCCCTGAATCGTCACATACGAATTGCTCACAATTCCCTGTCCCTGCTGAAAGCTCGCGCCGCTCACAACGCCATTTGCGCCGATCACCGGCCTGGCCGGCACGGTCGCGCCGAGTACCAATGTCACCGCCACGGCGACCGTCGTCGTGTAGCCGGGCGACGTCGGCGTGATGGTGAGCGTGCCGGTGTACGTGCCTGCCGGCAGCGGCGACGGATTGTCGTTGACGTCCACCCCGATCGAAGCCGGCGTGGCGCCGCTGCTCGTGCCCACTCCCAGCCACGGCCCGCCCGACTTGGTAGTCGCGGCGACCGTGAAGCTGATCGGCGCGCCCGCGCTCGAAATCGTCAGAACCTGGCTCGCAGCTCCGGAGCCGCCGACGGTCGTAGCGAAATACAGCGACGTCGAGCTCACCGAAAGACCCGTGGAAATGCCGCGCCACCTGACTGGCGGCGGGGCACTCTCGCAGATTTCTCCCACGATCCACTACCGCCGCCCGGTATCTCCTCCAATCGCTTGCTGAAACGCGCCTTGGACGGCAGTGGCTCGATCTTTTCCACCGGGACCCCGCAGTCGGGCATCGCATGCGATGCACTTCCACCACTACCGCCGCCCGGTATACGCTCCATGGCAGGTCGCGAATCTCACGCTCCCGCACGTCGTGCACATGATGCAGGCGGCGACCGTAGCCGCCACATTCAAACCCTCTGTGAACGGGCTCGCGCCGCACCCACAGCTTCAGGGTCTTTCCCTCTTCGTCCAGTTCGTGCCGATATACCCGGTAACCCTGGTCAGGCCAGAATCGCCGTCCACTTTTTGTGTGTCAACTGCCGAGTGTACCGGAAAACGCCATCTCACTGAATCATAGATATTTGAATGCTTTCACCAATTCCTGCGGAGAGCCCATACATTTAAGTAGCCGCTCGCTGCGCCCTTAGTGGCTCGTCGCGGCGGCGGCTTTGAGTGTCTTGATGGTATTAAGAACACTCTCAACTTCGGCGTCACTAATACCCTTCGCCGTGGACTTTAGAACGGACGTGAAGTAAGTCACTTCGACATCTGTGTCGGGATAGCCGATATTGCCTTTGGGTCCTTCCGAATTCGCAAGAACTTTGCCGTCGGCGTCGACCACGGCAAACCAGGGAATACCCCCATCGACGCCCTTCGACGCCCCCAGCTTCCTCGCCAGCGCGTCGGAGCCTTCGTTCTTTTCCGTATCGATAGTAACCACCGAATAATACCTCGCCAGCACCGGAGCGGCTTCGCTGGCCTGGAAGAAGCTCTCCATCTTCTTGCACCACCCGCACCAGTCGGCGCGGAACTCCACCCACGCCGCCTTACCCGCTGGTAAAGATGCCAGTCCCTGGCGATAGACCTGGTCGGCCGGAATACTGATGAGAAACTCCGAAAGCTGAGCCTTGAGCTTGGCTGGTGCCAACTGCCCCTTGTCCATCACTCGCGCCGCCGTGAGGGTAGTCAGCAAGCTGCCGTCTTTGTCGAGGATAGTGATCAGCAGGCCGTCGGATTTATCCAGTTTGGCGTGCAAGGTTTCTTTCGCGAATCGCGCCAGATCGTCAACATTGTCGGTCTTGACCATGGTGATTTCATAGCCCGAGTGAACCAGGTTGGGTACATCGGGATCAGCCATAGCCGCAGTGTGCAGTTCCGCGCAGTGCGTGCACCAGGAGCCATCGTATACCACGATCAACCGGTGATTGGATTTCTGCGCGGATGCGAGCGCCTCTGCCAGCGATAGCCTGCTGGGTTCATCCGGCGCAAACCACTTCGGTTGTGCAGCGGCCGAAGCCGCGAAAGTGAGAGCGACGACAAGTGCACGAAACATCATGGAAATCCTCTGTAGCCCTACATTATGGACCGAGTCTTGGGCGTTGTCCAACGGAAAACGCTCGACCGACGGGAAAATGGAAGAGTTTGTCGAGAGCTTTCCGATAGTGACGGTTTAGCCGGGCGCGGTATCGCCCGGGCTGGCTGTGGCTCCTCACAAAGTAATCGGAATTCAACCTGGGAAACGCAATGCTGATCCTCGAAGACGAGGAGGGCCACAACGAACCGATCAACCTTGCATCCACCATCGACGAAGCCCACGAGATGGCAATCAGCGACTCCGAACGCCGCGGGCCTGACAGCCTTTGCCCCTACGTGTACAAACTCTTCGCAACCGGCAACGGTGGCAAGCAACAACTCGTGGGCTGAATTCCTCGTGTCCAACCTATAGGCCGGCGGCGTTCTGGCGCCCTAACCAGATGAGAAGCCGATCCTTTCCGGGATCGTCTCTTGTCGTTCAGTGGCCCCTCGTCAGGACGCCCACGTTGGCGTAACGGGCGCACCTCGTCGCGCCGTCCGCCGCCCGGCCGACCGGGAGGGCTTCCCTATAGAGACGGCTGCCAAATAGCTAAGCTACCGATATTTGGGATTAGCGGGCCGCTTCAGCCTGCGACGCGTCTATCGGTTGGCTTACCACCGTATGGCGCCGGACAGAACGCTGTTTGGCAGCATCATTGGCGCGCCGTATGATTGAGTGATGGTCCGGTTTGCACTGGTTCCGAGCCGGCGTGTCTCAATGTTGCTGTTGCTCCTCTCTGCCGTCCTCACACTGCGAATCGCGGCGCAACGCAACGGCGGAGCCGATCCCACGCTGGACTGGCCTCAATTCGGCTATGACGCCGCGAGTCCCAGCGCCTCGCCCGCCAGGACCGGCATCGACGCCGCCAACGTCATTTCGCTCAGCCACCGCCAGGCGAGTCTCGGCGGCACGGCCGACGCTTCCGCCATCTACCTTCACAGCGTCAAAATCGCAGGCTCGTTCCACGACACGTTCTTCGTCACCACCTCGTACGGAGCAACCGCGGCCATCGACGCCGACACCGGGGCCGCTTTATGGCGATTCACGCCTGCCAGCTACAGTTCCCTCGTGGGCACGGCGCAGATCACCAACAGCACCCCGGCCGCCGACCCCGACCGTGAGTTCATCTACGCCGCCGCGCCCGATGGGACGGTTCAGAAACTCGCGGTCGCGGACGGACACGTGGTCTGGTCCACTTCCATTACGCTGCTCCCCTCGAAGGAAAAGATCGCCTCACCTATCAAGGTCTCGAATGGCCACGTCATCGCCGCTACCGGCGGTTACGATGGCGATGCCCCTCCCTATCAGGGTCACGTAGCGGTTCTTGACGCGCAGGACGGGACCTTGTTGAGCGTGTGGAACTCGCTGTGCAGCGGCCAGGCTGGCTTGATCGCGCCTTCCTCGTGCAACTCGACGCGCTCCGCGATTTGGGGCCGCGCGGGCGCGATGATCGATCCCGCAACCGGCAACATATTCGTGGCAACCGGAAATGGACCCTACGATGGCAAATCCAATTGGGGCGACGCTCTCATCGAACTCGATCCCGGCGCCAGTCAGGTACTCGGAAACTATACGCCGGCTGATAACGCCGCACTGAACAGCGGCGATCTCGATTTAGGTTCGACTTCGCCCGTGTTCCTTGCCCCAGGCGTTTTGGCGCAGGGCGGCAAGGACAGTCTCATCCGTTTGGTCTCGGTATCCGCCATCTCCGGCGTCGCTCCACACTCCGGCGGCGAACTGCAGAACGTCTCCACTCCGTCCAAGAGCATGCTCTTCACCGCCCTTACGGTCTGGCGTAATCAGCAGCAGACCTGGCTGTTCGCCGCCGATAATGGCGCCACCGCCGCCTGGACGTACAGCAATGGCGCGCTTACAGCCGTGTGGAACCAC
>Ga0208193_1000020_pt1 | contig 110825 bp, 85 predicted proteins | sample June2015DPH_17_2_FD_184716 | JGI IMG/M metagenome (GOLD analysis project Ga0208193, IMG submission 184716) | Peatland microbial communities from SPRUCE experiment site at the Marcell Experimental Forest, Minnesota, USA - June2015DPH_17_10... | ecosystem: Environmental > Terrestrial > Soil >...
ACCGAGGGCGAGTATTTCTGCTGGAACCACAGCGCCTGTTCGCTCTCCCGCCAATACCGGAAGTCGGTGTGCTCTGTGGTTGAGTTCTCGACGATCAGGTAAGCCGTGCGACTGCCCAGGCGCGACGCCCAGGCAAGAACGCTCTCCACGCTGGCCGGATCGGCGGTGACGACACCCACGGCGGTGAACGCGATGCCGGCTTCAGTCACGTCCGAATACATCTTGTCGAACCATTCGTAGGTCACCTGTCCGGCTCCGGCGCCCATGTCGGCCAGGATCACCGGCGGACCATCGGTGAGCTCGTCAACGAATGCATCAAGACCCGCCGGCGTGTGGATATTGACCTTGGGCACTTGGCCACCAAAGAAGTGCGTGAGTGACCCGCGCGCCTTATTTTCGGTGTCGAGGTCGAGCAGCTTGACCGGAATGCCGTTCTCCTGGAACCATTCCGCCAAGCCGGTCATCAAGCTCGTCTTGCCTACACCGCCTTTCCCACCCATGGAGAGAACCACCCGTTTTTCGACCGCGGGCGCCGCTGCCGGTGATTCTGGAATATTCTTCGCGCTGCTCATTGCGGACCTCCTGAGGTATGCCGCCGCTCACCGCGAGGCGGCGACGGACTCGCCAATCTTGAATTTTGGGGAGACAAAATGTCTCTATTACTAAGGCAATGGGAAGGGCACTTCGGGATGGCCCCAAACGAATTATTTTTCAGAGCTGGGTACTGGAAAGGACATCTCGAATGGATCGATAACCGTATGATGTCGCGGCGTTCGAAAAAAAGCGTCCCGAAGCAGCCTCGCCATTTCCTTAGTAATGTAGGGAGTTTTTTCGGGAATGCTGAACCAACGTCACTCTGAGGTCGAAAATTCGGCGACCAGTTTGACCCGAAACCATTCCTTACCCACCGTCTGGAAAGGCACTTCGTCGCCTGAGGTGCTGCGCCGGGATCGGTGAAACGAGAGTGGTATCGAAGGAGGTATAGCCGTGATCGAAAAACACTACACGATCAATGAGCTTTGTAAACCGTTGAATATGAGTTTCGAGCGCGTACGACAACTCGTGAGAAACGAACCCGGTGTGCTGAAGATAGAACCGACGACGCCGGCGAAGCGCCGAACGCGAGTTATGTACCGAATACCGGAAAGCGTGGTCCAACGCATCCTGCGGCGAAGCTCAAATCCAGCCACCTAGCTGCTAGTCGTTGACCACTACCGGCAGTTCCACAACCGCAATCCTCTTCACTCGGCCAGGTGAGCGCTTGTTGTCCGAAGGCTTCATAATCCCCTGCTTGATCCACGATGCCACGACCGATTGATTCAAGCTCGCTTGCCGCGCACGTACCCAAGGCATGTAATGCTTTTCAGTGATCTTTACCGAAGAGTGTCCGAGAATGATCGATACCTCCTCCAGCCGCATTCCCGATAGCAATGCTTCTACTGCGAACGTGTCCCTGAACATGTGCGGGTGACATCGCTTCGGCTTTCCGTTGCTCTCTTTGAGCCCAGCGAGCTTGAATAGTTTGCCGTAGCTTCGCTGCCAGTTCGAAGTGATGGTTTTTGCAAGACCTTCGCCGGTCCAGAAAAAATACCGTTCATTTGTGTTCCCTTTTTGGCTCTGCGGGACATCCTGAAGGACCTCCGCGACGTGAGGCGGGATCGGACAATACACAGGATCACCAGTTTTTTTCTGGTACACCATTAAGCTCCATAGTCCTGATTCGCTGTCACGCACCAAACGCTGTTTTTCGAGTGTCACAGCGTCCCGAATACGAAGACCAGTCCAGCGCATCACCTCCGTGAGCGCGCGAATGCGGTGCCCCCCGATAGTGAGCGCATTGTGCTTATCCACGCTGGGCCGGTCACTGTAGATGTACGTCGCATCGAGAATTGCTTTGTATTCGGCTGGCATGAAATAGCCGGTTTGCGTCGCCTTAACTTCGATGCGGCCCAGGCCGGCTGTCATTTCCGCGGCGTAGTTTCTGGGGAACCAGCCGCGGCGCTCGCAGAACCACAGGAACCCAATCACGAGTCCTTGGCGTTTGGCACGAACCAGTGAATTTACTCCCCAGGTGGCCCGCCACTCGCAGAGCGTCGCAAGGGTGAGTTCCGAAAGGAAACGGATTCCTTTTTGGCGGCAGAACCAAAGCAGGCTCGTGGTCTTGGCCGCGATTTTGGCGCCGCTCCGATCTCGAGGGTTGACGATCTCGGTTCGCTCGAAAACGGTTGCTTTTTTATACAGGCTGGCGTCGCCGTTGCCACGGTCCCGAGAATCCGCCATGTATGCAGTCACAGCGCCCTCAACGGTCGGGCGGGTTGGTTCAGGTTCTTGGGCTGCGGAAGTAGGTTCTCTGTAGTCGCCGGGACGCACGGGTGTTCCGACTTTTTCCCAAAGTATGGCAAGATCGCGAGCTGCTTCCATGTCGCGCGCTTTGTCCGGCGGAAGAAATCTCGCGGTTGAGAGACGAACGCGCTCCCCTTTCAGGGTACCGATGATAAGAACCGGGCAATTTGCGCCCTTTCCGGCACACGAGCGCTGATCCCATTCCGGCCGGGTGCATGGCGCTTGATGGCGCTTCTGGGCCTTGAGCATTCCGGGCTCCTCGTGAAAGCAATATATCATCGCTGTCACGATTTGTCACGGTCAAGCTTTAAAATGTTGGTAACCTACTGATTCTAAAATGGTGGAGGCGGGGGGAGTTGAACCCCCGTCCGAGAAAGCCCGCCGTGAAGAGAACTACGTGCGTATCCGGCTCATGAATTTCGGCGGCCGCTTAAGAACCGGCGAGAACGGCGGCAACCTAGCCCGATTAGTTTTCAGCCGTCCAGCTCCGGACCGAAGCCTTAGGCCAATCCCGCAAGATGACGCTCACTCACCGCCGCGCGGGCTCGACGGCTGGAGCGGCCACTTAATTTAATTAAGCAGCGTATGCAAACTGCGTGTTGGCAGTTATGTTTTCCGATCGTTTTACGGGAGCTCGGAACCCGGCACGCCTCCCCACCACGATTCGATCCCGTCGAATCCGTTACGCCCCCATATCGAGCAGCGCCAGTGAGTGACTATTTCCATCATACCATCGCGCGCGTATAATAAATCATGCGTGGAATCTGGAATCGCGTTCTGAGCGTTTTGACGCTCCTCATTCTCGCCCTCGCGGCGTACGCCGAAGTGCCCATGACCAAGCTCACGATTACGGTAAAGACTCAGGCAGGCCGGCCGGTGGGTCAAGCGGCGGTGATTGTCCGGTTCGTCAAGGGCCACTCCGTCCTCAAGCTTGGAAAAGCCGTGCGCACGCAGTGGGAGATACGGAGCAACCAGGACGGCGAAGCCCTGGTCCCGGCGATTCCGCAGGGACAGATTCGCGTCCAGATAATCGCGAACGGCTATCAAACCTACGGCGAAACGTTTGACGTAACAGATACCGAGAAGACCATCGACATCAAGCTGAATCCGCCGCAACAGCAATATACGTCGCATTAGCCAATAGCGGGGATTTTTTCGACGTTGAGACGCTGAGGCGCAGAGTCCACGCAGAGAAGAATCAAAAGTTAACAGGCAGGATTCCGCAGAATTGTTCGCGGCGCAGGCGGATTCAGCATAGGTCGCCGGCACTGTTGCCTCAGTGAACTTATCACTTGCTTCTCCGCGCTTATCTCTGTGTCTCGGGGATGCAAGGATAAGCCTGCCCGTTCGACATGTAGCCGAAGCAAGCGTGGGATGGAGCAATCCGTCCGGCGGAAACTTGTGAGGCGAACACGCGAGCCGCAGCGCAAGCAAACCCGATTCGGCCTCGTTACGCAACCTGAAAGCGAGGAGTCTGCCTGAGATGACGAACCTGCTACCGGTGGTGATGCAACGGGTACATGCAGCCAGCGGGCTTTCCCGGGTGGTTGGGGGCAGCGCGCGTGGATAGATCAGTCGAGGAACCTGGAGGGGAGTCGGAAAGGCCCGTACGAGCGAGGAAGCGGGGTAACGCCCGCGGAGCAAAGGGGGCTTGCTGAAAACTGCTGCTGTAAGAGGAAAGGAGAGCCGCTTGGAATTACCCAATACGGAAAAGCTGCTGCATATCGAAACCCTGAAGAAACAGGCGAGCGGGGACGGACTGCCGGAGAAACGGAGAAGGCAAGCTTGGTCCGATCCTTTGGATCTCTACCGTCAGAGGCGAGATAAGGGTGGGACCGTTGCGCTCCGGTGGGGTCTGGGGTTCGGGTTTTGGCCCAACTCGCCATCACCGCAATGTACACGGTCGCGGTTCATGGAGCAAATGTGATCTGGGTGGGCTGTTTTTCGGTCAACACCCCGTAAACCACTGATTTTATGGTGCGCCCGGCATGACTCGAACATGCGACCTTCTGGTTCGTAGCCAGACGCTCTATCCAACTGAGCTACGGGCGCTACGGCACGACTAACTCATCCACTTTACCGAACCCCGCACCGCTTGCGCAAGCTGGAGAATTGTCCGATGTATGATGAGCCGGAACCAGGGGTTCAGTCTTTATCGGACTGAGTACTTTGTTCACTCTCGTCTGGTTCGCACAATGGGCCGCAGCCGTACCAGCCGCACGAGCTTCCCGTCCGGCCCTGTCCCAACTTATCGACAGCACGATTATGTGTCCGTCCGCCAGCGCGGTCAGGCGGATGCAGGAGGCATTGCGCTGTCGCGGCGCGTACGGCTCGCCGCGAAATTTCACCGCGCAGCGCTTGAAATCGCCCTCGACGCAGGTTTCTTCGGGATGCGCCAGGCCAGGAATTCGTTGATCTCGCAATGCCGCGGCACTGGCTGAGAAACGCCGGCCGCCGGATTGCGATACCAATCGTGACTCCGTCGTGGCGCACAAAAGACAGCCGTCCTTCCTCTTTCAATTTGACGAACCAAGCCGGTTCGCTTCATCCGGCCGACAACTCGGCGAATCTGCGGGAGCCTGGAATTTCACCGCTCGTGAGGTCCAGGTAGCCGAGCGGAATCGGGCGCCCAGGAAGCAGTAAAGAGTACCGGCGACAAGATCGCCGGCGCTGCAAACAAAAAGGCCGGGAGGTCCAGCTACGAATCGCTGGATCTCCCGGCCTTTGCAATCGGGCAGTGTGTTAGACGCTTACCAGCCGAGCCTGATTCCGAACTCCATCTGCCGCGGCGTGTTGGACTGGCTGGTGATCTGGCCAAAGGACGTCGGGCTGGTGAGGGTGAGGCTGGGACCACTCATCTGGTTGTGGTTCAGCGTGTTGGTAATCAGAACGTAAAACCTGGCGGAAAGGCGCTCCTTATAGATGCCGAGATCCTTCGTAATGCTCGTATCGACATTCCAGGTTGGAAGACCGCGTATGCCGTAACCGCCGGAGCAGCTTGTATCGTATCCCAGCACGCAGGGCCGGAATTCCGACCAAACCTGTGCCGGATTTTGGAACGCATTCACGCCGTAGGCTGGAGTCTTGGTGGCAACTGCCCCAGCGCCTTCAACCAGGTTGCTGGCGTTGGTGCCGGAAAAGTACTCGTTGTACCTGACCGACATGTTACCGGTGTAGGGAGCAGCGCCCACGGCAGCCTCGCCGACGCCACCGCTGACCGCACTGGTTCCCGGCGTAGTCACTTCACCGAACGCTTCGCAGCCCGTGCAATTGCCTTCGCTGTAGCTCACAGCATCGGGGGCGCCACTCTGCGCGGTGAACAACGGAGCGATAGTCCAGCCGCCCAGAATGTGTCCCAGCACGCCCTTTTGGCCCTTGAAGATGTCCGGCGAGTAGTACATCGATATGTTGTAGATAAACTTGTAGTCGAAGCTTTGCGTGCCGTATTGGTCGCCAGGATTGTAGATAGACAGCGGCGTCTCGGAACTGGTGGCTTGCACCTGGAAACCGGTGCCCAAAGCCCTGCCCCAAGTGAAGTTCTGCACAGCGGTCAGGCCATGCCAGTTGGTAGTCTGCAGCCTGACGAACAACGCGTTGTAATTGCCGAAGCCCGCGCTGGTGGTGGCGTCGATCGAAGTGGCCTGGCCCACGGTATTGCCCGGAATTGGCTGGCTAAATATGGTGCGGCCCAACGTCCAGCTCGGAGCTTTGGTCATGGCAGTCCAGATATCGCTGACCGCGGTTTCCTGGAACAGCTTGGTGTTCTGGGTAGCCAAGGCTGCCGTGCAACTGGAATAGCCCGCGCAGTAGGCCGACCCGGCTCCGCCCAGCGCCGCTTCAAAGAACGGCTGCGCAGTGACGTTAGTCGACTTTTGTCCATTGAAGAACATCTGCTCGAATACCTGCGCGTAGGCGGAGGCGAACGTCTGGCCGTTCAGAGTTTCCATGTAGGGAACCGCATCCAGGTTCTCTTCCAGGAATTCGTTCCTGATGATCTTCCCGATATAGCCCACTTCCAGATGCATGTGCGAGTTGATCTCGCGCTGGATGGTGAGGGTAAACTGATCGGTGCGATCCGGTTTGAAATTCGGGTCCAGAGTGTTGGCATCCACGCTTTCGGGATTCGATCCGAGACCGGGAACGAACGGCTGCGGAAACGTGGGAGAAGCCGCAGCTAAGGGAGCCGTCAGGCCATCCGGCCCAAACCGAAACGCGGTGGCTGGCGTGGCCACGCCGCTGCCGGCGCAGGCGCCGGTGCTCAGGGGGTTAACGCAAGTGACGCCTTGCAGGATGCCGGGGCCGAGCAGCGGCACCAGGATAAGATCGACGCCGTTCAGGCGTCCAAAGATGCGGGCGTATCCGCCGCGGATCACGGTTTTGCCGCTGCCGAACACTTTACCCAAAATGCCGTCGCTATAGCGCGGATTCCACGCAAAGTTAGCGCGCGGGCTGAATTCGCCGTAGTAGGGATTATAGGGGTACTTGGGGCTGTTGCCTACGTTGTTGATGAGGGAGTAGCCGATACTTGGGGTGTAGGACCCGCCTTGCAGCGCAGCCGCCTCGCGCTGAGCGATGAAATCCGCGGCGACGATCGGCTCATTGTTGGAATCCACCAATATGGCTTGCTTACCGTTCATTTCAACGGGCGGCATTTCGAGGCTCCATCCCAACCCGTAGGTCAGGGTAAAGGACGGCTTGATGTGCCAGACGTCATTGAAATAAGTAGTGTAACTGGGGATGTTCGACCGGTCCGTACCCGGAGTTCCAACTGGCAAAGGAGCGAGGCTCGGCAAAGAGCGGGTATACATCACCTGAGTGGAACTGACCATGCCTGTAAGATAGGCGTAGTATTGTTCAAAGCCGGTGGTGCCAGTGAGACTGGTAGACGCAACCGAGGTGGGGATGTACGGATTGGCCACTCCCGCCGGCCCGCCCGACGCCCAGTTAAAGCCCGAGTTGGCGGAAAGATAACTGACCTGGTCGTTGACGCCGGCTCCGTTATCCGTGCGCGAATGGTAATCGTTATTGTGCTGATAGGAGCCGCCGAAAGAGAACAGGTGGTTGCCATGCAGCGAGGAAATATCGTCCTTGACCATTTTGTCCTGGCCATCCCAGAACCGCTGTCGGATGCTTTGCGAATTCACGTTATAGGGAATCAGCGCGGCGGCACTCTCACCGCCGATTTCGAGGGCGCCGCCTGCCCCGGGAAACTGCGGCGGGCCGTTCTGATCGGACCATTGCCAGAAAGTGCGGAGATAGTCGAAAACGAAGGTATTGGTAGTGGTTGGAGTCAGGATGGTAGTAAGCCCTGTGGTCCAGACCGATGGCTGCTGCGGCCGGGGAGATAGGGCCTTTGGAGTGCCCAGCGTGTCGCCCGGGAAAAAGCCGCCGATATCGACCTGGCTGCTGGTTAAGCTGACCAGCTTTAAGTCGCGGTAGCTGCCGAACCAGTGCCACTTGTCGTTGAAATCGTGATCGATGCGCCCAACGTAGTTATTGGAACTCAACGGCTGGCGGAGGGTGCTCAGAAGTCCCTGCGTGTTGTAGTTGTCGCCGGCCAGCGTGTCGTTGGGCAACGGCATATATTGGTTCCAGAGCTTAGCCACTTGCGAGCTCATGCCGATGCCACGCGGGTCACAGGCGCCGGCGGGGCAAGTCGCCGGCTGATAGGTGGTGCCGTTCACTGTCACCGGATACGGATTGATGTTGTACGGCTGGTACACGCCGGCCGTATTTGGCTCCTGGATAATACCGGCCCGGAACAGCACCGAAGGCACGGTTGCGGTATAGGAAGCGGCGTTGGGGAACCGCAGCCCTTCATAGTTGACGAAGGCATACCACTTCCCTCCCAGGAAATTCTTGGGGACGATGGGGCCGCCCAGAGCGCCGCCAAAGCGTGTACGGTGGTTGGAAACGATGGGCGTGTACCCTAAGGCAACGCCGTTGACGGTCTCGGGCGTGTGGTTGTTTTGCCAGTTATTGGCCGCGCCAACTTTGGTGTCGTAATAGTAGATATACGCCGCTCCGTGGATGGTGTTGGTACCGCGCTTGGTGGCCATCTGGATCTGCCCGCCCGACGAATTACCAAAGTCGGAGGTCTGGTTGGCTACGTTGACCTTGATCTCTTCGATGCTCTCGATGGGGGTTGGAATCACGCCCGAAGGAGCACCGTTGGTTTGTGCCCCCCCTAACCCGACAAAATTCGTCTGGTAGCTGGTGACGTTTCCCGACATGTCGTCGGTAATGTTGGCGCCATCCAGAGTGTAGGTGTTGGAGTCCGCGGCGCTTCCCGCGGTGTTGCCGCCCAGAGTAGTGCCCGGTTGAACCAGCGCCAGCGTGGTCACGTCGCGGCTCATGTTGGGCAACTTCGCCAGGGATTCAAAGTTGATGTTGGCGCCCACCGTGGCATTCATGGTCTGTAACTGCGCGCCCGCGGTGGCCGAGACTTCCACGGTAGTCGCCGTGGCGCCCACTCTAAGAACGGCGTTGATGGTGAGCACCGAGCTGATTTCCACCACCTGCCCGTTGACGTCGTAGGTGTTAAAACCCTGCTTGACGATGCTGATGTTATACGTTGAGGGCGGGACTGAGCTGAAGCTGTACCGGCCATCGTTGTTGGTGGTCGTCGTGAGAACGGTGTTGGTCGCGGGAGCCGTCATCTTGATTGCGGCAGCCGGAACCGCCGCACCCTGTTCGTCCGTTACCTGCCCGACGACCGTTCCAACTTGACTGGTTTGCGCCCAAGCGGATGTTGCGCTCAGACTCAGGACGATTCCCAGGCAGACAGCAAGGGCCAGGAACCGATTGGAAATAGCAAAGCGAATGAGCCGTTGGCTCAGTTTCATAACCTCTCCCCTTTTGCGTAGCAACTAACTCTCTGTACAAGAACCTACTTCACTGATGATTGAATGGATTGTATGGCGGGTTTATACCGGAGTCAAGAAGAAATTGCTGATGGGAGTCATAGTTTACGTAAAAGTGGCTTTGTCCGGACGTTAAAGCCCTTGTTTGCAACAAATGTAATCAGGGGAAATCCCCGTCGCGAACCCAGGGATTTCCCCTGCCGTGCGATCTTTTTGGAAGTGGATTGCGATTCCAAATTCCATATTCCGCGGCCAAGCCGCCGCCTTCCTGTATTGCGCAGGAGTAAGGAAGGCTGCCACCGGGTCCACCCGACTCGCGCAGCTTTAGCATGCGGAATAACCGACACGAAAGCGGTGCGCCGCTCGCAACTCTGAACAGAGTCACTACCGGTAAGCGCGACTGCCGACAGACGAAAACGCGCTGCCTCGACATGGACAGGCCGGGAGGCCCGTCCTACAGCTTCTTGCCGAGAATCGCGTAGTCCAGCGCCCCGAAAAAGCCGTCGCGGAAAGCTGCCGGCAATTCCGCCAGCGATGGCATCGAGTCCACGGCCGGCGCCAGTTTGCGCGTCTCAATCCGGCCCACGCCGAATTCTTCCATATAGAACGCCAGCAAGGCCGACGGAACGGGCCGCGTGTGCGTCGGGTCGAGGTAGAAATGCGTGGCGAAGATCGCCAGGCATTCGGGATTGGGCGTCTCAATGGCGATTACGCCGCCGCGAGCGAGACTGGCGGCGCACAGTTTGATCATTTCCGGCAGCCGTTCCGGCGCCAGATGCTCCACCACTTGCGAGCAGAAAATGCCGTCGAGCGACGCTTCCTGCAATTCGTTCAGGTAGAGGAACAGATCGGCGACTTCCGCATTCAAACCCTTGGCGCGGCATATCGCCACCGATTCCTCGCTCAGATCGATGCCGCGCGCCGGCACGCCCGCATCGCGCATCATCTCCAAAAACTCGCCGCGGCCGCAGCCGATATCGAGAACGCTTTGGCGCCCGCTGAAATCCGGCAGATAGATCCGCTGGCCGTTCTTGACGTACTCCTCCGGGCCGCGAAACTTTTCCGCAAACTTGCCGTAGTCGAACAGGAGTGTTGGGACCGGCTGCGCCGCTGCGCCGGCTGGCAAGCTAGAGCGTACCCCGCCCCAAGTCTGCGCGCGCTGCCGCACGGTTCGCAGCTCCGCGTGGATGGTGCGCTCGTACTCGGCGCGGAAACGCTCGATATCCGCCCACAAGCGCCTTTGAATATCGTCGGCGCTGGTCCGCAGCTCCGCTTGAAACGCCTTGTGCTGCGCCAGCAGCGATTCCCGCCAGGTGGAATCCACCATGTCCACGCGATGCTGAAACGCGCCGTGCAAATCCGCCACGTTGCGCAAGGCTTGAATCTCGTTCCGCTCTAGCTTCCGCTCCCACTCGCCGCGCCATTCCGTCCAATGATCGCGGATATCCTTCATCTCTTCCGCCATCGGCTGCACGGCCGCCAGGCGGTTGCCTAACTCCACCAGCGCGCGGTTGTTTTCGTTGAAGGCTTCCATGGCCGCGTCCACACAGGCAACCAGCTTGCGGTTGAATTCCACCTGCTCGCGGACGTGCCAGTCAAGCACCCGCGCCACCAGTTGCTTCCAACCCTGCACCAGCGCGTTCACCGGTCCGCCACGCCGTGGATTCACCGAGCCGATGGCCGCCACCTTGCCGAGAGCGGCATCGCGCGCATGCAATAGCGGCGATAAATCGGCCAGCGTGACGTCCGCCGCTCCGGCCGCCGTTTGCGGATTGCGCGCGCGTACGCGGTCGCGCACGGCCTGCAGCATCGCGATCAGTTCAGCGCTTTCCACGAGGCGCCCTCCGGGCACTGGACGCAGCACGAGACTGATCGCGCGATCCTACGCGTGACTCAGCAGCGCGCGACCCTACGCGTGACCCAGCACGCGATCCGGCGCGTGACCAGCCCGCGGTAACCAGCGTGCTCAATCCGCCGCGCGGGGCCCAGTCGCCAATCACTTCCGCGCGCACCGGCTTGGCTGCCTTCACCACATCTTCGAGCACCCGGTTGACGACGTTCTCCTGAAAGATTCCCAAATTGCGGTACTCGAGCAAGTACATTTTGTACGACTTCAGTTCCAGGCACAGCTTGTCCGGCACATAGTTGAGCACGATCCGGCCGAAATCCGGCAACCCCGTCTTGGGGCAAACCGAAGTGAACTCCGGCATGACGATTTCAATCTCATAACCGGCGTACTGATTAGGCCAGGTTTCGATCTCCGGCAGCTTCGCGTGGACGCCTGCCGCCGCGTGTTCATCCGTATAAGCCCGCTTCATGATGTCCTGCTTCATGATGTCCCGTCTTATGTCCTGTCTTATGTCCTGTCTTATGTCCTGTCTTATGTCCTATAGAGGCGCGACCAAGGGGTCGCGCGCGGACGCGGACGTCCGCCCTACTTCGGCCTTCGATAGCAGATCTAGAAACAACCCCACGTCGGTCACCACGCCCACCGCCTGGCCCGTGCCGCGGTCGCTCACCTTGGTGGCCACCGCCGGATTAATGTCCACGCACACAATCTTCACCCAACTGGGCAGCATGTTGCCGGTGGCTATGGAATGCAGCATCGACCCGAGACACAATACCAGACCCGCGCCCTTCAACTGCTCCGCATAGGCGTCCTGCGCCGCGTTCATATCGGTGATGGTATCGGGCAGCGGCCCGTCGTCGCGCAAACTGCCCGCCAGCACGAACGGAATGCCGGCCTTCACGCACTCGTACAAGACGCCCGACCCAAGCCGCCCCGATTCCACCGCCTGCTTCACCGAACCGGCGTGATACACCGCGTTGATGGCGCGCATGTGATTGCGATGCCCGTGCTCTTCCTGCCGTCCGTCGGCCAGGCGCACGCCGAGCGAGGTGCCGAACAGCGCCGCTTCGATATCGTGCACACCCAGCGCATTCCCAGCCAGCACGGCTTGCACGCAGCCGCCGCGTATCAGCGACGAAAGACCGGCCACGCCGCCGGTGTGCACCACGACCGGACCTGCGACCACGATCACCTTCTGCCCCATCTCGAGGGTCTGCCGCACCAGCGCCGCCGTCTGCCGCACGGCCGTTTCCACCTGCCGCTCCGACGAGATGCCGTTCGACATGAAGGCGAACGCCAGCCGGTCGCGCTCCTTCGATTCCGGCGCCACGCGGATGCCGCGCAGCCCGGTGACGATCCGGTCGCCTTGCCGCAGATCGCGCAGCCGCCGGCAGAACGCGCGCCCCCCCGCGACCACGATCATGGCATCCATGCGCTGGTTCTCGGCCTCCAGCCATTTGTGCCCCCATCGGACATAGGTTCGGTGGTTGGTGGTGGAGTAGAAATCCTCCGGCGCGCACCGGTCGCGCTCCACTTCGCGCAGCACGGCATCGCCCGCGTCTACGGCCGAGCAACCGAGCTCATGCAGCGCCTGCAGCAGCCGCTGCAGGGAGGCGTCCTCGGGCGCTTCCACTTTGAGCCGCAGGTAGGAGGCCTCGCTATTGGTGCGCCCGATGCGGAACTCTTCCACTTCGAAACGGCCGCTGTATTCCACCACCTTATCGAAGATATTCTCCATGATGTGGGAGTCGATCAGGTGGCCTTCGGCTTCCACCACTTCTTGAAATTGCATAGGAACTTTAATTGTAGCGGGGAGAAGTGCTTCGACGCTGAGACGCTGAGGCGCAGAGATAAACGCTGAGCGGAAAACCCTTCATCGTTCTTTAAGTCCTCTCTGCGCCGATCTCTGCGTCTCAGCGTCTCTGCGTCGAAAAACTTCCTACCAGATGGCGCGCGCGTAGTTATCCAGGATGTGCCCGTCTTTCGTTGCCAGCGGGGCCGACGCGGCTTTCGCGTTGGCTACGATCAGGCGGTCGAAAGGGTCGCGGCCCCAGGTCTCGTGAAGCGCGCGATCGACTACCGTGCGGAAAGTCATATCGCAAATCTGAAGGCCGATTTCGGCAGCCAGGGAAATCATCACTTTGGTCGCGGATGGCTTCAACCGCCCGATTTCGTGCAGAAACTCGAGTTCCAGAACCGCCGCCGGGGACGCCACCGGGGTGCTCGATTCGATGGCGCGGCGCGCGGCCTTTCCCAACCGCTCTACCCGGCCCTCGTAGAGCCAGATGATGACGTGCGTATCCAGATGGACTACTTTAGCGCGGTCCATTCGCGCCGCCAGTCGATTTTAAAGACGTCGTCGGGGTCACCTACAAAAGCGGTTCTCTTCTTCAACCGCGAGAGCTTCGACGGCCGCGTCTCGGGGACGATGCGTAGGACAATTCCCTTGCGGACGACTTCGACCGGAACGCCGGTTTCGACGGCCTGATCGAGAACCCGGTAGATGTTCGCTCTGAGCTTTGACGCGGTGATGGTCATTGGACTCTCCATGGTTTTACTTTTTATACTATAACAGACGTACGTGTTGGGTTTACAATACGTACGCCCACGTACTCTAAGGCCTTGGTGATAACGGAGGATGAAATGCGGCGGATTTTGATCGTTGCCTGCCTGATTGCTAACGTCTGCTTCGCCGCCCGTCCGGTGATCTTCGACACCGACATGGGCAACGATATCGACGACGCCCTGGCGCTCGCCATGCTGCACGCGCTGAGCGACCGCGGCGAGTGCGAGCTGATCGGCGTCACGCTCACCAATGCGAATCCGGCGGCTGTTCCGTACATCCGGATGCTCAATCGCTTCTACGGCAGCGATGGCTTGCCCGTGGGCGCCGCGATCCAAGCGCTGAAGGGCGGCGCCGGCGATGGCTACATGGCCGCCGCTTTGCGGGCGGGGAGCGCCGCGGCCGCCGCGCCCCGCGATACGCCCGCCGAACCCGCGCCTGCGCTGCTGCGCCGCCTGCTGTCGAACGCGCGCGAAAAGGTGGTGATCGTGCAGACCGGCTTTAGCACCAATCTCGCCGCGCTGCTGGAATCGCCCGGCGGCGCCGCGCTCGCTAAAGAAAAGGTTGCGCAGGTGGTCGCCATGGCGGGCAACTTCGCCGGCGGCGAGCCGGAATACAACGTCCGAATCGACGTCGCCTCCGCCAAGGCCGTCTTCGAGCGCTGGCCAACCCCCATCGTGTTCAGCGGATTCGAAATCGGGCGCGACCTGCTCTACCCCGCGGCCAGCATCGAGCACGATTTCGCGTACGCGCGCCCGCACCCAATCGCGGAATCCTACCGCGCCTATTCCAAGATGCCGTACGACCGGCCCACGTGGGATCTCACTGCGGCTCTTGAAGCCGTGCGGCCGGAGCATGGCTACTTCGGCCGCTCCGAACCGGGCAGAGTGCTGGTGGAATCGAACGGCGCCACGCGCTTCACCCCGGGCCAGGGCGATCGGCGATATCTCCGCCTCGACCCAGCCAAACGCGCGGAGATTCTCGAAGTCCTCGCGCTGCTGGCCAGCCAGCCGCCCGCCCGGAGGTAGGGCGATGGCTCAATACCACTCAATACTGCAGCTTCGACAAGTACCCAAAGCTTTGCCGCAGGCTTTCCACCGGGTCGCCCGGAGTCTGGTCCTGCTCCACAAAATAATGCTGGACGCCGGCCGATGCGGCGGCGCGCAGGACCGCCGGCCAGTCGATCACGCCGCTGCCCACTTCCTTGAACGCGCCGCGGTCTACCGATTCCTTAAACATCACCGGCGTGCCTGAAGCTTTGTCCTTCAGGTGCAGCAACGGGACGCGGCCGTTGAGCTTCTGCAGCAGTTGCACCGGATCGTGGCCGGCCACGCTCACCCAGAAACAGTCCATTTCGAAGCCGCACAGGTTCTTGTCCAGGCGGTCCATCATCACCTGGAACCCGGTTGTGCCCTCCATCGGCTCGAATTCGAACGCGTGGTTGTGATAGCAGAAGCTGAGGCCCACCGCGCGGCACTTCTCACCGGCCCGGTTCAGCTTGTCGGTGAGGATGCGGATCTTGTCGAGACCGCCGCGCTCGGCGGGCGGCAGATAGGGAAAGACGGCGTAGGCGAAGCCCCATTTTTTCGCCTGGTCGATGGCCCGCGCCAGATCGTCCTCCCTGCCTGCGTTCATCATCGTATTGTCCAGGTGGACACTCACCGGCTTTAAGTGAGTAGCCTCAACGGCCGGCCAGAGCCGGTCAAGACCGCCATAAGTCGGCTCGATCTCGCGGTAGCCGATGGCCTCGATAGCGTGCAGCGTCTCAGCGGGCTTTTGGGGAAGCACGCTGCGCACCGTGTAAAGCTGTACGCCGATCGCCTGCAGTTGCCGCGCCGCAAGCCTGGCCGCAGGCAGCGCCGCGGCAAGCGAGACGGATTTCAGAAGTTCGCGCCGGGTAACCATAGGGCTATTGTAAGCCGTGGGACAGACGCTTTCGTCTGTCAACTGCGCAGGGCATGGCCCCGCGCCACTCTCAATTCCCGTCGGCGGACGTTAGCGCCTTCAGGAACGCGTCGGCGTTGTTCTTGTCGATGAGGGTGACGCCCGTGTCGACAAACACCGGCAGGGGGGAGCGCGTGTCTTGCGCCCAGTTCCCGTCCAAGGTCGGCAGCTTGTAGTGATGCAGGCTGTCGAGCATGATGACGCCGTAATACGCCATGGTGAAAGGTTTCTGCGCGATGGTTGCGGCGATCTTCCCCTTTTGGATCCAGTTAAGCGTATTCTCGTCCGAATCCATCGCGACCAGCACTTTGTTGTCTACCTTGTGCCGGTCGAGTACGTCCGCGACCTCCGAACATGGGAAGCTCGCCAGGCAAACGAAACCCTCCGGCACAGATTTACCCTTGAGGATTTCCTCGGTAGTATCGAACGCAATGCTCGGATTGCCCTTCACATCGACGACCCGGATAATCTTCATCTGCGGGTGATCGGCGAGTGCATTCTTGTAACCCTGCAATCGCTGGTCGAGATTGACCTGGCCCGGCATGGTGTAGACTACAACATCACCTTTGCCATGCAAGCGCTCGGCGAGGATGCGCCCACCCATAAGACCGGCCTCATAGTTGTTCGTCCCGATAGAGGTGAGGCGCTTGCTGGTTGGGACATCCGAGTCGATGGTGATCACTGGAATGCCTTGGGCGACGGCGGCATCGATGGGATCTTTCATTATCGTTGGATCGGCGGCGGAGACCAGGATGCCGGTTGGCTTCTTGGCCACCGCGTCGCGAAACGCCTGCACCTCGGCTTGAGCATCGTAGCTCTCGGGGCCAACCATTTCGGCAGCCACCGCTAAATGGCGCGCCGCCCGGTTGAGCCCGGCGCCGGCTGCCTGCCAGTATGCGAGTTTGGTGTTCGATGTCACCAGGTAATACTTCTCAGTCGCTTCGTGCCGGGAACTACTGCAAGCGGCCAGGCCCAACATCAGCGTTGCGGAAGCGAATGCGGCAAACGTTTTTCCCATGATGTCCTCTTTAGCAAGTACAGGTATACGCCATTTCTGTCTCTCAGAGCAAGGCTGCAAGGTTTTTTTCCAGATTCTCTTCGCCGCACGTGGGCATCGGCGACCCAATGAGAGCGCGAGTCAACGGCCTCTCAGATCCAGACCGAACTTCGGCTTCCGGGAAGTTCCGCCGATGTGAAAGCGCAGAAACGTGCCGGCGCCTTCTTTTTCGAAGAATCGATCCACCGGTTTCAGCGCCCAGCGCTTCCATCCAGTGACCATTTGCGAGACGGTCGCCTGTAATTTGACCGTGCCGCCGAAAGCCAGGCTATCCGCATCCAGGTCGTAATTTCCAGCCAGGTCCAGCTTGGCGCCGGGAACTCCGAACGACAACTGGCTGAAGTGGATTATGGCATTGTCGAGCTGGAATACCCCGGTCATTTGCGAGACCGCCTGATCGGTCTCCTCAGACTGCGGGTTTCCCTGGGCGCGCCGGCTCAACCCGTTAAGCTGATTTTGAATGGTGGATCGGAGCAGTTTTCCGTCCCGCACTTCAAAGTGCCCATCCAGCTTCAGCTTCTCGCGCACCTTTCCCGTCAACGGAGGAATATCGATTTTGGTTTTGAGCGCCAGCCGTCCTTCCATGAATGGCTCTCCGCGCATAGCCAGACGGAGAACGTCGCGCAAATCTCCGTCGGGCATCGATACATCGAGACTGATGGCGCGCGGCAGGCCGGCTTCGTGGCGGATGATGCCGCCGCTGGTGGTGAAACTGGTCGATCCGAGCTTGGCAACCACTGGCTTCAAAATGGTATTTCCGTTTCCGCCATCCACTAGAACGGTGAAGCGGACCGAGAGCGGCACGGGGTTTCCGCCCATCTTCAGACGGAAATTTGGGATAAAGGCGTCGCCGCTGGCATTGATGGCGGAGAGCTTGCCTTCGAACCGGCCAGTGGACCGGAGCGTGCCGGCGATCCCATTGAACACGCCCAGATCGGCTTTGTCGAATCGATATTCTCCGGCCAGCGGCGTGTCACCAGGCTCTTGCGCGGACCACGGTCCGAAGCTGCCGCTGCTCTGAATATTTCCCGGGGGCTTAGCGTTGATCAGCGAAGCTTCGTATTTCATTCCCACGCCGGCGCCTACGGATTCGAGGCGCATGCGCTGAATGACGAATCGCAGTGGAATTTTACGCGGGTCCCGTGGCAGCAGCGTGAGCGTGGCGTTTTGAACGGTTACTTCCTGGATGATTACCCCGGTGTTTGTGCCGGCGCCTGGTGATGCGCCTGGTGTTCCGCCTGGCCCGGCGCTTGGAATGTCGCGCGAGTTGGATTGAGCGTGGCCGGAGAACACGGGCCGCTCACCGGGGGGCGGAACTTGGATATCCATCCCATCGAGCGAGACGCTGGTCACCAGTTTTGGAGTTTTGAACAGGTCGTCCAGATTGATTTCGCATGCGAACTTTTGGATCGTGAAGAGTGGAGCCGCGGGCCCGGCAATAGCGAGATCCTGGCGCCGCTTCGACCGCAACTCCAGGCCTTCGCCCTCGATGGTCACCATTGCGCCCCGGCCGCGCGTCAGAAGAAGGCGAAGCATCGAGGTTCGCGGTATCCCGATATGCAGTGCCCGAAGCTCCACGTCGCTGTTGAAGCGCCGGCTCAAATACTGCATCACCTGCTGGCGGGCGTAAGGGTCTATGCGGTTGCGGAGGGAGGCCGCCGCCAATACCAGCCCGATGGTTACGGCCAGCGCTGCCAGGCCGATGGCCAGCAGCCAGTTCCTCTTCCGAATCGTCAAGTTCGCGCGGCGCTCCTACCGTCATTTTAGAACCAGTGCGGCTTGGAATGGGCATCGCGACCCGGATCTGTAGCGGGCCGGCAGGCGAAACGGCATGGATAGATTCTCCAACGATCTTATGGGACGGCTAAGCGGCGCCGGCTTTCAGGCGGTTCTCTCGCCTGAACACCGCGGCGGCTTTCGCCCGGAAGAGACGCTCGCGGCAGGGACTGGGCTGCGCTCGCATCGCGCGCCACAGCCTGCCGGCCCGTCCCCCAACGCGTGCGCGCAGCCTTCAGAATTGTCTGAACCCGCTTCACGCTTTTCGAAGATGCCAGAGATGAAAACGCCGCCGAGAGATTTATGAACGCCGCCAAGAGGTGATTTGCGCGCCTTCGAAAAGCGCCGGCAAGCCGGCTTTCGCGATGAGCACTGGCGGGTTCAAGTTGCGCTGCATGGCGGCCGGGGGCTCTGCGGCAACAAATTAAGGCTGAACGCCTGCATAAACAGGAATCGCGCCGCGCGCCGCGTTCTTGTAAACAATCCCGCCCTTCATCACAAATACAACGCGCCGAACGGCCGTGATGTCCTTTAACGGATCCCCATCGAGAGCAATGATGTCGGCCTCCAGGCCGGGCGCGATCGAGCCGATCCGATCGGCCAAGCCAAGCGCTTCGGCCCCCAGCGAGTTGGCGGAGATCATCGCCGCCATTGGATCAACTCCGCCGTCGCGCACGCGGTCAACGAACTCCTCAGCGTTGCGCCCGTGCGCGCCCGCCGCGGCGTCCGTGCCGAAAACAATTTTCAGTCCGGGAATTCGCACCGCGCGTCGCATCAGCTCGTGGTTCATCGGCAGGATCTTCTCAAACACCGCGAAACCCTCCTTATCCGCAGGGTAGAACGGTGTGCCGGCATACTTGCCCATGTTCAGGAGATAGGTTTCGAGCAGCAGCCCGGCTTGCGGGTCGAAATACGTTCCCTTTTCGGCCATCAGTTTCAGATCGTCGTCCGTCGCCCCCAGGCCGTGCTCGATTTCCGTGCACCCGGCAAGCGTTGCGGCATGGACGGCGTCTCTGTAAGCGTGCACCAGCGTGCGCAGGCCCTGCTTCTTCGCTTCATCGCAGGCCGCGTCCAATTGCTCCTGCGAAAGCGTCATCCGCCCTTCCAGCATGCCCCCCGATGCGAAGATTTTGATCAGGTCGGCGCCCGCTTCCTTTTGCTTCCGCACGTACGCGCGGATTTCGTCCGGCGTCCCGGTCCGCTCGCCTCGCCCTTGCAGCGGATCGAGCGCAGTAAGCAGGCGCGGGCCGGGGAGCATGCCTTTGCCGATGGCATCGCGCAAGGGAGCGTCCGTGGGCGAACCCACGCTCTGCACGGTCGTAAAACCCGCCATCAGGGTCGCCCATGCATTCGAGGCCGCTTGATATGCGGCTTCCTGGGTTGTTCCTCCCATTCCGGCATTTTTCCCATCTTTGCCGAAGCTCCAGGTAATGTGCACGTGGGCGTCAATCCAGCCAGGCAATGCGGTCAGGCCGCGCAAGTCGTAGTCCACCGGCCCGGCCTTAGGGTCAATGGCCGCTATCTTTGAGCCCTCGATCGCGATGCGAGTGTTGTGCAGCACGCGCCCTTTGCCGTCGAGCGCCGCGCTCACGGCGAGCACGATGCGTTTGTTTTGCGCAGGCTTCGGTGGAGATACTTGTTGCGCCAGAGCGCCGGCGCAGGGAACGCATAGAACCATCGCCGCGAATCGCGCGATAGCTCTTCCCTCCGCTCGCAAGCGCACTGAGACTCCGGTCACACTGAAATTATAGAGGCTCGCGCAAATTATAGAGGCTCGCGCAATTTGGGCGACAGCGCGAAGCCAGAGAGCCAGGCTACAAATTCCCTCTGCGCTCCTGCTCGCGCTCAATCGCCTCGAACAGCGCCTTGAAATTGCCTTTGCCGAAACTGCGGCTGCCCTTGCGCTGGATCACTTCGTAGAACAGCGTCGGCCGGTCTTCCACCGGACGCGTGAAGATCTGCAGCATGTAGCCTTCGTCGTCGCGGTCCACCAGAATGCCCAGCTTGCGCAGTTCGGCCAAGTCCTCGTCGATGGGGCCGACGCGCGCCAGTAACTCGTCGTAGTAAGCCGACGGCACGCGCAGAAAATCCACGCCCTGCCGCTGCAAGGCGCCCACGGTTTCGACGATGTTGTCCGTCGCCATAGCGATATGTTGAACGCCGGGTCCGCGGTAGAACTGCAAATACTCCTCGATCTGGGATTTGCGCTTGCCCTCGGCCGGCTCGTTAATGGGAAACTTCACGCGCTCGTTGCCGTTCGACATCACCTTCGACATCAGGGCCGAATACTCGGTGGAAATGTCCTTGTCGTCGAAGTGCTTGAACATGCGGAAGCCCATCACCGCGCTGTAGAATTCCACCCAACGGTTCATCTCGCCCCAGCCGACGTTGCCCACCATGTGGTCGACGTACTTCAGCCCGGCGGGGCGCGAAACCACGTCCTCGCTCTCCACGGCCGCGAAGCCGGGCAGGAACGCGCCTTGATAGTTGCGGCGCTCGACGAAGGTGTGGATAGTGTCGCCGTAAATGCCGATGGATGCGATGCGCGCTTCGCCGTGCGCATCGCGCAGCGTCTCCGGCTCGCGCACGCTTCTCGCCCCGCGCTGCGTGGTTTCGCGCCAGGCGGATTCCGCGTCGTCCACCCAAAGCGCGATATCGCGGACGCCATCGCCGTGCAGGCGGACATGGTCGGCGATCGCGGTTTCCGGCGCGAGCGGCGTGGTGAGCACGAAGCGGATTTTGTTCTGCGTCAGCACGTAGGAAGCGCACTCGCGCGTGCCGGTCTCGGGTCCGCGATAGGCCGTAACGCTGAACCCGAAAGCCGAGCGGTAGTAGTGCGCGGCCTGGCGCGCGTTGCCAACGTAGAACTCGACGTAGTCGGTTCCGTTGAGTGGAAGAAAGTCCTTTTCAACCTGCGTGGGTTGTTCCAATACTTGCGGCATAGGTTTTCCTTAATGCGTCGATGCAGAGGCGGTTGTCGTCGTCGAGGCCCGTGGATATACGGAGGCAGTTCGGCAAGCCGAACGCCGCCAACGGGCGCACCACTACGCCTTGCGTCAGCAGTTCTTCGAAAATGCGCGCGGCGTCCGCGGCCGAAGGCAGCATGGTCATTACGAAGTTGGCGTGTGACGGCGCTACCGTCAGGCCCATATCTTCCAAACCGGCGGTGAGGTATTTCAAGCCGCGCGCGTTGAGCTCGAGCGACCGGTGCAGAAACTCCTTATCGTCGAGCGCGGCGATTCCGGCAGCCTGGGCGGGCGTCGAAGGCTCGAAAGGCAGCTTGACCTTCAGCAGATTGCGGATCAGCTCCTCGTGCGCGAAGCCATAGCCGATGCGCACGCCCGCCAGGCCGTAGATCTTCGAAAACGTGCGCAGCGTGATCACGTTATCGTACCGGTAGTGCATGGAATCGGGATAGAGCGGATTGTCCTTGGCGTATTCGAAGTAAGCTTCGTCGAGGATGATCAGCACACGCTCGGGCACGTGCCTGTAGAACTCGGCGAACTGGCGCCGCGTGAAGATGGTTCCAGTAGGGTTGTTGGGGTTCGCCAGATAGACGATCTTGGTATTCGCGTTGATCTGCTGCGCCAGCGCGGCCAGATCGTAATGCCAATCGGCGTATGGCGCGGTGCGGTACTTCACGCCGCGCGATTTCGCCAGCACCTGGAATCCCATGAATGCGGCTTCGGTAGTGAGCACCTCATCCTCGTCGCACAGGAAGGCGCGGATGATGTTCGACATGATGCCTTCCGACCCGCTGCCGGCGATGACGTTGTTTACTTCACAATCGAATTCGCGCGCCAGCACCTCGCGAAGCTGCAAGCCGCCATCGGGATAGCGGTTCAGGCCTTGCAGCGCGTGCTTCATCGCCTCCACCGCCTTGGGCGACGACCCCAGCGGATTCTCGTTCGACGCCAGCTTGGCGATATGGGCAAGGCCGTATTGCTTGCGAATGGATTCAATCGTGCGGCCCGCCTCGTAGGGGCGCAACGATTCGATATATGGCGGAACCAGCGGCATCGGGGGCGCGACCTTTTTCCGGCTATCGGCGCAAACCAGCGCCACTTTCATTTTACTGGGTCATGTCACTTGGTGCGGCACGGAATCCCGGCGCTTCCCCGGCGGTGCACGGCGGTACACTAGGGCGAATGCCAGGATCGGCCGTCCTGAAACAACTCGTCGCGCTGCTAGGCGAGTCCAGCGTGCTCGAACGCGCCGAAGACCTGGCGTTGTACGAATACGACGGCGGCGTCGATAAGCGGCGTCCCGACCTGGTGGTGTTTCCGCGTACCACGGAGCATGTCGCCGCCATCGTCCGCATCGCGCGCGAGTTCCATCTTCCGCTGGTTGGCCGCGGCGCGGGCACCGGACTCTCGGGCGGCGCCATCCCGCGCGAAGGCGGCATCCTGGTAGTCTTCGCCCGCATGAATAAGATCCTCGAAGTCGATCTCGAAAACGAGCGCGCCGTGGTGCAGCCGGGCGTGGTGAATCTCGATATCACTGGGGCGGTGGCGGCGCAAGGCTACTTCTACGCGCCCGATCCATCGAGCCAGCGCGCCTGCACCATCGGCGGCAATGTCTCGGAGAACGCCGGCGGTCCGCACACGCTGGCGTACGGGGTGACCACCAATCATGTGCTGGGCCTCGAAGTAGTGCTGGCGGATGGCAGCGTGGTCCAGACCGGCGGCCACCCCGATCTTCCGGGCTACGATCTGACCGGCCTGCTCACCGGCTCTGAGGGCACCATGGTGCTGGTGACGAAAGTCACGGTTCGCCTCATGCGCAAGCCGGAGATGGTGAAGACCATTCTGGCGATCTACAACGCGAGCGAAGACGCCGGGCGAACGGTTGCCGAAATCACCGCCCGCGCCATCACGCCGGTCGCCGTGGAGATGCTCGACGGCGTGATGCTGCGCATGGTGGAAGAGGCCACCCATGCGGGCTATCCAATGGACGCAGCCGCGGTGTTGCTGATCGAACTGGAAGGCATCCGCGAGTCGGTGGAAGAGCAGGTTCAGCAGATCCGCGAGGCGTGCGCGCAATGCGGCGCGCGCGAGGTCCGCGTGGCGCAGTCGGCCGAGGAGCGCGAGTTGCTGTGGAAGGGCCGTAAGAACGCGTTCGGCGCGGTTGGCCGCGTGAGCCCGACATATTACGTGCAGGATGGCGTGGTGCCGCGCACCAAGATCGCATCCACGCTGGAATTCATCGGCGAAGCGTCGCGGCGGCACGGCCTCGCCATCAGCAACATTTTCCATGCCGGCGACGGGAACCTGCATCCCATCATCCTGTTCGATCCGCGCAAGCCCGGCGAGCTCGAAAGGGCGCGCGCCTGCGGCGAAGACATTCTCGAATTCTGCGTGCGCGCGGGCGGCTCGATCACTGGCGAGCACGGCGTCGGGATGGAGAAAATCGACCTGATGCCGTCCCTGTTTTCGCCGGAATCGCTGGAGATGATGAGGCGGTTGAAGGCGCTGTTCGATCCCGAGGGGAGGCTGAATCCGGGGAAGATGCTGCCGACGGGGAAGGGGTGCCTGGAGATCCGGCAGGGGAAATTGGAAGAGGGCGCGCCGGTCTACTGACTCGCGTGACCAATGATCCCGCGGCGCGTCGTTCGTAATGTGGCTTAAAGGATCGTGGCGCACGCACTCTGCGTGCAGCGTTCACACTCGTGTGAACGCGCTTCGGCCTTAAAGGGGAGCAACCATTTTGTCCAAGAGCTTTTCATATGCGGCGCGCACACTGCGCAAGAGTCCGGTGTTTACCATCACCGCGGCGTTGACAATCGCATTGGGGATGGGCGCGGGAACAGCGATCTTCAGCGTTGCCCGGGCGGTGCTGCTGCGCCCGCTTCCCTATCACAACCCGGAGCGCCTGGTGATTGCGTGCGGCGATATGCTGAAGCGGAACGTGAAAGATTTTCCGCTCTCGAATGTCGACTACCTGGATATCCGCAAACAGGCGCGCACCGCGTTCCAGGATTTCGCGGCGGTGCAGACGTTCCGCGGCACACTGCCGCGCGCCGACACCGGCACGCCCGAGCCGGTAATCGGCGCCGTAGTGAGTCCCAATTTCTTTCGCATGATGGGAGAGCCCATCGTGGCGGGGCGCGATTTTACGGAGGACGACGGTACGCCACAAGCCGCTGCGCCTGCAGCCACTCCGCAAGCAACCCAGGTCCCAGCCCCGCTGCCGAGGTACGTGATTCTTAGCTACGAGTACTGGCAGAGAAGGTTCGGCGCCGACCGTTCGATTTTCGGCCGGCCGCTGCCGGGGGCGCCTGCGCAGGCCGGGCTCGTCCCGGTGGGAGTCGCGGCTCCGCATTTCGAACTTCTGTTTCCACCGGACGCCAATCTGGAAGTAGCGCCCAATTTCTGGGTCTGCGCGCGCATCCCATACGACGCGGCCAACCGCAATAACGTGCAGTGGCAGGTGATCGGAAGGATGAAGGAGGCAGTCTCGCTAGACCGCGCGCAGGCGGAAGCAGACTCGGTATCGGAGCAGATCCGGCAGAGCAATACGATTAAGCAGACTGCGGGATTTCATCTTCGCCTCGACCCCATGCACGCGCACCTGGTAGCGCAGGTCCGGCCGGCGATTCTGGCGCTGATGGGCGCGGCGTTATTTCTGCTGCTGATCGCCTGTGCGAACGTGGCGAACCTGCTGCTGGTGCGGGCCTCGGTACGCGCGCGGGAACTGGCGGTGCGCACCGCGCTGGGCGCGTCATGGCAGCGGCTCGCGGGGCAGATTCTGGCGGAGGCGCTGCTGTTGGCTGCCATAGGCGGCGCGGGGGGAGTGACGCTCGCGTGGGTGGGAATTCATGAGCTGCGGGCAATCGCGCCGGCCGACCTGCCGCGTCTGAACACGATCGCCATCGATCCCGCGGTGCTGAGCTTCAGCCTGCTGGCGGCGCTGGCCTCGGCGGCGGTCTTTGGCATGGCTCCGGTTTACATCGCTTCGCGGCCGGGCCTCGTCGATCAACTACGCGCCGCGGGGCGTAACGCCGGATTGGTTGGCGGCGGAGGCCTGCGCAATGCGGTGGCGGTGACCCAGGTGGCTCTGGCATTCGTGCTGCTGATCGGCTCGGGGCTGATGTTCCGCAGCTTCCTGGCGTTACAGCATGTCAACCCGGGATTCGATCCACAGGATCTGTTGACGTTTCAATTGCAGACCAGCGGACAGCCGACATTGGAACAGCGCGCGGCGTTTCAACAGAATGTACGCGCCCGGCTGGCCGCGATTCCCGGAGTGGTGAGCGTGGGCGCGGTCGCCCCTTTGCCGCTCGCCGGTGGATTCAGCCCGATCCGGTGGGGCCTCGAACCTGCGCTCACGGACCCTTCGAAGTATCAGGCGGCGGATTCTCAGCGCGTGCTGCCCGGCTATTTCGAAGCCATGAGGACGCCGCTGCTGGCCGGCCGCACGTTCACGCAAGCGGATAATACGCCGCAGCGGCTCGTCGTGATGATCGACCAGCTCTTAGCGGCCAAGGCATTTCCCGGCGAATCGGCGGTTGGCAAGCGGCTATTGACTCGAATCAATACGCCGGAGCCGGTCTGGATGGAGGTGATCGGCGTGGTGGCGCACCAGCGCGAGACTTCGCTGGCGCAGGCGGGGCGCGAGCAGATCTTCGTTACCGATGCGTATATCGGCAACTTCGCGAACAACTGGGTGGTGCGCACCTCGGGAGCGCCGGAGGGATACGCGCAGAGGGTGCGGGCGGCAATTGCCTCAGCCGGGTCGCAGCTTTTGATCACGGATTTGAAACCGATGGATTCACTGGTCCAGGAAGCGCAATCGGGGACGCGATTTTCGTTGCTGCTGATCGGCGTGTTTGCGTCGATAGCGGTGATTCTCGCGGGCGTGGGACTGTATGGCGTACTCTCAACGCTGGTGCGGCAGCGGACGGCGGAAATCGGCGTCCGCATGGCTTTAGGCGCCGCTCCCGCGGGTATCTTCCGCCTTGTGGTGGGACAGGGAATGATGTTGAGCGGCGCCGGGGTGGCGCTGGGTTTGGCCGCAGCCTTACTGCTCACCAGGGCCATGACGAGTATGCTGGTTGGCGTGGAGCCAACGGACGCGATCACCTACGCCGCGATGGCGATTCTCTTTTTCGCGATTGCGGCTTTATCCTCGTGGGCGCCGGCGCACCGCGCGGCTGGCTTGGACCCGACGACAGCGCTCCGGAACGAATGAGGTTGAGCGGTCTGCTTCGATCGGCGCCTGAACCTGCGTGCCGGCGGCGGGCAAAGCGTAACTGAACGAGCCGTCGTCCGCCACCGTCTTCCGCAATGCCCCCGTGAACGCAGCCGCTGCGCCGGAGAGGTTTTGAGGAAGGGATCGCGCGGTTTGCCGGGGTCGCCTGCGCGGGCGAATCGACCGGGGCGATGCCTTGCAGCAGGAATTGATACGCAGCGCCGTCGTGGATTTCCTTAGCCGTAATCGCCCGTTGTTCTCACTCGGCCGGCGCATCGTTAGTAGTGGTCGATGTCAGAAAACCGGCATTGGGCGGGAAACTCGGCGTGGCAGTGCAGCCAGAATACGGAAGGGCGCTGGGCTTGTCAGACGCGGGCGCTGGGCTTGTCTAGCCTGAACCGGCTAGCTTCCACTGGCAGCGGTGCTAGCCATCGACAGTTGCGTATTAGTCCCTATCCAAATCCCGTTCACCGACGGCCGTCCGGCCCCGATCAGCGCGAGGCACGCTATGGCGATGAAGGTGATGAGCAACGAGTACTCGATCAGATCTTGACCGCTTTCGTCGCGCCAAAAGTGAATTAGCAATTGCATTTGGGTTCCTATGTACATATTAGAACCGAACTTGCACCGAAGGGCAAGACAATTACGCCAGGGTTAGTACTGATAGTCCTCGAAACCAAGGCGTAAGCATTAGCCGGCTACTAACCTAAGTTAATATTCGGCCCGTTAGAGTATGTTTACTTAGTTCGCGGGCGATTCAAACTTCGCCTGCTGCATCGACGAGCGCCGCCGGAGGAAAAAACTAGGGAGCGCACCACTTAGCCGCGCCAGCCTCCATTATGACCCTCGTTATGTAAACGGGTCGGGTGTCCGCCGAGCACCTTCAGGCTTCTCCCTTGCGGCAAAACCGCCAGGAGCTTGCACACCAGCGCCATGATCGAGCCGGACCCCTATTTTGATAGTGTTGGATCAAAATAGGAAAACCAGCGCCTGCTTCGCAGACGCGCTCCACCGATATGGTAGCATGTAACGCGATTTTAATCGATCATTTGCGGATGCACGAAGAGGAAATGGTCGAAATAGTAGTGCATCAGCAACACGCTGAGCACCACCACAAAGTAGCTCTGGTCGGCAGTAAGCGGCGTGACGCTGCGCACGATGAGCGTCAGAATCACCATGACGCCAGTGGCGGCCAGGAAACAGAGGTAGTAGGCGCCCATGCCCTCCCGGCGGACCAGGCGGCGGACAAAGCCGTCTTCAATCTCGCCGCGCTGGTCGCGCAGCTTATTGATCAGCCACAGCAGGAACAGATACTGGAACGAATGCCAGGTATTGTACCCCTGGAAAAGCACGTCCAGGTTCGAGCCCAGGGGCAGGCAGAAAGAGACCACCGTGGTGATGGAAATCAACAGCGTCTTGGGAACACTGCCGCGCCCTTCGCGAAATTCCCGGATGGTCTTCCAGATCCAGACAACCAGGAATCCCGCGAAGACCAGGCCGGCGAGCTGGGCCAGCGGCAGGCCTTGCAGAAAATCGGGGTAAGGCAACATTACGCCGCCCACGCTGAATTGGCGCAGCGACATCTTGTAGATGCCGATGGGGTAAAGGCCGGTCAGAATCAAGCCGTAATCCACCACGCGCGACCATTTTTGCTCGGCCCAACCACTGCGAGCGCGATAGCAATCCGTCAAATAGATAATTTGATGCAGCACATGCAGCGACGCCCAGGTAAAAAAGAATGTGATCAGCACGATGTAGTGCGTCACGCCCAGGTAAACCACAATCACCGGCAGTAAGAGCGCGAGTTTTGCGTAGATCCCATGCTTTGCGCGGAACCGATTATCCAGAAACGTATAGCTGATGGTGGAAAACAGGTGCGGGCCGCCGATCAGCAGAGCCACCGCGATATTGATGGCGTCGATGGCCTTCTGCTGGGTCATCCAGCCGGTGGCCTGCGCGGCCCAAGCCACCAGAAACGGCAGCGGCACTAGGACGGCGCTGAATATGATCAGGGAAAGATCCCAGGGCCGGTTGTAAATCCAACCGGGCTCACGGCGCGACGCTACAGGGGCAACGGCAATGGCAGCCATTTGAAGATCATACCGCCACGGGCGGCGGGCTTCAAGCTTCAATGGGTTGAGCGGCGGATCTAGGGAAACGAAGTTTCAGAAAAGCCGCCTCGTGCCGCTGCATCCCACCGCGATGATCGGTCTTCACTAGTGTCCTGTAAAGTACTTTGTGACGTCCCGCAACTCCATTCCCATCAACGGAATAGCGGACGTTCTAGCGAAAAATGATTTGAACCGAAAACAGCCGGATTCTGCATACATTGCGTTGCATTGCGCCGGCGAGTTGACAAACACAAGCGGCGGAACTGCTGTTTCAAGTCATCGCCGGACGTGCCGAATGGGCAGCGGTGATCGTGACCACGAACCTGCCGTTCTCGGAGTGGGCCACGAAGTTCCCCAATGCGCGGTTGTGCAAGGCGATGCTGGACCGACTGACGGACCGCCCACATTGTCTAGACCGGAAAAGACTCATACCGGTTCCTGCGGATATGCTCCTCCAAAGAATGGAAGAAGTGGCGTTTCGGGAAAGATCAGGTCCCGAGTAATAAGGAAGTAGATCACAAAGCGGCGTCTGCGATAGCAGACGGGACAAGGATCAGGTGGGGCCAAATGAGAGCATCAAAAGGGGCCAAATCAAGTTGAACAAGCGAGCATTGAAACGCAACATTCTCGGCGTTCAGGACTTCGCTAAGACCACCGACGCGCAGCGATTTTGCCGTGACGCGCCGGCCTTGTACGCCCGCCTGTTCCGTCGCTGGCGCAAGTTTCAGGGCAGCTTGATCGACCGCAACCCTTTTGATCCTGCGCTCGATTCCGCGGCAACAGCTCTGGTTGGCGCTCGCCGAGCAGTACCTCGACAGTGACGACAAAGAAGTGCGCAACATGGCCACCGCTTTGTTCCAGCACTGCGGCCGGCTGTTCACTTTCATCCAGCATCCCGGCGTGGAGCCTGCCAAAATTGCGTGGAACAAGCCTTACGCATTGCACTTGCGCAAGATCATCTTTGGCAATCGCAACGCTGAGGGAGAGACGGGCCGCCTCCTCACTCTTACCCAAACCTGCAGAATGCAGGGCCGCAACACATTGGGGTATCTCACCAAAGCACCAAAGCGATCATCTGCTATCGCCGTAATCGGCAGGCTCCCTCCGTGCTACCTCAGCGGCGGTAGCCCACGGGACGGGAACTGTTACATCGCTTTCCGCCCGTCTTCATAGATGCCCAATGCGGCCACATCTGCGCCCTGGGGTCTTATCGAACCTCCCACACGGCTTGTCAACGGCGCCTCGTGGTGGAATAACTCGTAGCTGCCAGCCGCACTTCTTAGTTCTCGGTGGCCCGCACGGGCAGTTGCCGCATCCGAACATCCTACCCATCTTTTCCAGTCCATATGCTTCGGTGAACTCGCGCAAAGCTTGGCCGTATTTCCTCGCAGTAGACGCGCTCGCTGCCGCGGGGACTGGCCGTCCTGTCTGCCTGTTGTTGGCTGCGCCCGCCGGCTATCGCGCCGACCTCTTCTTGCAACATCAGATCCATCAAGTACAAACCGGCTTGCCGAATCCATTCACGCCTTTGCGCAACCAGCCGATCATCTGCGCCGGAGGCAACACCACCTGTTACCGTCGGATTTCCATTGACGGCCATTTCCGCGAGATGTTTCACTGCTCGCCGTGATTCACTCTCGATATGGCTTCTTCACGAGTCTCCTCCCCGGCAAAAAGAAAATTGCTCTCAGCCTATCAAGGCTTCGCGCGGGGAGTCGCTACTTCTTACAATGTACCGGGCATTTCCTTTTTAGGCCGGTAACTTCGGGTTATTTGCGAGTCAAAACGACCCATCCTGCCTTGTGATTTAGCAGCAAGTTACAGTCGCTCTCGGCAGATCTTTCGGCTACCCGGGATGGTACTACCTCACATCGCAAGTCGCTGATTCTACGTGCGAAGACCCGGAAGGGCGAAGGGTTTCGACCTCCAATAGCCGTTTTTTAGCAACCTGCCGATAAAGAAAGCCTCTTACCGTAGTACACCAAGACTCAGATTTTCGCTTACATATTAGGAAGGGGTGTTCTAATGATGGGAGGCGATGATCTACCAAATTGATCCACTGACAGATTCGCGGTGGCCAGGTTTTCTCGGTAGAAATCCCAGTGCCTCGGTGTTTCACACCAGCGGCTGGCTGGAGGCGGTCCGAATGACATACGGCCACCAACCGGTTGCGCTCGGCGTATTGGCGCCGGACGGCGGTCTTCTCAGCGCTGTGGTGTTTTGCCGGGTGTCCAGTTGGTTCACCGGGCGTCGCCTAATTTCGGTGCCCTACTCCGATCACTGCAATCCCCTGATTGCAGGCGCGGAGGATCTTCATTCCCTGCTTTCGGCATGTGAGAAACTGGCTCAGGAGGAGGGCTGCAAATACGTGGAACTCCGGCCGACATCTGCGCTTCGGTTGATCCAATCGGACTGGAAACCCAGTCAGGAATTTTATCTCCACCGCCTCGATCTGCGGGTCGGAGCGGATGCAGTGTTCCGCGGCTCTCACCGAGACTGCATCCAAAGGAGGATACGGCACGCCGAAAAAGAAGGGGTCAGTATCAAAGAGGGAAACGATCCGGACTCGGTGAAGACGTTTTACGATCTCGTCCTGCAGACTCGCCGGCGCCATGGACTGCCACCCCAGCCAAAGGCTTGGTTTAAGAATCTCATGGAGTGCATGGGAGACGCCGCCACGATTCGTCTCGCGTTTATTGGCGATGAACCTATCGGCGGCATTCTTACCCTTCAGTATGGGAAGTCCCTATACTACAAGTATGGCGCCTCCGATGCGCGTTTCCACCGCTTCGGGGCAATGCCATACTTGTTCTGGCACGCCATCCAGGACGCGATCGGCCGCGGACTCGAAGAACTCGACATGGGCCGCTCCGACTGCGGTGACGCGGGGCTGATCACCTTCAAGGAGCGTTGGGGCCCGGCCCGTTCCGCTTTATCGTATTTGAGGTCCCCATCCGATGCGGGTCAACATGTTTATGGCGGTATTGGGAGGAGCGCGTTGGCTCGCCGGGCGTGCCGCCACATGCCCGACGAATGTTTGGTCGGCCTCGGGATGCTGCTATACCGCCATATCGACTGATAGCGATCGGGACAGCCAGGACGGCGCGGTCCCTTCTGCGCTTGACGGATTCCGAATCTGGAATGCCAAGAAGCCGCGTTCAGCCACCTTCCCGAATACGGATACCGTGCAGGCGAATGCCGCGCACCTTCAAGATTGCGGAGGCGATGCTGGAATCGAGGGGGCCGTTATCGCTCCCTTCCCTGAGCCAGTCGCCGCATGGCCGCAACTCGCTACTTGACCGTGGCCGGGGCCAGTTCCTTCTTGATGAGCATCGCCTTGTATCGATGGACTAAGGCTTTACTCATCACCGGAGGTTGCTGCCCCTGTGACCATGTAAGGAATTCATCGAGTGCAGCTCGATACGCCCGGCATGTATGGCGGATCGGCAAGCCATCGAGTACCAGGCGGATCAATCATCAATCTTTCGTTGACGTCAGCATTGGTAGACTTCACCCAGCTTCAACAAAAGGAGAAGAACGCGCGGCGAGGGTTCTGTGCTGTGAGCACAGCGAGTACGAACAGTTTCGGGACGCATTGCCTGTGGACGAGCGCGCCCTACTCATCTTCGAATACTGGACCGGATGCCGTTTCGGCGAGATTGCACAGCCGGAATCGGCCCAAGTAGATCGGGGTTGGCAGAACGGCAATCCGATGATACCTTCTTATCCAAGGGTTGTTAAACAAAGCAGTGGAGATCGACCCACAGTTCTTAAAGGGAAGCATCATTTTACTGTTGCTCAATCTGCTGTCGCGGGGCGAAATGTACGGGTATGAAATTCTTCAGGAAGCCTCGCGCCGCAGTGCCAATGCTTTCGCCGAAAACGGAAGGGAACGCAAGTATTACTCGCTGACTGCAAAAGGAAAGAAAACCGCCAGGGAATATGAAAACCAATGGCAGCATCTGACAGGCGCCATCGCGGCGGTCCTGGAGAGCAAGTAATGTACGCAGCGAATGAACCGATCGACCGCATCGTGAACTCTCGCAGATTCCCTCGGAGAAGCGTCGGCGTGAGATTCAACGCGAGCTTCGTTCTCATATCGAGGATTTCGTTGGCGCGGCGCGCAAGGCGGGCACGGCTGTCGCTACGTTTTGCAGGATCGCGATGTCAAGTTCTGGGCTGAACTCCGGCAGACCTTGGCAGCAGGCGGTAGAAATGTCTTCGACTCCCTCCGCGCAGCGCTTGCGGAACACTGGGCGCGATCGGTCAAAGAGGAACGCCTGTCCAAGCTCATCTTGTTCGGGGAAAGCTTCGTTGAGGATAGCGCCGACATAATTCCAAGAGCATTATCATACCGAACCTATCACCAACGGAAGGGCAACGTTCTGTTACTCCCCCATGGCGAGGAACTGCCGAAGAGCCGGGGGCATCAATCGAGTGCAGCGAGCGCCCCGGCGGTCTTCTCAAGTATTACTACCGGCGGCCGCATGAGTTTCTTGACCCTACGGGGACGCGCGATCGTTCTTCCGATCGCGCTGACGTGGGTGGCGGCGTGCAATTCACCCTCCCGCTTTGCCCGGTTCGTGCGCAGCGTCTAATGGCCACGGGTCAGATTTTCTTTAGAACAAGCAGCATCGGTGAATGGCTGACGACTGGGAACCAGTCGATCTCGATCACTCTCATGGTGAGCGTTGTTAACGCGTAAGCCCGCGGCGCCGACCGATCATCAACAGGAAAGCGCCACTAAGCGTCAGCAGGACCGTCGAAGGCTCCGGCGTCGAGGAGGTTGCCGTCGTTTGCTCGGCAATGAATGTCTGAAGGCTCTTTGTCTCGAAAACCGAGGCGCCACCTGTGACGGTAGACACACAGCCGTACTCAAAAGAAGAGATTCCAGTGTCCAGCGGAGCGCTCCCGATCTGGGCGCCGGTCGCGGCGTAGGCGGCGCCGCAATCCACTTCGTTCCCAGCCAAAGACATCGTGCTTCCCAACGCCGCTAAAGCCGCATTGATCAGCGCGTCGGCGCCGGCGTCGTAGGGAGTGTACTCGCCCTCGAAAAACGCCGTGCCGCCGCCGCTCAAGAAGGTGCTGATCGCGCTTGTTTCGGCTGTCGGAAATCCCGTGTCATTCAGATCGCTGATAAACAGGTTGACGCCGGACAGAGTTGATGCCACAACCGATCCCGCCGCCACCTGCACGACGGTGTCGCCCAGACCGGTGTAATACGCTGCAATCGCGGCTTCCGCCATATATTCGTCACTCGTGTAGACGCTCGCCGTCGGGCCCTCAATTACCACTTTCGTGCCCGAGCCGAGCAGGTTGCTGAAGAATGTCGAGTTACCCGCGGTCACAGGCGCACCGCCGGAACCATTGATGCCATTGCCGATATTCCCGTCACCGGAGAGAACGATAGTACCGGCGTTCGCCAGTGAGATAGTCATGGACACTGCAAGAGCCGGGAAGAGTAGGGCTTTCATACGTTCCTCATTCGTTTAGTCTACAGCGATCGCTTCGATTGCCGACCAAATTATTTGCAAGCGAATGCCGAAAAACTACCAGTACCCACGAGAAGCCTCCAGTACGCCTTCCCGCAAACCAGAAAATCCAATACTCCATTGATACTCCGTTAAGTGATAAAAACTCTGGAGTAGCGTTCGAATCCCGTACCCCGCTCCAAGACTCACTTCGCCAATGCGCAATCGCAGCCACCCGCTTCGAGGCTATTCCATGCCTCGATAAGCGATGCTGCATGCCAGCGATAGCCCAGACGCTTATTCGAGATCCAGCGCGCGCGCCGGATTGATCTTCGACATGCGGGCGATATCCGCCTCCGGAATTCCCTCGCGCATCAGTCCGGCGAAGAACGCGGCGAGTCCATCGGGATGCAGCGGGTTGCCCACCTGCCCCAGGTCGCTCGCCAGAATGCAGGAAGCCGCGCCGACCGCGCGGATGGCCTCCGCATAGTCGCGCATCGACGCCTTATTCGCGCCCAGCAGTCCGTTGTAGACGAACTCGATGTATGCGCCCTCGCCCGCCGCTTCGCGCATCTGCGCCAGCGTCATGCGGACCGGCGCCAGCATGGCGTGCGTTACTACGATGTGCGCGACGCCCTGCCGCCGCGCTTCGCGAACGATCAACAGCCCTTCCGCCGGCGACGAGTGCCCGGTTTCGAGCGTCAACCGATTTTTGGCCGCGAGCGCGACGACCTGTTTCACCTCCGGCAGTAACCGCCCGTTCTTCGCCACGGAAACAAACGGACGATCTTCATGCGAATCGCGCACCTGATTTTCGGCATCGAACGTCGGCATCCAGACCACGCGTCCCCAACCGCCTTTCATGAGGACCATGCGCTCCACCGCGGCCGGATTGACGCCGCCCACGGACCGGTTGAGGTCGATTCCGCCGAAGATCTCGATGCCCGGTACGATCTTGCGCACCATGTAGGCCAGCGCGGCGGTGGATTCGTAGTGGTTCTTCAAGACCAGTCCGCGCATACCGCGCGCCTTGGCGAGCCGCGCCAGATCGATAGCGTCGATCGACCGCGGCATGCTGTCCGGATCGCAGTGCACGTGGAAATCGATCACGCCCGTCAGCGGAGTTTGGGCGGACGCTGCCGCGATGGCGAACAGCGTAGCCGCCAAACATCTGAGTGCAGTCATGCGCGCAGCTTACCCCGCACTGCGGACGCGGCGCAAGTTCGAGTTGGTTATGCGGTTGCCGGCTGCCGAATGGACGGCTTCAACGCCGAAGGCAGCGAAACGCCAATCCCGTCCGACGGGAGTTTACTTTGGGGTAAAGAGAGTAGCGCGCTGAACAGGCTGTTTTTGCAACGGCTCGTGGGCGGTAGCGCTGTGGCAACCCGATTCGGCTCTCTTTCGCCCTCCGGCGGACAGAGCAAAACGAACTGCTGGATCGGCTGTAACTCCTCAAGCCGTTGTTCCACTGAGATCCGGTCCCATGCGGTTTGCTCCCCGCTTATGTACGTTCTGCAAAGAGCGAGATTCCGAGCATTGCGATGGAAAGCATGGACGCGGATGTTGTCCCGAGAACTCGCCCAAGGCCGGGTGACCAGCCCGAGAGTACGCCATCGCAGCCGACACACTCGTCGGTGAAAGAGCGGAAGGAGTCCCAGCGCCGAGTTAAAAAATCCCGCCTCAAAGGAGTCCCGGGATCTGGGGCGCAGCGGCGCCGCCGGATAGGCGATAACATCCCCTTCCGAAACGTGGAGAGAGCCCGATGGAAACTGAGGTATTGGGCGCGGCGAGCATGCTTCTACTCCCCGCTCTGCTGCAGCAGTTTCGCCACCAGTCCCGTCCACCCCGTCTGATGGCTCGCGCCCAATCCCTGCCCAGTCTCGGCGTGGAAATATTCGTAGAACAGAATCAGGTCGCGCCAATGCGGATCGCTCTGGAATAGCGCGTTGCCGCCGTTGACGGGCCGGCGTCCGGCGTCGTCCTGCAGAAAGAGCCGCGAGAGGCGCCGCGAGATCTCCGCAGCCACCTGCCATAACGTCATCATCTGGCCGGACCGCGTCGGGCACTCCACCTTGTAATCCTCGCCCAGATAGTGATGGAACCGCTGCAGCGATTCGATCAGCAGATAGTTCATCGGAAACCATACCGGCCCCCGCCAATTCGAATTGCCTCCGAAGAGCCCAGTGCTGGATTCGCCGGGCTCGTAGTCCACCGTGTGTTCCGCGCCATCGCCCGCGAAGACGTACGGATGGTCGCGATGCGCACGCGACAGGCTGCGGATTCCGAAGGGCGAAAGAAACTCGTCTTCGTCGAGCATGCGCGTCAGGATGCGGCGGAGCTGGTTGGGGTCCACCATGGAGAGCAGCTTGCGCTCGCCTTCGCCGGGAACCGCCATCGACGCCACGTTGTGCGTCAGGTCGGGGCGATGCTTGATGAACCATTCCATGCGGCGCTTGAAGCCGGGGAGCCGATCCACCACGCTCGGCTCCAGCGTCTCCACGGCGAAGAGCGGAATCAGGCCCACCATCGAGCGCACTTTGAGCGGCTCCGAACGCCCGTCCGGCAGGTGCAGCACGTCATAGTAAAAGCCGTCGGTTTCGTCCCACATGCCGCTGCCGCCGCCGCCCAGATTGTTGATGGCGGCGGCGATGTAGAGAAAGTGCTCCCAAAACTTGCTGGCCACATCTTCGTACGCCGGGTCTTCGCGCGCCAGTTCCAGCGCGATGGCCATCAGGTTCAGGCTGTACATAGCCATCCAGCCGGTGCCGTCGGCCTGTTCGACGAAACCGCCGCCGGGAAGCGGGTCGCTGCGGTTGAAAACGCCGATGTTGTCGAGCCCCAGAAATCCGCCTTGAAAGATATTCTTGCCGTCCGCGTCTTTGCGGTTCACCCACCACGTAAAATTCAGCAGCAGCTTGTGGAAGATGCGCACCAGGAACTTGCGGTCGGGTTTATCGCAGCGCTTGGCTTCAATCTTATAGACGCGCCACGCCGCCCAAGCATGCACGGGCGGATTCACGTCGCTGAAGTTCCACTCATAGGCGGGTATCTGCCCGTTGGGGTGCAGATACCACTCGCGCAGCATGAGCACCAGTTGCTCTTTGGCGAATTCGGAATCGATCAGGGCCAGCGGCACGCAATGGAAGCCCAGGTCCCACGCGGCGTACCACGGGTATTCCCATTTATCCGGCATCGAGATCACGTCCGCGTTGAACAGGTGCATCCACTCGTGGTTGCGGCCAAGCTTGCGCACCGCCGGCGGAGGCGGAGTGGCGGGGTCGCCGTTCAGCCAGTCGCGCACCACGTAATGATAAAACTGCTTGGACCACAGCAAACCCGCGAAGGCCTGGCGCATCACGCCGCAGGCGCTGCCGGAAAGCTGGCACGGCGTCACCGACGCGTAGAACTCATCGGTCTCGCGGATGCGATCGGCGAAAGTCTGCGCGAATGCCCCGCCGAATGGATCGTTTTGGACCACATCGGTGAGGCGCAGCTCCAGCACCGCCGCGGCGCCGGGATCGAGCGCAAGCGTGTAGTGCGCGGCCGCCTTGGTTCCACGCATCTCGGGGTTGACAGCGGCGTGGTCGCCGTTGACCACATAGCGGCCAATGCCCGATTTCACATACGGCGACGCATTCGGCGTGCCCCACAGCGCCTGGCTGTCGTTTTCGTTTTCAGTAAAGAGCAGCTCCGGGGCGCCTTCGCCGGAAATGCCGTTGCAATAAAGATATCGGCGTCCGTAATACGGCTCGTCGAGCTCAATCGCCGCGACGCCGGCGGGCGACCCTGCCGCAGGCGCGGATTGACGGAGCGAGGCGCGCTCCTGGTGATAGCCCCATGACCAGCGGTTGCGGAACCAAACCGTAGGCAGCGTGTGGAGCGTCGCGGCGTCCGGTCCCCGATTAGACACGGTAATGCGAATCAGAATGTCGTCCGGCGACGCCTTCGCGTATTCCGTCTCCACATCGAAGTACCGGCTGCCGGCGAACACTCCGGTGTCGAGCAACTCGTACTCCGGATCCTGGCGCGTGCGGCGGCAGTTTTCTTCGAGCAGCGCCTGGTACGGGAATTCGGCCTGAGGGTACTTGTACAGACACTTCATGTAGGAATGCGTGGGCGTGTTCTCGATATAGAAGTACTGCTCTTTGACGTCCTCCCCGTGGTTGCCTTGGTCGCCGCTCAATCCGAAGAGGCGCTCTTTGAGAATGGCGTCGCGGCCGTTCCACAGCGCAATCGCGAAACAGATGCGCTGGTGGCGGTCGCAGATTCCCGCCAAACCGTCTTCGTTCCAGCGGTAGGCGCGCGCGCCCGCCTGCTCGAATGTGAAATATTCCCACGCCTTGCCGTCAGGGCTGTAATCTTCGCGCACCGTACCCCAGGCGCGCTCGGCGAGATATGGGCCCCAGCGGCTCCAGTGGGCGCGGCGCAGTCGCGAATCCTCAAGGCGAGCTTGTTCCTGGCTCATATAAGGTTAGTGGGACAGGCCTCCTGGCCTGTCGTTTCGCCTGTCATTCCCGGCCCTGTTCGTTCCGATCCGGCGCATACGGCTGACAGGCCAGGAGGCCTGTCTTACACCACCATCAGCCGGTGATCGGCGCAGTCGAGCTCAATGGTTCCGTACAGGTGGTCGATGAGATCGAAGCCGTGCTTGGCCAGGAACGGCAGAATCGAATAGAGCCGCTCTTGCAGATGGCGCTCAGGATAGATCAAGCCGTAGAGAGAGGCCGCGTCGTTCACGGCGCGCTGATCGCGGCGCATGGCCTCGCGTCCGGTCTTGCCTTCGATGCGGCTGAACTGGTAGCGGATTTTGCGTTCGCTGTTGCCGAGCGCTTTCACCAGCGTAGGGTCGAAATGCTCCAACTCGCGACGCAGGCGCGCGAGGGCGGATTCCACCGTGCCGGTGGCTTCCCGGATAGTGGCAGCGAGCGTCGGCGGGGTCAGTTTCCGCGCGATGCGCTCGCGCAAGGCATCTTCGCCCTGAAAGAAATCGGGTAGCCCGAGCCCGTACCATTCCATCCGTTTGGCGCTGCGCTGATCGAGAATCGTGAACCCGGCGCGGGGCACAGCGACGGGCATGCGTCCCAAAATCGTCCTGTAGATGGTCTCGGACTGCGCCAGATATGCCGTTTCCGCCGGGCCGCCGATATACGCCACCGTGGGCAGCATGCCATCCTGCACTACCGGCCGCAGCAGCGCGTTGGGCGAAAGATCGGCGGCGCGCGCGGCTAGCTCCTCCGTGGAGAAGCGGCGGCCATTGGCGGTGAAGTCGCGGCCGTTGCGGCGCAGCGTGAGGCGCTTGCCGTTTTCCAGCAGGAAGAAGAGAGAAGTCTGCTCTTCCACGTGCACCTGCGCATGATATCCGGCGGCTGCCAGCTCGCGGTCGCGCTGCAGGATGCCTGCGGTGAGTTGGGGCGATGCTTCCACCGCCGCTTGCAGAGTGGGTGCGGCAAGCTGGCGGAACTGCGGCAGCATCGGGTCCACGTAGAGGATGTCGAAGCGCGCCAACAGCTTTCGCAGCAGCGCGCCGAAAGCCCCCCCCATGGTTTGGCCGGGGCGGTAGGCTTCTTCCACCAGCGCCACAACCTCTTCCGCATAGGGCAGATCGCGCAAGGCTTCGCGGAGTTCCTGGATGGGAACCGCGCCGAGCTCGACATCACCCACGGGCCGCGCGCCGTTGGAGCGCTCCACAGTAAGTTTTACGGGGCGGTGGGCCGCATCGAACACCCAGACGTGGGCCACCTCGGCGAAATCATGATCTTCAGTAGCCAGCCAGAAGACGGGAACCGCGGAAACGCCGTTCTCCGTGAGCCATTGCGCCAGCCGCACCGCATGCAGCGCTTTGTAAATGGTGTATGCGGGTCCGGAAAAGAGGCCAACCTGCTGGCCGGTCATGACGGCGACTGTGCCGGGTTGGGCCAGGCGCTCCAGCGAATGGCTTTTCCGGGAATTACCGGGCGCATTCTGAACTTGCAATGCCGCAATCAGCGCCGCGCGCCGGTCATCGGGAAAGTGGATTTCCGCTGCGGCATCTCGAAACGCAGCGAGGTCGCGGACGGGATGCCGGTAGAACGCCGCGGTGCGGTCGGGATGATACAGCACATCCGCCATGAGCCGTGACGTGTTCGGCAGCGCCGTTTGGCGGATGCAGCTACAGTGCATGCGAGGATCAGCTTAGCAGATGAATGGCCACGGGGGTGAGATTCGCCATTCTTTTTACTTTATCGACGCTATGAGCCGTTCGTGCCTGGCTTGTTGCCTTCCAGCTTTTCGATCCGCCGCGTCAATTCCTCTATGCGCCCGTCGCGCTCCGATAGCATGGCGTCCATTTCATCTGACCAAGCTATCAGCCGTGCGGTCTGACGAGTCCCGCCATTGATGATGCCTCCCTGCCGATCAAGCCTGGCCTCAATGCGTTGTACGCCATCCCTGACGGCGCCGATTTCCCGCGAGAGAGAACCGAACAAATCGTAGAGTGTTCTGTCGTCCATGCCACTAACCCTGCGGCATCATTTTCGCCAGATCGTTATATATGACAAATGCCACCAGCATCATAATGAAAACGAAACCCGCCTTGAACATGGCTTCCTTCACATTGAGGCTGAGGTCGCGGCGCATCACAATCTCGATCAGCAGCATCAGAATGGTCGCGCCGTCCAATATAGGGATGGGCATCAGGTTCAAAATGGCGAGCTGCAGGCTCAGCATCTGCATCAAAGAGAGGTACGCCATCGGCCCCTGACGCGCCTGATCTCCCGCGATCGCGCCGAGGCCGATCGGTCCCGTAAGGTTCTTGGTGGACATGCGCCGCTCCACCATGCCTTCGAGCACGTGCACAAAGAACAGCGCGCCCTTGGCGTTCTGACTGATCGATTCGGCCAGCGCATCCGGGAAGGAAAGCCTGGTATTGATGATATTCAGTTTAGTCTGGCTGCTCACGCCAATTCTCCATTGCGTGAGACCCTCAACCTTGGCATAGACCGGCTGGATGGTGACCGTGTGCGTCTCGCCGTTGCGCTGGTACTCGACCACCACGGGCTTGCCGCCGCTATTCTTGGTGACCTCATGGAAGCGGGCCGTCGAGTGGATAGGCTGGCCGTTCAGCGCGACCACTATGTCGCCTTTTTGCAAGCCCGCCTTAGCCGCCGGAAATTCGGGATTCACCTCCGCCACTTCGACTTCGCCGCGCTCGTCCCAGCCGGCGTAACCTACTCCCGTGGAATCGCTCAAAACCGGCGTTACAACTGTGTGAATGTGTTGGCCGCCGCGGTCGATGGTGAGATACATCGGGCGGCCGGCGCTTTCGATCTCCTTCATGCCGACATCTTCCCAATTGGGGTTCGACTTGCCATTCAGGTTGATGATGCGGTCGCCATCTTGAATGCCCGCTTTAGCGGCAGCCGAGCCCTGCAGCACATGACCAATCACCACTTCCATGTCGGTATCGGATAGCTTCGGGTACTTCACCATGTAGAGCCCGGTGAGCAAGCCGACGGCGAGCAGCAGATTCATGAACGGGCCGGCGAAAGCGATGATGAGGCGCTGCCAACGCGGCTTCGCCAGCAGCGTCCGCGGATCGGCGGCGCTCAGCGTCATGCCGGCATTCTCGGCCCCGAACTCCGCGGTCTGCTCGCCCGCCATCTTGACATATCCGCCGAACAGGATCAGCGAGACGCGATAGTCGGTTTCGCCGCGGCGAAAACCGAAAAGGCGCGGACCAAAGCCCAAGCTGAAGGTTTCCACTTTGACGTTGAAGTAACGGGCTGCCCAAAAATGGCCCAGCTCGTGGATCATGATCATGACGCCGATCAAGATCAGCAGCCACAGAATATTTTGTGCGATTTCAAGCATATCGGCTCTAAGCTGTTACCGCGCTGGCTGTCCGCGTCATTACCAGCTCACGCGCCAGCGACCGCGATTCACGATCGATTTCCAGTATTTCGCCCACCGTTGCGGCACGGCGCACAGGCATCTGGGAGAGCGTCTCCTGGACCACTTCCCAGATCGCGGGAAAGGGTATTCTTCCTTCAAGGAAAGCTTCTACGGCAATCTCATCGGCCGCATTCAGCGTACACGTAGCCGAACCACCCGCCTCCATACAATGATACGCCAGCTTCAAAAGAGGAAACTTGGCGAAATCCGGGGGCATGAACTCCCACTGCCGCGCCTGGCGCCAATCGATCTTTGGGACGGGCGCTTCAAACCGGTCGGGATAGGTGAGCGCGTATTGAATGGGCATGCGCATATCGGTCGCCGCTATCTGCGCAAGTACGCTGCCATCGCTGTACTCGATCATAGCGTGTACGCTCGATTGCGGGTGAATCACCACATCCACCTGCGAAGGCGCGAAATCGAACAGCCAGCAGGCTTCGATCACTTCAAAGCCCTTGTTCATGAGGGTTGCGGAATCGATAGTGATGCGGTTGCCCATCCGCCAGGTAGGATGATTGAGCGCCTGCTGCGGGGTTACGTGGGCCAAGGCTTCGCGGGGGGTGTTGCGGAACGGACCGCCGGACGCCGTCAGGATCAGCTTCGAAACCTGAGTGCGGTTGCCCGCGCGCAGGCATTGATGGGCGCCGTTGTGCTCGCTGTCGATGGGCAGCAATTCCGCCGCGTGCCGGCGCACCGCTTCCATCACCAGTTCCCCGCCAGAAACCAGCACCTCTTTGTTGGCGAGACCCACGCGCTTGCCGCAGCACACCGCTTCGTAAGTCGCCGCAAGGCCCGCGACGCCAACAATGGCGGAGACTACCGTGTCCACTTCCGGCGCGGTGGAAATCTGGACCAGGGCGGCTGCGCCAGTCAATAGTTGGGGCCACTCGCTGCGCGGGAGCCTGGTATCGCTCAGGCGCTCGATGAGACGCCCCAAAGCAGAGGGCGACCCTGCCACTGCGACTTTGGGCCGGAACTCCAGAATCTGGGATGCGAGGGCTTCGACGTTGCTGCCTGCCGCGAGCGCATACACCTGGTACAGGTGGCGGTTGTGGCGGACTACGTCCAGAGTGTTGGTCCCGATGGAGCCCGTCGAACCCAGAATGGTGAGCGTTTTCATTCGAGCGGCGCCAATCGAGTCGTGTCTCTTATGTTATCACGCGGCGTCGGGGAACGACTCTTAACCTTTGGGGTTGGAGGATCGGAACTTTTTGGGAGGAGGTTTTTGTTTGCGAGACCCAAACCCTTTCGGGCGCCGGGGAGGATTGCTTCAGGGGTCTTTTTTTTAGAGGTTAGTCTCGCTTTGGTGGGAGTTGCCTCCCCGGCTTACTTCCAATAATAATAGATTCCGATTTTGGAATCAACAAAAATCTGTATCTTTTTATTGGGATTGTACGTTTACATGCGTCAATTCTTCTAACACGTTGATACTAGAGCAAAAGTCTTCGTCGCCATGACCCATTGCGATGGCCGTCTGGAAGAGCTGATGGGTCAGGCTGGTCAAAAGTAGTGGTACTCCCAGCTCCTTTCCGGAGTCCAGCATGAGGCAAATGTCCTTATCCATCCATTTCATGGCGAAGTTCGGGGTAAAATCGCGGCGCAGGACAAAAGGGGCTTTATAGGAGATCAATCCGGACTTCGCGGCGCTATTGTCGAGAATGTCCAGCATAAGCTTAGGGTCCACTCCGCCCTTCACGGCCAACACCATGCCCTCGTTGAAGGCCATGCAAATATTGGCGAGAATCAGGTTCTGCGTCAACTTCGCCTGAAGGCCCTGGCCGGGACCGCCGCAATAGTAGAGGCGCTTGCCCATCGGTTCCAGATACGGCTTGATCTTCTCGAACACGGCCTCGTCGCCGCCCACCATAAAGGTGAGGGTGCCGCCGGTAGCGCCGGGAGTGGAGCCGGTACATGGCGCATCCAGGAACTCGACGCCCTTGGCTTTCAGCGCTTCGCCGATCTTGCGGCTTTCGCTGGGGCTGATGGTGCTGCAATCGGCCACCACGGTTCCGGGTTTGGCGCCATCGATTATGCCGTCGCCGTCGGCGTCGCAGTTTTCGCCCAGGATCACTTGCCGGGACATAGCGGTATCGCCCACGCACAAGAAGATGCAATCGGCGTTAGCCGCGACCTCGGCGGGCGTGCCGTACGCCTGGCCTTTCTCCTCGGCCGCGAGTTGCCGCGCCTTCTCGCCGCTGTGCGACCACAGCGCCACTTGATGTCCGGCGCGAAGCAGGTTGCGAGCCATGGGGTAGCCCATCGCCCCGAGTCCAAGGAAGCCTAGTTTTGCCATAGGAACTTGGATTTTACCGCAATGTTGTTATTTGACGCATTCGGTTTTGGCGGAATGGCAGAGTATCGGCCCGATAAGGCTCCGCAAGATGCACGATGAAACAGGTCGAGGTTGAAAAACACCGTGCCGCTCACCCAGGTGTTAGACTGCGGGCACATCGCTGGCGCCGTGCTTCGCGACGCTTTGCGGATGCTTGCCGCCGGCCTGGCGTTGGGCATTCCGCTCTCACTGGCCGCCACGCGATGGATCGCGTCGTTTCTGTACGGCCTGCGGCCCGGCGACCCGCTCACTTACTGCGCCGTCGTCGCGCTCCTTTGCGCAGCCTCGCTGGCAGCGGCGTTTGTGCCTTCACGCCGGGCCGCGCGAGTGGACCCGATGGTGGCGCTGCGATTGAAATCTGACCCTCAAACATTTCGCGCCGCCGCCGATATGAGTTCTGGAGGTATTCGCGATGGGAACGTTACCGACAGATAGCTTCAGCGTTACCAACCTGGTTCAGAGTCTCACGGGCGCCGGATCGCCTCAGCTTGCGGCCACTTTGTCCACTCCGGCAGTCCAGACGGCGATCCAGAATGCGCCAACCAGCGACTTGGTCGATCTCAGCAGCCAGGCTCTGAAATTGCAGGAAACGGACCTGTTGTTCGGAGACGGAAGCGCTAATCCAAGCGCTGCGGATACGGCCACACTTGCCTCAACGCTGTATCCGCTGTCGGCTCTCTTGGCCGCGGCGGACGCGGCCGCCAACAAAGCGCCGCAATCTGGCGCGAGCGCTCCAAGCCCAACTGCAACTTCGTCGACCGCATCGCTTGCCGACCAACTCACCGGGTATCAGAACGACTTGCAGGCGCAGGAGATACAGTCGCTCTTCGGGATCGCTCCAACGGTTTCGCCGCCGAACTTGCTGGTGGATACGCTCGGCTAAGCGGGAGCCGTCACCGGTAAGATAGTTAGCAGATGTCGATCCTGCAAGACATCCGCTTGGCCTTTCGGCTTTTCAGCCGCAACCTGGTTGCGACCGGCATCGCCCTGCTCTCCGTCGCGTTGAGCGTGGGCGCCACCGCCGTGGTTTTCACCGCTATCAAAGCGGTCCTCATCGATCCTCTGCCCTACGCGCGTGCGCAAGAGCTGGTCCAGATACGCAGCGAATTCCCCAAAATGCAAGAGCAGTCGAATGGCGATTGGGTGGTTTGGAACGACACGCAAGAGCTGATCCGCCGGACGCGTACTCTCGAATCCGTGGGAGTTTATCGCAACGCTATTTTCGATCTCGCCGGCGATGCCGGTACAACTCCTGAAGCGCTCTACGGATTGAAGGTGACCGCCAGCCTGTTTCCAACGCTGGGCGTTTCGCCCATGCTGGGAAGGAATATTCTTCCCGACGAGGATCAGCCCGGCCACGCCGACGAGATGATTCTGAGCTACGGCTTATGGGCGCGCCGGTTCAATTCGGATCGCAAAGTGGTGGGCCGCGCCGTCAGGGTCAACGGACACGACTGCCTGGTCATCGGCGTCATGCCTCCGGATTTCAACTTTCCGTTGCGAAGGCAGGCGGCCCACACTCCTTCTCCGTATGTCGAATTTTGGGCCCCGCTGTCCGTCTATCCCGGATCGCGACAGGGAGGGCTGGGCGCCGTTGCCCGATTGCGCCGCGGCGTTTCGATTACGCAAGCGCGGCAGGACGCCGCCGCGATCGGCGTGGCGCTGTCGCATGAGTTTCCCGCAACCAACCGGGACAAGACTCTGACGGTAAACTTTGTGCGCGACCGAGCCGTGGGAGGCGCCGCCAACAGTCTCTTGCTCTTGCTGGCGGCGGGTCTGCTGTTCATGCTGATCGGGTGCGCCAACGTTGCCAATCTGCTGCTGGCGCGCGGATTCGCCCGGCAGCGCGAGATCTCCGTGAGACTCGCGATCGGCGCCGGGCCCGCGCGCATAGTCCGGCAACTCCTCACCGAAAGCTGCGTATTGGCCGCGATGGGCGGCTTAGGCGGCTATGCGCTCGCGGCGGCGGCGTGGAAAATTCTGCCCGCATTGGCTCCGGTGAGTATTCCCCGGCTGGCTGCCGCCCGCGCGGACGGCGCGATTTTCGGCTTCGCTCTCGCGCTGGCTATGATCAATGGCATCCTGTTCGGAATGGCGCCCGCGCTGCGTTTAGCCAGAGCCAAAGGCTCGATCGCTTTGGGCGCCTTTGGCTCACGCGGTTCCGCAGCGGGAAGGCAGGATCGCGTCCGCTCCGCCCTGGTTGTGGCTGAGGTTGCGCTCTCGGTGATGTTGGTTGTGGCCGGCGGTCAACTGCTTGGGAGCTTTGTGAAATTGGTTGCCGCGGACCCTGGTTTCCAGGCGGACCACGTGCTGGCGTCCGTCGTACTCCCCGCGCCCGAGCGATACCCAAATCCCGCACAACGGGGGCTGTTCTTTAAGCGCATTCTCGATTCGGTTCGAGCGCTTCCGGGCGTGGAGAGCGCCGGCACAGTCGACGCCTTGCCGTTTAGCGGAGAGAACCACGGTGGGTCCGTCAGCAGCGGCGCCTTGACTGGCGATTCGAACGCTCCGCTAACCGCCGAAGTGGACGTGGCCGGCGGCGAGTATCTGCAGACTATGGGCGTCCACCTGCTCGAAGGCCGCTGGTTTCGCGACGAAGACATGAGCGACCAGAGCGACGCCGCGATTGTGAATGATTTCACTGCTCGCCGCTTATGGCCTCGCACCAGCGCCGTTGGACAGAGGATCTGCGTCTATTGCACGCCGGAACAGCCGAACAACTGGAAGACGGTCATCGGCGTGGTTTCGAGCGCCAGTCACGCGTCTCTGAACGAGCCGATGAAAGGCAACGTTTATCTCTCTGCCGGAGCCATGCGGAATGCGGATTTCCTGGTAGTGCGAACCGAACGGCCCATGGGAGATTTGCAAAAGGCGATCCGCCGCGCGATCGCCGCCATCGATCCGAACCAGCCGGTATTCCTGAGCGTACCCATGCGCACGCTGGTGGCGGATTCCGTGGCAGACCGCCGCTTCATCATGACGCTGCTCGCGGCTACAGCCTGCCTCGCCCTTCTGATGTGCGCGGCCGGCGTGTATGGCGTCATTTCCTATACGACGGCGCGCAGGATACAGGAGTTCGGTATACGCATGGCCCTGGGAGCTACGCCTCGCAATGTGCATGCCCTGGTATTCCGTGAAGGCTTCGCAACCGTCGCCACTGGACTGACGCTCGGGTTGTTTGTCACGGCGCCACTCATGTATGCGCTGCGAAGTATCTTAATTGGGTTTGACTCCCGAAACACGGCATACGTCTCAATCGCAGCCGCCCTGGTTACTGTAACCGCGGGGATCGCCTGCTGGGTTCCGGCGCGCCGCGCGACGAAGATCGACCCGATGTCGGCGCTACGGCAAGAGTAGATAGATACATCGTGGCGCACGCACTTTTGCGTGCAGCGTTCACACTCGTGTGAACGCGCCTTTGCTCCAAGCTCCTCTACAGCTCATCCAGCCATCTGATATAACAGCACGCATGGGAAATAACTTCACCCGCCGTGAGGCGCTGTTTGGTTTGACCGCGTCGGCCGGCGCCCTGCTCGCCGCTCCGGCCACCGCGACCATCGAGACCCACGTCCACCTCTTCGATCCCGCGCGCGTCCCCTATGCGCCGAACGCGCCCTACAAGCCGCCCGCCTATACTCTGGAAGATCATTTGAAACTGGTCGAAGCTGCCGGACTGGCGCACTCGATCATCGTTCATCCGGAGCCTTACCAGGACGACCACCGGTATCTGGAATACTGCTTTGCGCATGAGCCCAGGCCGGGGTATTTCAAAGGGACGTGCCTGTTCGATCCGCTACGCGAAGATACGCCCAGCCGGATGCGCGTCCTGGTGGATCGCTGGCCGAAGCGCATCGTCGCCCTGCGGATTCACGAAGTGTCGATGACGCCCGAGACCGGCGGCCCCATTCGCAACCGCGATATGGAAGATCCCCGCATGATAGCCTGCTGGAAGGCTGTGGCCTCGATGGGGATGGCGGTGCAGATGCATTTCATACCGGGCCAGGCGCCCAAGATCCGCGCCGTGGCAGCGAAATTTCCCGAGACCACCGTAATCCTCGATCACATGGGCCGCCCCGGTCAAGGTACGGAAGAGGAATACAGGGAAGTGCTGAAACTGGCGGAGCTGCCGCGCGTGATCCTGAAGTATTCCAATTGGGGAGAATACAAAGGCGACCTGGGCCGGCTGACACGGCGGCTCTACGACGCCTTCGGCCCGGAGCGCATCGTCCGGGGCACGCTGGGCAACACGCCGGAGGAATACCAAAAGCAGGCTGCGCGCTTCGAGGAGTTGCTGGCGTTCGCGCCGGAGCGCGACCGGGCAAACATTCGCGGCGGCAACGCTCAAAGGCTGTTTTTCAGCTGAACGCTCTTTTTCAGCTGAACGCTGTTCTTCAACTGAAATTCAGCGAGGCGCCCGCGTTCAGTTCGACGGCTTGAGCGGCGCCAGAGCCGACTTCGGAACTTTGGCCACCACGTGCACCGCCGGATCGACCACCTCCGCCACATCGTATACCATCGATGTGCCGAGTACGGAGGAAACTTCCGCGGCATTGAGACCGTACTTCTTCTCCAGCCAGCGGACCAGGCTGGTGGTGGCGCCGCGGAGTGCGTCGTCCACGCTGCCGGCGATGCCGCTCGCCATGAGGTAATCCGCATTCTCCATGCGCGGCCCCGGCGGCGACGCGCCCGGTTCCACGCTTACGGTGAACTCGATGTCCATGGAGGTCTCGAGTGCGTTGCCGGTCAGCTCGCCGGCGCCCTGCAAAGCGTGGCCGTCGCCGACAAACAGCAGCGCGCCGGGGACGTACACCGGCAGGTAGACGGCGACGCCCTCGCGGACCTGGTTGTAGTCCATGTTGCCGCCGAAGCTGCCCAAAAAGCCGGAGCGGTACTGCATGCCTCCGGGCGGCGCGACGCCGATACAGCCGAGCATGGGCGCAAGCGGCACGCGGTAATCCTTCAGCTTCCCGGTTGGCTTCTGGAGCGATGCGAAACCGGCGGCGCGGTCGAGCTTCCAATCCGAGTCATAGCCTTCGACCCGCTTGCGCTGCTCCACATACCCGGGGTTGAGCGCGCCGTTCACGATGAGGGGGCTGCTGATCGCAGTATCGCGGTTCAGGTGAAGGCGGTTGAGATGGACGATCAGCATATCGCCCGGCACGGCGCCATCGATATAGAAAGGTCCGGTGAGCGGGTTTCCGCCGGAGGTGCGTCGCACGCCCTTGGGGTCGGTTCCTCCGGCATCCACCGACCACGTCTTCACCGTATCGCCGGGGCTGATGTGAAGCGCCGGCGCAAGCGCGGCCGAGAAGTAATGTTGGAACTGCGTGGGCTCGAAGTTATGAGTCTTGGGCGCAGCGGCGCTCTTGGGCGGCTCGCGCTGCGCCTCCCATTTCAGGTCGAGCTTGTCTTCGACCATAGTCGCCGTGCCTTCGATGCGGTCGCCATCCAGGCGGCCCCGCAGCTGGATAGTCGTGTGCGGGTTTTGTTTCACCGTACCTTCGATGCGCCCGTTCTTGAAGGAGCCGTCAAAGGCATCGCCGCCGAGTTTGCCGGTGAGCTTGGTTCCACTGAGATTCAACTCCAGGCGATCATAATTGTTCTCGTCGAAAGACTTCAGGTTGGAGACCCATTTGCCGGCGGGCGAAGGTGAGGCGGTCTGGGCGCAGGCCGCAGCCGCCAGGCAAAGCAGAGCAATGGCGTATCGCATGGAGTTTAAGACGATGATATTGAGGAAAGGTTCCCCCAGTACACGCATTCCCCTTTCCCCGCGAAAACATTTCTAGTACATTATGTTGTATGCAGAACAATCGCGATTCGTCCATTTTGCGCAGCCTGGCCGTCGCGTTCGGGGACGGTGTGGCATTCGGCGTAGGCATGAAGCTAACGCAAAGCGGGCGGGGCGCTCCAGCTCCGTCGCCCGAGATAGCGCCTCAGATAGCCCCGGCGGCCGATTTGACGCCGCTGCTGGAGCGCCTCGATGCAATCGAAGGGCGAATCGGCGAGGTGGAACGGGTCGGCAAGGTGCAGCGGGCGGCGCTTGCGCCCGCATTCGCCGCGGCCCCGGCCCCGTTCGACCAGAAGGTGCTCGAGGCCATCGTGAAAGCGCTCGACGCGCGCTTGCTGGAGCAGGCGGGACAGGTGGAGCGGCGAATCACGGAGCTCGAAGCCCGGTTTGCGATCGATTTGAAGACGCTGGATCAGCGGGTCGCCCAGCGGATCACCCAGCAGGATCACTCGGTGATGAGCGGCGTTCAAACGCATATCGAGGAATGGAACGGACAGTTCAACGACCAACTGGCGGCGATGCGGCGCCAGTCGGACGAGGAGCGCGCGGCCATCCAGCGCGAGATCGCGTCGCTGCGGCGCGAGTGCGTCATGGAAGCGGCGCTGGCCGTGGAAGAACGCACTGCGGAGCTGCGCACGGAGATCCAATCGAGGGACAGCCAGATCGTCGCTCTGCGAGCGCAGCTTGCGGCAGGCGACCAGAAACTCCACAACGTGGCTTTGGCCATCGGGCAGGCGTGCCAGACGGTGCTGGGAAGCGCGGTGGCGCCGGCGAAGGCCGAGCCGGAACGCGTTGTCGTATCGGAGCGTGCGCCGGAATGTGCGCCGGAGCGCATGGCCGAGCCCTCCCCGGAATTGCCGCTGCCGGGCTTCGCGCAGCCCAGGCTCGCCGCTCGCGCCATGCCGGTTGCGCTGGTCTCTTGGCTGGCGCTGTCGGCCGCCGGCTTCGCCATGCTGCACTACTTGTGATCCGCCCGTGATCCGCCGCGGCTCGGTTTCCTTACAATAGGTGCATGACAACCTTTACCATCGCGGGGCGGGAGTTCCGCTCGCGGTTGATTGTTGGGACCGGGAAGTATCGCAGCTTCCAGGAAATGCAGCGGTGCCACCAGGCGTCGGGCGCCGAGATGGTCACGGTGGCGGTGAGACGCGTCAATCTCACGGACCGGTCCAAAGAATCGCTGCTCGATTACATCGACCGCTCGAAGCTGTTCATTCTGCCGAACACCGCCGGATGCTACACTGCCGACGACGCCGTGCGCACAGCCATGCTGGCTCGCGAGGTGGGGCTTTCGAACTGGGTGAAGCTGGAAGTGATCGGCGACGAAAAGACGCTGTTTCCGGACAACTTCGGGCTCCTCGAAGCCACGCGAATTCTGGTCAAGGAAGGCTTCGTGGTTCTGCCATATACCAACGACGATGTGGTCGCCGCGCGCAAGCTCATCGATGCGGGCGCGGCCGCGGTAATGCCTCTGGCGGCGCCGATCGGCTCTGGACTGGGCATACAGAACCCCGTCAATTTGCGGATTCTGCGCGAGCAGATCACGGCAGTTCCTTTGATTGTGGATGCCGGCGTCGGAACCGCATCGGACGCCGCGATCGCGATGGAGTTAGGCGCCGACGGCATCCTGATGAATACGGCGATCGCCGCGGCGGACGATTCCGAAAAGATGGCCCTGGCGATGAAGTTGGCAGTGGACGCCGGACGTCTGGCATACGAAGCCGGGCGGATGGCGAAGAAGCTGTACGCGGCCGCGAGCAGTCCGCTGGCCGGCGTGGTGGGAAGCTGAACGTGGCGCACGCACTTCTGCGTGCAGCGTCCCCACTATTGGGGACGCATGTTTCGCAGAGGCGGGGTTCACCCCAGAAGACGCGTTCACACGAGTGTGAACGCTGCACGCAAAAGTGCGTGCGCCACGTCGTCGCTCTGGTGGCCCTTCTTGCCGGCGCAATCGCCGCGCAGGAGCACGCGAACCGCCCGGACGGCCTCTATGCCGAGATCCGCACTTCCAAGGGCTTGATCGTCGCGCGGCTGGAGGCCGATCTCACGCCGCTTACCGTCGCGAATTTTGTAGGATTGGCCGAAGGCACTATCGCGAACTCCGCCTTCGACCTCGGCCGGCCCTTCTACGACGGCTCTGTCTACCATCGAGTGGTTCCCGGCCATGTCATCCAGACCGGCATCCCCCAGTCCGATCGCGCCAAGGGCCCTGGCTACACGTTCCCCAATGAGATCCACGCACGGTTGAGCCACAATCACGCCGGCGCGCTCAACATGGCCAACGGCGGGCCCAACACCAACGCCTCTCAGTTCTGCATCACGCTGGGCGACCGCTCCTACCTCGACGGCGACTTCAACGTCTTCGGTGACGTAGTGGAGGGCATGGATGTAGTGATGCGCATCGCGCAAGGCGATGTGGTGGAGAGCATACGCATCGTTCGCGTGGGCGCGAAAGCCCAGGCGTTCCACCCGACCACCGAGTCCTTCCAGGCAATGGTGCTTGCAGCCCAGCAACGCGTGGCCGAGCACGTGGAGAAGAGGGGGCTCGCCGAGCGGGATTGGATTGCGCACAACTATCCAAGAGCCGCCGGGCCAACTGGCGGAGTTCTGACGGAGCAGTTGGCCGCGGGGCATCCGGCTGCGAACAGCGTCAAGGCGGGCAGCGGCGGCCCCCTCCGCGTTCGCTATCGCGGGAGCGAAGTCCGGTACGCGGGGGATGTGCTCGGGCACGATGGTCCGCCGCTCGAAGCAATTTCCTTCGGCAGCGGCGAGGGCGGCGTTCCCGGTTTTGTAGATCCGCCGCTGGCGTTTACCGTGGAGCCGGGAAAGACGAAGCTCAACCCTGGCCTGGATGGCGCCATCGCCGCGATGCAACCTGGAGAGCGCCGCGTGGTGATTGTACCGGCGGCACTTGGGTATGGCCGCGCCGGCCTTTATCCGCCGGAAACTCCCGGCAAGCGCCGCTTCGTGGTCTCGCCCAACGCGCTGCTGGTCTATGACGTTGAAGTGTTGGCGAACCAGTGAGCTTCGTCCAGAGTCGTAGAACATAATTGCGAGACGCCTTCATTCTTGCCCAGTTATAATCGCCAGCGCCGCCGCCAACCGGTCCAGATTTGCCGCGGCAAGTAAATACACTGTGTCCAGAATCCTGAGTAGACCGCGCCTTGATCGAGCGCCGGCGGCCATCTTCTTACTTCAGTCAATTCGGCTTGGGCGCGGAACTTTTCGGCGCGCGGGGGGTTTCTTGATAAGTAACGTTCAGAGAGGCTCCATGAAGCAGTTATCCGGTTTCCCAGTTATAGGCTTCGCTATCGGCATCGCCTTCGGGTTGTACCCAGGGTTCGCCCAGACCACCACCGCGCCCCTGATGACCGATCACGCCGCCGCGCGCTTTCTGGACCAGGCGGCTTGGGGTCCTACTCCCGCCGCCATCGCCCAATTACAGCAAATGGGCATCAATAACTGGTTGACCGCGCAGTTTGCCTTGAACACATCCGATTTGCCGGACCAGCCCCTAATCGATTCCACCACGGGTAAACCCAATCGCGATTTGACGCCCGTACAAAGCGCGTTCTTTCAGAACACAGTTACGGGTCAGGATCAGCTCCGCCAGCGCGTGGCGTTCGCCTTGTCGGAAATCTGGGTAGTATCGGCGGTGACCACTAAGGATGCTTATGCGTTCCCGCCCTATTGGCGGCTATTTCGCGACAATGCCTTCGGTAACTATCGGGATATCATGACGGCTCTTACACTGAGCCCAGCCATGGGTAACTATCTGAACATGGCGAATAATGACAAGGGTAATCCGGCCACCGGTACAGCGCCCAACGAGAATTATGCCCGCGAACTTATGCAATTATTCACCATCGGACTGAACCAACTCAATCCCGATGGCAGTCCAGTCCTCGATTCGAACGGCAATCCCGTTCCCACTTACACCCAAAGCATAGTAACGGATAACGCTCGAGCGCTCACCGGCTGGACTTATCCCACCGCGCCGGGCGCCAAAGCCAAGGCCAATAACCCAGAATATTACATCGGTCAGATGTTCGCCGTGGAAGCGGAGCACGACGAAACCTCGAAGTCGATAATCGGGGGCGTCAATATACCCGCCGGGCAAACCGCACAGCAGGATTTGACATCGGTGTTCGACGCCCTGATGAACCAACCCACCATGGCGCCGTTCGTCAGCCGGCAATTGATTCAACATCTGGTCACCAGCGATCCCAGCCCCGCGTACATTCAGCGCGTTTCCAGCGTATTCACCAACAATGGCTCCGGCGTGCGCGGCGATATGAAGGCGGTAATCACGGCGATCTTGACCGACCCGGAAGCACGCGCGGGCGACGCCGCAAGCGCAACGCCGAATCCTACCTTTGGACATATGCGCGAGCCGGTGCTGTTCCTGGCCAACATCCTGCGCGGCTTGAACGCAACGCTGGGACCGTCGAACGGGATTTATGCGAGCTCTAATAATCTGGGTCAGGATCTTTTCTACCCCGAAACCGTTTTCAGTTATTTTTCGCCTCTCTACACTCTGGAGAGCGGTCAGCCTGCCCCTGAGTTCCAGATCTATTCCACGCAGACCGCCGCCGAACGCGCCGATGCAGTCAACACCGCTCTTTATGGCGCATTCGATAAGACCACCAAGATCGATCTGACGCCTTTCGTGCAGAACACGAGTACCGTCAGCGCGCTGGTGGATTACATCGGCTATGTGTTCGATCGTCATTCGATGTCATCCGATTTGCAACAGGCCGCCATCGGCGCGGCCAATGCGGCTACCGGCGCCGATGCCGCGGCCACCGCGCTGGCGCAAGCGCGCGCCGCGCTATATGTAGTGCTGACTTCAAGCGATTACCAGATAGTCCAATAGAGGTTATAGCCATGTTTTCACGCAGAGGATTCATTCGTATCGGAGCCGCGTCGGTAGGCACGCTGGCGCTCCGGCCCTTCGGCCTGTTGCCGGCGCTGGCGCAAAGCGGTCCCGATTATCGCGCCCTGGTGTGTGTCTTTTTATATGGGGGGAATGACTCCAATAACACCATCATCCCCATGGACAGTTACACCGCGTATCAGTCGATTCGTGGATCTCTCGGACTTGCCACCAGCGCCTTGACGCCGGTAACCAGCGTAAGCGGCGCGCCTTATGGATTCCATACCTTGCTGACTGAGCTGGCAAGTATGTTCACCGCTAAAGAGCTGGCTGTGGTCGCCAACGTGGGGTCGCTGGTCTCGCCCATCACGCAAGCGCAATACCAGGCGGCCCAGGCGCCGATTCCATTGAATCTCTTTTCCCACGCCGATCAACAGCAACAGTGGGCCACATCCATCGCTCAAGGTAACAGTCCGACCGGTTGGGGAGGGCGCCTGGCCGACTATGTCGCTTCCCAGAACCTGAACTCCTCCTCGTTCCCCACTTTCCTATCTGTGGCTGGAAACGCGCTCGAGGGCGTTGGACTCAAGACTCAACAAGGCGCGGTGGCGCCGGGCCAGTCGATGCAGTTGGCCGGCTTCAACAGCTCGGCGGCCTCGCAAGCGAGATTGGGGGCGCTAACTAATCTACTGACTCTCAACAGCGGCGTTTCACTGACTCAAGCCGCTAATAGTACGTTATCGAACAGCATCGCCGACGCCAAAGCGCTGGGTCAGGCGTTAGCGCAATCGACCCCGCTCAAGACTCAGTTCCCAACCACGACGCTGGGCGCGCAGCTTCAGCAGGTAGCGCAGATCATACAGGTGCAATCGTATCTCGGAATGCGCCGCCAGATCTTCTTCTGCTCGCTGGGCAGCTTCGACACTCATACCGGCGAGTTAGGCACGCTCAACACTCTATACCCCGAGCTGAGTCAGTCGATGTCCGCCTTCTACAATGCGACGGTAGAGCTGGGAGTGGCCCAGAATGTAACCGCCTTCACGGAATCCGACTTCAACCGGACATTCCAGCCCACTTCGGGAGACGGCAGCGACCACGCCTGGGGCGGACATCACGTGGTAGCCGGCGGGGCGGTTCAAGGCGGCAGGATCTTCGGCGCATTCCCTACTTTCGAACTGGGCGGGCCGGACGACACCGATACCCGCGGCCGCTGGATCCCAACCACTTCCATCGACCAGTACGGAGCGACTCTATGCTCGTGGTTCGGCGTACCCACCACTGCGCTGCCCATGATATTTCCGAATCTGCCGAACTTCACCTCGCAGAACCTGGGCTTCCTGGGGTAGTCTGGACCAATGTTTTGTGAGGCAGTTTGCCAACCGCCGCTGTCGTGGCGCGCGCACTCCTGCGTGCAGCGTTCACACTCCTGTGAACGCGACATAACTTAGCGGCGCACTCAGCTGCATGCCGCCTGTTAGCATAGATGCGTGATATCGCGTTCAGCGGCAGATCCGGACCGCGAGCTTCTGCGCCAGTGGGTGGAGACATGGCGCACGGCGGGCGTCGAGCTGGAAGCGATTCGCTGCCGCGAGCTCCGATCGTTGGATACGCAGGAAGCCATCCGGCAGATCTTCGGAGAAGAGGACACGGCGCTTCCGTCGCCCGGCCCGGCGACCTCGGGACTGGTGGAACAGCAGGTCTGGTTCGCTCGGCTGCGTGCCGCTAAAGAGCGCGAATGACGCCGTTGCTCGAGGCCGCGCGCGGCCTCCAAACCTTTCTCGAGGAGCGCAACTGGCGCTTCGCGATCATCGGCGGTCTGGCGCTCCTTCGTTGGGGAGAGCCGCGTTTCACTCGAGACGTCGACGTTTCGCTGCTCTGCGGATTCGGCCGCGAGGACGAGTTCATCGCGCCATTTTTCGCGTCCGGTTATCGGGGGCGAATTTCGGACGCCTCCGCGTTCGCCCGTCGGAATCGCGTCTTGCTCTTGGAAGCTCCCAATGGCGTTCCAATTGATATTGCATTGGCGGGTTTGCCCTTTGAGGAAGAGGTAGTCGAGCGTTCCAGCAAGTTCGAATTCGCCGCTGGGTGCGCGTTGCGGACCTGCTCGGCGGAGGACCTGATCGTTTTCAAACTCTTCGCGTTCCGGCCGCGCGATCTTGCTGACGTCGAATCCGTCGTCACTCGCCGCGAAAGCGAGTTGGATTGGGATTACATCGAGCGGCAGCTTGCGCCACTGGCCGAAGTAAAGGAATCGCCCGGGATTATGGAAGCCTTGGCGCGTTTGCGGCGGACGCGGGGATGACGCTGCCACCGGCCCGGCGGCATCGCGGTTGCGCGCCCAAAATGTACAAACCATAACTAAGACCGGCGCATCTCCGCGCACTGGGGCGGCACGCCTGCTAATTTGGAGCTAAGGTCAATTGCCACGATGCCACGAACAGTCTTGCCGGGCAAACCCTATCCGCAGGGCGCCACCTGGGATGGGACAGGCGTAAACTTTTCCGTCTATTCCGAGAAGGCCATCGCCGTCGAATTGTGTCTCTTCGATGAGGTCGATTCCAAGGAGACCGAATCGGTCCAGATACGCGAATGCACCGGCTACGTCTGGCATTGCTGGTTGCCGGGCGTCAAGCTGGGCCAGTTGTATGGATACCGCATCCACGGTCCGTACGACCCGGAGCGGGGCGAGCGCTTCAATCCGGCGAAGTTGCTGATCGATCCCTACGCCAAAGCTCTTGCCGGACGCCTGAATTGGGATGCGCCGGTATTCGGATACAAGCTCGGCGACCCTGGCGAAGATCTTACTCGCGACGAGCGGGACGACGCCTGGGGCGTGCCGAAATCGGTGGTCACCACGTCGCATTTCGATTGGGAAAACGACCGGCCGCCCATGACGCCGGTCCACGATTCGGTGCTCTATGAAATGCACGTCAAAGGCTTCACGGCGCAGCATCCCGATATTCCCGCGGAATTGCGCGGAACCTATGCGGGGCTCGCGCATCCGGTGGGCATCGAGTATTTGAAGAAGCTCGGCATCACGGCCGTGGAGTTGATGCCGGTGCACGAGTTCGTCGACGACAAGTATCTGCTCGACCGCGGACTGCGCAACTATTGGGGCTACAGCTCCATCAATTTCTTTGCGCCGGACGCGCGTTATAGCGCTTCCGGAGACCACGGCGACCAGATCGGCGAATTCAAAGCCATGGTGAAGGCGCTGCACCGCGCGGGCATCGAAGTGATCCTCGACGTGGTGTATAACCACACCGCGGAAGGCAATCACCTGGGGCCGACGCTGAGCTTCAAGGGCATCGATAACTCGTCGTACTACCGCTTGGTGAGCGATACTCCGCGTTACTACATGGATTACACCGGCACTGGAAATACGTTCAACGTGCGCCATCCGCAAGTGCTCAAGCTCATTATGGACAGCCTGCGCTACTGGGTGCAGACCATGCACGTCGATGGCTTCCGCTTCGATCTGGCCGCGGCCCTGGCGCGCGAGCTGCACGATGTGGACCGGCTCTCCGCGTTCTTCGACATCATTAATCAGGACCCGGTCATCTCGCAGGTCAAGCTCATCGCCGAGCCCTGGGACGTCGGCGAGGGCGGTTATCAGGTGGGAAAATTCCCGCCTTTGTGGGCCGAGTGGAACGGCAAATACCGCGACGTGGTGCGGCGCTATTGGAAGGGCGACGACGGCCAGCTCGGCGAGTTAGGATACCGGCTTACGGGGTCGAGCGATCTCTACCAGCGCGACGGCCGGCATCCCGGCGCCAGTATCAACTTCGTTACCGCGCACGATGGCTTCACCCTGAACGATCTGGTGAGCTACGACGGCAAACACAACGACGCCAATGGTGAAGAGAACCGCGACGGATCGAACGACAATCACTCCTATAATTACGGCGTCGAGGGCGAGACGGACAACGCGGAGATTCGCGACGTGCGCGAGCGGCAGAAGCGCAACCTGATGGCGACGCTGCTGTTGTCGCAAGGCGTGCCGATGATCTGCGGCGGCGACGAGATTGGGCGCACACAGAAAGGCAACAACAACGCCTACGCGCAGGATAATGACGTGAGCTGGTTCGACTGGCGCCTGGACGGCCGCGCGAAATCGCTGCTGGAGTTCACCACCAGGCTGGTGGAGATTCGCCGCCAACACCCCAACCTCCACCGGCGCAAGTTTTTTCAGGACCGCAGTATCTTGCCGGGCTCGACGCCCGAGCGGGAGGTGGATGGCCGCAAAGAGCAGGACATTACGTGGCTGCGTCCCGACGGCGGCGAGATGACGCCGGATGAATGGACCGCCGGGTGGGTGCGCTGCATCGGATTGCAGCTCAGCGGGCGCACGCTTGACGACGTCAATGGCGTGGGAGAATCTATCCGCGACGAGACCTTTATGGTTTTGCTGAATCCGCACACCGAATCGATCAAGTTCTACATGCCGCGGCGGCAGGGGATGGCGTGGGAAGTGATGCTCGATTCCGCGCAGCCTGAGCGCACGGAGAAGCCCGTGATTGCGCCGGGCGACCCGTATGAGCTGATCGCGCGGAGCACGGCGCTGTTGCGGGAGTTGACGGATTAGCGCGACACCGCCTGGATTTACAATGCCGCTTACTTCTTATTGTGGGGCGGACCCCCTGGTCCGCGGCCGAGGCCCTCGTCGGCCTCTCGGGGTGGCATGAGGCTCAGTTACGGCGCCAGCCGTATGAAGCGCCTTTATCCCATTGGCGCCGAGCCGTCCGCGGACGGCGTGCATTTCCGCGTATGGGCGCCCCGGCGCAAGCATGTAGACCTGGTTGTCCTATCCGAATCCGGCGCCGAATCTGTCCAGCCCTTGCAGCGCGAAGCCTCCGGTCACTTCTCGGGGTTCGTGGCGGGAGTGAAGGCTGGCGATCTTTACCGTTTCCGTTTGGATGGCGGCGGCCAGTTTCCAGATCCCGCGTCGCGCTTTCAACCGCAAGGGCCGCACGGGCCTTCGCAAGTGGTGGACGCCGCGCGCTTCGAGTGGACCGATTCGCACTGGCAGGGCGCCGGGCTCGAAGGCCAGGTGATCTATGAGATGCACGTTGGCACATTCACGCGCGAGGGCACGTGGGAAGCCGCGCGGCGCCAGTTGCCCGAGTTGGCCGCTGTCGGCATTACCGTGGTTGAGATCATGCCGGTGGCCGATTTTCCCGGCCGGTTCGGCTGGGGTTACGATGGCGTCGGCTGGTTCGCGCCGGTGGCGATCTATGGTGGGCCCGACGATTTCCGCCGCTTTGTGGACGGCGCGCACCGCGCGGGAATCGGCGTAATCCTCGACGTAGTCTACAACCACATCGGTCCCGACGGCAATTATTTGCACGAATTCTCGCACGACTACTTCACCGCCCGCCATGAAAACGAATGGGGCGAAGCCCTCAATTTCGATGGCGAAAACTCCGCCGGATTGCGCGAGCTGGTGACAATCAATGCGGCTTATTGGGCGCAAGAGTATCACCTGGATGGGCTGCGCCTCGATGCCACGCAGCAGATCTTCGACTCATCGCCGGAGCACATCATCGCCGCTCTGGCGAAGAGCATGCGCATCGCGGCGGGAGCCCGCAAGGTATTCATCGTGGCCGAAAACGAAAGCCAGCTCCCGATGCTGGCGCGTGCGCCGGAGCGCGGCGGCTATGGCCTTGACGGGCTGTGGAACGACGATTATCATCACACCGCGCGGGTTGCCGTTACGGGCCGGAAAGAGGCCTACTATAGCGACTATTCCGGCAAGCCGCAGGAGCTGATCTCCGCGGTGAAGCACGGCTACTTGTACCAGGGTCAGCGCTACCGGTGGCAGGCGAAGCGCCGCGGCGCGCCGGCGTGGGATATCGAACCGTGGCAGTTCGTGACCTACCTGGATAACCACGATCAGATCGCTAATTCAGGCCGGGGCGAGCGCGTGCATCAGCTCACCAGTCCAGGACGGGTGAGAGCAATTACCGCGTTGCTGCTGCTGGGCCCCGGCACGCCCATGCTGTTTCAGGGGCAGGAATTCGCCGCGTCAAGCCCCTTCTGCTTTTTCGCCGATCACACGGGCGAGCTGCCCAAACTCGTCCGCGAAGGCCGCATTCAGTTTCTGGCGCAATTCCCCAGTCTGGCGCAGGCGAACATGCGCCCACACTTTGCAGACCCCATCGACCCGGCCACCTTCGAGCGCTGCAAGTTGGACTTCGCGGAGCGGGAGAAGCACGCGCCCATCTATCGATTGCACAAAGACCTGCTGCGATTGCGCCGCGAAGACGGAGTGTTCGGCGCGCGGCGGGCGCGGGTGGAGGGCGCGGTCCTCGCGGAGGAAGCATTCGTGCTGCGATTCTTCGGCGCGCAAGCCGGCGACGATCGCCTGCTGCTGGTGAATCTTGGCGCCGGCTTGAACCTGGCGTCGGCCCCGGAACCCCTGCTGGCGCCTCCCGAAGGGAAGCTGTGGGAGTTGGCGTTGTCGACGGAAGACCCGCTGTATGGCGGTGGCGGAACGCCGCCGCTCGACGGGCCGGAAAACTGGCGCATTCCCGGACACGCGGCGGTTGCGATGAGGCCGGCGGAACAGGACCATTTATGGCAGAACTGACCCGAGTCTTACCCAAGCGAGCGCTTCCCACTCCCGAGGCGGACCCGCACCTGAACGAAGAGTGGCTCGTCACCAACGGCTTGGGCGGCTACGCTTCAGGCACGGTGAGCGGCGCCATTACGCGGCGCTATCACGGACTGCTCATCGCAGCGCTCCCCAATCCTTTGGGCCGCATGATGATGCTCAATGGCCTCTCCGAGCGTCTCCGGCTGCCGGACCGGCGCGTGGTCTATACGGGCGCGGAAGAGTTGGCTGGCGTGCCTCCACAGAGCACGCTGGCGGCAGCGGAATTCCGCCTGGAGGCCGGTCTGCCGGTGTGGCGATATGAAGTGGATGGGTTCGTGATCGAGAAGCGCCTGCTGCTGCCGTATCGCCAGAATACGGTTCACATCGCGTACCGGTTGCTCGCGGGAGATGGGCGGCTGCGGTTGGGATTGCGTCCCGCGATTCACTTCCGCTCGCACGACGACGCGGTCAATGCGGGCGACGCGCGAAAGTATGTGCTGACGGTTTGCGAAGACCAGTTCGAAATTACCTGTACGAAAGATTTGCCCACGCTACGCCTGATGATTCGCGGTCCTTCGTCGGCTTTTACGTTCGACCGCAAAGAGACCAACTCGGTGCCGTATGCTACCGAGCGCAGCCGCGGTTATGAGTGGCGCGGGTCTCTGTGGAGCCCGGGTTATTTCCGCTCGGATTTGGCCGCGGGCGATCAGATCACATTGATGGCGTCCACTGAGGCGTGGGAGACCGTGCTGGCGCTCAGCCCGGATGAGGCGTTCCGCCAGGACATGACTCGCCGCGCCTCGCTGCTGGCGTCCGCGCCTCCGCAAGCGCAGACTGGCGTGGCGGCGGAATTGGTGCTTGCCGCCGACCAGTTTCTCATCACGCCCGTAGGCCGCGTGGAAGATGCGGCGCGCGCGCGCGCAGCGGGCGATGAGGTGCGCACCGTGATCGCGGGTTATCACTGGTTCACGGATTGGGGCCGCGACACGATGATCAGCCTGGAAGGCCTGACGCTCACCACCGGCCGCAAGAACCAGGCGGGCTGGATTCTGCGAACCTTCTCGTATTACGTATGCGATGGACTTATCCCCAACCTGTTTCCCGAGGGCCAGAAGGAAGGCCTGTATCACACCGCCGATGCCACGCTGTGGTATTTCCACGCACTGCATCGCTATGTGGAACTGACCGGCGATCGGACGACGCTTCAGTTGATTCTGCCGAAGCTGGTGGATATCATCGACCACCATATTCGCGGCACGCTTTTTGGAATCGGCATGGACCCGGCCGATGCGCTGCTGCGTCAGGGCGCCGAAGGTTATCAACTCACGTGGATGGACGCCAAGGTGGGCGACTGGGTAGTGACGCCGCGCCGCGGCAAAGCGGTGGAAATCAACGCTCTCTGGTATAACGCCCTGCGCCTGATGGAACACTGGCTGCGTGAGGCGAAAGATCAAGCGCGCGCCGCGAAGATCGGAGAGACGGCAGCGCGCGTGCGCGAATCGTTCAACCGGCGCTTCTGGTATGACGAAGGCGGCTATCTATACGATGTTGTGGATACCGAGAAAGGCGGCGACGACAGTTCCTGCCGGCCGAACCAGGTCATGGCGATATCGCTCGACCATCCGGTGCTCGATGAATCGCGCTGGCAGCCGGTGATGGATGTAGTTACCGAGCGGCTATTGACGCCAGTGGGCCTGCGTTCGCTGGCGCCGGGCAGTCCGGATTACAAGGCGAAGTATTATGGCGATCTTCGGTCGCGCGATGCGGCCTATCATCAGGGTACGGTGTGGGCATGGTTGATTGGACCTTACGTCGACGCCTGGTTGAAATTACATCCCGGTAGAGAGAGCGAAGCGCGCCGATTGCTCACGGGTTTCATTCCGCATTTCAACGAGCAGTGCATTGGATCGATCAGCGAAGTGTTCGACGCTGAGGCTCCTTACACGCCGCGCGGCTGTATCGCGCAGGCCTGGAGCGTGGCGGAAGTTCTGCGCTGCTGGGTCAAGACCGGGTAGCTCATGCAGAGATACGACGTAACCCTGAAGCTCTTGCTGCAAGGGCCGGCCAGGCTCATGATGATCGAGTTGACCGGCGGCGCAGTGGAGAAGTGGCTGAACGTCGAATTACCCAAAGTGCAGAATCCAAGGGCGGACCTTCTCGGTGAGACCGCCGATGGGAGCCTCATCCATGTGGAACTTCAGAGCGGGAATGAGGCAGCCATGGCGCTGCGCATGGCGGAATACTGTTTGGCAGTCTTGCGGCTCTTCGGAAAATTCCCCCGTCAGGTCGTACTCTACGTGGGCGAAGCGCCGCTAGGAATGGACAGCGAACTCCGCGGTCCCGATGTGTCGTTCCGGTATTGCCTGATCGACATTCGCGATTTGGATGGCGACCGCCTGCTGCAAAGCGAGGAAACCGGGGATAATGTAATTGCGATCCTGGCGCGGTTGCGGGACCATAAAGAAGCGGTCCGTAAGATCGTGGGAAAGATCGCGGCTCTGGCAGCTGCCGAACGAGAAGCTGCCTTTAGCCAATTGCTAATCCTGGCCGGATTGCGGCGCCTGGAAGAGACGGTAGCAACGGAGATACAAAAAATGCCGGTTTACATCGACCTGCTGGAAAACAAGGTGCTGGGGCCCGCATTTAGAAGGGGCCTCGAGGAAGGCGAACTGAAAGGCAAGTTGGAAGGCGAACTGGAGGGCGAACTGAAAATACTCCGCCGCCAAATCGAGAAGCGCTTTGGCCCGATCCCGAAATGGGCAACCGAACGGCTCGCCGCGCGGTCGGCTGCGGAACTGGAAGAATTGAGCGTTCGCATCCTCGAAGTTACGAATATCGAAGACCTCCTGCGGTAACCCTTCCCGGGCCGCAACGGTGTGAACGCCGGAATCGATCCACGCTGTGACCGCGTGATTATTGCTCTGGAAGCCGGGTAGTCGGCGGAACTACCGCCGGCGCTACCCGACCCACTCGAACTAGAAGTACAACTTGAGCGCCATCTGAATAATGCGTGGCGAGCCAAACCCAGTGATTTGGCCGAACGTCGAACTGGTGATACTGGTTACGGGATTGCTCCAGTTGCCGTGATTCATGATGTTGAAGAAGTCGGCGCGGAAATCGAGCCTCCATCGCTCTTTCAAGTGAAATGGCCGGCTAAAGGCCGCGTCAAATTGGATGCTGCCCGGACCATAAACCGCATCGCGACCCAGGTCTCCGAAGGTTCCCGCCGGCTGCACCGCAAATGCGGCCGGGTTAAAGTACTCCCCAACCGTCTTCGTTGCCGGATAGACGGAGCCCGGTAGAACCACATTGGGCCGGTCCTGGTCTTGACCGCTCAGGGAAATGTCCTTGCCGCCGTCGCTGATTTGAAGCGGATCGCCGCTGGTCAGATTGCCGAGCGCCGAGAATTGCCAGCTTCTGGTGATCGCATTGGCCACCCCGCTCCCGACTCCCGGACTAGTGACAACCAGAGAGGTGTTGAAGATGAACCGGTGGTCGAAACTGCAACCGCCGCGCTCGCCTTCCGCGCGATTGTTTGGGTTCTGATAGAGGGGAGTGGTCAACTCGCCCCCAAAATCGTACTCGCTGATGCAATGGCTCCAGGTGAAGTTACTCACTAAGTTGACATGCTTTGCCATAGGGTGCGCGACCGTAGCCAGCAGGCCTTGATACTCGGCGTTGACGCCGGGGTCGGTTTGTTCGATGTCTCCGTAATACTGGCCCTGTGAGGGATTTGCCAGGTAAGTCAGGCGTCGCTGGGAGGTATTCGATGTGCTGGAAGTGGGCCCTTCATAGATGGAGGGGTTGACGTCATACGATCCCCAGATATGCCGGGTTGCATTGCCGAGATAGTTCACCGTTATCAGCGTGCTCTTGGTCAGCTGGCGCTGGTAGTTGATATTCCACTGCATCACGTACGTGGGTGGCAGATTGGGCGGAATGCTGATATAAGTGCCGCCAACCGGGAAGAGCGCGCTCCCCGGGAACGGGTCGCCTGTCGCTCCAGTAGGCGAGACGTAAGTGGCATAGGGATTTGAGAACTGACCGCTCGTAAGCGTCAGCGAAGAAGCGTAGGGCGGATTGGTGGTCCACCGCTCGGGGTAGAAGAGCTCAGTGGTTTCGTGCATCAAACTGAACGAGGCGCGAATCGTCTGCTTGCCCTCCCCGGTGGGGTCCCAAACCAGGCCGAGCCGGGGAGAGAAAGTTGCCCAATGCGATGCCGTCAGGGCCTTCCCGTATGGGTTCTGAGAATCGCCGGCGAAGATCAAACCGGCCGGCGCATCGGGATAAACAGTACTGTGCACCCCCTGATCGAACAACGCCCAGCTAAACTGGTCGCCACGCCCTTCCTTGTCGTACGCCGGCACTGAAGGCTCCCAGCGGACTCCGTAGCTTAGGGTTAAATGAGACGTGGCATGGAAGGTATCTTGCGCATAGGCTGCGAACACCGTCTGGCGCAGGTAATCGGAAAGCGCATTGCCGTCGGTCAATCCGGAAAACCGGCCAATCAGGAGATCCGCCAAGCCGTCGCCGGTGGTGGTGCCGTTGAAAGTAAATTGCCCGTTGTCCTGCTGGTTGTTGACTGAGTTGAATTGATCCTTGCGGCCATCTATTCCAAAGCCGAACTGGTGCCGGCCGCGGATGAGGGTGAAGTCGTCCGCTAACTGGTAGGTGTTGACATCGAAAAATCCAGGAGCGCAGGTGCCGCAGCCAATGTTGAACCCGCCGCCTGAATAGCCGGAAACGCTGAGCTGAAAGTAGTTCGGAATTGCTTGATACATGTTGATGCCCAAGGCGCTGGGCCCGAACAGATTGGGTGCGTCGCCCCGGTCGTCGCGGCGGCGGTCGAAGGTGGCATGGAACGCGTTCACCTCGTTGCCGTTGAACGTGTAGTTGTCGCCGATGGTCATGGTTTCCGACCGTTCCGTGTTCCCGGCAGTGCCAGTGGTCAGCGAGTTAGTGCCGTCGAATAATACCTCGCCCTTGAAATCGTAGACGTAGTAGCGTCCATAGAAGGTCTGCTTACTGCTAATCACGTAGTCTATGCGTCCGATGACTTGATCGTCCGGATTGTTGGCGAGGAAAGCGAAAAAAGCTTCGCCGCACGCATTGATGGCGGGCGGAAGGTAAGTGGAGGCAAGCTTAAAGCCGGCCGGGTCAAAGGTGTTAATAGGAATCTGATTGTTGGGATACGGTATGCCTTGCGGGTTCACTAGCTGCTTCGCCTTTGACAGGCAGCCGCCCGACGAAGTGGCGCCGTCCAACTGACTGAAATTTCCCGCTAGAGCGGCCGGGGTGGCGACGTAGGCAATCTGGTTCGCCGGGTTCGAGCGCTGCCGCGTACCCTGATAGCCTGCAAAGAAGAACAATTTGTCCTTCTTGATTTTACCGCCTACAGTGCCTCCGAATTGGTTGCGTTTCAGCGTGTCGCGGGCCAGCGTGCCATCCTGGCGGGCGTCCAGATCGCCGTTGCGGATAAAATCGAACAGGTCGCCGTGCAAGGAATTGGTCCCCGACTTGGTTACAATGTTCGCCACGCCGCCGGGATGCAAGCCGTACTGGGCCGTTAGGCCGTTGGTCTGCACCGCGAATTCCGAAATGGCATCCGGGAAAGGAATAGGCAGGTTCACATTGCTGAACGCATCGTTGTTATCGCCGCCATCCAGCAGGTAATTCACTCCGTTGGCCTGGCTGCCCTGAACGGAAAATGTTCCCGAAGCGTTGGATCCGCCCATGTTCTTACTGCCCGTAAGATCGCTGCCCGTCGGCGCGGTATAGGTCCCGCCAACCGTGAAGGCCAGCAACTGAGTAGGATTGCGGCCGTTCAGGGGCATTTCGTCGATGCTCTGATGTTCCAGAACCCCCGCGATAGCGGTGTCCTTGGTTTCCACCTGGCTCGCCGCCGCACTAACTTCGACCGTCTCGGTTACGGCGCCGACTGTCATTCGCACGTTGACTTCGCGGTTGCTTCCCACGGTAAGGGTGATGCCGGTCTGCCGGAACCGCTCGAATCCCGCGGCGCTTACTTCCAGCCGGTAGTCGCCCGTCGGTAAATTGACCAGTGAGTATCTGCCGGTGGCGTCTGTTGTGGCAGTGTGAACTTCGTCTCTGTCCACTTCCGTCATCTTGACGGTTGCTCCGGCAACTCCTGCGCCGCTGGGATCTGTTACGTTACCATTGACCTCCGACACGGCGACCTGTTGAGCCAGGGCTGTGGGAGGGTAAAAACTTGTCATTGCAACCGCGAGCAGCAACGCAGCCGCAGTTTTCCATCGATCGACTGAGATCATAGTGACCACCTAAAGCTCCCTTTACACTAATTGTGGACCGCCGTACGCGATGTTGCAAGTTAATTACATCGCGGACGTACAGATTAACCCTGAGTATCGCCGAATTTACATAGGCGAACTCACTCCAAACCCCAAAAATATTAGCGGACAAACTGAAGTGAACTATACGAATCGCGGGCCTTGATGTCAATCGTAAAACCTTGAACGATTCGTTTAGTAAAACTCAACGATTCCACCGATCGGCGCAAGCAATTGAGAGGAAGCAGGAGCGCTCTGGTTCACGCTGCGCGCGGCGTTACTCCACAGCGACATCGCCGTCTCTCTCAGGTACATCCGGGGGCCGCCGTTGGTAACCATCAAAGCCACGGCGGTGGAAGCTCGCGCTTGCATCTCGCCGCGCAAACCAACTCGCGGCGGCCGTAGGTGGGCGGTCCCGGCCCGATTCGACGCGCCGCGGAACCGGACCCAGAGCATCGTCGCAACCGAAAATCGCGCGATGGAAACTCCAGCCAAACCGGTTCCGCGACTGGCGGCAATTTCCTCTTCTCTTACCAGAAGATCTGTATCGCCGTCTGGATGCGCCGTGGCATGTTCGCCTGCGTAGTGATTTCTCCGAATGCCGAACTGGTCGGAGTTACGTTGGGCGGGCCGAACGTAACGTGACTGGTGGCGTTATAAGCTTCGATTCGCAACGCCGCGAAACGGCGCTCGCTGTGACCCAACACGAAGCGTTTGTCCATCGAAAGGTCCAATTCCTCGCTGGGCGCGCGGCGCAGGTCGCCAAATTGCGTGCTGAAGGTACGTATATTATCGGCCAGCTGGTCGGCGGTCACCGTATTGAACAAGCTGGTATTGAAGGCTGTCCCGTTCGGCTGGTTGGGATTCAGATTGAGCGGTCCGCCGTAGTACAACGGCTGCGTCGTCCAGGCGATAGGCGGCCCGGATTGAAGCGTCAGGACCGGGTTGAATAACCAGCCGCCGGCCAGTGCGTTCACCCAGCGGTTTTGAATATTCACTTGGCGCCCGGCGCCGATCGGCAATTGATGACTCGCCGCCAATACTTCGCGAAGCGGCCGGGAATCGGCCGCAATGCGCTTTTCGGGAGAGGGATCTGAGTCATTCAGGTAGTCCATCCGTTCCATCATGTTGCTCCAGACGAAGTTGTTGATCGGCAAGAGGCCGTGGGACATGCGCTTCTGCAGTCGCACGTTCAAGCTATTGAAGTAAGACTCGCCGGTCTGAACGAAATCCTCCAATATCCCGTTCGTAGTTCCGCTGCCCACCGGATACTGCGGGTAGGGAGTCGGTAACTGAGGTAAAGGTAATTACCGGTTGAGATGTTGTTGAAGTAATCGTTCTTGTCCTCCCGCCGGTAGTTATGGCGTGCGTCTATGTTCAGCCTGTTCTTGTCGCTGAGGTTGAAGTCGACCCGGCCGAACTCATTATCGTAGCCGTCGCTATCCACGGCATTGACAATATAGTTATCGAAGCCATTGGACTTCGCATTGGGGTTGTCGGGCGATGGAAAGAATTGCAGCAGCGACTGCGCCACCGGATTCAGCAGATTGCTGGGAATAATGTTTCTGGGAAAGGGAGTGCGCCTGATAGTGGAGCCGGATTTGGGTGGCCGAATACTGGTTGTAGATCACGGTGCCCAGCTGCAGGAAGGCCGAAAAATCGACGGTGCGCTCCGCCGCCGTAGGGACGGTGGCGAAGTTCACCGGACTGCCGGTTTCAGCCGGCGAATTCGCCGGGTCCGAATCCCTCATGCCTTCCCAGGCGAAGAACCAGAAGACCTTGTTCTCGCCGTTATACACTTTCGGAATAATCACGGGCGCGCCCGGGGTTACGCCATATTGATTCCGGTGATAGGGCGGCCGCGGCGTTCGCGAGGCATTGTTGAAGAACGAATTCGCATCGGCGTCACCACAGACCTCTCGTGTGCGCAACTATATGAATTGCCGTTCCTCTGTGTCAACCATAAATCGTTCGACATTTCGTTTAGCGAAACTCAACGATTTCGCGGATTGGCGAATGATATTGCGATACTGGATTGATGAGCGCTCACTTGTTCACGCCGCTTACGCTGCGCGGCGTCACTTTCCGGAACCGCATCGCAGTCTCCCCTATGTGCCAGTATTCAAGCGAAGACGGCTTCGCCAACGACTGGCATCTGGTACATCTCGGCAGCCGCGCCATCGGCGGCGCGGGCTTGGTAACTATGGAAGCCACGGCCGTGGAAGCGCGCGGCCGCATCTCGCCCTGGGACCACGGCATCTGGAAGGATGAGCACATCGAGTTTCTCTCGCGCATCGCGGCGTTCCTGAAGCAACACGGAGCCGTGGCCGGCATTCAGCTGGCGCACGCCGGGCGCAAAGCCAGCACGCGGCGGCCTTGGGAAGGCGGCACGGTGATTCCAGAGAGCGAAGGCGGGTGGCAGGCGGTTGCGCCGAGCGCCATTCCCTTCCGGCCGGGCGATCCGGCGCCTGCGGAACTTTCGAAAGATGAAATCCGCGCGCTGGTGAACGCGTTCACCGAAGCGGCAAGACGGGCGCTACGGGCCGGTTTCCAGGCGATCGAGCTTCACGGCGCCCATGGATACCTGATGCATGAGTTCTTTTCGCCGCTCAGCAATCGTCGCCAAGACGAGTATGGCGGTTCGTTTGAGAACCGGATTCGCTTCGGGTTGGAGATCGTCGAGGCGGTGCGCGCAACGTGGCCGGACGAGTTCCCGCTGCTGCTCCGGATTTCGTCCACCGACTGGGTGGACGGCGGCTGGAGTATCGAAGACAGCTTGGAACTGGCGCGCCGCGTGAAGCCGATAGGCGTGGATCTGATCGATTGCTCGTCCGGAGGCAGCTCGCTCGAGCAGAAAATTCCGACGGCGCCGGGGTATCAGGTTCCGTTTGCGGAGCGTATCCGCCGCGAGGTGGCAATTCCTACCGGAGCCGTGGGGCTGATTACAGAGGCGCGTCAGGCCGATGACATTGTGCGTTCGGGCCAGGCGGATCTGGTGCTTCTGGCGCGCGAATTCTTGCGGGATCCGTATTTTCCGCTGCATGCGGCGCAGGAACTGGGCCTGAAGCCGGAGGCGCCGACGCAGTATCTACGGGCGTGGTAACGCCCAGTGGGACCGGCCTCCCGGCCGGTCGACGCGCCGCAGGCGCGCTCCGTGGAGCTTGGACGGTCAGGAAGGCCCGCGCTTGACCGGCCAGGAGGCCGGTCCCACCCACCTAATTCCGAATGCGGCGCTGGTGCGTCGATGGAATCTTCATGTCCTCGCGGTATTTCGCAACTGTACGGCGCGTTACGTCGATGCCTTCCTTTTGCAGCAGCATAGTGATCTGATCGTCGGTGAGCGGCTTGGTTTTGTCCTCTTCCTCGATCATCCTTTTTACCTTGCGCTTCAGCAGCAACAGCGGCGTACCCCCGCCGCTCGGGCCCTGCACGGCTTCCGAGAAGAAATAACGCAGCTCGAAAACTCCCTGGGGAGTGTGGACATACTTACTCGAAACCGCCCGGCTCACCGTCGAAGGATGCACTCCCACTTCTTCCGCCACTTCCTTGATCATCATGGGCTTCAGCTCGTCCAGGCCGTTGTTGAGAAACTCCATCTGGCGGCGAACAATGGCCTGGCACACCTTCATGATGGTCTGCTTGCGCTGCTCGATGTTCTTCATCAGCTGAATGGCCGACGTGTAGCGCTCGCGCACGTATTCGCGCACTTCCTTGGTCGCGCCGTTGTCGCGGTCGAGCATGCGCTTGTACTGCGAATTCAGGCGGAGCGTCGGCACATCCTCGTCGTTCATCTGGATGATGAAATCGTCGCCGTCCTTGATGAAATAGACGTCGGGCTCCACCACCCGCGCGCCCGCGCCGGAGTATCGCAGCCCAGGTCGCGGATTGAGGTGCTGGATCATTTTGACCGCGATATCGATATGGTCGAGCGGCCGCCCCATCGCCTTGGCGATGTCTTTGTATTGCCGCGTCTCGAGCAAGCGGATGTAGCTCGAGACAATCTGCCAGGCAACGCCGCCCTCGCCGTTGACGCTCTGGATCTGCAACAGCAGGCACTCGCGAAGATTGCGCGCCGCCACGCCGGCGGGGTCGAGCGATTGCACCACGCGCAACCCCCGCTCGACGTCCTCGAGCGCGTGTTGCCCCATTTGGGAGATCTCTTCGAGAGAAGCGGAAACATAGCCGTCTTCGTCTAAATTGCCAATGACGGATTCCGCCGCGTCGCGAACCGGGTCCGGCATAATGGTGACGCTCAACTGCGAGCGCAGATAATCGCCCAGCGTCACGGGGGAAGAGAGAAAAGTCTCGAACGAGGGCTTTTCGACCGACTCGGAGGCGGGACTTTTGTATCCGGGGTCGAGGTAGTCGTCGAAAAAGGAGCCGAAATCGATCTCGTCAAACGGGTCGGTGGAAGGAGTGGTTTCGAGCAGCGGATCCGGCGCAATGGCTGCCTCGGGCTCCGCGGCGGATGCGGACGCGGCAGACTCCTCCGCATCGGCGAACACGCTGCCGTTGATGGCTACGTCGGCCAATCCGCCATCGAGCGCGCTCGACGCGTTCATCACAGTGGCGTCCAAAATTTCACGGTCGGCGGTGTCGGCCAGGCGCTCCGGCTCCAGAAGGGGCATAAGCTCCTCGGCGCTGATGTCTTCGCCAGGGTCTTCGGCGGACTCCTCGAGCACCGGGTTCTTGACGATCTCCTGTGTGATCATCTCCTTTAGCTCCAACCGGTTGAGCTGAAGGACCGTGACCATCTGCACCAGGCCTGGCGTCAGGATCTGCTTCTGCGAGACCCTGAGTTGAAGTTTGGGCGACAGCATGCTCATCTGGTCACCATCTTATCACCCCATATACGCATTCTGAGTGCCAAACGCAAAATCCTGAGCAAGTTTCGTGCCGTTCTGAACGACTCGGCTTGTGGCGCGTTTTTCGCAGGCGCAGTGCGAGGCTTCCGTAGACAGTCAGGCCGAAGTAGGCGGCCGCCAGCACGTGGCGGCCATTGGACCGCGTCCCAAAGTGGGGCAGGCGCTTCCGCCTGCCAACCCCTCCGATCTCGCGTGCCGTCGTAAGATGGACCGCGTCGCCGCTGCGTATGAAGAGATCGCGGGGAGCGGAAACCATCAGCGCACTGTTCCTCCGGAGCACTGGTCCGCCGGCATTGACTGGAATGAGGTTCCACAATCCGTCATCTATCTGCTCGAATGCGGCGATGTAGTACGGCATGAAACTCGGCCAAGGCCCATAGCGACGCAATATAGGACGTATCGAAATACTGAAATACACGCAGCTAACGATTCCGATCTTCTTCGACGATCTTCGTACTGTCGCTCGCTTGCAGCATGCGGGCCCAGATTTTCCGCATGGAGGCGAAGATCCGCCCTTTCTTACCGGCAGCATACGCAGCGGAGGTGATGGGGCGCAACTCACGGCCGGCTCGCCCCGGCGTTCGATCACGATAACGCCGCCTGAAGCCTCTCGTACCAATCCGGGGTGTGGATGTGGAGCTGGCGAACCGAGGTTTTCCCATGATGCAACATTGCAGCGCCGGGCCGGTTGCGGCATGGAAACGCGCGCATCGGAGCATGGTGGATGAGGCCGATGTAGGCGGGCAGACGCCGATCTTTCACGCATTCGCGTTGGGCCACAATAGTTCGAAACGCGTCCACGTCGCGCGGGATTGCGGCCGTGAATTCTCGAAGTCTTCAGCAAGAAGACGCCCTGGGGCTGAAGCTCCGCACCACAAGGCATGCAAAGCTCAGCCCAAATGAGGACCCTCCGGGTTTACGCCGGAAAGAGATTCGTCATCCACGCAGTCAGGCGGACTGGTCGCGCGCCACGACGGCCGCTGCCGTGTCGCCGTAGAAATAGAAGCTCACTGTGACCCACGCTTTCTCGCCGGCGGGGCACGCGGTGGCAAACATCGCACCCGGAGCGGGCAGATCGACGCGTAACAGCGTGTGTGGATTCCCGGCAGCATTGACTGACTCCACGATGCCGCTCAATGGAGGGGCGCCGTTGCCCGCATCGCGCCGCTCGCCCGGCGCCGCCCCCGCCAGATTCAGGGCGCCCGCGAGCTTCTCCCATGCGCCCGAGGCCGCCGGCATCGCTAAGAGTTGGATTTGCGAACTCGGCTGGCCGGCGAAGTGCTCCAGATACAGCCGCAGAATGCGGAAGAATGAGGGCCAGCCGGATTCGACACCGGTCAATTGATTGTCCCAATCATCGGTTTCGGCGAAGAGGCTGTGCACCACGCGCACTATGCATGTGCCACCGCCGCGGGCCTCCACAATCCATTCGGTGGCTACGGTGGGCGCGTTCGGCCCCCACGACCCTTCCTTAACGAAGCGATGCGGCGGGTCCCATTCGGTGATCGTGGAGACGGAGTCCATGCCCGCTCCGAAGTGGGTAGTTTCGGCGCCGCCGACGCGGCCATCGATCTCGGTGGGCACAAACCATGCGCCCACGCCCGGACCGGTGGCGATTGCTTGCCACACCTGTTCCGGCGTGCCCGGTACCTCCACTTCCACCTGCACCGAACGGCGTCCGCTCGCTTCTTTCTTTACGCTCATACTGCGGTCTCCTTGTTTTTTTGGGGTAACGGGTGCGCCACCAGAACGAGGCGGTGCGTGCGTCCGCCCAGGGCGGAAGCGTCGTGATAACGCGCCGCGAGCTGAGTGATCGCGGCGGTGAGTTCGCTGCTGAATTGCGCGCGCTCGGCGGCCGAGCGGAAGCGGATCTCGGTGTCCATCGAGAGCGTGGCGAGGCGCTTGCCGGTTTCGCGCGCGCGGGTGGCGAGTTCGCTGACTTCACGGACGACGCGGGCCGCCAGCGCGATCAGATAGCCCGCCGACAGGCGGTCGCGGCTGCGCCCAGGGTCGGACGCCGCGGGGCCCATGGCGGCGGGCGACACTACGTAGGACGACGCGGTGGCTTCCACCAGGCGCTCTGTGATGCCGCCCCACTTGCGTTCGCTGGTAGGGCGCACCAGGTGGTGGCTCTCCAGGGCGCGCAGGTGGTAATTCACTTTTTGGCGTGGAAGGGAAAGGCGCGCGGCCAGGGTGGCCGCCGACGCGGGCTCCGACAATTCGGCCAGCAGCCGCGCGCGGACCGGGTCGAGCGCGGCGGCGGCGGCTTGCGGAGAATGTATCACCTCGACATCCAGCACGAGAATATTAGACCATTGACAAATTAAGTTGTCAAGAGAGAAACAGCGACGGCGTGCCCGACTGTGGGGGCCATGCGAAAGCTTGGAATTGAAACACGCCGATCCTCGAGGGCGCGCCCCATCTATCCGCCGATCGTCGATGGGCATGGGCGCGTGAAGGTGAAAACCAACTGGTACTCAGCACCCTTGTCCCCGCGATGGCGCGCCGCCGCGGTGGTGGGGCCGCCGGAGGTCGAGAGCAGATAGCCATTCAGTGGCGCGTTCGGGTCCTGCCGGATCATTTGGGATCTGCGCTCCCAGATCGACAAGGCGATCTGGGAGCCGACAACCCGCGATAGAATAGCCGCATTCTTAGCTTGCCCCATCCTAGGCGCCTGTTCATCGGCTACAGCCAGGATTCTCCAGCGCACCAGGACCGGCTGCGCCGACTTGCCGACCGTCTTCGCGTGGACGGCATTGACGCGTGGATCGATCGGTATTCCCCCGCTCCAGCCGAGGGGTGGCCGATGTGGATGCAGGGGCAAATCTTGAAGGCCGATTTCGTTTCTCGTTTACACTGAGACCTAATTAAAGCGGGTGGAGCGACGGGAGGACCCGGGCAAAGGACGCGGCGTGGTGTGGGAGGCGACGCTCATCTACAACCTGCTGTACCTGCAGAATTCGGAGGTTCAGAGGTTCATCCCGGTCCTTTGATACGGCGGAAGGATATGAGGATCTCTACCGCCATGCGACGAACCAGCCTCGTCTTGAAGTTCCGGCCCTTGGGGAATTACTTACGATCCCTTCCTGCCCATCCCTGTCTATCCTACGCAGAAGATCTCTCACGCGGGCCGATCTGGAAATTTCAAATATGTTTGGCTAGAATTGAACAATGATCGGTAAACTTAGCCTTTGTCTGTTTTCTATGTTTGCCCTTGCCGTTAACGGGTTAGCGGCCGCGCCGTCGACACGACCATGCAGAAGCTCCGACTTAAAAGGGATTTATGTACTGGCTCAATATAAGGAGATTGGCGGCCAGGGTTTCAGCCGTTCGGCGAGCCATTTTCGTTATCGTTTCCTGGAGTTGACGCCGCCCGGGACTTGGGTGGAACATTCGATGAATCGAATGCCGGCAGACCCGGCGCTGATCGAAAAGATGTTGAGTAACGATCCTAAGGACAGGAGCTATTCATTGGATGCGGGTGCGCGGCTGGTGGTAAAGCATGGGGCTCAAATTTCCTTTACTGGAAGTTGCGCCGTATCCCTGGGCGAGGGAGACGGATTTCAGGCGAATGACTTGATCTTGAGTGGAGGCCTGACGAATAATCCGGGAGAGCTGCATGAGTTGTTTCGGCGCTGGAATGGCGGACCGTACCAGGGGGCGGCGGCAGATTTTGATCCGGCGCCGGCAAGGACGGGTGCTCTGCCTCCGGTAGTGGCGGCTGCGCCAGGCGGCCAAGCGCCGGTTGCACCGACGAATGGGCCAGCGGCGAACGGGCCTGCTCCGGTTAAGGCGGATGTGGTCACTGTGGGACAGAATGATGGGGCCGCTGAAGTTTCAGTCGTGGTGACGAATCTCAATCGTGTGCCGCTTAGTGCGTTTATGGTTGTGTATCGGAATGGAGTGACGGCTGGGGTATGGCGCGACGCATTTGTCGATGCGTGCTTGGATCATCATGCGGCGTGGCAACCGAATCAGCAGTGGCGGCGCGGGTTTGGAATGGTAGTGACGGTTAGGCGGATGGAGGCGTATGTGGGGGCGGCTATCTTTACGGACGGGAGCACGTGGGGCGATGCGAAGCGGTTGGCAAAGTTGAAGCAGCATCGCGGGAGCTGTCAGTGGCCGGGAGCTTGAAGAGTCGCTAGTATCCTGAGCTAGAAATTCGTTTAACAGTCGCTGAACTTTGCCGAGGATCAGATCGGCGTCCGCTTTCCAGACGAACGGCGTGGGTTTACGATTGCGCCGATCCAGATAATCCAGCATGGCTTTCTCCAGTGCCGGTACTCATGTGTGACTTGCGCAAATCATCGCGATCAGGCGCCCTTGGCGAAAGTATAGATTGGCATTCAAGGGCCTTTCGGTCATGCATCCCGGAGCTGATGCGGCCCACGATCCGGTTGTCATAGAGGATCTCCAACTTCGCACCAATTCGCCGGCGCCGTTCTTCCAGGCGCTTCACTTCCCTGTCTCGGGCTACTCGCTCGGCGCCAACTCCATCGAGGCCTTGAAGCAAGACTAAGGCCGCGGGGCTGCTCACGAGGGCAGGAAGGCCACGGCCACGACGGGCTTCCGGCCCAGGAATCGCAGAACCTGCCCGTCCGATACTGTTGGGACGACTCCTCTCGCGCATCGGCGTAATTTCGGACCGGCTCGACCTCACTAAAGAAGACGGTTGGTCGGACAGCGCTTCGGTTCGGTAGCGGGCCCGACAACTGATTCGTATTGGCCGCCGACCGGTCACGCGTTCTAAAAATAAAGTTTCCCTTTCCTTTCAACACGATACAGGCATTCCACCCATGCAGCCGCAAACCCCCGTGCTAGTTGTAGGTCAGTGGCGCGGCCCCATGGGCTGCGCTTCCACAGGAAAACCACATGACAACTCTCGCTCAATTAGAAGCCAACCTGGCCAACGCCCAGCATTCCACGGGTCCCAAAACCGAAAAAGGCAAGCACCGCACCCGCCTCAATGCCTATCGTCACGGCCTCACCGGCCAGATCTGCCTTCTCACCGCCGACGAGCACCAGGCCTTCGAGAAACACTGCGCCGGCATCCGCGATTCCCTCCAACCCGTCGGTGCGTTGGAGATCGAGCTCGCCCAATCCATCGCCGAAGACCATTGGCGCCTCAAGCGCGCACGCGCCCTCGAAACCGGCATCTTCGCGCTCGGCCAAAACGGCGCACTCGGCGCCCCCGTCACGCGGGACCGGGACGACCCTGCCCAGCTTCCCATCGACGAAGCGCTTTCTCAAGCCCGCACCTGGCTCGCCAAGGGCGAGAATTTCCAGCTTCTGGCTCTCTATGAGCAGCGCATCCATCGGGCTATTGAGAAGAATATGGCTGAGTTCCGTAGGTTGCGGGCCGAACGCCAGGCCGTCCATCAACAGGCGCTCGAAGAAGCCCAACTGCTTGCCCGGCTTGCCTATAGCAAAGGCGAAAAGTACGATCCGGCCGGCGACTTCCCGCCCCAGATCGTGGCAATTGGGTCTGATTTTTCGAGCGCCGGAATCCGCCGCCTGGTCGGCCGGAATCAACGCCTCAATCAGGCCCGCCACTTACTGGGACAGCCAATCCCGGCCACAACCGCCTCTCAGGCGGCTGTTTCGTGACGGCTGTTTCGTGACGGCTGTTTCGTGACGCGGAAGAGACAATCGTTTTTTGTCCTCTGTCAGGCCCCCAGCCGGCGCAGGCGGAAAGCCGGCGGCAACCGCGGCCGCGAACCAGGGCTAAACGTAGACCCGGTGAACGCGCGCGCTGATGCTGCACAAAATGTTATAGGAGATAGTTCCGGCCACGCGGGCGATCTGCTGCGCGTCCAGGCGGGCCTCGCCTTCACACCCGAGCAAAGTTACATCGTCGCCGGGCGTCAGCGCGGTGGTGTGGCTGAGATCGATGGTCGTGAGGTCCATCGAGATGGCCCCGAGAATGTTGGTGAGCTTGCCGCCGGCGATCGCTTTGCCCCGGTTGGAGAGCCGGTGGAAGATGCCGTCGGCGTATCCCGCGCCCAGGATGCCGATGCGCATGGGGTGCGGCGCGCGGAAGGTTCCGCCATAGCCGACCGTCGCGCCTTCGGGAATGTCTTTCACCGCCAGCAGCTTGGCTTTCCAGGTGAGCGCGGGCTGAACATTCAGAAGCTGCGCCGGCGCATCGCCGCGCGCGGGCGAGACGTATCCGTAGAGCGCGTGGCCGGCGCGGACCATATTGTGCCAGCCCTCCGTGCGCCCGTACCCGATAGCGTTGGTGCTCGAGGTATGCACTTTGGCCGCATCCACTCCGGCGCCGCGCAAATGCGCGCAGACGGCATGGAAGTATGCAAGCTGATCGGCGGTTTGGCTGGAGGTATAATCCGCGGCCGACGCGAAGTGCGTCATGAGGCCCTCCAGGTGAGCGTGCGGCGTTTGCTTGAGGACGTGGAGGATGGCGTCGGCGCTGGCGCGCGTGCCCAGCCGCCCCATGCCGGAATCGATCTTCAGATGATAGGGGATGCTGCGCACGCCTTGAGCGAGCTGGTGCACCTGGCGAATCTGGTCGAGCGAGTGGAGAACGGGAGTGAGCCCGTGTTCCACCACCGCCTCGCCTTCATACGGCAGAAAGCCGCCCATTATTAAGATGCGCGGCAGCCCAATGCCGCCGCAGCGAAGCGCGACGCCTTCTTCCACTGAGCTAACCGCCAGCCAGCGGGCGCCTTCCGCGACCAGCACGCGCGAGACTTCCAGCGCGCCATGGCCGTAGGCATCGGCCTTGACGACGGCGGCGACTTCGACTTCCGGACCAACCACGGAACACACGTTGCGGTAATTGCGGGCAATCTGATCGCGGGAAACCAGCACGTAGGAGCGGTACGGAACAGGCACTACGATTATTGTAGGGCGGACCCCCCGGTCCGCGCGGGTCCCCCTGGACCCGCTCTCCGCACGGGAGGAGTTCACTCCCGCGAAATCCACCCCACGCCTAGCCTATCCAGGCTACATTTGCAACGTGCTTGAACTTTCTTTACCAACAACTTTCAATTCCTTTACAGACGGATGAGTCCCACCGGCCAAATCCGCGTCCAAGGCAGTGGAGGGCAAGAAAATGGCTGGCTTAAGGATGTTGTTGGACCCCGCCAAGACGGGGCCGGAAGCACTCACGCTGGAAGAGAATCTGCGGAAGCGGGTTGTCGGTCAGGATCACGCCATTCGCGAGATAGTCAACGTCTACCAGACCTTCGTTGCGGGAATGTCGAGCCCGGGACGGCCGGCGGGAAGCCTGCTTTTCCTGGGCCCAACTGGTTCCGGCAAAACGCGCGCGGTGGAAGCTGTGGCGGAAGCGCTGGTGGGCGACGCGCGCGCGGTGCTCAAGATCGATTGCGCCGAGTTTCAGCACAGCCATGAGATTGCCAAACTGGTCGGTTCGCCTCCCGGATATCTGGGACACCGTGAAACCAAGGCCATGTTGTGCCAGGAGGCGCTCGACCAGCATCACACCGATACGGTGAAACTGAGCTTCGTGCTGTTCGACGAGATTGAAAAGGCCAGCGACGGGCTGTGGAACCTGCTGCTGGGCGTGCTCGACAAGGCCACGCTGACGCTGGGCGATAACCGGCGCGTGGACTTTTCGGACACCATCATCTTTATGACCAGCAATCTGGGCGCGGCCGAAATGAATGCGATGCTGCAACCTAAGCTGGGTTTCTCGATGCAGACTGCAGAAAGCCAGGCTCCCGATAAGCTTGCACGCGCCGGAGTGGAAGCGGTGAGGCGCCGGTTCACACCGGAATTCGTCAACCGCATCGACAAGATGGTGGTCTTTCACGCGCTGGGCGAAGCGGAGTTACGGCAGATTGTGGAGCTGGAGCTGGCATCCGTGGAGGAGCGGATCCATGGCGCAACGGGCGCACGCGGCATCGAGCTGGTGGTAGCGGATACGGCCAAGGATTATTTGCTGCATGAAGGAATCGACGCGCGGTATGGCGCACGCCATTTGAAACGCGCGATTGAGCGGCTGATGGTGCATCCGGTTTCGAACCTGATCGCGACCGGCCAGTTGGAAGGCAACGACCGTCTGCTGGTGGAGTTCGATTCGAAGCTGGCGCGCCTGGTGTTCATGAAGGAGTATCTGGCCGCCGAGCCGCAGGTGGGCGAACGCGCCGCGGCGGCGTAAGCGGCGATGTGGGGCAGGATGGCATCCTGCGCGGCGGTTGCCAACCGGTTGCCAACCGCCGCCTCAACCTAGTGGCCCGGGCCGACTCCGATCCCGCCGATTTCACCATTGACATCGCCGGTGGAGAGATACATGTGAGTCACGCCCGAGGTAGTGTCGTACGTTTCAAGAGATGTCGAGAGCGAACATGGGACGCCCGATGTGGCATTCAGCGTAATGGTGCCGCGGACCTCAGTCCTCACGCCCGTAGCCGCAGTCTTGGCGAAGGGCAGTGTCACCGAAGAAGTGACTCCGCTGGCAGCTGTGAATGAAGTAGCGCTGCCGATTACCGTTCCGGCGGCGTTGGCGAAGGAAATTGTCCCGGTGCAGGATGCCGCCGTACCGCTGGATGAAGACGTGGCGAGATTCGTCACATTGATCTGGGCCGTCTCAGAACTGGCCAATCCCACCGGAGGGAGAGTCGAGGTCAGCGTTCTGGTGACGCTCGATGTGGTTGTCTGAGCTATCGCAACCGCGGCCGTGAAGCCGGTGGTTGCGACGAGTAGAGTTACAAATCGTCGAAGTAGCATTCTGTTTGACCTTTCGTTCGGCTTTCGATGCAGCGTCTCCCGTGGCTGCTGGAGGGGTCCATCACCTGGGGGCTCCACCACCTGGAGGGCTTCATCACTAAGTCCGGACGCCGTGCGATCGAGGCTCGTTCCACTACCGGCGATCTCTTTACGTTCTTAATCGAAAGCTTAGCGGGCTTAACTCAGGCCTAACTCCCGCGGCGTGGCCAGGTTCGTAGTAAGTTGGCCAGGTTTAATCAGGCGAAGAATCCGCTGTCTGCGATTCGTGGCGCCCCGGCGCCGGCGATGACTCCAATTATTGGGATCTCCAGCAACCTTCTCCCACGTCGTAACGTAGCGCGCGGTCTTCGGCCGCCTCGGCGGTATGGTCGCCGCGTTCCGCTTCGGCTTGAGCATCGCGTCGGCCGCGCCGCTCTTGGCGCCGAAAACCTGGACCAGGCTTTGCCCCAGTTCGAGGTCGTGGTACTTCATCCGCGATGCCTGATAGTGGGCCCACGCGTCGTTGGCCGACGACTTGGATATGATCGCCGCGGTGTGCGTGCGGTGTGAAGCGATGGTCGCAATGGCTAACGCCACCGCCAGAACCGCCGCCAGGATACCGATCTTCTGGCCGGTTGGGTCGGCTGGTTGGGTCGGCTGGTTGGGTCGGCTGGTTGGGTCGGCTGGTTGGGTCGGCTGGTTGGATCGGCCTCGTGTTCGGTCTCTTGGTGGATTTCAAGTTCGGGCATGGGAATCCTGGGGTAGGTTCCCGTATTATAGCGAGTGTCCATGCACGAATCCTTTATGCGCGAAGCTATCGCACTGGCGCGGGCAGCGGAGGCCGCGGGCGAAGTGCCGGTGGGCGCGGTAGTTGAGTTGGGCGGCCAGATCGCCGGCCGCGGCGCGAATTCGCCCATCGCGCGGCACGACCCCACAGCCCATGCGGAGATGCTCGCGCTTCGGGAAGCTGCGGCGCGCATCGCGAACTACCGGCTGGAAAACGCCACGCTCTACTGCACGCTCGAGCCGTGCGTGATGTGCGCCGGCGCGCTGGTGGCCGCGCGCGTCAAGCGAGTGGTCTTCGGCGCACGCGATCTGCGCTTTGGCGGAGTCCGCAGCAAGTTTCAGATAGCGGATTCCGACGTGTTGAACCACAAGGTGGAAATTGTGGAAGGCGTGCTGGCGGTGGAATGCGTCGAGCTGCTGCGAGGCTTCTTCGAAGCAAGGCGGTAATGGCGACTGCCAGTTCTAGGTTCTGTCCGGACGCTGCCGCGGCGAAAATCCGCTTGCCATAATATCAGTCAAGCTGTACCATAACAGCAGTACAGTTTAACCATGCTGTTCAAGCTCCATCCACAAGCGGGCCAACCCCTCTACCTGCAGTTGATGCAACAGATTCGGCATGCGGTAGATACAGGGGTTCTCCAGCGTGGGGATCAGCTGCCGGGTATTCGCACGCTCGCGCAGGAGCTTGTCGTCAGTCACAACACTGTAGCCAAAGCCTATTCTGAGCTGGAGCATGCGGGATTGCTCGAAATCCGGCACGGCTCAGGCGCCTATATTGCAGCGAAAGGTGGCGGCAGATCTCGATCGGAGAGAGTCCGTTTCGCTCAGGAACGGGTTCGTGCACTGGTGGAAGCTCTTCAACAGGAGCGCTTCTCGGCGGAAGAAATTCGCCGGCTGTTCGAGGCCGAGCTGTTCTACCCCGAGCAGCTCGAGACCACGAGGTGAAGGATGGGCAGCGACTACGCGATTGAGACGCAGAATCTGTCCAAACGCTACGGCGGCGTAGAGGCTGTCCGCGCCCTGAACCTCAAAGTGTCCCGCCATCAGGTCACGGGATTTCTCGGCCGCAACGGAGCGGGTAAGAGTACCACCATCAGAATGCTGCTCGGCATGACTCGTCCCTCTAAAGGAAGTGGAACTGTGCTTGGCCGAGCGATCGACGACGCCAGAGAGAATCGCGAGATCCGGCGCCACGTAGCCTGCGTGGGAGAGGACAAGGAGCTATACGGCTATATGACCGTTGGACAGTTGGTCCGGTTCACGGCCTCGTTTTATGCGGACTGGCGGCCCGAGAGAGCACGCCGCCTGCAGCGTCGATATGAGTTGCCAGCGGAGCGAAAAGTCAGCGATCTCTCCAAAGGAATGCGGACGAAACTCGCGCTCCTGCTGGCATTGGCCCGGCGCCCCGAACTTCTGATTCTGGACGAGCCCAGCGATGGATTGGACCCGGTCTCGATCGAAGACCTCCTCGGAACGCTGGGGGCGGCCACTGGCGAGGGCACGACAGTCTTCTTCTCATCGCATCGGATTGCAGAGGTGGAACGCATTGCCGATCGCGTTTGCATGATCGACCGCGGCAGCTTGGTCGCGGATCTATCTCTCGACGAGATGCGGCAGGATTACCGTCGGATCACGCTGGGTTTCGCCAGACAGCCGCCGGAGAATGACTTTGACATCCGCGGCGTGCGGCAAGTCCGGACCAGCGGCCGGCAGATGATTCTGCTCGCGAACCATAACGCCGGCGCCATTGTGGAGCGGGCTCGGAGTCTGGAAGCAGTGTCAGTCGATGTAGCTCCCGTAACCTTGCTCGAAGTGTTCCTCGAGACGGTTAAGGAGGCGCAATAATGCTCTTCTATAAGGCCTGGCGGGAGAGCCGGACCAGGTTCCTGGTCGGCGCCCTCGCTTTGGCGGGGTATTGCGCCGCCGTCGTTTTTAACCGGATCGGAACGGAGGGCGCCTTTTCCGAACGGGTGGTTGACCACTCCTACGGCGAGTACATCGAGAGTCTGGTTTTCGGCGGCCTCGGCAAATTGGTGTTCGTACTGCCGGCTATTTTCCTGGGACTCGGAGGCCTGCTACGGGAACGCGCTCACCACACCGCCGCTTTTACGGTGGCTCTTCCGGTCAGCCGCGCGCAGCTGATTGGCTCACAGATTGCCGTCGGGCTCGGTGAATTGGCCCTGCTTGCCGTGGCGCCGGCGCTGCTGATACCGCCGCTCTCAGGGGTTGTGCACCAATCCTACCCGGTTGCGGAAGCGCTGCGCTACGGCCTTCTGCGATTTGTGTGCGGGGCATTCATCTTTGCCATAGCGTTTCTGCTGTCGGTTGTTCTGCGAGGACAGTATACGGCCCCCATGGCATGCTGGTTTGGTCTGTTAGTGCAGGCCCAAGTGGCATCGTGGGGCCCGCTCCGTCCTTACGGTCTGAATCCTCTTCGGACCATGGATGGGCGTTGGGCCTGGGGCGGATCGAACATCAACGACCCGCTTCCCTGGACGGGTCTGTCGATCCTGATGTTGATCGCACTCGCCCTACTCGCCGCGGCCACTAAAATTACGCAAAGGCAAAGCCTATGAGAATTACGGTACTGTTCCTGTTCATTTTCACCGGCTTCCATGGCTTGGCGCAGTCGCCGGCGTTCGACGCCGCCTCCGTAAAACTTGCCACTGAGGAGAGTATGCGCATTCCGGGGCGCCGCATTCAGACCTCGCCGGGATCGCTGATCACCCACGGTTTATCCCTGCGAGCCTGCATCATGTGGGCATATAACATTCCGGCTCAGATCGTCGGCCCGGATTGGCTCGATGGCGTTCGCTTAGATATCGTGGCGAAGGCCGCCGCGCCGGCCGGCGATAAAGAACTCTATCTGATGCTGCGGACGTTGCTCGCCGAGCGTATGGGCGTCAAGGCGCACGTGGAACGGAGAGAGATGCCGGTCTATGCATTGACGCTCGCGAAGGGAAGGCCGAAATTTTTCGAATCCACCACGGAGGGCCCAATGGTTTCCGGGCAGGACAAAGGCGCGCTGCTGATACAGCGGGTTTCGATGAGCGAACTGGCCGCGGAGGTGGGGAGAGGGTTTGACCGCCCGGTGGTCGACGCGACGGGATTGAAGGGGCGCTACGACATTCGCATCGACGTGGCTTCAGTCGCGGCTGTGAATCAGGCGGACCGGATGGATGCGGCGACCGCGATGATGACGGCCTTGCAGGAACAGATGGGTCTCAAACTCGAAGGGCGCAAGGACTGGGTCGACGTTCTGGTGATCGATCATGCGGAGAAGACGCCCACGGAAAACTGAACCGGCGCCAGCACATCCCATTCGGCCCCCGCGGTGGCCGTTGCCCGGTACGCCGGTTCGATGCGAAAATAGGATACATGCGTTCCTGGGTTCTGGCTGCTTTTGCACTCTGTTTCGCCGTCTGTCCCGCTACGCCCTCGGAAACCACTTTAACGGTCAACAAGCTGGTTCAATTGATTCAGTCCTGTACGGCGCCCGAGGCCAGAGGGAAATATCCCGATAAACAACTAGCCGATTACATCAAAACGATCAAGCTGACGGAACGGCTGGACGACCGCACTCTCGAAGAGCTTGAGGCCATGGACATCGGCGTATACACGCGCCATGCGCTGGAGGCGTTGCGCGACCGCTCGAAGGCAATGACCGTTGCCGAGCCGCCCACGGCGCTGCTGCCGCCCAAGCCGATTCCGCCGCCCTCGTCGGAAGAACAGGCCGCGATTCTCGACGAAGTGCGCAACTACGCGCTCAATTTCAGCAGCAATCTGCCGGACTTCATCTGTACGCAGGTGACCAAGCGCTACGGCGCGCCCAAGCCGGGCACGAAATATGGCGGCTCGGTGAAGGACGATCCGCGCTGGCAGTCGTTCGACGAGTTGACAATGCGCTTGAGCTACTTCAACCAGAAGGAAGATTACAAGCTCATCCTGCATAACAATACGCCCACCGTGCAGGATTATAAATCCGTGGGCGGGTCGAGCTCCTATGGCGATTTCGGCACCATGCTGAAGAAGATTTTCGACCGCTCGTCGCAGGCGCGTTACGAATGGGACCACTGGGGCACGCTGCGCACCAAGCGGGTGATGGCGTTCGCGTACCGCGTTGAGCAGAACCGGTCGGAATACCATCTGATGGTTCCCGATGAGCACCTGGATTACGTGACCGCGTATCACGGCCTGGTGGAGGTGGATAAGGATACGCACAAGATTATGCGCATCACGGTGGAGGCGGAAGATATACCCGCCAGTTTCCCCATCAAGGCCGCCAAGACCGTCCTGGATTACGACTACACGGAAATTTCCGGACATACGTTCCTGTTGCCCCTGAAGGGCCAGGTGTTCATGACCGGCGGCGACATTCTGACCCGCAACGACGAGACTTTCCATAACTACCGGAAGTATTCCGCGGATTCGGAGATCACGTTCGACGACGCCCAGATTCCGTCCGATGTGCCGGAAGCGAAGACTCAGGAGACTGTCGACCCGGGCCAGAAGCCGCCGGCCAAGACCAACGATACAACCAAGAAGAACCAATAAATGCGTAAACGAATTCCAGCTTGTGTGTTTGTCTTTTGCGCGGCCGCTCTGGCGCAGACTCTTACCGTCGAAAAACTGGCCGAATTCATTCACTCTTCCACGCATGAAATGAAGGGTAAGCAGTCCGATAAGGAGACCGCGGCCTTCATTGCCAGGATGAAGCTCACCGAGCGGCTGGATGATGCGACTATCGAAGAGTTTCAGAACGAAGGCGCCGGGCCGCTGACCGTGGCCGCGCTCCGCGCGCTGGGAGAACGCTCGGCCAGCCTGCCCGTAGCGAAGGCCGCGCCGCTGTCGTTGACTGTCGCGCCCAAACAACTGCCGCCGCCCCCTTCATCGGAAGAGCAGGCAGCCATACTCGATTCGATCCGCGCCTACGCCCTCAATTACAGCCAAAGCCTGCCGGATTTTGTCTGCTACGAAACCATGAAGGAATACCAGGCTCCGCGCTCGAGCGATCGCTGGACCAAGCTCGATAACGACGTCGATAGCAGGCTGACTTACTTCCAGCAAAAAGAGGACTATAGGCCGGTTTCGGTGGCGGGCAAACTGACCAGTCAGGATTACGACAAGCTGAAGGGTTCGAAATCCATAGGCGATTTCGGCAGCATGCTGCGAGGAATCTTCGAGCCAACCACGCAGACCCGCTTCGAGTGGCGGACCTGGAGCACATGGGATGGACAGCCATCCATGACTTTCGACTACCACGTTTCCCGGGAGCGATCCAACTATCAGATTTCCGCCGAAGATCACCGCAGCATCATCGCCGCATACAGCGGCTATTTCGTGGTGGATAAGCGGACACGCGCGGTGGTGAAGCTGAATGTGAAGGCTGAGGACTTACCGAAGGATTTCCCGGTGCAAGCGGCGGAGAGTACCCTGGTCTACCGCGATCAGGACCTGTCCGGACATACCTTCCTGCTGCCGTCAACTCTGGAAGTGATCATGGGCGGCAGCGATTTCCGGAGCAAGATCGAGAAGCGGTTCTCGACTTACCGGAAGTACTCGGCCGATTCGGACATCACCTTCGACACCGTGGACGATCCGCCGGTGGTGAAGAAAAAGTAGGTCGGAGCCCGGCCCCGCGGCCCGGTCTTGAAGTCGATGAAGCATCCGTCGGCCGATAGAATTCGCATTAGCCGATTTTCGTCCCTTGGAATACAGTTACGGGAGATCCTATTGCAAGGAAGGCGGAATCCGGATCATGCGCCAGAGCTTGCGCGATAGCGGTCCCATAGAGGCCGGCCGCGTTTCCGGAAAAAGCCGCCCGCTTCGCATTCCACACGCGCCATGGCGAGTGTTGCACTTCGTATTCGAGGCAGCCGCCGCCCGGCTGCGCGGCGTAGCCCCAGTAATGTTCCGTGATGAATTGGCTTGCGGAGCCCTCCGGCGGAAGGAAACTCGGCCCTTCGGTTTCGATCCGAATCATGCATCGATCCGGTCCCGAACGCCACGCATATTCGGCTTTGTCGACGGCGCCATGGGCGCGGGTTTCAATTGTATGCGACATGGGCACGCACGAATAGTTTTCATGGAATGCAAATCGGGCGATGAACGCAACCGCGTATTTCGGGACGAGCTCGCGAATGAATACCACGCCTCTCTTCGACGACCGCCGCACATAGAACCGAAGGTTGACCTCTTCGAACTGCTGGTGAAACGGAACCGCGAATCCGAATAGCCGCGAGCGGTTGAACTCGAAGCCGACGAGACTGAGGTAAGTTCTTCCTTCGAATAGATCCAACTCGGCGCCTGCGGGAACGAATGGTTCCAGCAGAGAGGCGTCGACCGCATAGTTGAGCATTAACAGGTTGTTCCACTCGGCGGTGAGAAATGTGTTCTTGCGACTCATCTCGTCCGGTTGACTCCAGCGCGGTCACTCGTCATCCGGCGGCAAGACCGCCGGCGTTACCACACCCTGCAGGCTTGTGCCCGCACCATCGGCTGTCCAGCCTTGCACGCGAAAGCCTTTCCGAATTCTGGCATGTTCGAGACGACGCCGTCGATGCGGTACTCGAGCGGCGAATGCGGGTTGGTGATGGCGTTCACGCGCTTGCTTTCCGGACGCTCGTCGCCGCACGCCCACTGCGCCATACCGATGAAGAACCGCTGGTCCGGAGAGAAACCATCGATCGGCTTCAGCGTCTGGCCGCGCGTGGCGTTCTTCCAGGCAATGTAAGCCAATACCGTGCCGCCCAGGTCCGCTACGTCCTCGCCTTCGGTCAGCTTGCTGTTGAGCTTGATGTCGTCCACTACGGTGTATTGGGCGTATTGATCGACCACGCAGGCGGCGCGTTTTTCGAATTGTGCGGCGTCCTGTTTGGTCCACCAGTCGCGCAGATTGCCTTGGGCGTCGAACTGGCGGCCTTCGTCGTCGAAGCCGTGAGTCAGCTCGTGGCCGATGGTCGCGCCGGTGTTGCCATAGTTGGGCGCGTCATCCAACTTGGGGTCGAATAGCGGCGGCTCGAGCACGCCGGCGGCGAAGTTGATATCGTTCATTTGCGGATCGTAGTAGGCGTTGACCGTGGGCGGAGTCATCTGCCATTCCGAGCGGTCGACCGGCTTGCCGATTTTGTCCAACTGCCGCTTCGATTCGAAAATGGCGGCCCGGTTCTGGTTGCCCAGGAAATCGCCGCGCACGATGTTGAGCGAACTGTAATCGCGCCACTTGTCCGGGTAGCCGATTTTGTTCACCACCGCGTGCAGCTTGGCCAGCGCCTGCTTTTTTGTTTCCGGACCCATCCAGGTAAGCTGCTCGATCTCGTTCTGCATGGCCTTCTCGATCTCTTTGGTATCGGCGAGCGCGCGCGCCTTGGTGGCGGGGTCGAACGTCTTTTGGACGAAGACCTGGCCGAGAGCCTCGCCCAGGTCGCCATCCACATATTGCACGCAGCGCTTCCAGCGGGGCTGCATCTCGGCGACGCCGCGGAGATACTTGCGGTAGAAATCGAAATTCGCGCGGACGAACGCGGACGAGAGGAAAGGCGCTTTATCGCTTGCCAGATGCCAGCGCAGATACGCTTTCCAATCGGCGAGGCTGCGCGTCTTCAACTGGCGCTCCACTTCCTCGAAGAACTTGGGCTCGGTGACATTGACTTCGGCTTGCGCCGGCAGACCGGACGCCGCCCAGTAGGCCGGCCAGTTGAACGACGGAGTGAGCGCGGCCAGTTGCGCGGCGGTCAGCTTGTGAAACAGGTTGTGCGGCTCGCGCTGCTCGACGCGCGTCAGCGACGCCTTGGCTAGCGCGGTCTCAATCGCCATTACGGTTTGCGCCTCGGCGCTGGCCCGGGCAGGAGCGTCGCCCAGCAGGGTGAACATTTTGGCCACGTGCTCCACATACTTGGCGCGCGTTTCCTGAGATTTGGCATCGGTCTTGACGTAATAATCGCGGTCGGGCAAGCCGAGGCCGCCGGCGGTGGCGAACGCAATCACGCGGCTCGAATCGGCATAATCCTGCGAAGAGCTGAAGCCGAAAATCGGGCTGGTCTGGCTGGATTCCAGATGTAGGTGCGCCAGCAAGGGCGGAAGGCCGGAGATCTGCTTCAGCCCCGCGATGGCGTCCATGTCCGGACGCAACGGCGCGGCGCCGGCTTTCTCAGCGGCGGTCTCATCCATGCATGCGCCGAAGTAGTCGCCGATCTTCTGCTGGTTGGCGGTGCGGCCGGCCGAAGGCTTCGACGCTTCTTCCAAAATGCCCCAGAGGTATTTCTGATTGTCGGTGGTGAGCTTGGCGTAGACGTCCCAACGCGACTGATCGGCGGGAATGGGGTTCTGCTTGATCCAATTACCGCAGGCGAATTTGTAGAAATCGACGCAGGGATTCACGGAGCGGTCGATAAAGTGTGTGTCGAGGACCGGCGTGTATGGCAGCGAGGCCAATGGGCGGTCCTGGGCCGCAAGCCAGACGGGCGTGGAGAGCAGCAGCCAGACGAAATGCTTCATGGAAGTTAGGTTACTCCATAGAAAAGAACCGGCGGCGAAAAAGAACCGGCGGCAAAGACCGCCGGCGCTACCGGTGCGGCAACGACCGCCGGCGTTACCGGGCAGCGTCGGCGGCCGAGGCCCGCCGCGATTTGATCACTTCGAGCACCGTGGGCATCAGCGACGCTACGATAATTACCAGGATTACCTTGTCGAAATAGCGGCGCACGAACGGCACGCTGCCCAGCCCGTAACCTAGCATCGTCATCAGAAATACCCAGCCGATAGCGCCGCAGATGCTGTACGGAAGAAAGCGCCGGTATGGCATTTCGGCCACTCCGGCGACAAACGTGGTGAACGCCCGCACGATAGGCACAAAGCGCGCGTAGACGATGGTCTGGCCGCCGTGCTTTTCGTAGAACGCTTTCGTGCGCAACAGGTGCGCGCGCTTGAATAATCGCGAATCGGGACGGTTGAAGATCGCTTGGCCGGTACGCCGCCCCAGGAAATAGCCGGTGGAATCGCCGATCATCGCGGAGAGCGAAAGCAATACGATCACCAGAAAGATGTTCAGCAAACCGTCGCCGGCTACTACGCCGACGGTGAACAGTAACGAATCTCCCGGCAGGATGACTCCCACCAGCAGGCCCGTCTCGGCGAATGCAATCACGCAGAGCGCGGCGTAGCCCAGCCAGCCCGAGAAGATCTGCTCCAGTATATGGCGCAGGCCGTCGGGGGTGGTCAGCGACCGCAGAAAATCCAAAATGGCATGGATCATTCGGCTGCCAGACTGTTTGCCGATCCCGGCTTAGTTCGAAGCGCGTTCACACGAGTGTGAACGCTGCACGCATAAGTGCGTGCGCCACGATGACTGGTAAGCATTCTAGTCCTTAGCTGCGGTATCCGGCGATGATGTTGTTGATCACGTTCTGGTGGATTTTGATCTTGCCTTCCTGGATCAAGCGCTCCTTCAGGCCCGCTTCGAACAACTCGTCGCGCTGCTTGGCCTTATCGGTCTTGATCTGGTCGCGAATCGCGACGCGCTCCGCGGGCAGGTTCGAAAGATCCGCCGGAATGTGCGCCAGCACCTTCACTACCACCGTGCCATCCGGCATGAGTATCGGGCCGGCGATGGTGTTATCCGGACTGGAGAAATTCTGGGCCACATAGTTGGCCGAACCGAAGCCCGCCGGCGAATCGTTGCGCGCGAATCCATCGGTGGTCTTCACTTCGAGATTCATCGATTTCGCGGCTTTCTCCAGATCGCCGCCCAGTGCTTTGGCCTTATCGGCAAGCTGCTTGGCGGTATCGCGAACCTTGACGGTCAGGCGGGCCTGAATCATAGTGTCGCGAATCTGGTCCTTGACTTCATCGAAGGTCGAAGGCCGCGGCGCAACGATCGCCGTCACCTCCGCCACCGCAACCTTGTTGCCGGGCAACGCGACGGCTTGCGAAACTTGACCCTGCTTCAGGGCGGCGACGGCCTGGTCGAAATCGGGGCTGGCGCCGATTCCCGGAATCGGTTTATTCGGTTCCACATTGTCGGCGTGCACCACTTCCATATGCAGATCGGCAGCCACCTTGTCGGGATGCAGCGGGTCTTTCGTCAGTTCGGTCTGCGCCTTATCGGAGATGGCTTGCAGGGCTTCGCTGACGCGCGCCTTCTTCCAATCGGCGGCCAACTGGCCCTTCACTTCGTCGAAGGTCTGCTGGTGCGCGGCCTCGCGCGATTCCACCTGAATGATGTGATAGCCGTAACTGGTTTTGACCAATCCCAGGTCGCCGGGCTTCTGCGTGAAGGCGGCGTCTTCGAATTCCTTCACCATCTGGCCATGCTGCACGCCTGGGTACTCGCCGCCTTTGTCCTTCGACCCCGGATCTTCCGAGTATTTCTTGACCATGTCTTCGAACTTGACGGTTCCGGCCTTGAGCTGCTTCAACACGTCTTCGGCCTGCGCCTTGATTTTGGCTTCGTCGGCGGGCGGCTTACCCTGCGTCATGAAGAGGATGTGCCGAACGTTAGCGCTTTCGGGCTTGTGGTATTGCGCCTGATTCTGGTTGTAAATCTTCTGGAGATCGGCATCGGTGGGGTTGAGGGTCTGCTCCAGTTTCGCCTGGTCGGCCACCAGAATCACCAGGTTTTTCTTCTCCGGCGTTTGATACTTGGCGACATTGGCCTGGTAGTAAGACTGCATCTCCGCATCGCTGGGCGTCACGTCTTTTTTGAACTGATCGGTGGTCAGCTTGACGTATTGGATTTTGATCTTTTCGTACTTCCGCTTATAGGTATTCTCGATTTCGAGCGGGGTCACCACGCTTCCCTCTACGGCGACGTCCTTTAAGCGCGCGATCACGATCTGCCGCCGCAAGTCGGTCTCGAAGTCTGCGATGCTCAACTGCTGCTGCGCCAACATGGCGGCATACATGTCTTTGCCTACAAAGCGGCCGTCGGGGAAAAGGCTCGGAATCATTTGCTGGATCGCGCCACGCAGATCGTCGTCGCTCGCCACGAAGCCCAGGCGGCCGGCCTCATAGGCCAAGGCGTGGTTGACGATCATTTGATCCACCAACTGAGGGAGATAGATGGGCAGCATTTCGGGGGGCAGTTGTTTGCCGCGCATGGTGCTCTGCACCATCTTCTGCACGTCGGCCGACGTGATCTGGTCGGACCCTACGGTGGCTACCACCGCGGCGGCGCCGCTCGCGCCGGTATCGTAATTCGGTACCAGGTAAGTCAGCATCGAGATTGCGACTACTAATAGCAAACCGCCCAACAGAATGCGGACCGCTTTGTCCCGGCTGCGAAACAGATCAAACATTTTTGAGTGAACTCCTGTGTTCTAAAAGGGGTGTCTCTTCATTATATAACGGGCGCGGCGGCTTGCTTGCCAGCCTGAAGCTTTGGGAGAAGCGCGTTCACACGATTGTGAACGCTGCACGCAAGAGTGTTGCTCTGCCCCGCGGCGGGGCAAGGCAAGGTATGAAAGCACACGCTTCGCTTGGTGTTTTCGAGGGTGTTTTCGAGGGTGCGTGCGCCACGAGACGGGACTGACAGACGAAAACGTCTGTCCCACGAGCCTACCCTCTGCATCCGGGGCGGGGCGTCAACCGGCCCGACGGGAATACTGGAGCTGGAGGCCTGCGCCCCAGACCGCACTCGGCGTGTACGGCGCGCACAGCCTTTTCCAGTCCGTCGCGACGCACCACCACAGCGATGGTCAATTCGCTGGACCCTTGCGCGATGACGATGATGTTTACCTGGACGCGGGAAATGGCGGTGAAGATTCGACCCGCCAGGCCCGGTTTGCCTTGCATGCCTTCCCCAACCGCCGCCAGCAGGCCCACGTTGTTATCCACTGCGATAGGCCGCAGATATCCATGCGCCAGTTCCAGCGCCAGCGCCGATTCGAGCGCTTGCAATGCCCGGTCCAATTCCTCAGACCGGACCAGAAAGCAGAAGCTCTGACGGTAGCTGGAGCTCGACACAACCAGCACTTCCACGTCCGCCCGCGCGATCGCCTCGAGAGCCCGCGCCATAGCCAGCGTGCCGTTGACCTCAGGACTGGCCGGCTCGATGGATATTACCGCGACGTTGGTCATCGACGCCACGGCGCGCACGCCAGCCTCCGCTTTAGTCACGGGTACGATCTTAGTCCCCGGTTTCTCCGGCGCGAAGCTGTTCTTGCTCCACACGGGAATCTTCTTTTCGGCCAGCGGCGCAAGGGTGCGCGGATGCAGAACCTTGGCGCCGTTGTATGCCAGTTCGGCGGCTTCGGCGTAGGTGATCTCGTCCATCACCTCGGCATCATGTACCAGGCGGGGATCGGCGCTCATGATGCCGTCCACGTCGGTCCAGATCCACAACTCGGCGGCATCGAGCGCGGCAGCGACAATGGACGCTGAAAAATCCGACCCGCCGCGGCCCAAAGTGGTGGGCCGTCCGTCGGCGGTGGCGCCGTTGAAGCCGGTAACGATCGGGATGGCGCCGCGGTCGAGCAGCGGCTGGAGGCGCGCCTGCGCTTTGACGCGCGTGGGCTCCATCAGCGGCGAGGCGTTGCCGAAAACGGCGTCGGTCACCACCACGTCCCACGCGTTCACGGCTTCGGCGTCCACGCCTTCGGCGCGCAGGTGTTCGGAAACCAGCAGCGCGGAGAGACGCTCGCCCACCGCGACGCCTTCATCGACGGACCGCGGCGGGCGCTCGTTGAGCATCGCCATGCCGTTGACGATGCGTTCGAATTCGTCGATCAATCCGCCGATCTTTTTCATCGCCTCGGGCTGCCGCGCAGGAGGCAGCAAGTCGCGGCACGTCTGCTGGTGGCGCTCGCGCAGGGCGGCGAGGTTCGATTCCATGCCCGCGTGGTCTCCGGCCTCGGCGTGGCGCATAGTGCCCAGCAGCAGGTCGGTGATCTTCGACATCGCCGAGACTACCACAGCCACGGGACGCTTGCGGCTCTCTTCCACGGCGAGCCGCGCGGCCGCGCGCATGCGATCGGCCGAGCCGACGCTGGTGCCGCCGAATTTCATGACTAAGAGGCCGCTCAATGGAACTCCTTGGCGGAGATATTTTTCGATCGCGAAATGTTTTTCGACGCAGAGACGCTGAGACGCTGAGGCAACGGATCGAAGATATTTATAGTGTTCTCCGCGTCTCTGCGTCTCTGCGTCAAATTCCGCCTTTGCCCGGCTGTAATCTTCAACGGAACTCCTTGCCGTTGGCCACTCGAGCCCGTACTATCTTCAAAATCGCCTCTTCCACTTCGTCCAGCGTCAGCCTGGTGGAATCGAGATAGACGGCGTCGGGGGCTTGCGCCAGCGGTGCGTCGGCGCGCGTGCTGTCGCGGTCGTCGCGTTCCTTCATCTGCGCCAGCAGGTCCTCCTCGGGCATCTCCTGCCCCCTGGCGCGCAGCTCTTCGAGGCGACGGCGGACGCGCTCGCCAAGTTCCGCGTCCAGATAGATTTTGACGGCGGCGCCGGGAAACACCACGGTGCCGATATCGCGGCCTTCCATCACCACGCTGGTGCGCTCGCCGATGGCGCGCTGGAGCGCCACCATGGCGCGGCGCACGCCCGGAATGACGGCGATCTTCGAGGCGCCGTTCGATACCTCCGGCCGCCGGACCTCTTCGGTGACGTTTTCGCCGTTGAGGGCGATGAATCCGGGCGCGAGGTCGATCTCACACGCGGCTGCAAGCTGCTCCATGCGGTGCATGTCGCCCATGTCGACGCCCTGCCGCAAGCCCCACAGCGCTACCGCGCGGTACATGGCGCCGGTATCGATGTAGGTAAAGCCCAGCCGCCCGGCCAGCCTTTTGGCAATGGTGCTCTTGCCCGCGCCCGCGGGCCCGTCGATGGCTACAACTACGCTTTTTTGATCCGTCAAACTCACAGGCTCCAGTCCTAGCCTTGTTCACAGGCTTTCCTTTTTTGGGCGGCTTTTTTGTTCAGCGGCGGCAGGCCGGCCGGGGGGCCGGCCGCGGACCGGGGGGTCCGCCCTACAAGTAATGTCAGGATAGCAGCGTGCGCGGACGAATGGATGGCTACTTCTTCCCGGGGCGTATGTCCGGACCGCCCGCTTGACCGAACGCGGTCGATCCGCCGCCGGCTGGTGGAGCCGAGCCAGATGCGCCGGTAGCGCCGGACGCGCCGGTTTGGCTGGACTGGCTAGATGATTGGCCAAAGCCTCCCGAGCCAATGCCGCCTGCGCCGCCAGCGCCGGAGGGTCCCTGGCTGGGCGCCTGAGTGCCGCCCGGTCCGGTTCCGATCGGCGTGCCGGGTCCCGACGTCCCTGCGTTCGATGCCAACTGCGAAGCCGGAACTCCGCCGCCGCCGCTGCCGCTGTTGGGATTCGCCGGGACGCGGAACTTCATCGGATCGTAGATGAATTCCCATTCGGAGAAGTCGGTGCGGTCCCCATAAACCATGATGGATTCGCCTTCCGCCTTGCTGGCAACTCCGGCGATGCCTCCGCCCATGATGGCGCCGCTTTGTCCCCCGGTAGTGATGCCGGCCAAACCACCGGGCCGCGGCTGGGTGAGCAGATTCTGAAGCAAACCGGCGGCCGCAGCTTGCGCCGACGGATTGATCTGGACGCCGCCCGGCTGGCCGCTGCTCTGGGCGGCGCTGAGCCCGCCAGGGAAACCGGGCGGCGCGCCGGGAGTGGTCGGCTGAGTCCCGAGTGTCGGGCCCAACGGGGAACCGCCCGCACCTATTCCGCCGTATGCGCTGGGTTGACCGGCGGCGCCTGGCATGGTGGGAATCCCCAGCAATCCTGGAATTCCGGCCTGGCCGTTGGACGAGCCTTGCGCCCCGGCCATTCCCGGCAGTACGAATCCCGGCGGAGCAGAGCCCGGAGCCGGCGGCGCGCCTGGATAGGTTCCCGTGGAACCGGTTGCCGCGTTCGGCAGCGGCTGGCCATCCGGACCCAACTCGGGGGGGCCGCCATCGCTCGCCCGGCGGCGCAGCGCGGGGTTAGTGGCCTGCGAATCCGGGGCCTGCTGTCCCAAGCCCTGCAGCTCGGTGATGAACCCGTCGTTGGACAAACCGGCCTGCTGGTTCGCGTTGTTGGTCTTCTTATTGGTGACGGAATCCTGCAATACGCCGTTCTGGATGTGAATCAGGCGCCATTCATCCTTCCCCGTCATGGGGTCGAGGTAGCGCTTCCGCAGGGAGCGGTGGTTGTTGTAGCTTTCCAGCTCTTCGATGCTGGCCGGCCAGCGCACGTTCTTATTGGTACGGAGAAAAAGGCCGATGGCGCGCTTGTACTGTTCGCCGCGCTCGATCAGCATCTGCTCTTTCTGCCGCTCGGCCTGGAAGGCCACGCGCGGGAGTTCCATATAGAGCGAGATGGCAATCATCGACGCCATCAGGAAGACCAGCAAGAGCGCGAATCCGGAATCTTTGCGGTGAGGGGACGCTCCATCTCGAGAGGTGTTGGTGGGGGGGCGAAGCGCGTTCACACAAGTGTGAACGCTGCACGCATAAGTGCGTGCGCAACGACCAGGCCGATTAACAATTGGCCGCAGGTTACCAACCTGCCCCACAAAGCTGGAGGGTTTCTGGAGAGTGGGCATATTATCCTTGGGCATCCTCGGTAAGGGGCAGCGTCTGCTCGTGCTTGTATTGGATGTCTTCTACTACGGCTGAGTTTACGCCGATGCGCACCAGCCGGTAGCGGCCCTTGAAGGTGACGCCTTCGGTCTCCAGCAGGATTTCGTCGCCGTCCATGAAAAACCCCGTCTTGTGGCCATTGGCCAGGGTGGTGACGATGCCATAATACTTCAGCTTGATCGGCGGCGGCGGGGCTGGCTGGGGCGGACCGGGATCGACTTTCGGCTTAAGCAACGGTGGCCCAACTATATTGGAAGCCACGTTCACGATAGGCTCCGCATCCTTGAGCACCGGCGCCGGCTTGCCAAAACTGAACAAATCGCGCCCGCTGCCGGCCGGCGGCACCTCGAGCAACTTAGCCAGCAGCTCCACATGCAGCGTCGGGTCCACGGCTGTGGGGTCGAGCGGTTTTGCATGGGGGGCGCGCAACACCGGCAGAAAGTCATCGCGGCCGCGCGATGCGATCTGCTCCCGCGTGGGCGCGGCGTCGTCGGAAGCGGTCTCCGGCGCGGCTACCCGCGCACCCCCCGAAGAGGAGCCTGGCGTGGACGAATCCGAGAGTACATTCGAATAGAACATGTACCCGAGAAATGCCACGGCCACGCCTAAGGCGACATAGCCTTTTTGCTGTCTATTCAGGTTCATGGCGTGCCTTCCGCGCCATTGACGAACGTATCGATCTTCAATTGCACTGTGAGCGGCGCCCCATTCTGCTGCGGCGCTGCGGTCTGCAGGCCTTCGATGATGAGGAACCGCGGGGATTTATCCAGCAGGCTGATGAACTTCGCAAGGCTGGCATAATTGCCTTCGCAGCCTTCCGTCACCGAGACCATCTTCATGCCGTCGCTGCCTTTAATGTCCTGCTCGTTGTAACTCACGGGTAGTTGCCGGACGCCGGCTTCGGTAGCGATGCGGTCCAGCTCGCCCGCCATGGTGGAAGCGCCACGGAGCTCGTCGGTGACGTATTTGGCCATGAACTGGTCGGTATCCTTGCGCGCGTTTTGCAGCTTTACAACCAATTGTTTGCTCTTGGCGACGTGGTCGCGCAACCCCGTCAGTTGTTGGTTCAGAGTCGCTTCCTCGCGCTGCAAATCGTCGGCCGATCCGCCGAAGGGCTTGAACGCAATCACCGCCGCCACCAGATTCGCCGCCAGGAGCGCGCCCATGACGCCGCGCAGCAGGAAGCGCGGCTCTTTCCAGGATGACAGGTTATGCCGCATGGGTCTCCGGGTTTGTGGTGTGCAGGCGGAAACCGACGCGCGTGCAGGGGAAGAGAGCCGGCTGAAAGCCGGCTGCAGCCAGGATTGGCTGCCCCACAAGAGGCCGATTAACAATCGGCCGCAGGTTAACAACCTGCCCCACAAAGTGCCTCAGCTCAAGGTTGGCTGGTAGTGAGGAATGCGGGTTAGAGTTTCTGAGCATAGTTCACCGTAAAGCGATAGCGGTAGAGCGGCTCGGCCTGCGTGGGAGGGAAGCTGGAGCCAAGCTTCACCGTGCCGAACGAGGGCGAGCTTTCGAGCGCCTTGAGCGCCAGCACAATGGACCCCGACTTATCGGCGCCCACCGTGATGTCGAGCTTCACGTGGTTTAGCGTATCCACTTGCGGATGGAGCGCGACCACTTTCACGTCGTAGGGCAGCGTCTTTTCCAGATCCGCAAACAAGAGGCTCCAACTGATGGCTTTTTGATAGATCAGCGTGTTGATGAGGACGCTCCATTCGAGCACCGACGAGTTCTGCGGCTGGCGCATAATGCCGTCGAGGCGCGCCTTCTCGATGGATACGTCGTGAATCTGGCGGTTCAACCGCGCAATGTCCTGATGCATGCCCACGAGCTGCTGCCCGTTCTGCTGGATGAATATTATCAGCGCGGCCAGCAGGGCTGCCAGCAGCGTGCTTACGGCGAGATAAGCGGCTATCATGGGCCGGTCGCGCCGGAACGGCTGGCTGGCGATGTTGATGGGAATCTTCATGTCATTGTTCCTGGCCTAATTGTTTCGACCTAGGGACCGCAAATAGCCGAGCAGCCCCGCGTTGTTTTCCCCGGGCTCGCCGAGAGGCGAGCGCAAAGCCTCCACCGGTACGCCCAATTCCTCTTCGAGGCGCGAGCCGTCGAATCCGCAAATCAGCAGGCGCTCCGCCCGCCTTCCGAAATTATCCTCCACGTATACCAGGGTGGGGGCCAGCACCGCGGCGATATCCTCGAAGTCGCTGGATGGCATTTCGAGGCAGCGCGCCAGCTTCAGCGTGGCTTTATCCCTGACCAGCACCGTGAGCACGCGGCCCGTCAATTTCGCCAGCACCGAAAGGCCGGCCTCGGGCGCCAGTTGCAGAGCCGCCATGGACGAGGTGGTGATGAGGCCCGGATTCATCCCCGCCGCGCGGAACGGGGCCTCGTAGCGCGAAACGATCTCGAGCGACGCTACCACAACTACCACATCGATATGCTTCTGCGAAGACGCCTGCGCGTAATAGCTGAGGGCGGCAGACTCCACGTCGAAAGGCACGGCGCGCTTCAGGCGGAAGCGGACCAGGGCGTCCTGCTCTTTGGCGTCGGTGGGAAAGCCGTCGAAATCGAGCACCGCGACGCGGGTGGCGAAATCCGGCACAATTACGGCGACATCCCGGCGCTTGCGGTCTTTGGCAGCCGCCATCCGCCGTACGGCGCCGGCGAATGCGTCTTCGTCGATCACGTTTTCCTTCAAGGGTGAGACGCAGAGCGCGCCCGCGGGCAGCGGCGCAAAATCCATCTCGGCGCGCGCGCCAATGCGGGCGGCGGCGATGCCGGCTTCGGAGATCTCGAAGGCCATGGCGGGCGGGAGTTCCTTGAGGATCGACTTGAGCTTGTCTAGGAACATGGGGAAGGAACTTTCGACGCGGAGACGCGGAGACGCGGAGTTAAGCGCGGAGAAGACATTTCAATGAGCTTGGATGAGTGCCGGGAGAGCGGCGGTTGGCAACCGCCGCGCAGGTTGACAACCTGCCCCACATCGGCTGTCAACCAATTGCGCAAAGCTCTAGAAGTGTTCTCCCTCCGAACTCTGCGCCTCAGCGTCTCTGCGTCGAATTCACTGCCTCTACTTGTCGCCACACTAGCCTTCAATGAACGTCACCTTGTTGATTTCTTTCAAAGTGGTAATGCCGCTTCGCATTTTTAAGACTGCCGACTCGCGCAGAAATGTCATGCCGTGCTCGCGCGCTTCGCGCTTGATTTCGGAGGACGGGCGCTTGTCCAAAATCATTTCGCGGATCCGGTCGGTGAGATCGAGCAGCTCGTGAATCGCCGAGCGGCCGCGGAAGCCGGTGCCGCCGCATTCGAAACAGCCTGTGCCTTCCATGAAATCGAAGTCGCGCCACTCGTCGGGATTCAGGCCGCTCTCGATCAACAACGATTCGGGATAGCGCACGCGCTTCTTGCAGTGCTCGCAGATCTGGCGCACCAGGCGCTGGGCGAGAATGCAGTTCAGAGCGGAGACGAAGTTGTAGGCCTCGACGCCCATGTTGAGGAAGCGGCCAAGCACGTCGAGCACGTTGTTGGCGTGAACCGTGGTGAACACCAGGTGGCCGGTTAAGGCCGAATTGATGGCGATCTGCGCGGTTTCCTGGTCGCGGATTTCGCCCACCATGATCTTGTCGGGATCGTGACGCAGAATCGAGCGCAATCCACGCGCGAAGGTCAAGCCCTTTTTCTCGTTGACCGGGATTTGCGTGATGCCTTTGACCTGGTATTCCACCGGGTCTTCGATGGTGATGATCTTGTCTTCGTCGTTCTTGATTTCGCTGAGCGCGGCGTAGAGCGTGGTGGTTTTGCCAGATCCCGTGGGCCCCGTTACCAGCACCATGCCGTAGGGCTCCATAATATAGCGGCGGAATTTGACCAGATCGTTTTCGGAGAATCCGACAACCTCAAGCGAGAGCTTGGAAAACTTCTCGCTCATGGATTCCTTATCGAGCACGCGCAACACGGCGTCTTCGCCGTGAATGGTGGGCATGATGGAGACGCGGAAATCGATCAGGCGGTTCTTGTAGCGCACGCGGAACCGACCGTCCTGCGGGACGCGTTTTTCGGCGATATCGAGCTCGCTCATTACCTTGATGCGCGAAATGATGGTGGACTGCCAATCTTTCGCGATGGGCGGCATGGCGTAGTGCAGCACGCCGTCGATGCGGTACTTGATGGCCACTTCCTGGTCGCGCGATTCGATGTGAATATCGCTGGCGCGCCGCTCAAGCGCGTTGAAGATGGTCGTATCCACCAGCTTGATGACCGGCGCGATGTCGCTATCGGTGGCGGTGAGCTTGTCGATGGAGAGAGTCTCGTCGGTATCGCCTTCATCGACCACCACATCGAGGGTGAAGCCTTCGGTAACTTCTTCGAGCACGCGCTGCGACTGCTCGGTTTTCTTCAGCAGCTCGGCAATCTGCGAGAGGGTGGCGACCTTGACGCGCAGCTTCTTGTTGAGCAGCAGCGTGAGCTCATCGATCAGGTTGAGGTTCCGCGGATCGGCAAGGGCGATATCGAGCGTGCCGTCGTGCGCCTGCATGGGCACGAAGTTATAGCGGAACATCAGGTCCACCGGGACGGAGCGGAAGAGGTCGTGATCGATAAGAGCTTCGCGCAGGTCGACGAATTCGCAGCGATAGCGCGCGGCGAAGGCCTTGGCCTGGTCGGTCTCTTCGAGCGGTGACAGACGGACTTTTTCGAGAGTCGCCATATAAAACTAAGATTTCGACGCAGAGACGCTGAGGCGCAGAGATCGGAGGGAGAAGGCATTCCATGTCTTCTCTGCGTTGCCTCTGCGTGTCGGCGTCTCTGCGTCGGAAAGCACAACTCGTTCGTTCCGGACAGTGATCTCAGGCAAAGAGCTAAGCGCGTTCACACGAGCGATAGACGATGCCTTCGGGAGCTTCTCTTGCGGCAGAGACCGGCGATCGCGAGACGAAGAGAGCCGGCTGAAAGCCAGCTGCAGCCAGGATTGGCTGCCCCACAAAACAGGCCGGGCCCAGAGGGCGCCCCCAATCGGCCGCAGGTTAACAACCTGCCCCACAAAGCGCTTCGGCATCAACATCTTGCCTGAGGGTTTCGCGGAGAGAACATTCCATGTCTTCTCTGCGATGTCTCTGCGTCTCTGCGTCTCTGCGTCGAAAAACGCTAACATTTTTCTCAGATCTCTCCCTTTTAGTGAATCGAATCGGCCAATGAGAAGATCGGCAGATATAGCGCGATCAACACAAACGCCACCATCGACCCCATCATCAGCATGATGGCCGGCTCGATCAGCGATAGCGACGCCTGCATCCGGGTATTCACATCTTCTTCGAAGAATTCGGCTACGCTGTTGAGCATCGCGGGCAGCGCACCGGTGGATTCGCCTACCTCAATCATGTCGATGGCCAGGTCGGGGAACAGCTTCAACGCCCGCAGCGAGCCGGAGAGCGGTTGCCCTTCACGCACGCTCTTGCCGGCCGATTCTACGGCCTTTTGCAAGAGAGGCGAGGAGAGCGAATCGGCCGCGGTTTCCATTGCCTGCACCAGCGGGATGCCGCCCGTCAGCAGCGTGCTCAGGATGCGGGCAAGCTGCGCCACCTGATACTTTAGCCAGATTTCGCCCAGCACCGGGACCTTCAATTTGACGCGGTCGATGCGGTCGCGTGCGGCCGGGCGCCGCGCCCACCAGCGAAACGCGAATATCGCCGCAATCAGCCCGCCTACGCCGGCCACGATGTAATTCCGGGCGGTGGTGCCGATGGCGATCAGAATCTCGGTCATCTGCGGGAGCGTGGCCTGCATGCTGCTGTAGAGCGTGGCGAAGGTGGGGACCACGTAGGTGACCAGGAAGACCATTAGCACGCAAACCAGCACGATGAGCACGCACGGATACATCAGCGAGATGAGCACCTTCTTGCGCACCGCGAGCGCCAGTTTCTGATAGTGGATGTAGCGGTCGAGCACTTCGGTCAGGCTGCCGCTTTTTTCGCCCGCCATCACCGACGAAATGTAGATTTTGGGGAAGATGCTCTGCTGCCGGAAAGCGTCGGAGAGCAGCGTGCCGCCGCGCACTTCGTCGCGCACCGATTTGATGTAAGGCTCCAGTTTGGGATCGGTCAGCCGCTCGGCGAGAAGGTCGAGACCCTTCAGGATGGGAAGGCCGGCGCGGATCAGGGTCACGAACTGCTGGTTGAAGATGAGGAATTTTTCCAGGTTGAGCTTCTTGCGGCCGCCGAACATGCCGGTCGCGGCCAGCGCCCCGGCCGCCCGCGGTTTGACGGAATAGATCAGAAATCCCTGGGTGGTATAGCGCTCGCGAAGCTCTTTTTCAGTGCCGGCCGTGGCCACCTGCTGGTGGATCTGGCCGCGCCCATCCGCGTACTTGAGAACGAATTCAGCCATATTAGTGCGCAGCCTCATCCCACTGGGCGCCCGGCGGCAGCTGGAACAGAAACAGCTTAGCGTCGAGCGTAGGGTCCATTTTTTCCATGGTAAAAGCGAACTCCAGGGTGTAGTCCGGCAGCGTGATTCGCAGCTTGCGAATCTGATTTTGGGAGGTGACGACGAAGTCTACCGCAGAATAGGGAAGATTTTCGTCCTTCGGCTCGCCGGTGATGCGCAAATCGCCGCCGTCCGGACGCGCCTGAATGTTCTTGAACTCCTTGTCGAAGTTTAACTTACCCAACAGGAAGGCCAGCGGAGCCTCCATCTCTTCCGCCAGACTATCCTTGAGCTTCATCTTCTGGCCGCGGTTTTCGGCAGGCGTGTAGATGTACAGGAAAGAGCCGTCGGAAACCACCAGCTTGCCCTTGGGCTGCGTGTATTCCCAGCGCATGCGCCCCGGCTTGCGCAGCAGGAGGATGCCGCTTTCTGTGCGCTGGATTCCGCCTTTCGGCGTATATTGGTCTGTAAAAAGGACTTGCAAGGTCTTGGCGTGGTTGTAGCGGCTCTCGACGTCCTTGAGAACGGTGGTCAGCGGGGCGTCGGAGGCAAATGCCGACACTGCAAGCAGGGCTATCGCAAGCCGAAAGACTCTCACAATACATTTGACGCACGCGAGGGCCGAAACGTGGACTAACCTAGTGGAGGATAAGGGGCAGACCTATCGGCTTACCCCGGTGGCGTCGGCCGGGCCCGCCGCACAGCGGGAATAGTGTCCGCTTTTGGGACTGGGGTCGTTTGGTATTTCGTGGTTGAGGGGGTGGCTCCGGCCACAGTTTATTTTTCTTGTCTCGTTATTCGATGGCCGGAAATGGGGTGGCGTAGCACCGGAATCCCGACCCGATTCGACCTTAGCACGAGGACTCGGTGGAGGGCGGTGTTTTGGAGAGCGGGGAACGCGACGGCGGGCTTCTGGTGGGAAGGCGACCCTTGGCGAGTCGCGGAAAAGTGCGGAACGAAGCCAATTTCATGTAAGTTGCATTATCACAGTAGGATGGCGGGGGTAAGTTGGCGGCTGCGGTAGGGAATTTCGTGGCAGCGCCGAGGAGCTTGCGAACTCGCGGTCGGCGAGGTCGGACTTTATTGCAAAGTGCTGTGACTCAGAATTTCAGCCCCTACGGGTCTGACACGAGTGGAGATGAAAACGGGCATTTCCGAACCCGGTTTCGGGAAGACCTCTCAAATTCGCAAGTAGCTGAATAACAGGGATTAAGCGGCGGCCATTTTCTAGGGATTGTAGCCCGGTCGCGGCTTGTTAAACCAGTTCCAACTTTTTCAGCTTCATCCGGTCGGTACGGACTTGCGGAAGGTCGTAATGCGCTTGCTGAAAAAGCTAGCTTTCGGCGCTGCCGCCGAAAACCTTGGACAGGCGCACGGCCATTTCCGGCGATATGCCGCGCTTTTATGCACCACTTTGGCGGTCGTCCCTTTGCCGGTTTCGCTGTAGAAAGGCGTTCGGGTACCCCAGGTTTGTCCAGAGTCCTTTGCCTGTCCAGCCGGCTTTCGAGTCGTCGACCCGGCCCTACATCCCTTTCGCGAAGAAGCCGAGGGGTTAGGGCACGCGCAGAGTCACGAACTTCCCCGTTCACCAGCGCGACCAGCAAATCCGACGAGTTAGCCACGATGGGCGTGTTCCTGCCCAGCCCGGCGTCTCGAAACTGTCCACCCAGTCGCGGGGCGACGAAGGCCGATCGCCCGATGAGCGGACGATGCGCCGAGTCGATCCCGCTCCTGAAATTATTCGTCATAAAATCGTGCCGGACGGCGTTACATTGTGCATATGCGCTGCGCCACGGTGATGTTCGTGTTTTGCGTCTGCCTCGCCGGTCAGCCGGGCGGCCGTAACCTTGCGGTCACCCTGACGGGTGAAGGGAAGGACGAAACCATCCACCTTCGCAATGAATACTCCTCGCCCGCTACGGCTTGGATCCTGCAATGCGAAACGCCGCAGGGCGGATCGCGCCACTACTGGAACGACCAGGAGCTCAGCTTCGAAACCAAACCGGTCGCTCCGGGTCAGGAGATTGAGTTCACGTTTCCGTCGTCGCCGCCGCGAATGACGCAGCAGTTGGCCGATAACGGCACTTGCACGGACTTCCACGCGATCGCCGCCGTCTTCGCCGACGGTACTGTATCCGGCGACCTCAGCTGGATCAACGCCGTTGTCGCCGATCGGCGACAAGCCTATCGGGAAATTGCCAAGGCCACCGATATACTCAACACTGCAATTTCCAATGGGACCGATACACCTGCCGTTATGCAGCAACTGACGGACTGGGGAAAAAGCGAGATGCCGGCAGGAATGCCTGCGAGACCTTTGGCCACTCACGGTCCCAGTTGGGGCTTTCAGTCGCGGGGAACCGCGCCTCCCCCGATGCGAATTTTCCGCAGTCCCGTTCCGGGCGCGGCGCTGTGGCTGATCGACACACAGGCAATGAAGCTTCCGGATGCTGTGAAAGCCCTGGCCGAATGGAGCAACCGCCTGGCTAAGCTGCCGCCGGCCGCCGAAACGGGAGCGCCTTCGCCGGCCCCGAACCGCCTATTGACCGGTCGACCGTTTACACCGCTCTCGGAGGCGGAACTGGTGGGCAAACCCGCCCCCGAGTTTACTTTGAAGGACATTGCCGGCCGCGAAATCACGGTGGCGAGTCTGCGTGGCAAACCTGTCCTGCTGGATTTCTGGGCCACATGGTGCGAGCCATGCCGCGAATCGATGCCGCATATCCAGGGGCTGTACGATCAATTCAAGGAGAAAGGCCTGATGGTGCTCGGAATCGACATCAACGAGTCGGCTGAAGAAGCCAGGAAGTATTTCGTGGACCAGAAATACTCATTCGCCAGTCTGCTCGGTTCCGGAAGCGATGTGACGAAAAATTACGGCGCCGAATCCATCCCCAGAGTCGTCCTTATCGACAAAGACGGTGTGGTGCGCTACGTCCACAGCGGATGGGGAGCGGGAATGGACATCACCCCAGAGGTGAAGAAGGTCATCGAGCCCTGACCCCTCAACCGGTGTCAACGACAGATGTATCTCTAGTAAGCTAGAACCGATTCAAGAAGCGGACCCGCGGCGCAATCGCGAAGTTAAGCTGTACCAGAACGATAAAAGCGATGCTCACGTAAGTGTTCACTACGCACAGTGCGGCGCCGAATGCGTAGAGCGCCTGCCCCACCACGATGCGACGATCGATCGCTTTCCCCACATCGGCCGGCATGCCTTCCTTCAAGAGGCCGGCTCGCTTGGCGTGAAACCAACTGAGGTAAAGTAAGGCGCCGAAAACCAGGATGTTGATCCAGTAACAGAGCAGCGCGGTGCGGAAGACGATGAACTCGGAAAGCAGTTTGGTGGAGAACGGCATGATGGATACGGAGAACAGGAAGCCGATGTGGATCCAGGTGAGCTGCCGGTCTGTGCGGGCGAAGCGATTGAGCTGCGCCTGCTGCCCATTCCAAAAAATGCCAAGAGTCAGGAAGCTCATCATGTAGGTAGTGAGCTGCGGCGCCATGGCGCACAGGGCGCGCCACAAATCCCGCTCGGAGTGGACGGCGTCGCGCGCGGGAGCGTGCAGATCGAGAACCAGCAGCGTCATCGCCACCGCGAATATGCCGTCGCTCAGCGCCGCGAGGCGTTCCACACTCTCGCCGGCGATCCGGTTGTATACGGTCTTCATACCAATATCGGCGAAACTCAGACGCCCGCCGGTTGCTGCTGCGTCATGCAATGCAGCGCCCCTAATCCCCAAATCAACCCGGTGCAATCGATCCCCGTCACTTCGCGACCCGGAAAGCATTTCGCCAGCCTCGCCAACGCCACGCGGTCCGCGGGATCGTTAAACGTCGGCGCCAGCACCAGCCCGTTGGCGACATAGAAATTCGCGTAGCTCGCCGGCAGACGCCGCCCCGCAAAAATCAATGGCCGCGGCATCGGCAGCTTCACTACCCGCAGCCCAGCCTCCTTCAACAAAGCGTAATTCTCCTTTAGCGGCTCGTAATTCGCATCGGAGCGGTCGTCTTCCGAGGCCGCCACCACGGCATCCGGCGCCACGAACCGAGCCAGATCGTCCACATGGCCGTGGGTATCGTCGCCGGCGATGCCGTTGCGCAGCCAGATGACGCGGTCGGCGCCCAGGTAATCGCGCAGCTTGCGCTCGATATCGCGGCGGGTCAATTCCGGATTGCGCGCCTGCACATCGCTTAGCAGGCACTCCTCGGTGGTCAGCAGCAAGCCCGCGCCGTTGACGTCGATGCTGCCGCCTTCGAGCACCATGCCGGGCGTCCAACTGGAAATTTTCAAGCGCTCCGTTATGAATGCCGGCACGGCGGAGTCGCGCTTCCAATCGTCGTACTTGGCCCAGGCGTTGAAGCGCCACGCGGTCGCGGCCACCTGGCGGCGGCGCTTGACGAACAGCGGGCCATAGTCGCGGGTCCACACGCGATCCGTGGGGCATTCGAAAAACTCCACCGCTTCCATTTGCGCGCCAACCTTGCTCAGAATGCCGCGGGCCTGCCGCTCGAGCGTAGCGCCGCTCACCAGAATCCGCACTTTCTCCACGCGGCTCAGCTTGCGGACAATCTCGCCGTAGACCCACGGAATGGGCGCGAACCGGCCCGGCCAATCGTCGCGATTGTGGGGCCATGCGATCCAGGTGGCCTCGTGCGGCTCCCATTCGGCGGGCATGCGGAAGCCGCGGCTGCGCGGCGTGCGCGACGTCAATTGAGATGCCGCCGATCGAATGAGTCTTTGCCTAGGAGTACTCTTAGCTTGACCGGATGCGGTTCCCCGTTTCTCTTATCTGCGTTCATCTGTGTTCATCCGTGGCCATATTGTTTTGTTTGAGCTTTTCGGCTGGCAGTACAGAAATGAGCAAAGAAGATATGGCCGCAGATGAACACAGATGAACACGGATAAGAATGAACGGGAATTTGGGCATTGCCCCGCCATGGCGGCTTGGCCGCCTCACTTCTATGTAGCGAGGCCTCAATCCGTCACCCGGTTCAGAATCGGCGCATACGCATCGATGCGGCGGTCGCGCAGAAACGGCCAGTTGCGGCGCACTTCTTCGATGCGGCGCGGGTCGCACTCCACAATCAACGTCTCTTCCGCCGCGTGATCGCCCTCGGCCACCACCACGCCGAACGGATCGGCCACGAACGATGCGCCCCAGAATTCCAGGCCGTGCTCCGGCGGGCCCTCATACCCCACGCGATTCACGGCCGCCACATAGACGCCGTTGGCGATGGCATGCGCGCGCTGAATGGTCCGCCAGGCGTCGTGCTGCGCTGCGCCGTACTCGGCCTTCTCCGCAGGATGCCAGCCGATGGCCGTAGGATAGATCAGCACCTGCGCGCCGCCCAGCGCGGCCAAGCGCGCCGCTTCGGGATACCACTGATCCCAGCACACCAGCGGCGCGATGCGCGCGTAGCGTGTGTCGAAGCAGCGGAAACCCAGGTCGCCCGGAGTGAAGTAATATTTCTCGAAATAGAGCGGGTCGTCTGGGATGTGCATCTTGCGGTAGAGCCCCAGCAGCCGGCCATCGGCGTCGATCACCAGCGCCGTGTTGTGATACACGCCCGCCGTGCGCCGCTCAAAGATAGAGCCGACAATCGCCACTTTCAGCTCACGCGCCAGCCTCTCGAAAGTCTCGCTGGTCGGCCCCGGAACCGCCTCCGCCAGATCGAACAATTCGGCGCTCTCTTCGCGGCAGAAATACTGCGAGCGGAACAGTTCCTGCACCGAAATAATCTGCGCGCCCTGCGCCGCCGCCTCGCGAATGCGCCATTCGGCCTTGGCGAGATTCTCGGCCGGATCTTTCGAGCATGCCATTTGGATGAGGCCAAGCGTGAATTTTCGCTGATGCATCAAGAACATTGTAGCCACCCGCGGGCTGTTATCATTTCCATTCGCCATGACTTTTCCCGCGCTCGCGCTCTTCGATATCGATGGCACGCTGGTGCGCCGCGCGGGAGCGCATCACCGCGAAGCGCTGGTGTACGGCGTCCGCCGCGTCACCGGCCTTGAGACCACCACCGAGGGCATTCCCGTGCAGGGCATGCTCGATCCCGACATCATCGCCGTAATGATGCGCAACGGCGGAGCCAGGCGCGCGCTGATTCACGATTCGCTTCCGGAGGTCCAGCGCGCGGCCGAGCGTTTCTACTTGCGCGAGTGCCCGGCGCTTCACGACAAGCATTGCCCCGCCGTGGAAGAGACGCTCGACCGCCTTACGCGCCGCGGCGTGCTGCTGGCGCTGGTGACCGGGAACCTGACGCGCATCGGGTGGCGCAAGCTGGACCGCGCGGGGCTGCGGCGCTACTTCCGCTACGGCGCCTTCGGGGAAATGGCGAAAACGCGCGCGGGGCTCGCCAAACTCGCCATCGCGGAAGCGCGCCGGCGCCGGTGGATCGACCCGGCCGCCCCCATCTCGCTGATCGGCGACGCCACGAGCGACATCATCGCCGCGCAAGCCAACCGGATTC
>Ga0208193_1000021_pt1 | contig 109529 bp, 93 predicted proteins | sample June2015DPH_17_2_FD_184716 | JGI IMG/M metagenome (GOLD analysis project Ga0208193, IMG submission 184716) | Peatland microbial communities from SPRUCE experiment site at the Marcell Experimental Forest, Minnesota, USA - June2015DPH_17_10... | ecosystem: Environmental > Terrestrial > Soil >...
GAGGCGCGGCGTCGAGCGGCGCTGTCATAACCAGCTCTTGGCCGGGGGCGAGGCCAAGGCCTACTTTGATGGCTACTTCTGCTAGCTGGTCTAGTTTTTCTGCGAAGGCGGGAGAGGATGTGAATGGAGCGGCGGTGAGTGACATGACAAGAAGATTGTAGCGAGTTAGCCGCGCTTCGCGCGAAACGGTTAGCGAGTCAGCGGCATAGCGATCCCACCCATTCGGCAAAGAACGCCGAATGGATGGGGCACCGACAATTGGACGCATTGGAAATGCGCAAGTTACAGATTCTAAAATGTGCAGAATGCCCCAAATAGCGTAGAAGTCAGGGCTTGTAACACAAATTAGCACAAAGTTTGTTTGAGCTTGGACTAGCACGCACGGACAGGTGGCCGTCCCGAGTCAGTAGATCTCATTAATGGGCGGGTTGTAGTCGGACAATCGCAGCAACTCCAGTAGCGCCATACCGTAGGTTGTGCCGCTTGCATCCCAGCGCGTGGCGATGTGGTATCTGCCGCCCTGCACCCCTTCTAAAACCCACTCTGCACCGTCCGTACCTTGTGGACCCTCCCCTTCCGTCGCCATTCCCCAGAAGCCTGCGTCTTTGATGAGTGCCATGACCCCTCCAACCTGCTCCTTGCTCAGTGATTGTGTTCTAGTTTCGAGCTGCTGCGGGACGCGTTTGTAGATTTGAAGACGAAGCTGACCATTGCCTTCCGGTAGCACCCGCATCATGATGCTGACTTGATCGTGGAATGACCTCATCCATGTAAAGCGGTAAATCACCTGCTCTGGGTCGGGAGGCCACAGCGGCTTCTCGTCCAGTTTGTAGAGGACACTGGAATACCAATGCACCATGAAACCTCCCGCTCGCGATCGGAAAACGTTCGGAGGAAAGTAGGTGAATATCAGCGTTGCGTTCGCGTCCTCCAAGTCGTTCCGACATTGCTGCGCGAGGACAAATGATGCCGACCCGTCCGGCACGTTTCTGAGTTTCTCTCGAACACTATTAAATTGGTGAGGCTCTAGCCCAGGGCAGCCGCAAGCTGCTCCCACCGCCCCGGAGTTTCGCCAGGTGTCCTTCGTATCCTGTGTCTGCGCTAAGGCCGATAGAAATCCGTCCAGGTTATTTAGCATCGCCTGGGCAAAGAACCTGCTGTCGAGGCTGTACATTCCAACGCTGAGCGCATTCACCCGCATCAGCGAGCCAAGCACGGATCTATCGCCGGCCGTGTATGAAGAGAGCAGGACTTTTCCGTCACGCAGAAGCAATTGAGGCGTGCAGCCCTTACCACTCAGGTCCGTTGCATAACAGGAAGCAATGCGTTTCTCTGCAATCGCCTTGCTGCTTTGAGCTGTGAGGGTACTTAGGGGCGATAAGAGAAGCAGCGCACAGAGCAATCTCGGAATCAAGGTCATGACGTACCTTTGAGTATAGACACCGCGCCCGGCCAATTTGATCCATGGTTTTGCCGTCGTCCGTTCACTGTCCCAGTCACTGCCTTTCAGCAGAGCGTTCCGGGCACGCGGTCGGAGGTTCGGAACCTGCTTCACAGCAGAAAAGGCCGTCTTGCACGGTGAAGCACAAAATTAGCACAAAAATTTGGCTGTGATTCTTACCGTGGTCATCTTACTGACCTTGCGGCGCTATCGAGATGTGGGGCACCCACATTGGTGACTCAACCAAGGTGGGCCACCCGCCCGGTCCGCGGAAAAAAGAACGACCTTACCGGCAGGAATAGAGCGATCACCATAAGAAAGAAGAGCAAGATTGGCTCAATGAAGACATCCCACCAAAAGTACCAAGGAGTTGTCTCCGGTATCTTTCCGGCGGCTGCCCAGATCAGATGGGACGCTGTCTCCACCACCAATTTGGGATGCACAATGAGCCGCGGTATTTCGAGCAGGATTGCCAAGCCAGAGACGAGGATGAACATGACAAACCAGGTCCAGCGAATCTTGTTGAGGTATCCCGTCCATGTAACGATGAGACCGATGATAACAAGCACCAGAGAAATCTCGGCAACCTCGCTGAGTGATTGCGCATAATTCCTTTCCATACCGTGTGGTGTCCCATGGCCGGAAAAGTCCGCCTGGACCTGATTCCATAGCGGTGGAATGAGGCAAGCCAAGGCGATCGTGAAGAGCACACAGGCTACGAAAACCAGATCATGACGGATTCGCAAGCTACACCTCTCATTCAACCGATCACCGTCAGTTGGATAATTATGGCCGGTCGTAGAAGCGGAAGAAGAGCGATGGCTTGGCTACCGGCTCCGCCTTCGCTACGAGTTCGGATTGCTGCTTGTCAGTGAGCGGGGTGAAGTCGCGGGCTAGCTGGACGTTCTGTTCTAGTTGCGCGATGTTGTCGCAGCCGATGATTACCGTGCTCACCGGGCGTGAGAGGGTGTAGTACATGGCTTCGCGCATGGTGATGGTGCCGGGTGTGGGCGCGGGGACCATGCCTTCCCACATGTGCTTCTGCACGTCGAGCGGCTGGGGCTGCCAGCTTGAGAGAATGCGGCCGCGGCCGGGGATCTTCATGCCGATGATGCCCATCTGGTGCTCGACTGCGAGTGGGAGCAGGTCTTTGTCAAAGCTGAAGTGATGCGGGTCGGCGGCGTTGACGGCCATGAGGACTGTGTCGAAGTCGTGGCGCTTGATGCACTCCATGAGCGACTCAGGACGGTAGTGACCGGTGAAGCCGAGATAGCGGACGACCTTCTGCTGCTGCATCTCGATGAGGGCTTCCATGGCGCCGCCCTTGGCGAATATCTGATCGACGTCATACATGGTGCCGACGTCATGAAGCTGCCAGAGATCGACGTGGTCGGTCTGCAGAAGCTTGAGCGACTTATCGATCATCTGCATGGAGCCGTCGCGGGTGCGCTCCTTAGTCTTGGTGGCGATGAAGGCTTCGCTACGGCGCCTGGCCATGACTTTGCCGACGTATTGCTCGCTCCAGCGGTCGGGGCCGCCGTAGATGGAGGAGGTGTCGATGTAGTTGACGCCGAGATCAAGAGCGCGTTCAACGATGGGCACGGCGACGTCGAAGTTATTGGGCTTTTCAAGAGCGGCCTGGCCGCCGAGCGAGAAGATGCCTACCTTGTAGCCCGTCTTACCGAGGTTGCGCGTGGGCATGGCCTTGAGCGTGACGGGGTTGGACGGCATGGCGGGCAGGGTGTGCGGGCCGTCAGCCAGGGCGAGGCTGGGCGTGAGCAGTGCGGCGGTGATTGCGCCACCGGTTTTCAGGAATTCGCGACGACCGGTTTTGAGGCCATTGGGCTGCTCGCTCATGATTTGCTCCTTCAGCACAGCGCTGTTTTTCTGGTGGGTCCATGATAGCTCCGCCAGCGCGATGAGGAAAGCGGAGGCATGAGCGCCGTGTGGAATTTTCTGGCGAGAGTGAAAATTTGTGCGGTATAGTCCTGATCATGAGACCAAATAGCTACTTCCCTTCTCTTTTTCTTGGCGCTGCTCTGGCTTGCGGAATGGTTGCGGCTCAACCTTTTGCCCAGGCACAGAACCCAGCCGGACAGGATGTAAAGGACGCGGGCAAAGACACAGCTAACGCGGCGAAAAGTGCCGCTCACGCAACGGCAAATGGCACGAAAAAGGCCTACAGCGCGACTAAAAACGGTACGGTGAAAGCGGCTGACGCGACGAAGAATGGAACTGTGAAAGCAACTGACGCCACGAAGAAGGGTACGGTGAAAGCGGCTGACGCGACAAAAAAGGGCACGGTGAAGGCCTACGACAAGACCAAAAGCACAACCAAGGGCGCGGTGGACGGAGCCAAGAACGGTGCGAAGGACAGTCCGAAGCAGTAGTGAAGCTTGAGTGGCCGAGTCCGCGAGGATGAGGGCCGCATCTGCCTGCTAGTATGGGGTTCATAGCATTCCTGCTGAGGAATTCCATCCTTCATGCTTTCCGTGTCTATCTCCGCGTCCGCGACGAAAGAATTTCTTCTTCGCAGAAACCCGAAGCGGACGTGGGCGGGCATTCTTCCAGTTACGGCTGCCATTTTGATCGTCTTAGCGATGCCGGCGGGAGCGCAGGCTGGTCCGCAATTTGAGGATCTTGCGGCGCGAGCCGCACATGCACGGGATGCTGGCAACCCAATGCAGGCGGTGGAGCTGTACCGACAGGCGACGGCGGCGAAGCCCGACTGGCAGGAGGGCTGGTGGTACCAGGGCCTGCTGCAATATAGCGTGAACCAGTATCCGCCGGCGATTGATGCCTTTACGCGCTTGCTGAAGCTTGAACCACACGCCGCTCCGGCGATGGCGCTGCGCGGGCTATGCGAGTTTGAGACGGCAGCCTATGAAGACGCACTGCGGGACCTGGATACGGCTGTGGCGCATGGAGCGGCTAGTGATCCCCGCAATGCGCTGATACTGCGCGTTCATCTTGCGCAACTGCTGACGCGTGCGTCGCGCTTTCAGGATGCGCTGGCGCAGTACAGTTTCCTTGCCTTGGGAAAGGTCGAAGATCCGGATCTGGATGCGGGGATTGGGATGGCGGGAACGCGCATGGCGGGGTTGGTGAGCGATGCTACGGCGGCAGACCGTGTGCTGTATGAGGCTGCCGGGCGCGCCGGCTGGCAGTTATTGGCTAACAATACCATGCAGGCGGATGCGCAGTTTCAACAGTTGTTTACGCAGTATCCCACAACGCGGAATCTGCACTTTATGTATGGGTACATGCTGTTTCCGCACGATCCAGCGATGGCGCTTGACCAGTTTCAGCAGGAGCTGGCGGTGGCTCCCGATAACACCGCGGCGCGCGGGATGCTGGCTTTTACGCTGATGATTGACGGGCGTTATGTGGAGGCGCGAGCGGCGGCGGAGCAGGCACTGGCCGAAGAGCCGGAGATGGCTATGGCGCAGATTGCGCTGGGGCGCGCGCTGGGCGAAACCGGCGAGTATGCACGCGGCGAGGAGATGCTGAAGAAGGTGCGGACCAAGGATCCGCAGAACCCGGAAGTGCGCATGGGGCTGATTTCGATCTACTCGCATACGGGCAGGACTGAGGAGGCGCGGCGTGAGCGGCTGTCTATGGCGAAGTAACGCAGCGCGGATGGCAGCGGTTGCGGCTGTACTGCTGGCACCGCTGGCAGTGCGGCTGCTTGCGCCGATTTCAGCAGAGGGAGCGGCGCAGAAGCAGAAGGTGTCTAGCGTTCCTGTGACTTGCGCAACGTGCCATGCGGCGGTGGTAAATGACTTTGCCCATGCGCCGATGCGGCATGCGATGGAGCCGGAGGGAGCAGACCCGGTGCTGGACGCAAATCCGGATCTGCGGACTGAGCAGAGTGGATATACCTACAGGATTGAGACGAAGAATGGAAAGAGCACGTACACGGTTTCCAATGGCAAGGAGACGCTGACGCTACCCTTGCGATGGCACTTTGGCATGCGTGCGCAGACGTGGGTGCTGGAGAAGGATGGCAAGTTTTATGAAGGCCTGGTGAGCTACTTTCCAGGAATTCACGGGCTGGCGACGACGCCGGGGGACAACAAAATTGAGCCCCATTCAATAACCGAGGCGATGGGCCGCGAGCTGCCGGTGTGGGAGACGCGGGAGTGCTTTGAATGCCATGCCACCGGGATGAAGGCCCGCGAAGTCTTTACGCCGGAGAAGCTGAAGCCGGGACTGGATTGCGAGCATTGCCATGAGGGCACGGAGCAGCATATAGCGGACGCGCAGGCGGGGAACTTCAAGACGCTGCCGGTGAGCCTGAAGAAGATGGATGCGGAGAGCGTGTCCGGCTTTTGCGGGCAGTGCCATCGGTCCTTTGATACGGTGATTCGGAATGGGTGGCATGGGCCGCCGTTTGTGCGCTTTGCACCGTACAGGCTGTCGCTGAGCCGGTGCTTTTCCGGCAATGATGCGCGGATCAGCTGCCTGGCGTGCCACGATCCGCATCAGCCGGTGAGCCATGAGACAGCGTCTTACGACAAGAGATGCCTGGCGTGCCACTCGGGAAATGCGACCGTAGCGGCTGTGGGAACTGCGGAGGCTGCGCCGAAGACCTGTCCTGTGGCAAAGGCGAACTGTGTGAGCTGCCACATGCAGAAGGTAGACCTGCCAAGTGGAAACTTGCAGTTTACCGATCACTTCATCCGGATTGTGAAGCCGGGAGAGGCTTATCCATACTAGATTTTGGGGGGCACACTGTGCGAGGCCCCTTTTTAAGTTAATGATGCACTACTACCGTCCAGAAGCCTCCAATCCCATCCATCAAAATCCCGCCACAACTTTGTCCATCGAGGCCTACACTCTCCTTGTGTGGACAATGAATTATGCAGCGGTGGATAAATGGGGGCGGCAATGACTGCTAACTTCATCCCATATCGCAGCCATTCAGCCATCCGTCTTGAAATACTCCTTTACCGTCGTGTTGACCTCGAAAAGCACCTGAAGCTGTTCACAGATAAAGCTGAGAGCACCTGCCGAATCTCAGCAGCTAGTCCGCAATTCCTGGGTTAGGAGGGTCAATTCCCAGTGCCGTTGCCAGCGCAATAAGGTGATCCTGCTCCTGCATCAGAATTCCGCGCAGGCCCTCCGCGATTGCGAATTCATTCAACTCATCGGCCTGCTTTATGCGACGGCGGTATTGGCGAATCGTTTCTTCTTCATTGTTCAGATCGAAGCGCAGCATCTCCTCTGCCTTTTCCGAGGTTTTGACGGGCTTAGAAGTAACCGAAGGCATGCCTCCCAGATAATCAATGTGATTCGAGAGTTGCAGCGCGTGATCGAGCTCTTCCCTGGCATGAACTGCGAGCTCGTCGGCGATATTCATGTAGGCTGCCCCCTTAAGGACTTGAGAATAATTCACATACGAAATGATCGCCTGATACTCACGCGACAGATCTTCGTTTAGTGCATCGATAAGTCTTTTACGAGTCATCTTGCCTTGTGCCTTAACGTCCATTTGCTTCATTCCTCCACCTCGGATTTTCAATTTCGCGATCTTCCCGGTGATGTAACAGATCCAGGCATCTTTGATGCTCAGTGACTGATCGTGGGCTGTATTCAAAATCGAACAAATCTAAGCACGGACCTTCTGAGGAGCAAATCTTGAGGTCCATACCAATCCATTCAATTTCGGCATCGCCATATCCGAAATCAGAAAATGAGGGCACTCAGCTTCTGCAGATCGCAACGCCTCAAGGAGATCAGTAAAAGCGGTCGCCACGAACCCGGATGAATTCAAGATCATTGCAGGTACGGCGCCTGCACGGCGATGCCTGAGTGAGAGTTGTCACTCGCCTGCAGCCGATGCGGTCGTTCCTAATAGTATGATCGGCGCCGTCGGCGTGTCCGATCCTTCCGCCTTCTCAATCGTCACCCCGAAGGCCTTTGCAGGAACGCCCCTGTGGAGTGGCGGCAACACAACGCTCGCATTGCCGGTTGCATCAGACCGGAACAATCCAGCGGGGATGGGTTTGCCCTTTGCAGGGATTACCCACAGCTCATAGGTCTTATCTGAAGCCAGCAGTTTCAGGTTGTTTGCCTGGAAAATCAGACTGCCGCTGTCTGCCAGATAGATGGCGCGACCGGTCGGCTCGGCAGGCGTTTTACTGGCTGTCAACAAAACGCGCTGTGCGGAATGAGAAGTCAGAAGATCGAGCACTTGCTGCGCGCGAGCAGACTGACCCTTGAGATCCGTTACTTTGCCAGAGGCATCGGCGAGCTCCTGATGGAGTGCGGTGTTCTTTACGAAAAGCGAAATGGCCAGAATGGCGAGCGCCGCTGCTGTAGCCCATGGAATCCAGGCTTTGTAAGGAAACGGCAGAACCTGTTTGCGCTTTTCCTGCTTTGCAGATTGCTCTGAGAGCGACGCATCCGCGGCTACTCGATCAAGGAAGCGCTGCCGGGAGCCCGCAGGCACTGAATGCTGCCGTACGCCAAGCCCAATCATCGCCACATTACCGGAGAGCTCTGCCAACTCATCGCGGCACAGGGCACACTGCGCCAGGTGCGCGCACACCACTGCCGACTCTGCTTCAGACAGAGCCTGCAAGGCGTGTAGCGCCAAGTCCTCCTGCGAGATGTGTTGGTTACCTGTCACGCCGCAAGTGCCTTTCGTATTCCCATCAACGCCAGCCTGATTCTGGTCTTTACTGTACCGAGCGGGTCCCCGGTTCTTTCTGCAATTTCCGAATGGCTCAATCCTTCAAAATAGGCTAAATCGATCGACTTCTGCTGCTCCAGAGGCAGGTCTTTCAAGACAACGCGAACTTTCTCCATCAACACATTCCGCTCTGTGTCCGATGCCAGGGTACATGGCAGCACAACTTCGTCTGGCGAATCGGTCGGCTTTCTTCGCCGTATCGTATCGATTGCGCGATTCCTGGCCAGCACCATCAGCCAGCCACAAAGCGAGCCGCGCCCTTGAACGAATGCATCGGGCTTACTCCAGAGCTGGAAGAAGATTTCCTGCATCACATCTTCCGCCTGTCCCGGGTCCTTGAGCACTCGCAACGCCACCGAGTACACCATGCCTCCATAGCGATCAAACACCGCGGCCATGGCCTGCTGATTGCCGTCGCGCACGCGCTCCAGCAACAGATCATCGCTTGGGTCATAGTCGCTATGATGGGTACGTTCGAGTGCCATTATCGGATTTGCATATCAGGCTACAACTCTGTTTATACGCTTCCAGGAAGCGCATAAAGGGCCGTCATTTTGTCAGGGCGGCCCTTTAACTTGTCTCCCGCTTGCTTCTATCTGAAGCCGTTTGGACCTGCATTCATCCCTGCGGGGAAGAATACTCCCATTGCCGGGCTGACCGCGGCTTTCCCGCTGACAGCGCCACCACCGGTGACAATATTCAGGATTTGAGTGGTGTTGCGCGCGAAGGCTATGACATTGGTCGCATCGGCATCGGTGATGCGCGTTGCTGTTGCACTACCTGCGCCTCCGAGCATAACCGAGAACGTTGCTAAACCGAAGTCATCAGGATTTGAGTCGTACGCGCTGGGCTGGGCGCCGAGCAGGCCGGCCTGTGAGAGCGTTGCACGAAGCGCGGAAATCAGATTTGTGTAGCCGCCAATGGTCGCGCCGGTTGGATCAAGATAGTTGATGGTGGTGCGGACGAGACCGGCGTGATAGGCCTCAACCGCGAGGATACCGGCGGCTGTTACCAGATTTGCGGGCGTGGTGAGCAATGATGCCGCTCCGTGATAGGCCGTGACGCCTACATCCTCGAAGACATAAGCGCCCACAAGAAAGGCAGCGTCGCTGGCATAGGGGCTGAAGCCCGAACCACCAGGAATTTTTGCCGCCGTGGCGAGCGCCGGGAAGGATGTTCCCAGGTTGATGGCAGGCTGTGCTACGGCAGAAGTCCCGAGCGCGGTCAACAACAATTGAACATGCTTGCCCTCTTCGACAGCCGTCTCCGTCGCATAGGAAGCGACCTGGATTGTGCTGAAAGGAACCTGACTGCCTCCCGAAACGGTCCCGGCTGTGCCGACTGTTCCTGAGAGCGTGATCTGCGGCGCACCTGCAGCCGTTGATGCTGCATTCGGCTTGTCGATGGTAGTGCCGAAGGTCGCCAGGTAATAGAAGTTGGCCTCAAGATACTCGAGATTGAGGGCGAAGTTGAGAATATCTGAGTCCGAGTAGGACGCGGTTGCGGCCTCTGCCAAGGGGGCGCTTGCGCCGAGGGCCAGAGCAGCCAGTGAAGACACGCCGAGAGTCATCATCTTGCGGCGATTTGTGGCAATGATGTCATCCAGAACTTGAGTTTCTTGATTTGCCATGATGTTTTCCTTTGCAGGCCGCTTAGGCTGTGGTTGTGGCGAAGATGCTGTTCATTCCGTTGGGAAAGAAACCGCCGCTCTTGGCGCCAACAGTTGGCGAACCGTAGACGATATGAAGCACCTGGTTCACGGTGCGCGCAAAACCAACGGCGTCGGCCGCGCTGGCTGCCACGATTGAACTTGCGGTGGTCAGGTTTGCAGGCAGCGTGAGAAGCGTTTCTACCGAGCCCGATGTAGAAGGGGCTGCGCTGGCGCCGACCGTAAGCGTAGCGCGCAGATCTTCCACCAGGTTGGCAGCGGCCAGGTATGGATATGCTGACGCGGAACCCGCGGCAATGGCTCGTCCGGTCAGGGATGTTCGGACGTAACCAGCGTGGTAAGCCTCGACGGCCATGATGCCGGCGGCTGCCGTGAGATAGCCGGAAGCAACGCCTGCTGCACTGATCAGCGGAGCTGCGCCTGCGTAGGCGGTTACACCCACATCCTCAAAAATGAAGGCGCCGACGAGAAAGTAGTCAAAGCTGGAAAAAGGATTGAAGGAGCCATCGCCGGTGGCGGCTGTGGTGATATTGGCAGCAACGGCTAGTGGACCAAAGAAAGAGAGATCGATATCGGGCATGGGAACAGCCGCGGAGCCGAGTGCGCTGCGAAGAAACCGAACATGCGCCTGCTCTTCGAAGGCGATCTCATTCAGGATCTGCTGCTGTGCCGATGTAAGCCCTGATACGAGGGCGGCATCGCCCACTGTTACCGTGCCCGTGGTTTGGTAGGGCGAGGCGGAGCCGGCTGTGGTATCGGAGGTTTCGAGCCCTGAGCCTGTGGCCGCGTAGAGGTAGAACTGCGCCTCAAGATACTCCAGGTTTAGAGCAAAATTAAGGATGTCTTCATCGGTTGGCCCTGACGGGCTTGTTGGTCCTGTTGGTGATGTCATGGGTGAGCCATTGTCACCACATCCGAAAAGGTTCAGTGCCCCGACCGCTCCCGCGCTGGCTCCAACCCCGGCCAGAAATCTGCGACGAGAGACGTCACTGTTAATGAATGAACTTAAATTGGCCACGATGTTTCTCTCCTTGTACTTGCTACCTGGGTCTTCACACGCTGCCTTGAGTACGCCCCAATGATTGTTTTGGATTTGCTGTGTTGAAAAATAAATTCCCTGGGCCTGCGTGAATCCGTTTCGTTCTGTCCGGCGTTCAGTGAGTACAGCAGGAGAAACCCAAAGGGTAAGAGAGAGGACATGATTATGAAGAAGTATTGCGGAATTATTCTGATGAGCGCGCTTGCGCTTTCAGGGCTGGCGGCTCACGCACAGAAGGACCCCGACGTAGGCGGTGCGGCGATGTATCCGACTAAGAACATCGTTGAAAATGCGGTCAACTCAAAGGACCACACCACGCTGGTTGCGGCAGTGAAAGCGGCAGGACTGGTAGACACTTTGGAGGGCGCAGGACCGTTCACAGTGTTCGCACCCACCAACCAGGCATTTGCGAAGCTGCCCTCCGGAACGGTAAATACGCTGCTGAAGCCCGAGAACAAGGATCAGCTCGTCAAGATACTGACCTACCATGTTGTAGCCGGCCACATGACAACGATGGACCTGAAGCGGAAGATCAAGATGGACGGAGATAAAACGGTGTTAAAGACCGTGGAGGGCGGAACGCTGACTGCAACCATGGAGGGCGGCAAGATCGTTCTTACCGATGAAAAAGGCGGTACGGCAACCATCACCATTGCGAATGTGATCCAGTCAAATGGCGTTATCCAGGTTGTGGACAACGTTCTTATGCCTAACTAATTGAGCGAGGCAGATATCCGAGGGTGGAGAACAGCACGTGGGTGCTCGCCGCGTATGTGGGCTTAGCCGGCATGATACAGCTGGCTAAGCCATCCATCCGCACGAAGTCGACATCAAACGCCAACAGGATTGAAGAACGCAATCCAGCACGCCCGACTGGCCCTGATTCTGATCACGAGGGTCGTTGAATTGATTTAGCTACAATTGGAAATCGAGGCGCTTGATGACGATCTCCCGCTCCGATGCGTTGGTGGTTTTTGGCGTAACTGGCGATTTAGCCCACAAGATGATCTTCCCCGCGCTTTATGCAATGGTGAAGCGAGGCACGCTCAAGGTTCCGATCATCGGAGTGGCGTTTCCGAATTGGAGCCTGGAGCGGCTGCACAGGCGCGCGACTGACAGCATCAAGCGAGCTGGCGGAATTGATGATGAGCGCGCATTGCATCGTCTCCTGTCTCTGCTCAAATACGTGAGCGGGGATTATAACGACAGCGATACATTCGCGGGGATCAAGAAGGCATTAGGGGATGCGCGGTGTCCGGCGTATTATCTGGCTATTCCGCCTTCACTCTTTGAGACGGTCATCAAGAACCTGGGCGCTGCGAAGTTATCTGAGAATGCCCGCGTTATTGTTGAGAAGCCGTTTGGTCGCGACCTTGCCTCGGCGCGTGCGCTGAACCGCGCTGCTCGCGCTGTGTTCCCGGAAGACTCGATCTTCCGCATCGATCACTTCCTCGCAAAGGAAGCGATCATGAATATCCTTTACTTCCGGTTTGCCAATTCATTCCTTGAGCCGATCTGGAACCGCAACTATGTGGCCAGCGTCCAAATCACGTTGTCTGAGAACTTCGGCGTGGAAAAGCGCGGCGCATTTTATGAAACTGCCGGCTGCCTGCGCGACGTAATTCAGAACCACCTCTTCCAGGTGGCTGCGCTGCTTGCCATGGAGCCGCCCGCAGGTCGAGAGTTTGGAGACGTACATGATGAGCAGGCCAAGGTCTTCAAAGCCATGCGTCCTCTGAAAGCCGCCGATATGGTGCGCGGCCAATACGCCGGTTACCGCAATGAACCCGATGTAGCGAAGCGTTCCGATGTTGAGACATTCTGCGCCTTGCGGTTATTTATCGACTCATGGCGCTGGGACGGGGTGCCATGGTATTTGCGCTCCGGCAAGTACCTTGCGGAAACCGCGACAGAGATTGTGGTGGAATTGAAGCCGCCGCCGCAGAGACTTTTTGCCGATGCAACGGCGGTTTCTGGCCGGAGCAACTATCTGCGCTTCCGGCTTTCTCCCAACTCTGCCGTTGCACTGGCCGCGCGCGTCAAGCTAGCGGGGCAGGATTTTATCGGAGAGCAGAAGGAGCTTTATCTGCTGGAAGAGCAGCCCGGAGAGGAATCACCCTATGAGCGGCTTTTAGGGGATGCCATGGCCGGCGATGGTGCACTCTTTACCCGGGAAGACTCAGTTGAGGCTGCGTGGGCCGTGGTCAATCCGGTCCTCAAAAAGCATCCCCGAGTTCGCCCCTATAAACGCGGCGGATGGGGACCGAAGGAGGCTGACGCCATCATCGCTTCCGATGGAGGCTGGCACAATCCCAGCCGCACGAATCCAGCCGGATGATGCTCGTCCCCTCATCTGTATTTCTGCCGCATGCATCGCAGGCGGCCGCATCAATACGCCACTCAACCCTGCAGATAGTACAGTTTGTTGCTCAAAGAGGGCATCGCTCGCTGTTGCCAAACTGGCTCACGCACCTGGGAGGTCTGGGGCTCTTTGTTGTTGCAATCATCGATTCCTCCATCATCCCTCTTCCTGTGCCCGGCAGTACTGACCTGTTGTTACTCTGGCTGATAGCGCGCAGCGGCAATCCCTGGCTGCTTGTAACCATTGGCGTCGCTGGTAGCCTCGCGGGTGGGTACACTACCTGGCACATCGGCCGCAGAGGCGGGGAAGCAGCTCTACGTCGCTATGTGCCGGCCCGCCTTCTTGGGCGAATTGTTGGTTGGGTCAAGCATCATCCCGTCCTTGCCGTGTTTCTTCCAGCTGTGCTGCCTCCACCCATTCCGCTGTCTCCATTTGTGCTCGCATCCGGAGCGCTCAGCGTTTCGCGCGGCCGATTTCTCGCAGTATTCGGCGCAGCACGAACTCTTCGCTACTCCCTGATTGCCTGGTTGGGAGTGGCCTATGGGCGCCATGTGGTCCGGCTATGGACAGGAACGCTGCAGAAATGGTCGACGTCATTGCTTTGCGTTTTTGTGGCACTGCTACTTAGCGGCCTCTGCATGGGGATATGGAAGGCTCGCAGCCTGCGGAAGTCTGATGCTGCGGAGAAACCTGCCTTGCAGGCCAAAGCAGCTCACACAGACTGAGCTATAGCATTCCCTTTGTCCGAATAGGTAGGTCAATTCACGGAATTTCGGAGTGAGAAACCGTATTCGATTTCTTGAGTCCTGCCGCTATGGCTTTGGTCAGCGATCCACTGGAATCGTCGTCGTTGAGTGCCCATACATAAGCGCCACCGAGTTTGTTTTTCCGAATATAGGCCGTCTTGACTGCTACTGAAACGGGAGTGTCGTAGGTATAGAAGATTCCGCCCGACGGATTGTAGAGCGTGGCTGCAACTCTGGCTTTGTCGTACCAGGCAGTAAAGCCGTTCGTCCCGGCAAATTTCTCGATCGTCGCATAGGTCAGGAATCCCGGGGTCAGGATCGGGTCGCAGCCGGGAGATGGAGAAGCCTTATTTGGGTTTAGACAAATGCCCGACCCATCGACCAGAGGCACAGGAGCCGGGCCAGTGGCGTCTTGATATAAGCCATGGTCTACGTTGGCAACGCCTTTCCAGCCGACGGCATACAACGGCATGCCCATGGTGTATTTGGCTGCGGGTACACCCGCCTTCAAATACGCTTTTACAGTCTCGTCGATGACGGGCGGGCCATCGAGTGAAGGCTTTGTTTCTGAAGCGTAAAGCGAGGAAGCAAGATTCGTTTGCTTATCGTCAGGCGTGGCCAAATCGTAGCCATCGATGGTGAGGAAATCCACTTGCTCGGCGGCGGCTTTCAAATCGATGTTGGCGTATTTTTTCGGGTCCGACGGGGAGTCAAAGGTAAGTACGTACCGTTTTCCTGTGCTCTTCGACAAAGCGCCGAGCTGGTTGCGGAACTCTTTCAACAGGGCGGTGAAATTTTGTTTGTCTGCCGCGGATGGAAACTCCCAGTCGATATTGAAGCCATCGAAGAGGCCCGGAGCGTGAACGTCCGCAGCGATATTGCCTTTGACAAAGAGATCGATGCAGGATGAGGCCAAAGCCGCACGCCCGGCGGGCGTTGCAGCTGCAGCCACCCAACCCGCAGCGTTGCCAGCCTGCCCTCCGAGTGAGACGAGAACCTTCAGCCGCGGATGCAGTTCTTTGAGTTGAAGAATGGCTCCGAAGTTTCCATACGGACGAGCAGCGTAGGGTTTGCCACTTACGCTCGGTAGGGACGCATCCAGATAAGCAGCGGCGGGATCTTCGATCGCGCAGGAAGGCGTCGAAGTCGGAGTGACATCGCCAAAGGCGTAGATGAGATGCGTCAGCTCATTGGCAACGCCATTCATTTGCAAATCCGCTATTGTGAATCCGCCATAGTGAATTCCCCACTCTTCAAAGTAGCCTCCAATGACCTTATCTGTGCGGGGCGCCTGCGCCGGAGAAGGGGATACGCATGTCACAAAAGCTAGCCAATACAAAACTGCCCGGAAGGGGCGAAAATCTTTTGTCATCGCAAACATCTCCTGAATTTCGCAATGTTCGCGCTCACGAAATATAGAACCATTACACAAGATTTGAAGCCGGGATTTTCCATTTGTTTTGTCAATATTACAGTCAGAATGCTCTCTCAGAGTGAGGCCGCCTATGAGGAGTTGAAGGCGGTCTGCGGCTGATTTCAGGTCAGGCTACAGGCTGCGGCAAGCAGGAATACGAGCGGAGCATTCCAGTTGATAGCAATTTCGTTCATGGAATATGCACGTTGATCATCGATCCACATGCGCATAGGCGGCTGTTTCGGCACCGTGCGTGCGACCGTATCCGCAGGATGCGCATTGGGACCACCAGATAGCAGACCGGGCCAGGGAGCATCGATGCCATCCGCAGCGCTTGGGCGGTGATGCGGATGCTGGAAGGGATTCGTTCCCACGCCAGTGACCCACGAGACGCCGAAGCAATTTCGGCCAAGCAGGTAATGCAGATTTCCGAGTGAGGCTTCGCGGAAGCGCGGAGTGGATTGGATATGGTCGGCGATGAGCAGGAGTAACGACTGATTTGCCGCCGTACCGTTTGAGCCCCAGTTATACTGCTCGGGCGCCATGGTGGTGCCGTAGCCGCCGGCATCTCCGCGATCAGCGAGAGCTTGTGCCGCCTGCAACGTTTGCTCGATGATTTGCGCGCGGAGAGGTGCAGCCTGCGATGGATTTGTGGATTTGCGGTCGGAGAGAAGCCATGTCCAGTAGGCCATTGGAGCAACCCAGTTGAAACCCGGCACCCAACGTGAGCCGCGTGCAATTACCGCGGGCTGAAGCGTGGCTGCTGCGAGGAATGCCTGTTCGTATTGGGCTTCGCCGGTGGTGCGCCAGAGCTCCGCGGAGGCCCACAGAAGCTCATCGCTGCAGTTATTGTCGCCATAACCGCCGGTGTTAATGCCCTTGGGATTGTCAAAGAGGACATTCGGATTGGCTTGCGCCCATTTCCATGCTTTCTTTGCGGCCTCAAGACACTGCTGTGCGAAGGCTGGGTCATACGGCGCGTAGCAGCGGGCTGCAATGGCGGCGACAGAGGCCAGGTCGGCTGTGGCGCATGTGCTCTTGTAGGGTTCGGAGCCGGTGCCGATGACATAGCTGGTCAGCGCGTCCTGTTCCGGCATGATGAAGGCGCAAAACTGCTCGCTGGTTTGTTTGTGCCAGACGCCGCCGTCGGAATCCTGCAGCGAGAGCATCCAGGCAAGATTCCAGCGGACTTCTGCCAGGTAGTCCGGAATCTTGCCTCCGGATTCAGGAATATCGAGGTGCAGCTTTATGAGCTGGTGCGGATACAGCTCCCAGGCCCAGAAAAGCGTTCCGGTCGAAATTCCGCTGTTGACAATATAACGGCCATAATCACCTGCGTCATGCCAGCCTCCGGTATTGGCAAATGGACCCGTCTTACCGCTTGTGGCATGGTAGGCTCCGTTGGCGTGGCAAGCGGCGTGGTGATACGGGCCTATCGTGACCTTTGTGCCGCAGCGCTGCCCATGAAAACCGAGCATGGCTGTACGCAGAGCCTCTGTGCAGGAAGAAGCGTCGATTGGAAAAGGGTCGCTCTTGAGTTGGCCCGAGAGGAGACGGTATTTGCCCGGACGAGTGAGGCTGGAGAAATCGGCCAGAACAACGCTGTCGCCGGAGAGAATATCGGTCAGAGGTGCGGAGACAGGCGCTTCGAATACCGAATGCGTCAAGTCGCTTTCCGCGGCGATGCGAAAGGTTTTGGCTGCATTCGAAGCAGGCAGGGTGGAAATTTTGCGCCAGTGCGGCGCATAGCCGATCTGGCTGAGAACAGCCGTGGGAGGTCCAGTCACCGGACTTTGCGCATGCAAACCTTTCGTTTCCGCAATGGCTGCGAGGCTGGAGAGTCCAAGGTATTTGAGAAGTGTGCGACGGCGCATGCAGCGATCTTACCGGAGCAGGGAGGCCTGCAATTTCATATCCGCGTCAGACGCGTGGCGTCTTTAACGAGCATGTCCGATCAGGCATGTACGCTGCGTCTGGCATGTCATCACGACTACGACCTGATGGAGACGTGTGGAATCACAACTTTCTGCATGAATAAAAAGCGGGTTCCGAACTTCTCATAGCCAATCATAAAACTTTTATAAAATTTTTTCTGGACAGAGCGCTCAGGCTAGGAGTAATCTGCCGCCACATTGAAGTTCTTGCATTGTTGAGAAGCTAGAGAAAGAAAACAGACCGTGCTGTGCGTCTCCGAGACGCTATGGCCGGCCAGGAACGAATGCGGGATTGATACGGTTCACCCAGCGCCTTCACTATCTGCAGCAGAAGTGAAAGGAAAGCGGAACAGGCGCGAGAGCACTTTGTATCGGTTTCTCCAGCTTGCAAATCCGTGTACAAGATAGTTCCACGCATTCGCTACATGCGCGATGAGGGGATTGTGTTTGCTGACACTTGCAGTTTGAGCTGAAGCGGATGCAGTAGCATTGCGCGAATTTGCTGTCTGCTTCCGTAACTGCTGTCGTTTACCGCCTTGACAACAACATTTTCAGAGAAATTGTGACCTTTCAAGCGTGGTTCAGGGTCGCCTGTTTCTGATTTCCACTTCGACGAGCGAAAGCATGCTCGCGCGGAAGTGCGGGATCGTGTCGACTTGGCTTTGCTGGTTCGGGCTACATCCTTTCTGAAATGCTTTTGGGCTCCCAATCAGACAAGGAGGGACGCACTATGTCCGCATTTACCTACCCAGGCGTTTACATCGAGGAGTTGCCAAGCGCAGTCCACACCATCACCGGGGTCGCTACTTCGGTTGCAGCATTTGCAGGTTGGGCCGACCAGGGGTCTATTACGCAGGCCACACTTGTGGAGAGCTGGTCTGACTTCCAGACGCAGTTCGGCGGCTTGGATTCGCGCAGCCTGCTTGGCTACGCGGTGAACCAGTTCTTTGCCAATGGAGGCGGACAGGCCTACGTTGTGCGCCTGGTCTATACAGATGCCAAGACAGCTTCATCAACGTTTAAAATCGGAAACCTTCCGGTCTACGCAGCGAATCCCGGCGCCTGGGGCAACAACATTGCTATTACGATCACGCTCAATCCCGCTGACGCTACACGCTTCAGCATTCTGGTGCAGATGGTTTCCACCACCGGAGGCGCGACGGCCACGCTTGAGAACTTCGTCAATCTATCTCTCAGCCCAACTGATCCGCAGGGCAACTATTTTGTCACGGTAATTGACAGCGAATCGAACTACATCACGTTCATCGATCCGTTGAATCCCGGCGCAACTCTGACTCCGGGCACCACAATCGCCGCCATGTCCATGACTCAGTTGAAGAGCAACAGCGGCAACGATGGGACGGTGCTGACGCCTAACAATGGAAATTTTGAAACTGCGTTGACGGCCACGGGCGCAGGCGTAAACCTGCTGAGCAATGTCTTTTTTAATCTGCTTTGTGTGCCCGGCGAGAGCACGCCATCGGTTGTGACAACGCTGCAGGCATTCGCCGCGGACCCTTCCAATCGCGCGTTCTACATTGTCGATCCGCCTTCGACGGCGACATACTCCACGCTCCTCGCAGGGCCTGGAGCAATTGTCACCGCGCCGAACGCGGCCAACTCCGCATTGTATTTTCCGTGGGTCTCGGCGCCCGATCCGCTCGCTGGCAATCGACCGAAGATGGTTCCACCGTGCGGATTTGTGGCAGGCATTTACGCGGCAACAGACGCGGCGCGAGGTGTGTGGAAGGCTCCGGCAGGCATTGATGCAGGGCTGACGGGCATTAACGGATTGCAGTACAACTTAACCGACCAGCAGAACGGCGACCTGAACCCGAAAGCCATCAACTGCCTGCGATCGTTTCCGGTGTACGGAAACATCGTATGGGGTTCGCGCACACTGGTTGGTAACGACCAGGTGGGATCGCAGTGGAAGTACGTGCCGATTCGCCGATTCGCGCTCTTTCTGGAGTCGAGCCTGTATCAGGGCACGCAGTGGGCGGTCTTTGAACCGAACGACGATACGCTGTGGGGCCAGCTGCGGCTCAACATCGGCGCGTTCATGCAGGGACTTTTCCAGCAGGGCGCATTCCAGGGCACAACGCCGCAGCAGGCTTACTTTGTGAAGTGCGACTCCGAGAACAATCCTCAGCCGAGCATTGATCAGGGGATTGTGAACGTGACAGTGGGATTCGCACCGTTGTATCCGGCGGAGTTTGTTGTGATTCAGATTCAGCAGATGGCCGGCCAGTCGTAGTCGAAAAGGCTAAGCCTAAGACACCTGAGACGTAAGAAAAGAGGATTTACGGTATGCCTCCATTCTCTGTAAACACGACGCGCCTGGACCCCTACAAGAATTTCAAGTGGCGGGTGAAATGGGACGGAAAATACTGCTACGGCGGCAGCAAGCTGACCGGGCTTAAGCGCTCCACCGAAGTTGTGGAGCATCGTGCAGGTGGCGATCCATCGACCGCGCATAAGTCGCCCGGCAGGACCAAGTACGAGGCCATTACGCTCGAACGCGGTCTGACGCAGGACCTTGCCTTCCACGACTGGGCAGGACTGGTGTGGAACTTTGGCGCCGCACTTGGCTCTGAGGTTTCGCTGGCCAGCTTCCGCAAGAATCTCTACCTGGAGCTTTATAACGAGGCTGGCCAGTTGGTGATCGCGTACAAGATTTACCGCTGCTGGGTCTCCGAGTATCAGGCTATGCCGGATCTCGATGCGAATGCGAATGCCATCGCCATTGAGCACATCAAGATCGAGAACGAAGGCTGGGAGCGCGACACGAGCGTCACCGAGCAGCAAGAGCCGACGCTGACCACGGTGAACACGTAAAGCCGAAAGAAGGCTGAATGAGAACGCTCTCCAATCTCGACTTCCTCGAACTTTGGGAGCGCGGAGCGGTGTTGCATCCGCTGGACCGCGCGCTGGTCGCCATTTCCATGGCGTTGCCCGGCGAGGGCTACGACACACTGGCCGCGTGGCCGCTGGGCAGGCGCAATGCTGCGCTGAGCCAGTTGCGCCGTGCCAGCTTTGGCCAAATGCTCGCGGGCTGGGTTGCCTGCCCGCAGTGCGGCGAGCGTCTGGAGTTTTCCCTGGACACTGAGAAGTTGCGCAGCGATGCGCAGGACATTGCGGGAGAGATTGTCATCGATGGACGAAGGTTTCGTCCGCTTAACAGCAGAGACCTTGCAGGAATTGTGAACGAGAGGAATGAACAGACTGCTGCGCTGAAGCTGTTGCGTGAGTGCTGTCTCGATGGCGGCGACTTTGGCTGTGGCGAATTTTCAGCAGAAGAGATCGATGCGATCAGCATACGGCTGGAGGAGGCTGATCCGCTTGCGGAGACGCTGCTGGAACTGCAATGCGCGGAGTGCGGCCATGGCTGGAGTGAGCCGCTGGACATGGCTGAGTGGCTGTGGACAGAGATTGGAGCGCGTGCGCGCCGTCTGCTGCTGGATGTTCATACACTGGCCGCCGCGTATGGTTGGTCAGAGGCTGAAGTCCTCTCGTTGAGCGACCAGCGGCGAGGGCTGTACATGGAGATGGTGCGGGCATGAGCAGCTATCTACATCGCATGGCGGCGAACGCGTTGTCGCGCGAACGCTCGATTCATCCAATCCTTGGCTCGCTCTGGGCTCAGCAGCGCAGCGCGGATTCATTCGAGGCATCGGGTGAGACGCTCGTACCGGGCACAAAGCAGCAACGCGCACAGAATGCAAAGCAAACGCAGACTCCGATCCAGCCACCGAGTAAACCTCAATTTTTGGTCCCGCCTGCGCGCATGGAATCGCTGCATGTTGAGAGAGAGCCGCGCCCGGCTGAGCGGGGTTCTGAAATGATGCCGCAGGTCAGAGCAGAAGCTGCGATGTCGATACATTCTTCATCGGAGACCGGGCAGGTTCATGCGATCAGCGCGCTTTCACGCGCGGCATCTCAGGCTGAAAGCGATAGCGGATTGCGGATGGCACAATCAGAGCCGCAGCAACGGAGTTTCAAACCGCTTGTGCCGGTGTCTTTAGAGTGGGCAAGCGGACTGCAAAGCGTCGGAGCGCCAGAGGTGCCAGCTCCGCGTGTTGATTCCCTTCGGCGTCAGACATTCGCGCAATCCGCGCAAGAGCCGGATGCCATTGAGATTCACATTGGCCGCATTGAGGTTCTTGCCGCGCAGCCGCAACCGGTACAGCGTCCACCGGCACAGCCTGTGCGCAAATCGCTTGACCTGGGCGAGTATCTTCGACGCGGCGGGAGGACCCGATGAGCAGCGCGCTGGCTCTCTCCGCCGTTACTTCTGTGCTGCAGACGAGCCTGGGGCTTGTCTACAACAGCTCCGCGCTGGGAACAATTACCGTTTCGGCAATAGCGCCCGATGTCGTTGAGACGAAGTATGGAATTGGACCCGACTCCGGGCCACTGGTGAATCTCTTTCTGCATCAGGTGACGCCGAACGCCGCATGGCGCAACATTGATTTCCCTTCCTTGGCCGCGGACGGATCCACGAGGCTCAAGAATCCGCCGCTGGCTTTGGACTTGCACTATCTGCTTACGGCGTATGCTTCGGAGGATACCGAGGCAGAGGCGCTGCTGGGATACGCGATTCTCATGCTGCATGAGAATCCAATTCTGCCGCGTGCATTGATCACGAGCATGCTCGGCAAGCTTTCTTCAAGCACGTATAACGATGCGCTGCAGGCTGCCGGGGTGGATGCACAGATTGAAATGATCAAGCTGTCGCCGGCGACACTGGGCCGCGAGGAGATGGCGTGGCTGTGGACGGCGCTGAAAGCGGATTATCGGCCGACATTTCCGTTTCAGGCTTCAGTTGTACTGATGCGGAACGACAATCCGGCGGCCTTTTCGCTGCCTGTGCTGACGCGCAATATCGTGGTGCAGCCGGGCGTTTCAGCGCAGCTCTTTGGCCTGCAGCCGCCCAATGATCAATCCCCCGCGCTGGTGGGAGACACGGTTCAAGTCAATGGCTCGGCGCTGAGCACGGCGAGCCAGATTTCGATCGCCAACCCGACGACGCACGTTACGTATCTGTTCGCGCCGGCTATCGGCAGCGCTCAGGACACGAGCGTGAGCTTTCAGGTGCCGGAGGATCCTGCGAATTTGCCTTCAGGCGTTTGCGAGTTGAGCCTGATCTTTAAGGATTCCAGCGGGAATGTCACGCAGCATACCAGCAATGTGGTGCTTGGCATTGGCTTGAAGATTGCAGCAGCGCCCGTGCCGTCTGCTGCAGCCAGCGGCGGAGGCACGCTTGTTGCCCTCGGCTGTGATCCGCAGGTGCGGTCTGGCCAGAATGTCTATCTGGTTCTCAGTTCGCAGACAAATAGCAATATGCAGGTCGTTGTCGCGCAGCCCTTCACCGCGCAGACGGCCTCGCTCAGCTTCCAGTTCGCACCTGCGCTGGCAGCGGATACATACGCCGCGCAACTGCAGGTGGATGGAGTGCTTGCGCCTGTCGCCTCTAACTGGAAATTCACGCCTCCTGGCACACTGACGGTGCTGCCATGAGTGCGACCGCAACAACTCCGATGACATCGAGCGCGGCCGGCAGCGAGCAGTCGTGGGCCGAAGCGAATCAGGCATATCTTGTGGCAGAGTTTGCCCGGCTGCGAAGGCAAGTGGATGGCGGCTCACAGGGCTCACAGATCGAGAACAGTGAAAGCAGCTTCGCGATAGAGCCTGCGCCGGCAATCGACCGGCTTGCAGAGATATTTGGTTTAACGGCCTTTGAGCGAGATCTGCTTCTGCTCTGTGCGGGGGTAGAAATGGATTCCGCGCTCGCGGCCCAGTGTGCGGAAGCGCATGGTGGGCAGCATAGATGCGCGTTGACCTTCGGCCTGGCACTGGCCTCGCTTGCGGAACCGCACTGGAGCGCGCTTACGCCCTCGGGTCCGCTGCGGCGCTTTCGTCTCATTCATCTCGATGCAACGCATGGACTGACGGCTGCGCCGATTCGCATTGAGGAACGTGTGTTGCATTTTCTTGCGGGAATCAACCAGCTCGATTCACGGCTTGCGTCGATTCTCACGCTTGCAAAGATGCCGGATGCGGCAGCGCAGGCACACCAATTGCTTGCGGTAAGGCTTGTGCCGATGCTTGCGGCCACAGCGGCGCAGTCACAAGTGCTGCATCTCAGCGGAGACGATCCGGATGGCCAGCAGGATGTGGCCACACTTGCCGCATACGTTGCGCGCCGTCCTCTCTACATCCTTCGCGCGGAAGATATTCCGGCGGATGCGTCTGCGCTTGATCTGCTGATAGATTTGTGGACGCGGGAGGTTGCACTGCTGAGTGCGGTTCTGTTGATTGAGGCGGGCACAGCAGAGTTTACGGCATTCGCAAAACGCTTCCTCGACAGAGTCCCTGGAGATATTTTTCTAGCAAGCCGCGATCCTCTGCTGCTGAACCGTAGCGCTGCCCGGTATGAAGTGAACAAGCCGCGCCCGGCAGAGCAGAAGCGGCTCTGGCAGGAGTCGATTGGACCGGAGGCAGAAAGCCTTGATGGATTGCTTGATCGCCTGGCAGGCCAGTTCTGTCTGAGTGCGCGCACCATTCAAGCCACTGGCGCAAAGGTGCGCGAGCATGCGCCGTATGAGTTGTGGAACGCATGCCGCTCGCTATCCCGCCCGCGGCTTGAGGATATGGCGCAGCGTATTGTTCCCACTGCGGAGTGGAGCGACCTAATTCTGCCGGAACCGCAAATACTGGCGTTGCGGCAGCTTACTGCGCAGGTTCGCTGTCGCGTCAAGGTAAACGAGACGTGGGGCTTTGCAGCCAAAGGACGGCGTGGTCTTGGCGCCAGCGCGCTCTTTGCCGGCGAAAGCGGCACAGGCAAAACTCTTGCGGCTGAAGTGTTGGCCCACGATCTTGGGCTTGATCTCTACAGGATCGATCTCTCCGCCGTGGTGAGCAAGTACATCGGCGAAACGGAGAAGAATCTGCGGCAGGTTTTTGATGCAGCGGAAGAGGGCGGCGTGTTGTTGCTCTTCGACGAAGCGGATGCGCTCTTTGGCAAGCGCAGCGACGTGAAAGACAGTCGCGACCGCTACGCGAACATGGAGGTCGGTTATCTTCTACAGCGCATGGAGGCGTATCAGGGGCTGGCGATTCTAACCACCAATCTCAAGTCGTCGCTGGATCGCGCATTCCAGCGCCGGTTGCGCTTTGTGATCGAGTTTCCATTTCCGGACGTGACGCAGCGCGAGGCTATCTGGCGCTGTGTGTTTCCCGCCGAAACGCCAACGCAAGGCATTGACGCGGCTGCGCTGGCACAGCTCAAACTGCCGGGCGGCAGCATTCGTAATATCGCGTTCAATGCCGCATTTCTTGCTGCGGATGCCAATGAGCCAGTGGGCATGGCGCATCTTCTCCAGGCAGCACGGCTGGAGGCGCAGAAAACGGATCGCCCGCTTTCGGAAGTAGAAGTCAGGGGGTGGAAATGAGCCGCATCCGCATTACCATCGATCGGCTGGCTCTCCAGGGATTTGACCCCGCGGAGCGCGCCGCGCTTGTGGAGGGACTGAAAGGCGAACTTGCGCGTGCGCTGGCAGACCCTGCGGCGCATGCCGCGCTCAAATCGCGTCGTACGCCGGTCTTGCGGCTTGGAAACCTTGAGCGCAACTCTGGCCCTTCAGGCAGCAGGACCTTTGGGACGAAGATTGCCCGTGCAATTCAAAGGAGCGTGAAGCCATGAGCCAGAGAATGCTGGCGCACAAGCCGTCGAACGTTTCTGCTGTGACGCATGGCGCGTCCTCGGGATTGAAGGTGAACCGGCCAGGTGACACATTTGAGCAGGAGGCGGATCGCGTAGCTGCTGTCATAGCATCGGGCGGCCGGATTCCTGCGTGGTCTATTGGGCGGGTAGGAATGAGCTCCACCGCAAGCACGGTGCAGCGTGACGGTCCGGATGCTTCGAGTCCACAACAGTATCCAAAGCCTGACAATTACGGCGACGCAGCAAAGAAGGCTGCGGAAGCCTTTATGAAGACCGACGCAGGTAAGAAGCTGGAACAAGCTGCGAAAGACGATCCGCTGGTGAAGGGCGCTTCGGACTTTGTCGGCACGCTTCCAGGCAAGATCATTGTGGGCGCGGCCGCTACGGCAACAGTGGCGGCGCTGGCCGCCGAGCACAAGCCCCTGCCCTTGCAGCTTCCCGCCATTCCCTTGAGTCCGATCAGCCCGAAGCTCAAGGACATGAGTGTAAAGGTGGATTATGAGGGTCCCGTGGATAAGCCGACCAAGGCAATGCTGACCTTCAGCTATACCCCGGGTGCCGACAAAAAGAAGAAGAAGGACGATACTTCCGCCAGGCTCAAGTCGGAGACTCAGGCGCTGCGGGCAAGCATGGATATGTTCCGCCCCAAGAATGATTCCGCGCATCAGGATGATTCCGTGCATGAGGTGGCGGCTGCGGAAAAAAGCCGTTTCGCGCCGTATGCAAAACCTCCCGCGCATGCGCCTGCACAGCAGACGCCGCTCGACAAGAAGCTGGATCTGAAACCCGCTGAGGCCGCGCCGCCGATAGCAAACGACAAGGATAAGAAGGACGAGGCGCCGTTGCAGCGCAAGGCAAGCGGGAGTGAGGGTGTGTTGCAGCGCAAGTGCTCCTGCGGCGGCTCCGCGGAAGCGGACGGCCAGTGCGAGGAGTGCAAAGCGAACAAGCAGGTGCAGCGGAATTCCACGGATGCGGGACCAGCCTCAGCGCCGTCTTCTGTCGAGAGCGTTCTGCACTCCTCTGGTGTTCCACTCGATCGCAGCGACCGCTCTTTCTTTGAATCGCGCTTCGGCCTGGACTTCAGCAAGGTGCGAATCCATACTGGCGCGCAGGCAGCGTCTTCCGCCAGAGATGTGGCGGCAAAGGCGTACACGGTGAGAGACAGGATCGTCTTTGACAGCGGCCAGTACTCACCTCACACGCAGGAAGGGCGCAGGCTCCTCGCTCACGAACTCACCCATGTCGTGCAGCAAATGGGAGGATCTAATGCTGCACAGGCTCCAAAAGCTCCACGCGCTGTCCAGCGAAAAGTGGTCCGCAACAAGGCTGAAATGGAGGCAAAGGACCGTGCCGCCTTTCTTAAATCGCACAAATGGATTAACCCCGCGCTCGCGTCACAAATCATGGAAGAGATGGCGGCTGCCGGCGACACATTCGACTTTGCCGATGATAACGAGCTTCAGACCGAAATCGTGAAACGCCTCTCTACCGTGCGCCACATGAAGGAATCGCAAGAAGGCGACAAAGTATCCGGAAACTTGCGTCTCGCCTTCGGATATCCTTTTAATTCCGGCACCGAGGTCTATGGTCCGCGCGTCAACTTCGCCGCCAGGGACTATTGGACTCCCGCCCTATCGGACAACTATGCAGCGCGGACTGACAAAGCAAGGGTCAATCAGGCGGTCAATACTGATCGTTCCACTCGGCACACCATCTTCGGCGATCAGCCGCTCGAAAAGTACTTCTGGAAGCTGTCAGACAAGGGCAAAGCAGATCCATACACCGCTATCAAGTTGCTCTTCGAGCCACAGGACGAAGTGCAGAAGCGCACCCTCATTCACTGCGACTATCTGATCTCTCTCGTAAACCTCCTCTCACTGGCGGACTCCATCGGAAAGGATAAATTCATCAAGCGCATAGCCACTTTCGGCATCGACAAAATCGTGCTGAATAAGGACACTTTCTGGGATATGCACCTCGAGACTGACCTGAGAGACCAGGCAGGAGAAGCCCTGGAGAAAAAAACACCGGGACTGAAGAGCACGCAGCGCGTCACGCCTACATCTCCGAACGATCTCGTCATCGGCGATCACGTTGTCTTCCACAACCATTCTGCATTTGACTTGCTCAATGAATCCGGCAACCCATGGCGCCTGGAGAATGCTGTCTACGTCTCGCGTGATGACAAGGGCATCAACACCTATCTCGGACACGGCTCCGGACCTGAAACCGAGAGCGACATGAGGAAGAAACTCTCCGAAGAGTTCAACAAGCTTGTAGACATAGCGCAACCCATTGTCAACCGGGCAGCATCGTGGAACCTTGTGATTCGACAAGTGGCGCAAGACGAACTCTTTCGTCGCTTTAACACCGTCATGATCGACGACGACGCGGTTGTCACCGGCAAATTCCATGACATCACGTGCCGGACAAACGTCAACTTCAAGCTTCACCACATTGGCCCCGATGAGGTAGTCGGCCTGCACGACCCGTGTAACTCCTCGGCGATGTGGCCTGTCGAGCGCCCGATTGAATCGGCGCCAGGAAAAGCGACGCCGTAATACGCATTTGAAAACAAAGAGGCATGGCCAATGGCTACCACATCCCCAATCTCGCCGCGATTAGTCAAAGGCGGCATCGTCACGATGGACCCCGACACCGCGGCGGTGCAGAGCGTGATTGCGTTGCAGTACAACCCGGACTCGCTCTCACGCACGCTGCAGATTCAGGCGGTACAGGGTGGGCAGGACGGCGTGCGCGTGGACGCGCTGCGCTTGCGTGGGCCGGCGATCGAAACCATCAAAGTGGAGGCGGAGCTCGATGCCACCGATCAGCTTGAGTTTCCAACGCAGTTTCCAAATGCAGCGCAATACGGACTGCAGCCGCAGTTGGCGCAGCTCGAGATGCTCGTCAATCCGACTGTGGAGACGCTCAATGCGGATAATGCGATGGCCAATGCGGGCACGTTGGAGATCATTCCGCTGGAGCAGCCGCTCACGCTTTTCGTCTGGAGCAGCAGCCGCGTGGTGCCCGTGCGCCTGACGGATTTCTCCATTACAGAAGAAGCCTTCGACACATCGCTGAATCCGATTCGCGCCAAGGTGAGCCTGGGCATGCGCGTACTGAATGTCGATGATCTCGGCTTCGATCATCCCGGCGGCCACATCTTCATGACTTACCTGAGCAACAAGGAGCAACTGGCTGCAAAGGCGGGCAGCGCAGCACTCACAGTTCTCGGACTCGGAGGCATTCCATGAGTTCTCCCCTTACTGCGTTTCTTCAGCTTGGACTTGTTCCACCGGTGAGCTTTCCAACGGACAGCCGCTACTACAGTTATTCCACGCTCACCTACACCACGCCGCCTAGCCAATCGGGTCCAGGCCAGAGCGTGACTTATCTTGCGCGGCGCATTGTTCCGCAGCCGGGCACGCCGAACTACGCCACCGTAGCGCAGCACACCGTGGTGCAGGGAGACAGGCTTGACCTTATTGCGGCGAAATATCTCGGCGATCCGCTGCTCTTCTGGCTACTCTGTGACGCCAATGGAGCGCTGCGCCCGGAAGATCTGATTGCCACGCCCGGAACGACGATTGCCATCACCATGCCGCAGGGTGTGCCTGGAGGGACGAGTGTCTAGTGCCACTCTGAGCAGCGTTCAGCTTTCGCTACTGATGGGGCCTATTGCGCCCTCTCCAGTGTCGAGCGACATCATAGAGTCGCTGGCTTCGGCTGAGGTGCATATTGATGACGTTGGCCAGAGCGGCTTTCAGCTTGTCTTCAGCATCAACAAGCAGTCGTCACTACAGACGCTTTTCATTCTCTCGGGCGCAGTTCCGTTGCTGTTTATGCGCGTGGTGCTGGTGGCCACGGTCAACGGCACGGCAAATGTGCTGATCGATGGTGTGATCACCAACAACCAGCTTGCTCCCGGCGACAAAGGATCGAACTCCACGCTAACCATTACTGGCAAAGATCTGACCGCGTTGATGGATCAATCGGACTGGAGCGGCTTTCCGTATCCCGCGTGCCCGCCAGAGGCGCGCGTAGCCATCATCTGCGCCAAATACTCCATGTTCGGTGTGATTCCGTTCATCATCCCCAGCATCATGATCGACGTGCAGTTGCCCATTGAGCAGATTCCTGTGCACCAGGGTACCGATTATCAATACGCGCGTCAGCTTGCGTCGGATGTGGGCTATGTCTTCTACATCGATCCTGGCCCGGCCCCAGGCATGAGCAAAGCTTACTGGGGGCCACAGATCAAAGTGGGGCCTGTTCAGCCGGCGCTGAGTATCGACATGGATGCTTACACGAATGTCGAGAGCATGAGCTTCACCTTTGATCAGGAGAGGAACAAGATACCGCTGCTCTACATCTACAACCAGGAGACAGGCGTCAGTATTCCAATTCCAATTCCACCGATTACGTCTCTGAATCCACCGCTCGGAGCCATCATGGGGTTGCCTACGAATCTTCTTCCACCGGACCTGAAGCCCTGGCGCGATGACGTGCCCAAGCTGCCGATTCCACAGGCCATTATGCAGGGTCTCGCACAGGCCGCGGAAAACGCCGAAGGCGTAACGTGCGAGGGGTCGCTGGATGTGACGCGCTATGGCGGTGTGTTGAAGGCGCGGCAACTCGTGGGTGTGCGCGGTGCGGGTCCTGCATTTGATGGCCTGTACTACGTGAAGAGCGTTACGCACAAGATCAAGCGCGGTGAATACAAGCAGAGCTTTACCCTGACACGCAACGGCCTTGTCTCCACTGTCACTAACGTCAACGTATGAGGAATCGCGCATGAGCCCGGACCCAGCACAGAAGAAGCGCTACTACGGCAAGTACCGCGGTCTTGTGATCGATAATCTCGATCCGCTGCAGACCGGCCGTATCATGGCGCAGGTTGCTGCGCTGGCCGGAGAAACCCCTTCCACGTGGGCTCTGCCGTGCGTGCCTGCCGCAGGTATTCAGTCGGGCGTCTTCCTCGTGCCGCCCATCGGTTCGCAGGTGTGGATCGAGTTCGAGCAGGGCGATCCCGACTATCCGATATGGACCGGAGGCTTCTGGGGCACGGCTGCTGATGTTCCAGTTTTCGCCACTGCGCCGCCGGCGATTCCACCAGGGCAGAACATCGTTCTGCAAACCACAGGCCAGAACATGATTCTCATCAGCGATGCCGCGCCCACACCGGTAACCGGCGGCATCATTCTTAAATCCACCGCCGGAGCCATGCTCGTGGTCAATGACACGGGCATTTACATCAGCAACGGCCAGGGAGCGATGATCACGCTTATTGGCCCAACCACCGATGTGAACATCGGCGCACTGACGGTGATTTGATGCCGGCACCCGTACTACATCAGGGAGCCACGGTGCTTTGCTCGCATGGTGGGCAGGCGATGCCCACTGTGCCAGACCCGCGCGTGATGGTGAGTGGAATGCCCGCGGCTACGCTATCGGCGCCATGGGTTGTCGTCGGATGTCCGTTTCCGCCGCCGCCCGCAGGTAACGGTCCATGCGTAACAGCGCAGTGGGTAATGGGCGCGGTGCGGGTTACATCGCTGGGCCAGCCGCTGCTCATCATGACTGGCGTGGCTATCTGCGTGCCCACAGGGACACCGCTAATGCCTGTCGTAGCGCAAACGCGAGTGATTGCAACGTAAGAGAGGCCGCTATGAGCACGATGAACATTGCGTTTCCTTATCAATTCGACGGACGCGGTCGCACGCAGGATGCGGCGATTGCGGATTACGTCAACCAGCTTGTTGAGCAGGTGTTGTTCACCTCGCCCGGCGAGCGCGTGAATCTGCCGGACTTCGGCAGCGGTCTGCTCCAGCTTCCCTTCGCGCCCAACAGCATGGAGATGGCGGCAGCTACGCAATTCTCCGTGCAGGGAGCGCTGCAGAAGTGGCTGGGCAGCTACATCAAGGTGAAATCAGTGGTTGCATCCGCGCAGGAGTCCACGCTCACCGTTACCGTTTCGTATGCGCTGCTGTCGAGCGATGTGACACAGGTGCAGACCTTCGTATATGGAGGCCCGACGGGGAGCTAGTGATGATCTACGCCTGCTGCAACACAAACCGCAAAGCCGCCGTGCTGGGCAATCCCACGCTCAACGGTCTGGACTTTCTTGAGGTCCTTGATCTTGAAGCTATCCCATTGGGCCTGCCGCGCCAGCAGACACTGGTGCTGCATTGCCTGAAGGCTGTGCCGACCACCATCACAACAGACAATATCCTGATCACCGGCGGCGAAAGCATTACCGGCATCACGGCGGCATGGGTTGCAACGCCTTCCACACTGCTCAACCCGTTGCCATTCACACCACCCGTTCCGCTAACTGCCGAGGCAACGGCTTACTTCACCAGCCTGCAGGATGCAGCAAACGTTCTTATCGTGGGCACAAGTGAAGCCGGAGATTTTTCCACTTACACGCTGCAGCTCGTAAACGACGCAAGCACGGCATCGCAAGACACATTCGATCTTTCTGCTGCGCTGGCCGGCTTCGATCCGCAGCTTACAGAGCTGTGTTTCTCCTTCAAGATAGAGTGCGGACCGAACTTTGAATGTCAGCCGCAGACGGACTGCCCACCTGATCTGCCCACGCCTCCGTCCATCAACTACCTGGCCAAGGATTACGGCAGCTTCCGCACCATTCTGCTGGACCGCATGAATCAGCTCTTGCCCAACTGGGGCGCAACGAGTGAAGCTGACTTCGGCATTGCTCTTGCGGAGCTGGTCGCATACGTCGGTGACCGGCTGAGCTACTTTCAGGATGCGGTGGCTACCGAGGCATACATCGAGACCGCGCGCCGTCGCGTTTCGCTGCGCCGTCACGCGCTGCTGGTGGACTATCACGTTCACGACGGCTGCAATGCGCGTGCATGGATTGCGGTCAGCGTGAATGCGAACCCCAACACGCCGGTCTTCCTCGATCGCACGTTGACCCGCTTCTATACCTTTGCGCCGGGAATGCCAAGTTCACTTGCAGTGGGCGCAAACAATGAAGAAGCCGCGCTGATCGCCGGTGTGCAGGTCTTTGAGCCTCTCAGCGATGCGCTGCTCTTTGCCGAAAACGCGACGATGAACTTCTACACCTGGGGCGATAGCAACTGTTGCCTGCCAACCGGCGCCACAGAGGCCACGCTCATAGGAACATTCGGCAACCTGGAACCGGGCGATGTACTGATCTTCGAAGAGGTGAAAGGTCCGCTCACTGGCAATCCTGCCGATGCTGATATTCGCCACCGCTGCGCAGTGCGCCTCACTGCCGTGCTGGCGAAAGACGGCAGCGGCAATCCTCTTGTCGATCCGCTTTTCGACGTCAAAGGTATTGCTATCACCAGCGCTGCGCAGACGCCACAACCCATTACCGAGATTCAATGGATGCCGGAAGACGCACTGCCATTTTCAATCTGCATCTCCTCGACGTACCTCGATGAGGATTCCGATGATCAGACTGTGACCAACGTCAGCATTGTTCTCGGCAACATCGTTCTCGCAGACCACGGCCTCACACTCACAGACAAATGCCTCGGGTCCGTTCCGGCTCCATCTATCTACTATCCCAACACCTCGGATCGCTGTACGCCTGCCGCTGTCACACCAATTCCCGCGCGGTACAATCCACCAGTTCCCGATAGTCCGCTGACACAGGCCATTCCAGTGGCTGTTGTGGCATTGGCAGGAACGGGAAATCCGGTGACAACAAGCCCGGTGCCGCTGTCGGGCACGAGCATTCCGCTCCCCAACGCAAGCGGCTTTATCGCGCTGACGCTTGAGACCACGAATCCCGGGTCGTGGCCTGCGCTCTTCGGCGTCTTGGTCAAGCCAAATACCGGCATTCCAACCAACATCGATCTCTCTGTGGTCTACAATCCGCCCGGAGGAGCAGCGGGCTTCAATAAGCAGATCACGGTAGAGAGCTTCATGGATCTTTCGCTTTCATCAGCCGATCCTGCTTATGTTGTTACAAAGGTCAACGCTGCATCTCAGTTCATCCGCCTCACAGCTCCAACCAGCGCGCCTGCCCCTGTAGGGTTTCCGGCAGCACCAACCATGCTTTCCGCCACTGGCTCAGTCAACCTGCAGGACACCAGCGCCACTCCGGTAACGTATCTGACCGTGCAGCCCACGGCGCCGGATGCATGGCTCGGGCTCTTCGCCGTAACAGCCCAGCCCAATGCAAACCCCGCGTACTTCGATCTCGACATCATCTACAATCCTGCTGCCGCAATCGGCGTTACTCTGCCCGTTCCAGTGGAGCAGTTCACGAATCTCTTGTCTGCCACTGCGGCAGATGAGATTGATTCAGAATCTGCGCTGGTGCTGGTGCAGAGCTTTGCGCAATCGCTCGATTCTTCCTTGTCGGCCTCTGAACTGCTGAATCTCAATCCATCTAACGCTATTCCGGCGATTTCACTCTCCGGCACGCTGAATAGCGTGACGCAAACCTGGACGCCTGAGCAAGATCTGCTCTCAAGCGGCTCCGCCGACACCAACTTTGTTGTGGAAGTCGAATCGAATTTGAGTGCGACGCTGCGCTTTGGCGACGACACAAACGGTAAACTTCCTGCGACAAACACAGTCTTCACAGCCACGTATCGCATCGGCAACGGCGCAGCCGGTAATGTAGGCGCCGAGAGCCTGAAGAATCTGGCAGCGGGTGATGCGCGCATCGCGGGCTGCACAAATCCGTTACCAGCAAGCGGAGGAACCGATCCGGAAACTGCGGATCAAATTCGCCGCCGTGCGCCGCAGGCATTCTTCACGCAGGAGCGCGCTATAACCATGCCCGATTACGAGGCAGCAGCGGAGTCAAACCCGCTCGTCGAGCAGGCAGTTGCTTCACTTCGCTGGACGGGAAGCTGGTACACAGTCTTCATCGCAGCCGAGCCCCAAACCAGTGGCCAGACAAACGGCCAGCAGACCGGCGGACAGTTAGCCACGGCGCAGATCAAGAGCGTTACCTCTACCGTCAATGCACTGCGCCTTGCTGGAGAAGATCTGCAACTCGATGGTCCGCAGTATGTCTCGCTTCAAATCACTCTGGAAGTCTGCGTCGATCCCGACTACTTTATGCGCGACGTTGAAACCGCGCTCTCGACTGTGTTCGGTAGCCAGCAGGGCGGTTTCTTTAACGCGGGTAATTTCACCTTCGGCCAGGCCGTATACCTCAGCCCCATCTATGCGGCGGCGCGCGCAGTGCCCGGAGTAAACGCGGTCACGGCCACCACATTTCAGATGCAGGGAGTGAACGACACCTCTTATCTGCAATCAGGAGAGATCGATCTTGGCCCGTTGCAGATTGCGCGGCTTGAGAATAATCCGAGCTTTCCGAGCCACGGCCAGCTCAGCTTTGTAATGGAGGGCGGAAAATGAGTTGCACTTGCTCTTCCGGTTCTACCTGCGGCTGCTGCGCAGGCACAAGCATCCAGACTCCGCAGTTGATCACGAATACGCAGGGACAACCGGCAATATCGTATCGCACGGGCACGTGGGCCACGTTCAAGGAATCCATGCTCGCGCGGCTCTCGTCTGCCGCTTATCCCGCGTTAGCCTCTTTAAAGACGCGCGACGACGATGACTTCACGATTGCATTTCTCGATGCCTCTGCGGTAATGCTCGATATTCTCTCCTTCTATCAGGAGCGGCTGGTCAATGAGAGCTATCTCCGCACCGCGCAGCAGCTACAATCGCTCACCTCGTTGTCGCAGCTCATCGGCTATCAACCCGCGCCGGGGATCTCTGCCTCGGTATATCTCGCATTTACGTTGAAGACAACTCCTGGAACCCCCAGCGATCCGACTGCGCCTCCAATCACCATTCCCACTGCCACGCAGGTGCAGAGCGTTCCAGGACAAGGACAGACACCGCAGACCTTTGAGACTTCAGCGCCGATTCCTGCAAAGGCCGACTGGAATGCGCTCCCCGTACTTACCGCGTTGCCGTGGACACCCAGCTCTGCGAATGGCATGTATCTTGCGGGAACGGCCACGCAATTGAATCCCGGCGACATGATTCTGATGCTCGGCGCACGCGCTACGAACTCCTCCAGCAGCGACTGGGTGGTGCTGTCTCTCACCACGGTCAAAACCGATACGGCAAACAGCCGCACCTGGATAGCGTGGTCCGACCCGCAGCCCTCGGCCACTTCGCTGACCTCGACGAGCCCGCTGCTCTATGCGTTCCGCCAGCGCGCAGCGCTCTTTGGCTACAACGCCATTGATCCAAACATTCTCGACAAAACCAACCTCACTTTGCCTACCAGCGACTTTGGCAGCGATGGCGACTGGGCAGGTCTAAATCCCTCTTCGACGATCGATCTTGACTCATCTTACTCAAAGATTGCTATCGGCAGTTGGGTGGCGTTGATGCAGCAGACAACTTCCGCCTCGTCGAGCCTATCGAGCGAGCTAAGCGAGTTGTCATCCAGTGGCGTGAAGTTTGAGACGGCCCGCATCTCCAGGGAAAAAGTGAACACCGGCCTGAGTCACGGAGTCACTGAAAAACATTTACCGCCAGAGAGAGCATCAACAACAACCGTCACCACCAGTGTCGATCTTTACCAGGCACAAACGATCACGCCAGTATCGCGCAGCAACTTTGGCATGAGTGCCAAGATCACGCGCGTCACCCCGGACACAACAACTGACCTGAGCAATTACAACGCGCGTACAGCAATGGTCTTCGCGCAGACAGATCAGCTCACTCCCACGCTGCAGCCGCTTGACCACCCGCTCTACGGAACGCTGATTGATATTCAGGCGCTGCAGCCTGATCTGATCGGAGCCACGGTTATAGCCATCAGCGGCACGGCGCAGAAGATCGCGTTGAATGCGGGTGTCGCAAATCTTCACTTTGTTCCGGATGACGAATCTACGCCAGTCGGCCTCAACCCCGGCGATACCTTCACACTCATCGCGCCGCCGCCGCTGCCCTTCAGTTCGGATGGTTCGGTTCCTTCATGGTCAGGATCTACCTATGCTCTGACACTCAAGGTCACAGATGCCAGCGGGCGCACCGGCACTTTACAAGGAACGAGCGCTTCAGTGCCGCTGTATCTCAGTTACTTCTCCCTTGTCGCGCAAGCGTCCAGCGATCCTGAAATCTCCGAGTGCGCTCTGATATCGCAGGCTGTCGGCGTCACTGCAACCAATAGCTCCACTCCAAATACTCAGTTCCAGCTGCAAAACCCATTGCTCAACTGCTACTGCCGGTCGACAGCCACGGTAAACGCAAACGTAGCGCTCGCTACCGCGGGGGCCACTGTCAGTCAGATCATGGGCAACGGCAGCGCTGCAACGCCGAACCAGAGCTTCACGCTACGCCAAAAGCCTCTTACCTATGTGCAGGCCGATACGCCAAACGGCTACCAGAGCACACTCACCGTTCGCGCCAACGGCGTGGCATGGACTGAAGCTCCAAGCCTCTATGAGCAAGCTGCCACTGCACAGGTCTTCACCATCCAGAACCAGTCGGATGGAACGAGCGATGTTTTGTTCGGTGACGGTGTGGAAGGCGCAACCTTGCCAACCGGCCAGAACAATATCATCGCAACATATCGCACTGGTTCGGGCTCGGCCGGAAACGTCGCCAGTGACGCAATCACCACTCTCATGCAGCGTCCACTTGGCGTAAGCGGAGTCACCAATCCGCAAGCGGCTACAGGCGGCGCTGATCCGCAGTCCATTGATGACGTGCGCTCCAATGCTCCCCAGACCGTGCTCACGCTTGGCCGCGCTGTCTCCATTGCGGACTACCAGAACTTTGCGTCTATCTTTGCGGGTATCGCGAAAGCGTATGCAATCTGGATTCCCAGCGGCAATGCACGTGGTGTGTTCCTCACCGTTGCCGCCAACGGTGGCACGGCGCTCGATTCCAGCAATCCCACGCTTGAGAATCTGATTTCCTCGTTGCAGAGCTATGGCAATCCGCTGATCCCCATTTCCGTGCAGTCCTTCATTGAGACACTTTTTGGTTTCTCAGCGAACGTAATGTACGACCCCGGCTACGTTCAGCCGACCGTTGAAACGCAGATTCGCCAGATGCTCGTCAGCACGTACTCATTTGCGAATCGCACCTTCGGCCAGGGCATCTCCACCGATGAAATTGCCGCAGACATTCAAGGCGTTGCCGGCGTAATTGCCGTAAATGTCACGAATCTTTCAGTGATTGCCAGCAGTGAAGGCGGCGACCTCGCGAATCTCTTCGGAGGCTTTACCGTCTCCAATTGGAACAGCTGGATGTCGCAGCAGGTAACGGTGCCGCGGCCATTCTCAGATATGTCGACGCGCATCTGCCCCTATCTGCCAGTCGCCAACGCGCAGGCACTTCCGCTGCCTGCCGAGATTCTGGTCCTCGATCCCGATCCGAAATCCGTTGTCCTGGGAGTGATGTCATGAGCACACCGGTGCTTCAGCAGCGCCAGACACTTTTTTATCTTCTGCCCGCGCTTTATCGTTTGCGCGACGCGCAGCTTGCCGCATCTGCCGGCGCGGAGATGGGGCCGCTGCAGTCACTCCTTTCTGTAGTGGAAGAGCAGATCGCCGTCCTCGAAGAGAACATCAACCAGCTCTACGATGATCAGTTCATTGAAACCTGTGCTCCGTGGGTGGTTCCTTATATCGGAGATCTCATCGGCTATCAATCGATCCACGGAATCGCATCGTCAGTAGACAGCCCGCGCGCGGAGGTCGCTTCCACCATCGGCTTCCGCCGCCGCAAGGGCACAGTACCGGTTATGGAGCAGCTTGCGCGCGATGTCACAAGCTGGGGCGCGCATGCCGTTGAGTTCTTTCAGGTCATGGCCACAACGCAGTGTATTCGCAACCATACGCGACTGTACAACTACTACGCACCGGACCTGCGCCGCTGGCAGCCGCGGGAATACATCGATACAGGCTTCGACAAAACCGCACATAAAGCGGACGTGCGCCGCATCGCTGTGGAGCGCGGCCGCTACAACGTGCAGAACATCGGCATCTTCCTCTGGTCGCTGAATGCATACTCGCTTACGCAGGTTCCACTCACTCCGGTTTCCGGAAATACGCAGTGCTTCCGCTTCAGCACTCTCGGCGCAGACGCGCCGCTTTTCAACAATCCGATCGAGATGGCATCTGAGACGACCACACTCGCCGCGCCAGAGAATGTACCCAACTACCTGAGCCGTCACGTCCTCTGCAAAGACATCACTCAAATTCAAGTGAACTCGACCGCGCCTGTGTATTACGGCCCGGGGCTGAGCCTTGCCGTGTACCGCAATGGCTCTCTGCAGGATCCCGCGCGCATTCAGGCCACAAACCTCTCCGGCACAGACGGCTCATGGATTAATGTACCGACGAGCGGCAACACAATTGCGGTCGATCCTGAGCTGGGCCGCGTGGCTATCGCGCCGGCCTCCGGTTCTGGTACTGCGACTGACAAGCTCAGCGCTACCTGGTATTACGGTTTCAATGCAGCCATTGGCGGCGGCGAATATCCACGTTCCGCTACCTTCCTGGCTTCTCCGGATCAGGCCATCGTCCGCGTGCCCGGTGATTACGCCACCATCCATGAAGCGCTGGCCGCTCTCTCCGGAGACGGTGTTGTAGAGATCAGCAACTCCGCGATCTACCCCGAGCCAAACGGCCTCAACATCAACGTCCGTGCCAATGGCCACATTGAGTTGCGTGCTGCGGACGAGTCCCGGCCCACACTGCTGCTTGGCGGCGAAATTTCCATCACCGGCGCCTCAAGTAATGGCGTTGCGGAATCCGCCTTCGACATGAACGGGTTGCTTATTGCGTACGCACCGGCCTCTGGCGCGACCACGCCGTCGTCCCTGGTTCACGTGCCTGCTGCAAACGCGCTAGCTAGCCTCAGCATCACACATTGCACCATTGTTCCCGGCTGGGCCCTCCAATCCAATGATGAGCCACAGACTACGTATGCAGGGTTGCCATCGGTTCTAATCGAACCCTCCGGCGTTGCAGTACAGATCAATCAATCCATCCTTGGTCCGCTATGGCTCAACGGCCAATCCACAGCTTCGTTGACAGACTCGATCCAGGATGCGACAGATCCCACGATGGTGGCCTGCGTTGCGGGCATCGATTCGACGACGAAGCGTCCCATTCCCTCCGGCGCGCTTACCATGCAGGGCTGCACCGTGATCGGCAAAGTTTACGCATCGTTACTGAGCTTGGTGAGCGACTGCATCTTCTGGGCGGAGCTAACTGAGGCAGATGTATCCGCCACGCCACCACTATGGAACGCATCGCTCTGGGCAGCCCGACAACAACAGGGCTGTGTGCGCTTCAGCTTTGTGCCTGCGGGAGCCATCTTGCCGCGCAATTACGAATGCGTGGAGCAGGCCCCCGGCGGACCCGCGCCCATGTTTTATTCGCTCCGCTATGGCCACCCAGCTTACGCCAAGCTGCTGCCAACCACAGACCCAGCCATCCGCCAGGGAGCCGATGACGCGGGCGAGATGGGAGCATTTCATTTTCTCCTCGCGCCGTTACGTGATGCAGACCTCCGCATCCGCCTCCAGGAGTACATGCCTGTAGGCCTCGAGTTCGGGATCTTCTACCAAAGTTGAAAGGAAGCACGTCATGAGTTTCGATATCAGCCGCTCTACTTTCCGTCCCCGCAAGAACTTTCTCGGCGTTGTGATGCAGCAGGGCCGTGTCCAGTTGGACTCGGACTGGAATGAGTGGCAATCGGAGTTCTCTCGCCGCATTCAGGCCGGCACGCTGGACACCGTGGGCCGCGCTGTTTTTTCCGCATCCACGCCAAATGCCTTCAAGATCACAGCAGGCACAGATGCAAGCGGCAATTCAACTCTCACGATTGGTGCAGGCCGTTACTACGTCGATGGCCTGCTCGCGGAAAATCATGGTCCCGAGGCGCAGGCCGCATGGGACAGCGCGCTGGCCGAGCTTTCCGGCGCACCGGCGTACTCCACAACCACAGCGGCCACTAACTTTGCCCAGCAGCCGTTTCTGCCCGGTGCCGCGCTCCCAGCGGGCAACGGCCCATTCCTCGCATACCTAGACGTATGGCAGCGCGATGTGACGTACCTTGAAGACCCTGACCTCATCGATAAGGCCATCAACATAGATACGACAGGCCGTCTGCAAACCGTATGGCAGGTAAAGCTCCTCGATCTCTCAAACCTTGGAACCACACCTGACTGTTCAACCGACGTTCCTGCCTTCGACGCCCTTGAACAGCCGCCAGCGGCTAGGCTTACGAATGGCCTCGTGCCCAATGCCAGCTCAGGTCCATGCTGCCTTGCGCCAAATACCAGTTACACAGGACAGGAAAATCAACTCTATCGTGTGGAGATTCACCAGGCCGGCGCAGCTGCCGCCGCGCCCGCAGGGGGATTTATCTGGCCGCTGCCAGCAAATACGCCCACCTTCAAATGGTCGCGCGACAACGCCTCGGTAGAGACCAGTGTTTCCGCCATTGCGGCTGTCTCTACAGCTTCGGGATCGGTCAGCCAGCTGACTGTCGCCAGTCTTGGCCGCGATCAGGTGCTCGGCTTCAGCGTGAACAACTGGATCGAGATCACTGACGATGCGTACGAACTGAACAACCAGCCGGGAGAGTTCTACCAGATAGCAACGCAGCCCTCCGCCGCACGCGCCGTCACACTGAACGGTGCTGTTTCCTCTCACTTTCCGCTTACCGGCGGCCAGACCAGTCCAAAACTCCACACGCTTATCCGTCGCTGGGATCAGTCCGGAAAGGTCTACTCCACAGATTCATCGGGCAACACCACGCTCTGGATCGATCTGAATGCGCCGGGCAGCACCGGCCAGATTCCCGTTCCGCCCGCGGGCACAATGCTGGTCCTTGAGAACGGCATCACAGTCTCCTTCGACCTCAATCCTGAGCCGACTTCTGCAAACCCCACAGTCTTCCGTATTGGAGACTACTGGCTCTTTGCCGCGCGCACTGCCGACGGCTCCGTTGAGCAGATCACTTCAGCGCCGCCGCTCGGCATCCATCATCACTATGCGCAGCTTTCCATCGTGACGTTTCCCAGCACTACATCCGACTGCCGCATCGAGTGGCCGCCTTCGCAGTCCGGCTGCGACTGCTGCTGCACAATTACGCTCTCTCCGTCGGACCTCACCGGCAACACGACGCTGCAGTCCATTCTCGATCAGCATCAGAATCAGTCCACACCGACAATCATCTGCCTGGAGGCGGGAACTTACAGCTTGCCTGCCCCACTGCGTCTTACTTCGGCATACCAGAACATCACGATTGAAGCCTGTCAGCCCGGCTCGGTGAATATTCAGGCTCTCCAGGGCAACGAATCCAATTTTTCCGACGGCCTCATTGTCCTCGATCAATCGAGCTCCATTAAGTTCACGGGGCTCAATTTTCTGGTGCCGGTGACAAACTATTCCGCAACCACCTTCGCAGGACAGGCCCTCTCATCACTCGACTCTTCAGTCGCCTCCATGGTACAGAATCTCTTCGTCTCCATCGGCATCCGGGGCGTTAGCGGAACTACAATCTCCATCACTCAATGCGCCTTTGAACTGGGTTACTCAGCGGAAGGAAAAGGCACGCAATACTCCTCGCTCTTTGCGGCAGCCATCTTCCTGAACGGACAAAGCTCCGGCCTGACAATCGACAACAATGAGTTCGTCGCCAGAACCATCGATCGACCATCTTCCGATGTCTTCACAACCGGCGTGTTGCTCGCCTCCACCGTCTCCTTCGGTGTTCCAACCACCATATTTGTAGATCAATCCGCGGCTGAGCGAAATCTCATCAACGAGGTACCGAAACTCAAAGCCCGTGCCGAGACAGAAGCCGCACAAGCCCCGGCTAAGACAGAAGCTCAGGCTCCAGCCAAAACAGAAACCCCAACAGAAGCGCAGCTTGCGGCGAATGCGCCCACACTGAATCTCGGCATCACAGGCGAGCGGCCCGTTCTCGGCGAAATAGGACTGCAAAACATCGGCGGCCAACTCCAGAACATCTTCAGCTTCGGTAACACCTCTCAAGCCACGCTTGCCTCGCAGGGAGGAACCGTACTTGCGGCTACGCTCGACACCTCCAGGCTCCGCAACAACACCTTCGCCCGCCTCACGGCAGCCGCCCTATTGTTAGGCGAGCCGGGAAGCCTTGATGCTATCGGCAATACCACCACGAGCTGCCGTGCGGGTATCTGGATCGTCTCGTCTGCACTGACGCAGCAACTTCTAACCGATCCTCAGAACCTTGCGCTGCTCGGCGCAACGGTGGCGTTGGGTTACCCTCTGCCGCAGAATGATACGTCCACCCCCACTACCGTTGTTGCAGCGCCAGCCTCCACATACATCTACACCGGAACCAGTAATTACACCGACTCGCAAGGCAATGTCTGGCTGCCGGATGCCTCCGCATCGAACGTCACCGTAAGCGGTGGCGCTCTTGCGCATCCCATTCCCCTGCCCAACGTGACCGGCACCAGTGATCCCGCGCTGTATCAGTCCGAGCGTTATGGCAACTCCTTTACCTATACATTCAATAGCCTTCCCTCGGGCTACTACTCGCTGACGCTCAAATTTGCCGAGATCTTTTACGTCGACAATCAGAGCAACAAAGGTGTTCGCGTCTTCGACGTCACCGTCAATGGCGCGCCGGTTCTCAACGACTTCGACATCGTCGCCGATGCGGGCGAAGCCTTGGAGGCCGATGACCAGACGTTCTCCGGCATAGTGCCGAACGGCGCTGGTCAAATCGTCGTGCAGTTCACTGGAACAACCGTTGGCTCCGACCAGAATGCCAAAATCTCCGCCGCATCCCTTAGCCCGCTCTGGACCGGAGTTCCATATCTAGGCTCCGGCAATGAAAGCGGCTCGGTGAGCTTCTTCGATCAACTTGCGCAGCTCGCCATGCAGGGATACGCGAATCTCGGATTTTCCCAGCCGCAGCTTCGCGTGCAGAATAACGAGTTGCACGGCCTCACCGCGCCGGGTCTGCTGATCTTCGAAAGCGACAGCATCGTGAACGACAACTCGGGTTCGCTCGTGATGACTGCCAATCGCATCGAGGGAGAAATCGTGGCGAACAGCACCTTCGCCAATATCGACGGAGCTCAAGGAGCCGAGACCAATCTGAACCGTGAGGCGGTTTCTGTCATCGGCTACTTCCCGAGCATGTACTACTACCTGGTCATCGTTGTTTCCGTGAGCCGCGCTGTTGTTTCAGCAAACCTGGTCACCAATGGCAACTTCACAGACGGCTTTGGACCAAGCCTCTATCTCAACGACGACCTGGTGCAGCAGGCCGTCATCTCCGTGATGAGTAATACTCTTTCCGGCAGGCTTTTGGTCGTGCCCGGACGCAACATCAACGACTCAACCCTGGACGCCTACGCGCAGTCGTGGAACTTCCTGAACACCATCGTGGTCTAAGCAAACGAGCCCATCCCTGCGGCTTACGATCGCCACAGGGACGGGCTTTCACTTACTTCGGTCCCCACACGCGGAACTCGCCGCCCAGGTGCATCAGGCTCATCATGTAGAGCATTCCGTCGTAATAGCGGCTCTGCCCGCTTGGCACCGGTGTCTCCCACAACGCCTTCACAAATCGCTTCGCGCGCTCCTGGTCTGTCGCCGCCAGCCCCGCAACTGCGTTTGTTCCCACCAGGCCCGCCGGATGATCTTCATGCGTGAGCCCCGGCGTTGAGCCCAGGTCCTTGCCGTCCAGCGTATACACCGGCCCATATTTGTCGATACCCTGAGACTCGAAAAATGCCTGAATGCGGTCGCTCAGCTCGCGCTCCGCGGGCGCTTTGCCCCACCACGACCAGTCCACAGACCAGTTGCTCGCCGTGCGCCATGCGTCATAGCCAAACTTGTCTGATTGCACAAACCCCGACTTCACCGCAGTGCCATCAAAGTTCGCATACGCCGGAGCTAACCCTGTTTTCGGGTCCGTAGTCTTTACAAAGAAATCCCGGCTCGTCTGCGCAGCCTTCGTCCAGAAGTCGTGGTCTTCCTTCGGTCCCCACAGCGCCCACAACTCATAAAATGCGGGCAGATGATACGAAGGGTCCGTGAACGGATGCGGCGTCTTGTCCGCCACAAACAGGATCATCGGCGGATCGTCATGCATCATCGGTCCCACCGTATGCGCTACAGTCTTGCCTCGCCACTGAATCTCTCCAGTGATTTCCGGCCGATGCACCATCGCCGTCAGAATCTTCTCTGCTTCGGCCTGGTAGTCATAGATTCCCTTGCCATTGCCCCAGCGGTTAGCCGCAAACAACAGCGCCATCGCGAAATAGGATTCCCCATCCGGCGCTGCGCCCTCCGAGTTGTGCGTTCCGTCAGTCTTGCAGCTCCAGGCAAAGTACTGGTAGCTCGGCGCCTTGGGGTCACTGATATACATATACGTCTTAGCCCAGTTCCAGATGCCGTCAAACTCGGCCTTCTTGTTGAGCTGGACGGTAATCATCATCCCGTACGACATGCCTTCAGTCCGCACATCGTGGTTGGCCCAGTCCGTCACATACATCAGCGGGCCATTCTCATTTTTGCCCGCGGCAAAGGCAATGGCCTGCGTCTGCGGATCACCATGAAAGAGCTGCTGAAAAGTAGCTTCGATCTTCTCGTGAGCAGCCCGCTTGGAGTATCCGGCTTCCACCAGCAGATTGCGATATTTACCGGTCGTATAAGCGCCCGCGCTATCCGCAGGCTGCTTCTGCGCGGCAACCCCCACGCATGAGATCAATGCGAAAAACAGCGCTGCGCCAACTCTGGGCTTCATCTCGTTTTATCCCCGTGAAAAGCGATTTACTGATTCAGTATTCGCAAGGAGAGTATCGCGGTTTTGCAGCCGCTGGCAAATTACTTTTTATGTAGAGGAAAACGCTTGAAGCCTGCGTGCAGAAAGCTTTACCAGAGGCCCCAGTCGCCGCGCATCAGCACCCACGCTGCCAGCAGCAGATTGCTTACAGCATGTGCCGCAACCGCATCGCCAAGCTGGCCCTTGTATCGAGCCAGCAGGGCAAAGGCCAGCCCGGCCACGGTGCCCACCATCCATTGCTGACCGTGCATCAGCCCAAAGACGACCGACGAAATTAGTATCGAGATCACAGTCAGCTTGCCGAGTGGAAGGCCATCGAATCCGCGGTTTACAAGCCTGCGCGCCAGAAACCCGCGAAAGGCGAGCTCCTCAGCCAGAGGAACCGTAATCGCGGCTGCGGCTATGCGAATCGAAATCCATGCCCAGCGAGCAGCGGGAGAAAGTTGGTTCATCTCCGTGCCCAATGCCGCTGCAACCGGCTGCGCTTCCCTCAAGTGCGGAAATATCCAGACCAGAAATACAGCCGCGCCAACCGCCAACGCCTCCCAGCCAAATCGCCATTGAATGGTCTTATATGTTTTGCGGTAATGCCACAGTGCCCAGCCTGCTGCCACAAACCGCAGCGGATAGAGCCACTCAAAATGTCCTGAAGCGGCCCGGGAAATGAAGGACGCAGCAAGAATCGCCAGAAACGGAACCAGATAGGCTGCAGTGGCTGGAGATTCCGATTCTGTGTTTGCCCACGCGCGAGGACCAGCAGGAGCCGGAATCTCCAGATCGTGTACATAACTGCCTGATCCAGGCGAAGCAGACGAATATCGGCGAACCCAGCGTAACTTGCCCGCGGCCATGGCGAACAAATATGCCACAACGGTGAAGGCAATCCATCCTGCTTGCGAATGAAAGCCAACCATCGCTACCTCAGGCGCTCCCGCATTGCCAATCAGTATCAAGACCACGAGCCGCGCTATGTTCAAGACCCATGCGGCAGCAAGCGCGCATGGAATGAGCACCAGCGCTTGCGGAAAGCGGTTCTCCTTGCGAAAGAACAGCAGCCACGCCGTGGTGAAGATCAGCATCAACCCCAACCCTTCGAAACCGGAACAAGCTGCTTCCACGGTTACGCGAAAGCGATCGGTGCCTAAGAGGAAGGTTGCCGGATCGGCTACAACGGAAGGCAGCATTAATCTGAGAACAGACGCAGCCGAACGAAAGGCAAGAACCTGCAAAACCCGTCCCTGTGCCAGGATGCTCATGTTCCAAGCGGTCTGCATCGGAAACCGCAGGCACCAGGCCGCCACGCCCACCAGCAGCGAGTAGAGCCACAGTTTGCCCGTGGCATGAATCATTTCCTTGAATGCGCCGAACGGAATGCAGGCCAGCGCGGCGAGAGCCAGTCCCGCCAGTACTACAAGACTGATGGCCGCGGAAGAGACCAGAACCCAGGCGCCATCTACATGCCGGGAAACAAGAGCAGCACACCACGCCGCTCCCACGCAGATAAGATGAAGGGCGAAGAGACCGGCGCGGAACTGCAAGGGGAGACGCATGGCCTTGAGCGTCCGGTAACCAAGGCAGGTAAACGCAGCAAGCGCCGCAATGCCAATAGGCGCCAGCGGAGCAATCAGCAGACCAACATGCACTATGCTCGCCAGAATCGCGGCATCGATCGCCACGATCATCAGGAACAAGTGAATGCGCCCCAGTATATGCGAAGGCATACGAGTGCTGAGGCCGGACCGGGAACTTGCGTTCGCGGTCCACGCGGGATTGGAAAAAGAATTCAGGGCGTACTGTCCTAGCTGCGGCGCCGTGAGCGCATGACGGTCAACATGCCGGCAAGCAGGGAGACTCCTCCGACAGCTGCGCCGGGATCGATCTCAGGAGCGCGGACCGGCGGCGAAGTACGGCCGGAAGGTGGCGGAGGTGGAGCTTTGGGTTCAAAATATCGAACTGGCCCCAGCTCGCGAGCTGAACTCGACTCCACCGGAGACGTAAAGTGGCCATTGGCGAACAAACTTTGGCCTGCGGCGTATACGCTCGGAGTCATGCTCAACACAAATCCTGTACAAACCAAGGAGCACTTCAAGAAGAACTTCAAAACTACACTCTCACGTTTTCTCAGGAGCCCGCCCGAACTGGAAAACAACTTCATTCCCTCTCTGTTTTATAGGCCTGTCCTGCGCCTGATTTTTGACAGGAATGATTGTTCTTCTGTACGGGTTATGTCATCCAGCATTGCGTTTTGATGCTGTCTAATCGTGCAGCATACAAAACTGCTAAGTTGTCCGGTCGGCAACGTCCCGGCTGCGCCACTGACTCTCTGTGTCTGCAAACAAAAGCTTGTAGTCATAGAGAACCGGCGAAACTTCTTCCATAGTGATTCTTTCGGAATGACGCCTGTAATTCAAACAATTTCCATGAGTTAGCAGATGCAAATAGTAATCGTCATGACTCTCAGGGGTACTTCCGGATTTGGCTGCAGGTGGTAGAACGCTTTGTTACTTTCAAGCCATTGAGTCATAACACTCCAGGTGTACGTGCCGGCATAAAGCGTTTGAAAACTGCATTCTGGCCAACGGATGCACTCCCCATTCGTAACCTGCTCTGCGAAAATTAGGTTTGAATGCTCTCTCTTCAAAATGCGGGAAAACGCTTTGGACCACGTGTCCTGTTCATGGAAGCCAACTGGCTCATCCGCGCAAAAGAAAAAACCGCGCTTGTGGGCGCCAACGGCACCGGAAAATCCACGCTGATGAAAGTGCTTGCCGGTATGGAGCAACTCGACTACGGCGAAATTCAGCAGACACGCGGCATGAGCATCGGCTATCTGCCGCAAGAGGGTCTGCCTCTCACGGGGCGCACCATCTTTGACGAGTGCCTCACGGTCTTCGACGAGATTCACGCCATGGAGCGCGAGATAGAACAGCTTGGCGCGCGCATGTCCGAACTGGATCATGCAAGCGCGGAGTACGAGTCCACTGCGGAGCGATTTTCTCTTTTGCAGGAACGCTTTCATGCGCTCGATGGCTACGCGCTGGGCGCGCAGGTTGGTTCTGTGCTCACCGGCCTCGGCTTTGGTAAAGAGGATTGGTCGCGCAGAACCGATGAGTTCTCCGGCGGCTGGCAGATGCGCATTGCGCTGGCCAAGCTGCTCCTCGCCAAGCCGAACCTGCTTCTGCTGGACGAGCCGACGAACCATCTCGACCTCGAAACCCGCAACTGGCTTGAGGAGTATTTGAAGTCGTATCCATTTGGATACATTCTCATCTCGCATGACCGCTATTTTCTCGATGTGACTATCGACCGCACCGTGGAGATATGGAACAAGCGGCTCAACATCTATCAGGGCAACTACACCAAATATCTGCGGCAGAAAGACGACCGCCGCGCGCAGCTTGAAGCGGCGTATCGCAATCAGCGCGGCCAGATCGAACATCTTGAAGCCTTCATCAATCGCTTCCGCGCCCAGGCCACCAAGGCCAAGCAGGTGCAGAGCCGTATCAAGGAACTCGAAAAGATCGAGCGCATCGAGATTCCCGAGGAAGAGCCCGTTATTCACTTCAGCTTTCCTCAGCCGCCGCCCTCGGGCCGCATGGTTGTAGAGGCTGAAGGGCTGTCAAAAAGTTACGGCGAAAAGCATGTACTCAACAATGTGCGATTCGGCATTGAGCGCGGAGATCGCGTGGCGCTCGTCGGCGTCAATGGAGCGGGAAAATCCACCCTCATCAAGCTGCTCACCGGGGTCGAAGCGCCGACAACGGGAATAGTAAAGCTGGGCCACAACGTCGTCAGCGAATACTTTGCGCAGGACCAGTACAAGGTCCTCGATCCCGAAGCGCGCATGTTGGACGACATCAGCCGCGCCGCTTTGAAGGTGCCTGAGCCTGAGCTGCGTTCGCTGCTCGGGTGCTTCCTCTTCAGCGGCGACGATGTATTCAAGAAGCTCGGCGTGCTTTCCGGCGGCGAGCGCAACCGCTACGCATTGGCGCGCATTCTTGTCTCTCCTTCTAATTTCCTATTGCTCGACGAGCCGACGAACCATCTCGACATGCGCGCGAAAGACGTGCTGCTTGAGGCCATCGCCAACTTCTCGGGCACCGTTGTGTTTGTCTCGCATGACCGTTACTTCATCGACAGGCTGGCCACGCGCGTGCTGGAAGTGGAGAACGGCACCGTAATAAGCCATGAAGGCAATTACGAAGATTACTTGCGGCGCAAAGAAGGGCTCCTCGCCGGAACCTCGGCACCAGATTCGTATCAGGGCACGACTTTAGCCGTGCCGAAAAGACCACAGGAAAAAGATGGGGCTTTAGCCCCCGCCGAAACCAATCGCGACTCCGAATCCACGAAGGACAAACCAAAACGCCTCAATCCCATCAAGCAGAAGCAGATGGAAGACCGCTGCGCGTTTCTTGAAGAAGAGATCCCGCGCGTTGAGTCTTCCATTGTGCATACAGAACAGCAGCTTGCTGTATTTGTTTCCGCGCAGGAGACGCAGCGGCTTACCACGCTTGCAGAAGACTTGCGCACGCAGCTCACCGCCCTTACCGCTGAGTGGGAAGAGTTGATGCTTCATCTGGAAGAACAATCGATTTAAGCGAGAGCTATTCCGACTGCGCGATTGTCAGATTCATGCGTGTTTGAAATGGTTACAGCTTTCCATGAACGGCTTCAAGCAGCAGAATCAGGCCAACTGCGACAAGGCCGAAGTAGACATACTTAACGAACCCTTCACGCTCCATGCGGTGATTGAGGAACCTGCCGAGAAATATGGCCGGAACTGCTACGGGAAGCGATACAAGGTAATAATGCGTCACTGCGGGAACCCACAATCCTGCCCACCAATATCCTGCGAGAGCTATCAAACTGGCCGGCAGAAAATATGCCTGAAGCGTAGCGCGAAAGTGCTGTGCAGTCCACTGCCGCATGGTTCCATAGATGGCGAGTGGCGGCCCGTTCATCCCGTAGGCGCCGCCAAGAATGCCGGCGGCGAAGCCGCACACGAGCAGTAGTCGAATATCATCCTGCTGCAAAATGACTCGTCTGGATGCAAGCAGCGAATACAGAGAAAAACCGATGATGGTTAGGGCCAGGACAACCTTGACCGATGTGGGATGACTGCTGGTGAGAAGAAGCAGACCAATCGGGATTCCGAAGATGGTTGCTGCGATCAGCCAGCTTGCACTGCGGAGATGAATGCGCCGCCAGTCCTGAAGAACGACGATCCCTCCTATGGTGACGGACAGAAGGGTAGCCAGCGGAGTTGCGACTGTGATGGGGATAAACAGCGCGAGAAGAGGGACTGCAACCAGGGCCTCTCCGAACCCAAATGTGGAACGAATCAACGTGGCGGTAAAAATAATCAGAAGCACCCAGGTCAATGCCATGTTGAATGCAATCAACTCCTGAAAAATTCAAACGGTTCCATTAGATATGGTACGGGGCATCATCGTGCGTGGATACGTCGTGGATAATTTAAATACGATGGCACTTTTGTGGAGTCCCGAGAGTTGGTCCAAGCGGCTGGCAGAGTTGGAAGCCCGCTCTGGCGATCTGAAAGCTGTTCCGCTGCGGCGAGATGTGCGTTCGCTCGGCATTCTGCTCGGCGAAGTTCTGCGCGAGCAGGCAGGCGACGAGTTCTTTGAGCTGGTCGAGGCACTTCGCAAGGGCACCATCCGCCGCCGCGCAGCCGAGACCCGCCGCAACCGCAAAGAGGCTGCGCGCCAGGGCGCCGAGGCACTCAAGCTCGTGCATTCGCTGCCCGTCGAGCAGGCTATTCTTCTCTCGCGTGCCTTTGCCTTCTACTTCGAGCTCATCAACCTGGCTGAGACCAACCATCGCAAGCGCCGCCGCCTGGCTTTGCAGCTCTCCGGTGAAGCGGCTGAGCAGCGCGGCTCGCTGGCCGGAACATTTGCCATCATGAAGCGCGTGGGCATCGGCTCGGAAGAGGCGCTGGAGTGGCTGCGCCGCGTGCTGATTGTGCCGGTCTTTACCGCGCATCCCACGGAAGTGGCTCGCCGCTCCGTAATGTTCAAGCGCCGCCGTATCGGCGAATTTCTTGCCGCGCTTGACCGCATCCCAACACCGCGACAGGAGCTAGCGCACCTTGAAGACGCAATCCGCGCGGAGATCACCAGCCTGTGGCAGACAGACGAGGTCCGCTCGCGCAGACCCACCGTCTACGACGAGATCAAGATGGGCCTCGATTATTACGATGTCGCCATCTTCGCCACGCTGCCCGTGCTCTACGAAGAAATTTCTGAGGCTCTGCGCTGTGTCTACGGCCTCAAGATTGAGCCGCACAACCTGCCGCAAGTGTTGCGCTTCGGCTCATGGATCGGCGGCGACCGCGACGGCAATCCCTTCGTTACGCCGGAAGTTACGCGCGATGCCATCCGCCTGGCTCGCATGCACCTGCTGGCCTTTTATCGCCGGCAGTTGGAGCGCATCATCGATCTGCTCACCTCGAGCGCTCAGCAGATTCCCGTCAGCCGCGAGCTTCGCAAGCGGCTTGAAGATTACATTGAGCAGCTCCACGTGCCTGCCGAGCAGGTCTTTGGCGAGCAGTTCGAATTCGAGCATTACCGCCGATTCGTCCTCTGCATCAAGGCACGCGTGCGGCGCACTCTGGAGTCTGCTGTAGGCGGTTCGTTGCCTCCTTTGAGCGGAATTTCAGGGCAGGGTCATGAACTTCTGGCGCAGGCGCTGCCTGCGTATGGCTCGGCGCGGGAACTACTCGACGATCTTGAAACTCTTCGTAATTCTCTCGCCTCCAATCGCGGCCTGCGCATCGCCGAATCACAGATCGATCCGCTCATCCTGCAGGTCCGCACCTTTGGGCTCCATCTGCACACGCTGGATATTCGCCAACATGCGCGCGTTCACGCTCAAGCCCTTAAAGAAGCAGCCGCGGACGTCATTGCATCGGATCTGCCCGGAGCGTTGTCCACCGAGACGGCCGGGGTTCTCGAGACCTTTCGCGTCATCGCCGAGACCAAGCGGAGCAGCTCGCCGGAGGCCATTCGACATTACGTCATCAGCGGCGCCGCATCCGTGGATGACGTGCTCGCCGTAGTACGCCTGGCGCGGCTCGGCGGAGCGCGGATGGAAGGTACCAAAACCGATCCCGGCCTTATGCCGGTGCCGCTCTTCGAGTCCATTGAAGATCTGCGCCAGGCTCCTGAGATATGCCGTGAGCTATGGTCGCGGCCCGACTATCGCCAACTTGTTGCAACATGGAATAACTGGCAGGAAGTGATGCTCGGCTACTCGGACTCCAATAAAGATGGCGGCATGCTGACCAGCACTTGGGAAATCTTCCGCGCGCATCGCGATCTGCACACCGTTGCCCGCGAGTGCGGCGTGAAGCTGCGTCTCTTCCATGGCCGCGGCGGCACCGTGGGCCGTGGCGGCGGGCCTACGCATCGGGCCATCTTTGCGCAGCCCATGGATTCTTTTGAAGGCCAGCTCCGCATTACGGAACAGGGCGAAGTGCTCAACTTCAAATATGCGGACGAGGTGCTTGCCGAGCGTAACCTGGAGCTGATGATTGCCGCTTCGATTGATGCTCTGGCACGCCCCAACGCACGCGATCCGAAAGGACACTTCACCGGCATCTTAAAGCCTGAGTGGGAGGCTGCGCTCGATGAGCTTTCGGAGATTTCCTTCGGCTTCTACCGCGAAAACATTCTCGACAACCCCAGCGTCATTACCTATTTCGAAGAATCGACGCCGGTAGGCGAGCTGGAACAGGCCAAGATCGGGTCACGCCCCGCACGGCGCAAAGCCTCGCGCAACATTGCTGACCTGCGCGCCATCCCCTGGGTCTTCGGCTGGACGCAGTCGCGGCTGCTGGTGCCGGCGTGGTTCGGCGTGGGCCATGCCATTGAGCAGTATCTCGCGCCTCCCGGCACGTCCAAGGTGCGTCTCAAGCTGCTCCAGGAGATGGCCCGCGAGTTTCCACTCTTCATCGACCTCGTCCGCAATGTAGAGATGGCGCTCGGCAAGGCCGACCTGGCTACAGCGAAGCTCTACTCTTCGCTCGTTGAAGACTCAAAGCTCCGCGATCAGGTTTACGAAATGCTGGTGGCTGAATTCAATCGCAGCGTGCGCGCCGTTCTGGCGATTACCGGCCAGAAGCAGCTGCTGGAAGGCAATGAAGTGCTGGCCAACTCTATCCGCTTGCGCAATCCCTACGTCGATCCAATGCACCTGATCCAGGTGGATATGCTGCGCCGCAAGCGCACCGGCGAAAATACCCCGGAAGTAAACCGTGCCATCTCCGCAACAATCAGCGGAATTGCCGCAGGCCTGCGCAACACAGGATGAAATCGCTGAACCGTGAAAAACGGTCCGTCGCCCACTTGCATCCCCCCACCCACGGGGGCTACCCTGTACGCATGCGTCGATGTCGCTAACACCGTCCTGGTGAGAGTTCCGACGCTAACGTGTGCCTGCCTGCGCGTTTCTTCCTGCCACACAAGCTCCACCAATCCCCGAACATAATTTTTAGACTGCGGGGATTCTTCCCGCTCAAAAAGAGGAGAACATCATGGCGCGCATTGCCGCGAATGTTACGGAACTGATTGGGGGCACACCGCTGGTCAAGCTGAACCGCCTGGCCGACGGACTGCCCGCTACCGTTGTAGTCAAGCTCGAGAGCCGCAACCCGCTAGCCAGCGTGAAAGACCGCATCGGCTTTGCCATGATTGACGCGGCAGAGAAAGCCGGCAAGATTAAGCCGGGCGAGACGGTTCTGATTGAGCCCACCAGCGGCAACACCGGCATTGCGCTGGCGTTTGTGGCTGCGGTGAAAGGCTACAAGCTTATCCTCACCATGCCGGAGACCATGAGCCTGGAGCGCCGTGTGCTGCTCAAGGCGTTTGGCGCGGAGATTGTTCTCACACCCGGGCCGAACGGCATGAAGGGCGCTATCGCCAAGGCCAATGAGATTCTGGCGAAGACGCCGAACGGTCATATCCTGCAGCAGTTCGATAACCCGGCCAATCCTGCGGTCCATTTGGCGACCACCGGCCCGGAGATTTGGAACGATACTGACGGCGCGGTGGACATTCTCATCTCAGGCGTGGGCACAGGCGGCACAATTACCGGAATTGCGCAGTACATCAAGCCGCTCAAGCCATCATTCAAGGCCATTGCGGTGGAACCTACGGACAGCCCTGTGCTCTCCGGCGGCAAGCCCGGGCCACATAAGATTCAAGGCATCGGCGCCGGCTTCATTCCCTCTATCCTGGACACAAAGCTGGTGGATGAAGTGATTCAGGTTACTAATGATGAGTCGATTGCAATAGCGCGCCGTCTGCCGCTGGAAGAGGGCATCTTTGTCGGCATCAGCTCTGGCGCAGCCGTGGCTGCGGCACTCAAGGTGGCGGCGCGCCCGGAGAACGCAGGCAAGCTGATCGTTGTTGTGCTGCCGGACTTTGGCGAGCGCTATCTCTCCAGCGTGCTCTTCGATTCGCTTCGCCAGGAAGTTCTGGCCCTGCCCACGGAATCAGTTACGCTGTAAAAAGCAGGAAACAGGGATCAGGGATCAGCAAACCCTAGTCCCCTAGTCCCTTGGTCCCTGTTCTTATGTTCGACCGCATCCGCGAAGATATTCGCACCGTTTTTGAGCGCGACCCCGCAGCCCACTCGTGGCTTGCAGTGGTTACGTGCTATCCGGGTCTCTGGGCGGTATGGTTCCATCGTGCCGCGCACTGGCTCTGGAACGCGCATCTTCGCCTGCTTGCGCGCATTCTTTCGCAGAAGGCGCGCTTCCTCACCGGCATTGAGATTCATCCCGCAGCCACCATCGGCCGCCGCCTGTTCATCGATCACGGCATGGGTGTGGTGATCGGCGAAACTGCGGTCATCGGCAACGATGTGACCCTTTATCAGGGCGTGACGCTGGGCGGCACCGGCAAGGGCCACGGCAAGCGCCATCCAACCATCTGCAACAATGTCTTCATCGGCAATAACACCAACGTGCTCGGAAATATCAGCGTTGGCGAGAACTCCCGCATCGGCGCAGGCTCCGTGGTGCTGACGGATGTGCCGCCCAACTCAACTGCCGTGGGCGTGCCTGCGCACATTGTCTACCGCAACGGTGAGCGCATCCTCATTACCGATCCGCGAGAGATTAAAGATCCGCTCTCAGACGCGCTCATTGCGCTCTCTGGCCGCATGGATCATCTCGAAGCGCGGCTCGGCAGCGTTGCGCGCCAGGCTGAGCCCTTTGCCGCGGAAGAGGCCGACCGCACGGCCTATCGCAAGCAACTGGATCTGCTTGCTGAGTATGTGTCGATGGGTGAAGGCATCTAGCGCCACTGAATTCCAGCGAAACGTCAGTAGTGAGTGGTATCGTAAATTTGTTCACGCATCCTCATCCGGAGCCTCCGTTTCTTGTCCCGCGTTCGTACGCTTCTTGCCTGCATCCTCGCCGTTCCCGCGCTCCTGCAGGCAGCTCCGCATATCTACCCCGTACCCGTCCCGCAGGAGCTGCGCTCAACTGCATTTACTGTCACGGTGAACGGCAAGCCTGTTGACGTGGCCCATGCCGCGGCAAGCTACGATTTCGCGAACTTCGATATTACCGGCGCGGTGGATGTGGAGATCACTGCCGCCGAGCCGGGCTTCTGGGATCACGGCGTAGATATAGAGCCGTGGCGGCTTGGAATTCGCGCACAGCGAACAGGCCAGACCATTCGGTTTCACCTGGCAGGTCCGGCAAAGCTTTCGATCAGCCGCCCACGCGACTTTCTCAACCACGCATCGATGCTCTTTCTCTTCGCTGGCTCGCCGCCGCCTGCGCCTCCAAAAGGGCCGAACGTAAAAGCCTACTCGCCAGGGGTGTATCACGAGAGCCTCAATCCCAAAAGCGGTGACACGCTGTATCTGGCTCCCGGCGCATACATTTATGGCAGCCTCAATCTCTGGCAGGTAGATAACGTAAAGCTGCTGGGCCGCGGCGTCATCATTTATGACGGGCCGCAGAATCCCGATGACGATGATGGCTGGATGCAGAAGCCTGACTGGCACTGCGTAGATTCGCTCGAAGCGCATCACGTCGAGGTTGATGGGCTCACCTGCATTCTGCGCTCGCGCACCTGGTCCATCCAGATGAAGGATTCTTCAGATTTCACCTTCGATGATCTGCGCGTCGTCGGCGGAAATCCCGGCAACGCTAATCAGGATGGCATGGACTGGGTGGGCTCATCGAACGGCGTGGTCCGCGATTCTTTCTTCCGCGCCTCAGACGATGTGATCGCGCTGATGGGCAACTGGGATGGCTATACGGATGCCGATATGCTGCGTCCCGGCAAAGATGTGCATGACATTCTGATTGAGAACAGCGAGCTTTCCACCAGCATCTCTAACATCGTTCGCGCAGGCTGGCCGCAGAAGATCTTTAACTCGCACAACTTTACTCTCCGCAACTCCGACATTCTGCATGCAGGCATCGGCGCATGCATCCAGAACTTCGGCCTGATCGGTTTCTGGGGTGCAAAGGACGCCAAAGGCCTGCATCAGAACTACACCTTTGAGAATCTCTTTCTCGACAACTGGTACTCGCTTGCGCAACTGGAGCAGGAGCAGCCCGCGCTGAAAGACTTCACCTTTCGCAACATCTGGGCGCTCGATCAGCCGCCAATGATTGCGTCCACCATAAAAGGCGATGTGTCAGGCGTAACGTTTGAAAACGTAAAGTACGGCCAGCACGTGGCGGAAAACAACGCCGATCTGCCGCTGTTTGTGGATGCCGCGGAACAGCCGCATTACGCGCCCTCAGCCGGTCCTGTTGCAGCCTTCACGCTCGACAAACCGATCGTCGCAACCAATCAAGATGTTCTCTTTACGGCAAGCAAGTCTGAGAATGCCGCGTACACATGGTACTTCGGCGATGGAACCACGGCACAGGGCCGCAAGGTTCATCACACTTACAAAGATACGGATGGTTCCGATCTCGATGGCACAAATGGCGCAGGGCGCTTCCGCGTGCTTCTTCAGGTCAAAGACGATCAAGGCCGCCAGGATTGGGCCGCGCAGGGTCTTGTTGTTGTTGCCAAATGGCAGGACGCCACCTTGGCTGCCGGACCCATGCTTGCTGGTCTTGCGTTCCAGGTCTATGCGGGCTCATGGACCGAGTTGCCCGATCTCAAGAAAGAGACCGCTGTCATCACCGGCGAGTCGCCGAACCTGAACGCCAATGCGCGCGGCTTCGAGCGATATGCCGTCGCGTGGGATGGACTTCTCGACATTCCGGCGGACGGCGGCTATACCTTCCATCTCATGGACCGTGACGGCGCGCGCCTTGTTCTCGATGGCATAGAAGTAGCTCGCACCGGTCCGCCCTTTGCAAATACCTGCGGTTCCATCGGCAACGCCGTGCGCTATGATCGCGGCTCACTTGGCCTGCGCGCGGGACTGCATACTTTTCACGTGGAGCAGCTTCACAATGCCAGCAATGGCGCGCCGCGAATTCTGTGGGAGGGGCCATCTTTGCCTGTCATCGACATTCCCTCCGCGGCCTTCACACATCCGCGGCAGGATGTGATCACTGCAAGGTAGCCGGTCTACTTTTTCTCCGGCGCGTCAGGCTTTTCCGGTGGAGGCATTCCCATCACCTTGATCAGCCGTTCGTCCTCAGCGTTGTTCAGACTGTTGGTCTTTTCGAACTCAGCCCTGGCATCGTCTGCCCGGCCCATCGCGCGATAAAGCCGCGCCAGCCGCCAGTGTGAGGCTGCATCCTTGGGCGTGAGCCGGATCGCTTCCTTCAGTTCCATCACAGCGGCATCGTTCTGGCCGGCGTCCGCATACAGCGTGCCCAGGTCCCTGTGCGCCATCGCATTCTGCGGTATCAGCTTCACCAGCTTCTCAAGCGACGCCCGAGATTGCTCTGTCTTGCCGGTCTTCATCTGCGTATCGGCAAGGTAAAGCATGGCCAATACATGCTGCGGATTATTTTGAATCTCCGCTTCAAACTGCTCCGTCGCTTCGCCATACTGCGCCTTGGTCCACAGCAGATAGCCCAGACCAAAATGCACGTTTGGCTGCTCGGGGTCCACGGCAATCGCCGCGCGAAACTCCTTCTGCGCGCCCAGCGGATCGTGCATCTCATCGAGCGCTTCGCCCACAAGCATGTCCGCTTCAGCAGATTCCGCATTCAGCGCGATTATGCGATGAAACGCATCGAGAACGCATTGGTACTCCTTGGCAAACAGGCAACTGTGCGCCAGTGTCAATTGCAGCTCAAGGTTTTGTGTGTCGGCATCGGCGGCGCGCTTCAGATAAGGAGTTGCGGCAGCATACTCGCTTAGCCCGTAATGCGACATGCCCACCAGCAGTGTTACCCGCTGATCGCCGGGGTCAGCCTTCAGCATGGGCGAAAACATCTCTATGGCCTGCTTATAGTCCCCGTTTTTGAAGTACGCCAGCCCCAGATTCGGCCGTAGCGCAGGCATCGCGGGCGCAATTACCATCGCTTTGCGATACGCCGCAATCGCCTCTGCGAAATGCCCCTGCCGCGCCTCAAGCTGGCCAATGTGTGCATACGGCTCAGCCTCGCCGGCATGATGTGCGGAGTACGCGCGCCACGCCGCTGCCGCCTCCGCGTTTTGGCCTTGTTGCTCCAGTGCGCTCGTGTCCGGCTTCATGTCGGTCTGTGCGAATACAAACTGTCCGCATGCAAGCGCAGCCATCACAAGAGCTGAGAGCGTATTGTGCTTCAGTCGCCTCAGAAATACGTCTCCGCCACATCCACCACGTTGTATTCGCTGTCCACAATCGGCAGCACGCGCCACTTGTCGAAGGTGAGGCACGGATGGCAAATATCAAAACCAATCATGTCGCCCACGCGCACATCGTCTCCCGGTTTGATTGCGAGAAAGCCATGCTGGTCCATCAGCTTGCTCACTTCCCAGTGCGCGGGCGCGGGCGTCGGCGCCGCACCACCGGGCCGATAATGCAGCGCTGGTATAGGCAGGCCGGAGTCAAAAGCCGCATCCCGTCTGCCCAGTCCCACAATCGCCTTCTGTGGCTCTGGAATCGACTGCACATACGCCCAGACATGCAATGCAGTCTCAAGGCCCGGCTGCAATTTGCATGCAACTGGATTGGTCTTTTCCATCCTCAGTTGCGCCTCCCGGTAGTTGCCCGCATCGTGCGTAAGGTAGCAGCCGGGGCGCAGCACAATCTCCGCATCTGTGAGCTTGGATGCCGCTGTAAACTCCTCCGCCACCACGTCGAACCACGCTGAACCAGCGCCGGTGAGAATCGGCCTGCCCACAAAGCGCCCTTCAGCAGACAGGTTCACGACGAGATCGCATGCCCGCCGCAGAAACGCGCGAATCTCATCCTCTTCTTTCAGCACGCCCTCGTACACTTCCACACCGCGCAACGCCAGCGCGCCCTTGTGCTCAGTAAGCGCGTGTAGAAGCTCCTGCAACTGCGCATCGTTGCGAATCCCCGCGCGCCCGCCTTCGACACCAAGCTCAATCAGCACATTCAGCTTTTGTCCGGACGAAGAAAAGAACTTCCCAAGCTGTTCCACCTGCGCTGCCGAATCGACAAGGCAGTAGAACTCAAACTCCGCATTGCTCAGCAGCCGCGCAATCATGTCCATATTCGGCTTACCCACAAGCTGGTTGGCCATCAGCACGCGGCGTACGCCATGCTCATACGCGACTGAAGCCTGATGCGCCGTCGCCACCGTAATGGCCCATGCTCCCGCATTCATCTGCATGGCAAAAAGCCGGGGAGCCATCGTCGTCTTGCCGTGCGGAGCCAGCTTCACGCCATATTCGGCCATGAACTGCCGCATCCACTTGAGGTTATGCTCCAGCTTCTCGCGGTAGAGAACCGCCGCGGGCAGGCTCAGATCCTCGCGCAGCAGGTTCCACCCGCGTTTTCCAATTTCTTCCATGGAAACCGGCGCGGAGAGCTGGCCGATACCTTTATTTAGCGGATTGATTTTATGCGAACTGACAAGTGAGATCATAAACACCCTTTATTCTAAAGGCATTGCGATGACGAACTGTGACCTCATTCTGCGCCGGGCGCGCGTTGTGGACGGCTCCGGCGGCGAACCCGACATTCTCGACGTTGCGGTGGCCGATGGCCGCATTGCAGCCATCGCTCCTGCGCTCTCACTTAACGCGCTCACAGAGATCGACGCCGAAGGACTCGTTCTCGCTCCCGGCTTCATCGATACGCACACGCATGACGATACCAGCGTGATCGAGACGCCTGAAATGCTTCCCAAGATTTCGCAGGGCGTCACCACCGTCATCGTGGGCAATTGCGGTATTTCTGCCGCGCCGGTGCGATTGAAGCCGGAATCTCTCACAACAGGGCCGCCTGACCCAATGAACCTTCTCGGGCGCGCCGAATTCTTCCGCTATCCTACCTTCGCTGCGTATGTGGCTGCCATTGCCACTGCAAAGCCCGCCGTCAACGTCGCCGCGCTTGTCGGGCACACCGCGCTACGCAGCAATGCCATGGACCGCCTGGACCGCGCTGCCACGGAGGCTGAGATCGCCGCCATGCGTGCGGACCTAGAAGAGGCTCTCCATGCCGGAGCCATCGGTCTCAGCACCGGCCTGGCCTATGCCAATGCCTCTGCCGCGCCAAACTCGGAAGTTCTCTCACTCGCTGAACTTCTCGCGCCAGCTCATGCCGTCTACACCACGCACATGCGCACAGAGACCGAAGCTATCCTCGATGCCATGCAGGAGGCCTTTGAAGTTGGCCGCGAGCATCAGATTCCCGTGATCGTCTCGCACCTCAAATGCGCCGGCATTGATAACTGGGGCCGCAGCGGAGAAGTGCTCAATGCGCTTGATGCGGCCCGAACTCACCAGGAGATTGCCTGCGACTGCTACCCCTACGCAGCCGGCTCCAGCACGCTCGATCTCAAACAAGTGGACCCGCGCGTGTCGATCACCATTACATGGAGCACGCCACATCCCGAGGTCGCAGGCAAGACCGTGGCGGAGATTGCAGAGCTGTGGGGCTTGTCACAAGTCGATGCGGCACGCCGCCTGCAACCCGCAGGAGCCATCTATCACTCCATATCGGAGAGTGATATGCGAAAGATTCTCGCGCACCCCAGTACCATGATCGGCTCTGACGGCCTGCCCCACGATCCGCGCCCGCATCCGCGTCTCTGGGGAACCTTTCCGCGCGTGCTCGGGCGCTATAGCCGCGAAGAAAAACTCTTCTCACTCCCCACCGCCATTCATAAAATGACCGGCCTGCCTGCGCAGCGATTTAATCTGCATAAGCGCGGTTTGATCCGGGAAAACTTTCACGCCGACCTCGTACTCTTCGATCCCGAAACCATCCTCGACACAGCTACTTTCACTGATCCTGTCCGGCCTGCTCAAGGCATTCATTCCGTCTGGGTCAACGGCGTGCTGACGTATACCTCTGCCGGCGCAACCGGCGCGCGCGCAGGCCGTTTTCTCAAGCGCCCGTTTCTCAACCCTGGAGCGATCAATGATTGACGCACACGGCATCTATCTCCTCATAGCCGCTGCCGGTGCGGTAATTGCACTCATCCTGCTTGTCGCATGGGCCAAGCTCAATCCATTCCTCACCATTCTGCTTGTTTCTTTGTCTCTGGGCGTGGCGGCCGGAATGCCGTTCCCCACGATTCTTCGTTCCTTTGAAACCGGTCTCGGCAATACTCTCGCCCACATTGCAGTGGTTGTCGCGCTCGGCACCATGCTCGGCAAAATGATGGCGGAGTCGGGCGGTGCCACGGCCATCGCCAACCGCATCATTGACTGGTTTGGAGAGAAGCGCGTGCCGTGGGCCATGATGGCCATCGGCTTTCTCGTCGGCCTGCCTGTCTTCTTTGAGGTCGGTTTCGTTCTCCTTATCCCCATCGCCTTTACCGTGGCCCGCCGTACCAAGACATCGCTGATTCTTGTTGCGCTGCCCATGCTCGCCGGTCTCTCGGTGGTTCACGGTCTCATTCCGCCGCACCCCGCAGCGCTTCTGGCTGCATCCATCTACAAGGCGAACGTGGGCCGTACCATCTTTTATGGCGTGCTCATCGGCCTGCCCACAGCCATGCTTGCAGGGCCGATCTGGGCAAAGATCATCGCTCCTTTTATCCAGCTTCCGGAAGAAAATCGCATGGCGGCGGAGTTCGCCGAGCATAGTAACGAGCAAGGCACACCGGGCTTTGCAATCACCGTTGCCACCATTCTGCTTCCCGTGGCGCTCATGATGATCGGCAGTTGGGCCGACTCGATTTCATCGCCAGGCAGCCCGTTGAACCAGGGGCTGCATCTTGTTGGCAATGACGATATTGCGCTCTTTCTTGGCGTGCTGGTCAGCTTTTATACCTTTGGAAAACGGCGCGGCTTTACACGCGAGACGATTCTTCGTTTCACCAATGAGTGCCTGGCGCCCACGGCAACCGTTACGCTGCTTGTCGGCGCAGGCGGCGGCTTTGGCCGCATCCTGCAGGATAGCGGCGTCTCAGGCTCCATCGTTACGGTTGCAATGGCGAGCCATGTCCCACTTGTGCTCTTCGCGTGGCTGCTGGCTGCGCTCATGCGCCTCGCCACAGGATCGGCGACAGTGGCCATGACCACCGCTGCCGGCATTGTTGCGCCCATCGCACTGCATACGCCGGGCGCGCATCCTGAGCTGCTTGCGATTGCCACCGGAGCGGGCTCGCTCATCTTCTCGCACGTCAACGATGGCGGCTTCTGGCTGGTCAAAGAGTATCTGGGCCTGAGCGTTCCGCAGACAATCAAAACATGGTCCATTTGCGAGACCATCATCTCTGTTACTGCACTCGTCTTTGCGCTCACACTCTCGTTTCTTCCGCTATGATCGAACCCGGTACAAAAAAGGACCGCTCATGAATCCAATTGCTTCTCGCCGCAACTTTTTACGTTCCAGCGCCATCGCAACTGCAGGAGTGGCATTCATGCCCAAAGCATTCTCCGCTTCCTCGTCTCAATTCGTTTATGTCGGCACCTACACCGGCTCTGAAAATCACGGTGAAGGCATCTATCTTTTTGATTTGGACCCCGCGACCGGCGCGCTCAAGAATCGCAAGCTCGCAGCAACTACGACAAGCCCTTCGTGGATCGCGCTCCATCCCTCAAAGCGCTTTCTCTATGCCGTCAATGAAGGCGACACCTCGGGCTCTGTTACGGCCTTCGCGGTCGATGCGGCTTCAGGCGTGCTTCGTCAGCTCAACTCAGTAAGCTCTCACGGCTCCGCGCCATGCCACCTCAGCTTTGATCCAACCGGCAAATTTGCGCTTGTGGCCAACTATGTCTCAGGCACCATCGCCGTGCTGCCGATCAAGGCCGATGGTTCATTTGGAGAAGCCACCGATGTGCAGACACACACAGGTGTTGCCGGCGCACCCAACGGCGCAACCCACGCACCCAAAGGCAGCTTCACCACCATCGGCCATGACGCTCCGCACGCGCATTTCGTCCAGCCTGACGTCAAAGGCCACTTCATCCTCGCCGTCGATCTAGGCCAGGACCGCATCTACACCTATCGCTTCGACTCTGCCGCGGGTAAGCTGGCTCAGCAAACCACCACGTCTATTCCCACCGGTGACGGCCCGCGTCACTTGGCATTCCATCCCAACGGCAAATGGATCTATGCGATTACCGAGCAGGCTTCCACTGTCATCTTCTTCCAATACGATCAAAATTCCGGCTCGCTCAATTCGCAGCAAACCGTCTCTGCGCTGCCGGAAGACTTTGCCGGAAGCAGCTATGGCTCGGAGATCACCATGCATTCCAACGGGAAATGGCTCTATGTCACCAACCGCCTGCATGATTCCATCGGAGCCTATTCCATCGGAGCCGACGGCAAGCTGACGCACATCGGCCACGTCCCCACCCTCGGCGATTATCCCCGCCACACCAACATCGACCCCAGCGGCCAATACTTCTACGTCTGCAATCAAAAAGGCGACAACATCACCAGCTATCGCATCAACCCGCAGACCGGCGCTCTCACATCTACCGGCCACTATACCGCCGCCGGCACGCCTGCCTGCATCATCTTTGCTTAACCGGCCTCAAACCAGGGAAGGGAGATTCAAGGCCCAAGTGCAACGTTTCCGATTTTGAGGAGATAGTTGCCTATGGGCATTGAATCCGCCCTCGATCCCCACGCGCTGCAACAGCACAGCCAGTTTGCGTGCGCCCCAGCCCGGCCGTTGCAGGCGCAGTTCTACGATCCGCGCCTCGATCATCTCAGCCGTGCGGCGTGGACTCCGCTGCGGCCGCCGGCTGTGCTCCCGCACACCGGCCACGCCCTGTTCCCGGAATCGCTTCAGCCACAGATACCCGGTGGGCCGCGTGATCGCGAACTCCCGGCACAGGCTGCTCAGGCTCTCACCGCCACAGGCACGAACCACGAACTCCATCCGCTGCTCCAACACTCCCACAAGCCTCCAAGACATCTCCACCTCACCAGACCGTTTACGCTCCGGTGTAAAGAATCTCCTGATAACAACCTGTAAAGAATGTCATGAGACTGAACAATAAAGCCGCGGATGAATGGGCACCCGGCTCACAAATTTGATTGGGCCATTCTCTCTTTGATGTTTTACAGATAAAATTGCCATATTTCGTTCTTCTTAAAATTGAGATCGAGTCGTGTGGGGATATCTGCGTTCTCCGTCGGTAGGAATCAGCGCGGATATTTTGAGGGGAATTATGGCAAATGGTGTCGATTCAGGTCGTCAAAAAGCGATGACACATTTAAATGCAATGCTCGTCGCAGGCGAAACTTCTCAGTCCGTGGCGCTTCAGCGACGTATCTTTGCCCTTCTGCATAGACGCTTATTTGTAGCAGCCACAACTGGCAGGCTGATTGGTATCGAACGTGGCTTATTGGGAGGTTTTTCCCCTGTCGATCTTCGATGGCAAGACATTAAATCTGCTCATATTCAGCAAGGAATATTCGGAAGTCATTTGACGATCACAGCTCTGACCCAACCTGATTTAGCGATAGGAGGGGCTGTTCGGAAATTTGAGTTCAACGGATTGAATAAAGAAGAAGCTGCGGCCATTTATAGAATTTGTCAGGCCCAGGAGCAGGCGTGGCGAGAAAAACGTCGCTTGCGTGAGTTGGAAGAAATTCGAGCGAAGTCTGGAGGTTTCGTGGGTAACTTCGGTTCTGGAAATGTAGGCTCACCTCCTGAAGAAGACCCCGTATCAAGGCTCAAAAAAGCGAAAGCAATGCTCGAACAAGGACTGATTAGCGACTCTGAGTACGAGACGATCAAGGCGAGGGTGGTAGGGCAAATATAGGAAATATCAGAGGGCGTCGTTTAAGAACATGAGTGCATCATCATGAATAGCGCTTGATATAGCGGCGGCCTTGGATTTCGTATTGGTTGCTGGCTACTCTTGCGATGGCTTCGGTGTAGGCCAGGTGCTCTTCGGCCAGGATGCGGGCGGAGAGTGAGTTGGCATCATCTTCATCGAGGACTTCGATGGCGCGCTGAAGGATGATGACGCCGTGATCGAGATGCTCGTCGACGAAGTGGACGGTGCAGCCGGCGATTTTTACGCCGTAGTCGAAGGCTTGGTGTTGCGCGTCGAGGCCGGGGAATGCGGGTAGCAGCGATGGGTGGATGTTGAGGATGCGGTTGGGAAGCGCGGCGACGAACTCCGGTGAGAGAAGACGAAGGTAGCCGGCGAGGATGATTAGATCGACGCTGTGTTCGCGAACGCAGGCGAGAACATCGGCGTCGTGATCGGCGCGTGCGCGGCCTTTCGAGACATGGAGTGCGGTGGGTAGGCCTAGCTCCTGTGCGGAGATCAGGCCGCCGGCGTCGGCTACGTTCGAGATGACTACGGCGATTTCGACGTTGGCGAGTTTTCCGCTGCGGATCGATTCGGCGATGGCCAGGAAGTTGGACCCGCGGCCGGATAAAAGTACGCCTAGTTTGAGCGGCTTCGATGGAGCGGCGGGTTCCAAAAGCATACCTCAGGGGCTAAAGCCCCAATTGATTTCGCGGTCTGAATTGCCGGGGCTAAAACCCCGGCCTACCGTTCCTACATGTATTGCACGCGGCGGTCGCCTTTGACGATGCGGCCGATGATGTGGAATTTTTCTTCGGCGCGGTCGAGGAGGTTTTTGGCGCGGGTGAATTTGGCGGCGGGGATGGCGGCAATGAGGCCGATGCCCATGTTGAAAGTGCGCATCATCTCGTCTTCAGAGACCTGGCCAAGCTGGCGGAGATGCTCGAAGATAGGAAGCACGGGCCAGGAGCCCATTTCGATCTGCGCGGCAGTGGCTTTGGGCAGGATGCGCGGGAGGTTTTCCGTGATGCCGCCGCCGGTGATGTGCGCCATACCGGTCGTCAGGCCCGCTGCTACAAGCTTCTGGATGACGTGAAGGTAGCTGCGGTGCGTCTTCATGAGCGCCGTGCCGGCTTTTTCCTTGATGGCAGTGACGTACTGCGTGGGCTTGTAGCCGGCGGTCTCAAAGAGCAGCTTGCGGGCGAGCGAGTAGCCGTTGGTGTGCAGGCCGGTGGAGGGCAGTCCGATGAGGACGTCGCCGGGCTTGATGGTTTCGCCGGTGACCATCTTGTCGCGATCGACGGCGCCGACGATGAAGCCGGCCAGGTCGTATTCGCCATCGGAGTAGAAGCCGGGCATCTGCGCGGTTTCGCCGCCAATGAGGGCGCAGCCATTGGCTTTGCAGGCTTCTGCCAGGCCGGTGACGACGGATTCGATGACCGCTGGGTCGAGCTTGCCGGTGGCTAAATAGTCCAGAAAGAACAAAGGCGTTGCGCCCTGCACGGCGATGTCGTTGACGCAGTGGTTCACGAGATCCTGGCCGACGGTGTGATGGCTGTCGAGCTCGAAAGCGATTTTGAGCTTGGTTCCGACGCCGTCAGCGGAGCTGACCAGGATGGGGTTCTTGAACTTCTGCAGGTCGAGCCGGAAGAGCGCGCCGAAGCCTCCGATGCCGCCGAGGACATTGCGGTTGAAAGTCTTTTGCGCGAGGAATTTGATGCGGTCCTTGGCGCGGTCGCCGGCGGAGATGTCTACGCCGGAGTCGGCGTAGGTGACGGATTTTGAGCGGGATTCAGGCACGGGCGGAGGCTTTCTGCAGGTAAGATAACGGACCCGGCAGGCTTGGCCGGAAAGAGTGATTTTATCACCGCGCGGGGGCGCTTTCCGAGGCTCAGGCAGCGTCGTGATTTCCCACAGTCTCGCCGGATGCGGCCTCAGCGGGATAGTTGAAGAGGAGCTGATTGCCGTCGGGATCGTCGATTATCAGCAGCCGATAGCCCCAGGAACCATCCTTGACTGTGACATTTTTGGCTTCTAGCCCTGCGCGGAGGGCGTCGAGAGCAGCGGCGGCGTTTTCAGGCGTAGGCGGCTCAACGTTGAGGGAGATGAAGATCACTCCCTTGCCGATTTTCTCCGGAGCCATGTTGCTGGCCAGAATGAGGGCGGAGCCTTGCCGTTCGACCTGTGCGACGCGCGCATATCCGCCTTCGTCATAGCGCCAGGGGCTGGTAAAGCCGAGCAGGTCCGTGTAAAAGCGGAGCGAGGCATCGACGTCTTTGACGTGCAGGATGGGGCGCGCGAACCATTCTGTCATAGCAACATCTCCTTTATCTGGAGGCAGGAGCCAGCGGGTTATTCCAGTTGATTACGGTGGGGTCGAGGCCGGCCGGGGACCAGGCCTTGATGATGGCTTCGCCGATTTTGGCGAGCGTGATCTGGCCTTCGTTGTCGCCGGTCCAGCGCTGGTTTTCATTGTCAAAAGTGTAGGCGGCAATGACGATAGGGCCGGATTTTGAGGCGATGATAGCGACATCGGCGCGGACACGGTCGAGTGCGCCGGTTTTGTTGCCAATGGCGGAGCCTAGCTCACTGGTGTCCAGGGCTTCAATGTAGCGCGGCAGGCCGTCGCGGTCCTGCTGGACGCGGAGCATCTTCAAGATGGTGCCGCAGATGGAGCCGTCGATGCCTACACGAAATGTTTCTTCCGTGACAGGTAGATCGAGATTGCACGTGGCAAGGCGTGTCATGATTTCGGCCATCTCGCGTGGCGTGGTCTTGCCCAGGCCGAATTTTGGCTGATCGGCGGGCATGGGGCCGCTGGCGGGCTTGTATACCTTTTTATAGAGCCAGGTCTGGTGGAGGCCGGCCTGCTGGATGGTCTTGTCGATGTGGTCCAGGCCAAGGCGGTCGATGGCCATGTTGGTGGCGGTGTTGTCACTGAGCGTGACCATGAGGTGCAGCACGTCGCGGAGGGTGAGCGGGAGCGGCGTGTCAAGCTGGCCGATGATGCCTGAGCCGGGGACCTGGTTCTCGTGCGTAAGCACGAGCTTTTCGTCGAAAGAGGCGGTGTGAGAACGGACTTGTTCAGCGGCGTCGAGGAGGATGGCTAGCTTGATGGTGGAGGCTGTCTGTACCGGCAAATCGGGCGAGATCGATGCGGTCTGATGGGTGCGGAGATTTTCCGCGTAGAGGGCTACTTTGCCGTGATGGGCTGCTGCGATTTTTTCCAGGTCTTGGACGAGAGTTGTGTCCTGTTGGGCGAAGGCGGGAAAGGCGGCCAGAACAGTCGCTGCGAAGAGTAGAGCTCGGGACATGGGGTTATGGTACGGCAGGGATGAGGGGACAGGGATACAGGAAAAGTAACAGCAAAAGCTTCAGGTTGGCAGTGGTGGAACGGACGGATGCAGAAGCAGGTTCTCCGATGTCCCTATTCCCTGTTCCCTTATCCCTCTTCTTTGGTGAAGGCGATCGACGCGGAGTTGATGCAGTAGCGCAGGCCGGTGGGCTTTGGGCCGTCCGGGAAGACGTGGCCGAGATGTCCGCCGCATTTTGCGCAAGTGACCTCAACGCGGCGCATGCCGTAGGTGTTGTCTTCGTGCTCGCGGATGGCTTTTGAGTCGGCGGGGATCATGAAGGCGGGCCAGCCGCAGCCGGAGTCGTACTTGGCGCCGGAGGTGAAGAGCCGCGCTCCGCAGCCCGCGCAGTGGTAAGCGCCGGACTCGAAGTTGTATTCGAGCGGGCCGGTGTAGGCGCGTTCCGTACCTTTTTCACGCAGCACGTGGTACTGGAGCGGCGTGAGTTGCTCGCGCCATTCGGCTTCGGATTTTTCGATTTTTTCTATGGAATCGGACATCGTTTTTCTCTGCCATGTTGGATGTTAATCCCACTCTTTCGGTTCAGGTGACAAAGAGTGGGACGAAAAAGAGTGAATTACTCGACTTCGGCGATGAGCTCGATTTCTACCAGGATGTCGCCGGGCAGGCGGGCGGCCTGGATGGTGGTGCGTGCCGGTGGCGGCGTCCCTGCGGGGGCCAGGTAGCTGGCATAAATGGCGTTCATGGCTGCGAAATTGTTAATGTCCGACAGGTAAACGTTCGCTTTGACGACCTTCTCAAAGCTGGTGCCTGCGGCTTCCAGGATCGCCTTGAGGTTTTCGAGGGTGCGGATGGTCTGCTCCTCGATACCGCCGGGAACGACTTTGCCGGTAGCGGGGTCCAGCGGTCCCTGGCCCGCGGTGAAGAGCAGTTTGCCGGTGACAACGACGCCCTGCGAGTAAGGGCCGATGGCCGCGGGGGCGTTGGGGGTGGAGATGATCTTTTTGCTCATGGCTAGATTGTAATCAACGCCAAACCGCGAGTACGCCGCCGGTGAGCGTGCAGCCGACGAGCCAGTAGCCGCCGACGATGGCGAAGTAAGCAAATGGGCGGCCTTCGTAGATGCGGTGCGCGTAGAGCAAACCGCCGATGAAACCGAGCCAGCAGAGGAAGCCGATAAAGGCCCCGTGGCCGAAGTTGTCAGCTCCGGCCCAGACGACGATGTGGGCCATGACGAGCGAGAGAAGAAGATTTCCGATGAAGGACGCGATCATGCCGTGGACCATGCCTTTGGGCTTCTCTCCCATGGGACGACCGACGATGGCGGCCCAGGGTTTGGCGAAGAGCAAAGGCGAAAACCAGAATGCGCCCAGAATCCAGAAGCCGATGCCTATGGCGAGAATCGCCCAGAAGTTGAGCATGTGGTGGATGTGTTGCATGGCAGGGCCTTTCGAGAGCGGAATTTCAGGGGAGGGATTGAGGGTCGCGCAAGGAATGGTGGAGTGTCAAGAAAAATGCTACTTGCGCTTCAACATTTCCAGTTCATCCAGCGTGCGGGGCCAATCGGAACCGAGCAGGCGTGAAAGTCCGCGGTCGGCAAGGAGCTTGCCGCCAGTCTGGCAGGGGGGGCAGTAGTTGGTTTCGTTATCCGCGTACTGGATGCGCTGAATGGGCGAGCCGCAGCGCGGGCAGGGCTGGTTGAATTTGCCGTGCGCGGCCATCTCCGGGCGGAAGGCCGTCACCTTCTCTGGAAAGGATTCTTTCGCTTCGGCGTTGAAGCGGTTGATCCAGAGGGTGAGCGTCTCGCGAGTTGCTGTGAAGAGGCTCTGCCATTGCTCGTCTGTCATCTTGTGCGTCTGCAGAATGGGTGAGAGCCTGGCGGCGTGGAGGATTTCATCCGAGTAGGCGTTGCCGATGCCGCTGACGATGCGCGGATCGGTGAGCGCGCGCTTGAGGGTGCGGTTTTCGCGGGTGAGAGCGTTGCGGAAGCCTTCGAGATTGGTGGAGAAGACTTCAATGCCGCCGGGGTCAATGTCGTCGAGAGCTTCTGTGCTGCCGAAGACGTAGAGCGAGGCGCGGCGCTTGGAGCCGGCTTCTGTCAGCACAAGAGTGCCGTCCGAAAAATCAAAAGCGAGAAGCCCGACTTTGCCAGGGAGCTTGGCGAGAGGCGGTTTCCAGTGCAGGCGTCCGGCGATCATGAGATGCAGGACGAGCCATAGATCACCTTCAAGGCCGATGGCGATGCGCTTGCCGATGCGGCGCAGCGCCGTGACTGCACGGCCTTCTGCGGATTCAAGCGGCGGGCTGACTGTGCGGAGAAGAAAGATGGAGCCGAGACGGACGTGCTCAAGCTTTTGCCCGAGGATGCGCGCTTCGAGCGCGGTGATGTAGGCGGAGATGTCGGGTAGTTCGGGCATCTCTTCAAAGACTGCGATAATTTGTGCCGATGTGCAATACAGTTCTTTTGGGCTACATACGTGTTCTTCAAGAATGGAGTACCGGTGAAAACAAATCCGTGGTCAGCTTTGCAGCAGATCTGGCTGAGCGTCGGCCTCCCTGGGTTTCATAGCGAGACAACCTATCAAGGCTATCAACTCGAAAAAATGCCAGCCATCCCGATCAAACTGGATGATGATCTCATGTGGCTTTATATCAACGGTACGCCGCGTCCGGGAAACGGGCTTGACGGACGCGATGAGTTTGCCAAGCCATTGCCTCCGGCCACGGTGGTGAATTTGGCAAAAGAACTGAATTTGCCGCTCCCGGCGAGCTTCAGCCAATTTATGACATCGCCTGACTTGCAATCGAGAGTACGATCTTGCACGGATTGTTATTTAGATCCCGGAGAACGAATTGTTGAAACCATTGGTTCTATTCCGGGTTATCTCATGCATTTCCTTTCTGACTCTCAGAGCTGTGCGCACTGGTATCTGCATGTTCTTCCAGATGGGCGGTCGGCAGTGCTGCAGTCTGCTGATCTCTACTGTTATGAGGTTGAGAATTCGGATTGGATGGAGAATCCGGCATGCAGGCAGGAGCGAATTGATTTGACGATGATAGAGGCTTACTTTTGTGCGTCGTCCTTTTCAGAGTTCCTTTTTCGCTTCTGGATTGAAAACGAGATTTGGTATGTCGTTAGAGATTATGAGAGACGTCCGTTGACCGCTCTTGAAAATGCTTATCTCGAAAATCGAGTCATAAGAGTAGGCAAGAATTAATCTGCTCATATGATGCGCGAATCGACGTGGTAGGTTTGGCCCATTTCTTAGTGGAGAATTCGTATGATTTTTTTGAGGAAGTCTGGTCTTGGAATTTTGTGTGCTTTGATGCTGGTGATGGCGGCCTGCGCCGCTGGCGCGAAGCAGACTAAGGTGTGCTCGGCGACGGATGCTGATAAGCCGGCGGTGGCTGAGACTCTGCGGACGATGTATGCCATGGCGATGAAGAATGACGTGGCGGGCTTTGATGCTTTGATTGCGCCGGGGTTCTATATGTATGACAATGGCGCGCGGCTTGACGGCGACACGATCATGACCAAGGTGATGCCGGAGCAATAGAAGAAGGGTTACAAGTATGTGTGGTCTGTGCAGGAGCCGGTGGTGGAAGTGGACTGCAACATGGCTTGGATTACGTATGTGAATAAGTGTTCGGTGACGATGCCGGATGGGAAGAAGACGGATATGCAGTGGCTTGAGTCCGCGGTGCTGGAGAAGCGCGATGGGAAGTGGTTGTTGCGCTTCTTTCATTCGACGCGTGCGGCACAGTAAGAGCAGGCCGGGCAGCGACGATCTTGTATAGTTGGCAACACAAGTCTTCCCCACGTTTTGCGAATCCATTTCAATGCAGGTGCTGCTTTTATGAAGATGCGTTTGGTCTCTGTTGTGGCTGTGTCCGTAGTGGCTTTGTCTCTGGTGTTTTCCGCGGGGTTGTTTGGGCAGAGCCCGCCGACTGCGCCTGCGACTTCGCGTGTGGCAATTCCTGCAAAAGCGGGTGAGAAGTTTGACCTGGCTTGGATTGGGAAGATTGTGCGTGTCTCCGATCCGCAGATTGCGCCGGATGGCAAGTCGCTTGCCGTTGTGGTGGTACGCAATGACTATGACGAGGACCTGAATGTATCCGAGCTGGCGTTGGTGGATACGGCGACGGGCAAGACTCGCAGTCTGACGCATGGGCGAAAGACGGCTTCGTTTCCACGCTGGTCTCCGATGGGGGACAGGCTGGCGTTTCTCGCTGGCGATGCGGAGAAGCACAACCAGATTTTTGTGCTCGACATGGCGGGCGGGGATGCCGAGCAGGTGACGAAGAGCCCGACTTCGATTCAGCAGTTCGCGTGGAAGCCGGATGGGACGGCGTTTGCATACGCGGCGATTGACGAGGCTCCCAAGCTGAAGGACGCGGACAAGTTTGATGATGCGTTTGAGGTCGGTAACGGGAGCTTTCTGGATCGCGAGAAGGCGCTGCCGACACATCTGTGGCTGATTGGGGCCGAGGGCCGCGAGGCGAAGCGGCTGACGCAGGGCGCGTGGTCGCTGCCGGTGGCGTTTCCGCCGGGGCCTCCGGCTTCTCCGATTGCGTTTACGCCGGATGGGACGAAGCTGATTTATGTGCGACTGGAGAACACGTACTCGGGTGACCGTAAGTACTCGTCTCCGCAGGTGCTGGATCTTGCAACGGGCAAGTCAGAAGCGATTACGACGCATACCACCTGGGCGGGATTTCCGGTGATTTCGCCTGACGGGGCGCATGTGGCGTATCTGTATCTGCGCGATGGGGTGGAGCGGAACTATGAAGACATTTATGTGGTGAACGGGCTGAAGGGGGATGGCGCGAACATTACGCAGGCGATTGACCGCAATTTTTACCGCGCGTTGTGGACGCCTGACAGTAAGGCGATTTTGACCGGGGCGAACGACGGCGCGACGGCGGGGCTTTGGCTACAGCCGCTGGATGGCAAGGCGACTCGGTTGGATTTGGGCGGCGTGACGCCGAATACGGGCTACTGGCTGGATGTAAATGTTGGCGCGCAGGGGCAGATTGCTTTTGCGGGGACGGAGCCGCACAGACCGGCGGAGATTTACCTGATAGACTCGCCGACGGCGAAGCCGCGCAGGCTGACGACTTTCAATGCGGCGTTTGATGACGGGCTGAAGCTGGGCAAGAGTGATGTTGTGACCTGGCAGAGTCCGGATAAAGCTCCGAAAAACTGGACGGAGAATGGGATTCTGACCTATCCGCCGGATTATGCACCGGGCAAGAAACTGCCGCTGGTGCTGTACATTCACGGTGGGCCGAACTCGGCATCGAAGGACACGTTTTCTACCTTTGCGCAGTTGATTGCGGCGCAGGGGTGGCTGGTATTTGAGCCGAATTACCGGGGCAGCGATAACTACGGGAATGATTTCTTTCGCGCTATTATTGACGACTCCGGCGATGGGCCGGGGCGCGATGTGTTTGCCGGCCTGGACATGCTGAAGAAGCGCGGCATTGTGGATGAGAACAACATTGCCGTGACGGGCTGGAGCTATGGCGGCTACATGACGACGTGGCTGATGGGTCATGCGCAGTTCTGGAAAGCGGCGATTGCTGGCGCGCCGGTGACGAATTTGCTGGACCAGTACAACCTGTCGGATGCGAATGTGGCGCGTGCGGGAGCAATTGGCGGCTCACCGTATACGGGCGACTGGATGAAGCACTGGGTGGAGCAGAGTCCGATTACGTATTACGACAAGATGGTGACGCCGACGCTGGTGCTGCAGGATGTGGGTGACTATCGCGTGACGATTACGCAGGGGTATGAGCTGTATCACTCACTGAAGGATCGCGGGGTAAAGACGTACTTCTATGCATATCCGATTGGCGGGCACAGCCCGGCGGACCCGGTGCGGATGCGGGATGTTTATCGGCGATGGATTGAGTGGCTGGGGGAGTACTTGCCGCGTAATTAGCGGAGGACTACTGTTCCCCGGCCTTGTGCGCGTCGCGTATGGCGGCGGCATCCGCGATGTCTTGTGGTCTGCCAGCAGAGAGCTTATTCGCGATCATGTCATCTAACGATATGAAAGATGCGGTGAGTCCAGTGTCTGCGTCAATGATTACTTCAATCCGCCGACTCCATGCCTGATCGAAATCCACTCCAGAGATGCGCGGAAGAATCTCGATCATGTTAGGCGGAAAACCCATACGGAAGAACGAGCCGGGATCTATGAGGTCCTCAGGCCGTAGATCTGCCAGCGGCGCGCCGAATTTTGTCAGCGCTGCGTAGACTGCTTTTGCATTTTCAGGATCTTGCTGAACGAAAAGATCGAGGTCTTTAGTAGCGCGTGGCTGTGCATGCACGGCGACTGCGTAGCCGCCGACGATAAGGTATTTAACGCGATGCGAATGGAACGCGGACAAAAGTTCTTTGAAGTCCTTGCTGAACATCGCGCGTAGGTTCCTTCCACTGGTAGAGCATGAATGACAATTCAGCTGCGGCGTCGAGGCGAGCTTGAGGAGACAGTGCCTGCCACTCGCGGTATTCGTCCGCTTTCATCTCCTCGAAGCTGGTGTATCTCTTCAGAGTCATCTGCATAACTTATTGTCGCACCGCGACAGTTGTGATTCAATGCCCGATTTCACAGCAGGATGGTGTTGTCGATGAGGCGGGTTGCGCCGACGTACGCGGCGATGGCGAAGAGAGTGCCGGGTGTTGCGGTCTCGACGGGGAGAAGCGTGGACCAATCTACTAAGGCAATGTAGTCGATGCGGATTTTGTTCTCGTTTTGGATGAGCTTGTCTGCGGCGGCGATGAGCACGGCGGTGTCGGTGACGCCATTTGTGAAGAGAGTCTCTACGCGGCGGATGGCTCGGCTCAGGCTTAATGCTTGTGTGCGTTCTTCGGCGCTGAGGTAGACGTTGCGCGAGCTTAGGGCGAGGCCGTCAGGGTCGCGGATGATGGGGCAGACTACGATTTCGACGCCGAGGCGCAAGTCCTCAGTCATGCGGCGAAGGACGGCGACCTGTGCGGCATCCTTCTGGCCGAAATAGGCGCGGTCCGGTTCAGCCGCAATGAAGAGCTTGGAGACTACAGTGGCGACGCCGCGGAAGTGGCCGGGGCGGGATGCGCCGTCGAGGCGATCGCTGAGGCCTTCGACTTCCACGAATGTGGTTGTGCTGGTTGGGTAAAGTTCATCGACTGTTGGAGCGAAGATGACGTCTGCGCCTTCGGCTTCGGCTAGTTTGCAGTCTGCGTCGAAGGTGCGTGGGTAGCGGGAGAAGTCTTCGTTGGGGCCGAACTGGGTGGGATTGACGAAGATGCTGACGGCTACGGCATCGCGTTCTCTGCGCGCGGCGCGGATGAGCGATGCGTGGCCGGCGTGGAGCGCGCCCATTGTTGGGACGAGGCCGACAACTCTGCCGCCGGTGCGGCGTGTGCGCGACCAGGCGCGCAATTCAGAAACAGTATGAATGATTTGCATAATGCTTTTCTGCTGAAGACCCAAACGAGTCCCTTACTGGGCTGACGCGAAGTTTTCGAAACGTGACTTCATGTGAACAGCTGATTAGACTTCACTTGATGGAAAGAAATACATCGCTTCAAGTTTTACATCATGCGATATACTCATCTTCCACACGATATGCGACGGGTAATCCTTCTGTTCATGCTGGGGATTTTCTCCACAGCTCTATTAAGCTCTGCCATCACGGTCTATGCATTCCATGATGTGGATAAGGACCAAATCGGCCACTGGAATGAAGCGCTCGCAGGATTGTGTATCGAGAGCGTTTTATTCACTGTAATAATCGGTGGAGGAGTAGGACTTCTTACGTTGGTGGTACGATACTTTTTTCATCTCAAGAGATACCTTCCTCGTGCAAAATTGGGTCTGCTACTTGGAATTGGTGTTACCGTACTTCAATATCCTTGGGACTTCTTCGCAAGGATGGCCTTTCCAACGCTCGCAGATTTCTCTCGTTCCCTCTATCTGATCGCTGCGATCGTTCTTTGCTCCGTTGTCATCGTCCGCGATAACTTCAGGCAGATGAGATTGCGCGATGCTCAAGTTGCTTCATTCGAAAATTGATGGTTTCTGAAAGCCGTGTTTTTGGAAACTTCAGGTTAAAAGCCCCATCGTGTCAATAAAGGTTTCTTGCTATCCCACATCCCAACTGCGGGATGTGCGGCACCCATTGTCTTTGATGGGTCTACATCCTGAAAAGCAACAACAAAAGCAACCGCAGGTCCTTCGACTCGTCGGTCACGCGCTGCGTGACCGGCTTCGCTCAGGATGACACCTCTGTAGGGGAACGAAGGATGTTATTGGTCCCTGCTCCCTCGTTCGCTTGGTCCCTTACAGCTCCGTGGATTGCGTGGCGACCAGGTTTTTCGCTTTGGCGATAAAGTCGGCTAAAGGCATGGAGCCCTGGTCGCCTTTGCCTCGGGTGCGAACGCTGACTGCGCCTGCTTCCTGCTCCTTGTCGCCGAAGACGAGGATGTAGGGTGTCTTGAGGTTGGCGAAGTCGCGGATCTTGGCGTTCATCTTTTCGTTGCGTATGTCTGATTCGACCCGGAAGCCTGCGGACCGCAACTCCTCCTCAATTTTTGAGGCGTAGGCTGCATGGCGCTCGGCGATGGGCACGAGGCCGATCTGCACGGGCGCGAGCCAGAGCGGGAAGGCTCCGGCATAGTGCTCGATGAGTACGCCGAAGAAGCGCTCGACAGACCCGAACAATGCGCGGTGGACCATGACGGGCTGATGGCGCTCGCCGTCTTCGCCGACATACTCCAATTCAAATCGTGCGGGAAGGTTGAAATCGAACTGCACGGTGGAAAGCTGCCAGAGACGGCCCAGCGCATCGACGAGTTTGATGTCGATCTTCGGGCCGTAAAATGCGGCTTCGCCGGGGATGGTCTTGTAGGCGATGCCTTTTTCTTTGAGAACTTTTTCAAGCGAGCCAATGGCGAGGTTCCAGTTGTCGTCGCCGCCGAGATAGTGGGCGCGGTCGTTCGGATCCCAGCTTGAGAGCTCGATTTTGAATTCGTTGAAGCCGAAGGTCTTGAGCACGGCTTCAGCAAAGTCGATGCATGCGGCGACTTCGGATTCCACCTGGCCGGGAGTGCAGAAGATGTGCGCATCATCCTGCGTAAACCCGCGAACGCGCAGCAGGCCCTGCATGGTGCCGGAGCGCTCATAGCGATAGACGTTGCCGAATTCGGCATAGCGCTGGGGCAGGTCGCGGTAGCTCTTGGGCGAATCCTTATAGATGAGGATGTGGCCGGGGCAGTTCATGGGCTTGAGGCGGTATTCGGCGTCGTCGAGCTCCATAGGAGTGAACATATTTTTGGCGTAGACGCCAGTGTGGCCGGAGACCTCCCAGAGGCCTGCGCGCATGACGTGCGGCGTGTAGACCAGCGAGTAACCGCGCCGGATGCACTCGTCGCGCATCCAGTCTTCCATGATCTTGCGGATGATGGCGCCCTTGGGATGCCAGAAGATCAGTCCCGGACCGGCGAGCTCCTGAATGCTAAAGAGATCGAGCTGCTTGCCGAGCAGGCGATGGTCGCGGCGCGCCGCTTCTTCAAGGCGCGCGAAATGCTCGTCCAGATCCTTCTTCGAGAAGAAGGCCGTGCCGTAGATGCGCTGAAGCTGCGGATTCTTCTCATCGCCGAGCCAGTAGGCACCGGCGAGGTTGGTGACCTTGACGGCTTTGACACGGGCTGTCGAGGGCACATGCGGGCCGCGACAGAAGTCGGTGAAGTGACCGTTCTTGTAGAAGCTGACTTCGGAGCCGGGCTCGGTGAACTTCGTCACGAAGTGCGTCTTCATGAAGTCGCCGTCTTTTTCAAATTCGGCCAGAGCCTGCTCGCGCGGCTCGTGGATCCGCTCGAATTTTTCATCGCGGGCGATGACCTCGGCCATTTTGGCTTCAATGGCGGTCAGGTCTTCCGGCGTAAAAGGCTTTTCGCGATAGAAATCGTAAAAGAATCCCGAATCCGTGGCGGGGCCGTGGCCGAGTTTTGTCTCCGGGAAGAGCTCAAGAACAGCCGTCGCCATGACATGCGCGGCGGAATGGCGAACAACCTTCAGAGCTTCGGGATCCTTCTCCGTGATGAGCTCGAGCTTTGCGTCTTCGGTAAGCGGCGCGGAGAGATCGACGAGACGGGGCGCGGAGGCGCTGCCGGCAGCATACATCGCGGCTTCCGGCGAATCTTCTCTATCGGCAACGGCATGCGCTGTGGCTCCGGCGGGAGTGATGCGGGCGACGACGGCGGCGGCGGCGAGGCGCGGTGAGATGGAGTTGGCGATCTCAAAGGGCGTGGTGCCGGAGGGAACCTGGCGGACTGCTCCGTCAGGGAGGGATATGGAGATTTGATTCTGGCTCATGATGATCGATGTGGTAACGATACAGGATAAATGAACAGCGGGGACTGAGGGATTGGAAGGCTATGGTTCCAAAAAAGAACGCCGGCATCCCACCTTTGTGCAATGGATAACTCTATGCGGCGGATGGCAGTATGCAGAAGTTACTCAAGCTTACCCTGGGCGCAAGCAAGACTGCTTTCTGCACGGGCGACGATTACCTCGTGTGGAGGGAACGCGCCTGGGGTGGGGTTTTCAATCGGTTGAAAAATGCACGTTTTTGCGGGGGCGAAAGCGAAGGGCTGGGATTGCTCCCAGCCCTTCAAAGTGTGCGTTGCTAAGATTCTGCCGGAATCCGGCCTTTGAGATTTAGAGAGGCTGCACGTCGGCAGCTTGCCATCCCTTGGGCCCCTTGACCACGTTGAACTGAACAGCCTGGCCTTCTTGCAAGCTCTTAAAGCCGTTCGCGTTGATTGCCGAATAATGTACGAAAACATCTTCGCCATTCTGACGCGAAATGAAGCCGAAACCCTTCGCGTCGTTGAACCACTTCACAGTACCTTGTTCCATTTTGATCGTGTTTCCTGGTGTTGAATTGCGCTGGATGAATCGGAGCGGCCACTGGCAGAATCTTGCTTGGTTGGGCGAGTACTGCTCACGCCCGGTTCGCCTCTAACGCTGATTGGATTGTAGCACCTTCCCGATGGAAAGTGGGCGGGACTGTGCGCCGATTCCGCTTTCCCTCCCCGAAATGGTTCCTTGCGTAAGCTTTTGAAGAATCAGGACTTTCGTTTCGTTACGAGATCTTTATGTGGCCATAATGGAGAGCTGACCGCCGGTGTCGTGATAGGGTGGAAGGTCGTTATGACTGCCTATCCTTTCGTAGAAAAGTCTGTCCCCGGATTGCTCGCCAGAGCTGAAGAGCGGCTGGCGGCCGAGTTTTCTACCTTGCCGGAAGCAGGCCCGGACAGCAAGTATTCTCCGGAGCTGTCTCAAATTGAGGCAGTTCTTGAGAAAACCGCATCTTGGCTCGGCGATAACTACCCATATTTCCATCCCTTGTATGCAGGGCAGATGCTGAAGCCGCCGCACCCCGTGGCGCGGGCGGCGTATGCGCTGGCTATGGCGGTCAATCCGAACAATCATGCGCGGGATGGCGGCCGGGCCAGCTCCGAGATGGAGATCGAGGCGGTTCGCGGGATTGCGGAGATGTTTGGCTGGGGTTCCCAGTCTGATTCCGGCGGGTTTCTGGGACATCTGACCAGCGGCGGGACCATGGCGAACCTGGAGGCGCTGTGGGTGGCGGGGCAGCTTGCGCCCAAGTCGGGAATCGCCAAAAGAATTGTCGGCTCTGAGCAGGCGCATTACACGCATGGGCGGATTTCCAGCGTACTGAAGCTGGAATATGCGCCGGTAAAGGCAGATGCACGCGGACGAATGCGGCTCGACGCTCTTGAGGACGAGCTTCGCAAGGGCGACGTGGGAACCGTGGTGGCGACGCTCGGGACGACGGCCATTGGGGCTGTCGATCCGCTGGAGGAGATTCTGGTGCTGCGCGAGAAATATGGCTTCCGGGTGCATGTGGACGCGGCGTACGGAGGCTATTTCCGGCTGATTCGGGATCACTTGGAAGAGTCGGCGCGGCGGGCCTTCGAGGCGATCTCCCAGGCCGATTCGATTGTGGTCGATCCGCACAAGCATGGGCTGCAGCCGTATGGATGCGGGTGCGTGCTGTTTCGAGATGCGGCGGTCGGGCGGTTTTACAAGCACGATTCGCCGTATACGTACTTCACTTCAAAGGAGTTGCATCTAGGGGAGATCAGCCTGGAGTGTTCGCGGGCCGGCGCGGCGGCTGTGGCGCTGTGGGCCACAATGCAACTGCTTCCGCTGATACCCGAGGGCGAATTTGCGCGAGGGCTCGCGGCAGGACGCAGGGCGGCGGAGGAGCTGGATCGCAAGGTGCGGGCGGATGGCAGGTTCGAAGCGCTGGCGAGCGGCGTCCCGGAGCTGGATATTGTCGTCTTTCGGGTAAAGGCAGCTTCGGTGGCAGAGTCCTCGCGATTGGCTCAGGAGATCTTCGATGCCTGCGCGGAGCGGAATCTGCATCTTGCGCTTGTACAATTGCCGGAACGCTGGTTTTCCAACCCGGCTACAGCGAAAGATGCCCCGGAGATGGTGACTTGCCTGCGATCCGTGCTGATGAAACCGGAGCACGAAGCATGGCTGCCGCGCATCTGGAACGAACTGGATACGGCGACAGCGAAAGTTCTGCAAACCTGAGAAATGGATGAAGAAATGACGGTGTCTGCGGGCCCTGAAGAAAACGTTGTCATGGTGGATTGCCGGTACTAGGGCGTTTAGATTCGGAGAACTATGCAGAATCCTGCAGATTTGCGTTCGCTTCATATGGCCCGGTTTGGTGTTGAGCCGGAGATCTTTGCCGCGCCGGGGCGGGTAAACATTATCGGCGAGCACACAGATTACGCCGAGGGTTTTGTGATGCCGGCGGCGATTGACTTTGCCACGCTGGCGGGGATTTCGCCGCGCAACGACGGGAAGATCCTCATTTACTCGAAGAACTTTGACGAGGAACGAGAATTTCAGTCCAAAGCGCTGCCTGCCGCGGCCAGTCGCCACTGGAGCGATTATCCGCTCGGCGTGCTGGCGATTCTTGCCGGCGTAGGCTACACAATTCCGGCCTTCAGCCAGAGCATCTGGAGCGATGTGCCGCTGGGATCGGGGCTTTCGAGCTCGGCAGCGATCGAGGTGGCCACAGCTCTAGCGGTTTGTTCGCTGCTGAAGGTGGAGATTCCACGCCCGGTGCTGGCGCGGCTCTGCCAGCGGTCGGAGAACGAGTTTGTGGGCTCGGCCTGCGGGATTATGGACCAGTTCATCAGCGCGAATGGAAAGAAGGATCACGCGCTGCTGCTCGATTGCCGGGATTTGAGCTACAAGCTGGCGCCGATTCCGCCGGATGTGGCCTTGGTGATTGCGAACACGATGGTGAAGCACGCGGTGACAGGCGGCGAGTACACCAGCCGCCGCGCGCAGGTGGAAGAGGCTGCGGCGGTGATTGGCCGGCACAGGCCGGAGGTGAAGTTTCTGCGCGATGCGACGCTGGAAGACCTGGAGAAATGGGGCGCGGAGATGTCGCCCGAGGCCGTGAAGCGTGCGCGGCACGTGATCGGCGAGAATGAGCGGACTGTCGAAGCCGCCCAGGCGCTCGCCCGAAACGAGAGAAAAAAATTAGGCAGGCTGATGGCCGAGGCGCATTGGAGCTACAGCCGCGACTTTGAAGCAAGCTGCGTGGAGGCCGATGCGATGGTGGAGCTGGCGCAGGATTTGCCGGGGCTGATTGGAGCGCGATTGACGGGCGGAGGATTCGGCGGATGCACGGTGAACCTGGTGGAGGCGGATCACGCGAAGGAATTTGCAGCGGAACTGGGCCGGAGATATGAAACGCGGACCGGAATTCAACCACAAATTCACATTTGCCACGCTTCAGACGGTGCACGGAAAGTCTGAATGGCTCATCTAAGCGGACAAGTTGTATTAGAAGCGTTTCACATTGTGGCCCGAAGTGAGAATTGTGATTCACTTCAGTATGGAAAGATTTCGGCCACTTACATATTGAAGTCATTGATTTTGCGTGTCATGAGAACAAGCTAAAGCGGTATCCAAACTGGCCCGCTCGTGGGACGGTTTGGGCATAGGAATCTTGTTAAAATCAAGACAAAATGAGACGCAGGCGGTTTTTTTACAAAAGCCTGACACATTCCGATAAAAGACGTGTCTTTGATTGATAACTGTTCCATTTTTCAGTACGGGACACTGGAGGGCGCTTTTATTCCATGCACAATTCATCCGCTAAGCCGTTTACTCATATGACTCTGCCGACCACGGGCAGGGTGGCGTATTTCTCCATGGAGATTGCGATCAACCCCGGCATGCCGACCTATTCAGGCGGCCTGGGTATGCTGGCCGGCGACACGCTGCGCTCCGCGGCGGATATGGACCTGCCGCTGGTGGCCTTTACGCTGCTGCACCGCAAGGGATATTTCCAGCAGCATCTCGATGCCACCGGGCAGCAGTCGGAAGAAGTGCAGCCGTGGAATCCAGAGGAGTTCTGCGCGGAAGAAGCCGCGCGCGTAACCGTCTCGATTGAAGGGCGCAAGGTGACGTTGCGCGCCTGGCGGTACGATCTCACCGGGCAATCGGGCCACGTGGTCCCGATTTATCTGCTGGACACGGATGTGGACGGCAACTCGGGCTGGGACCGCGGGCTCACGGATCACCTGTACGGCGGAGACACCAACTACCGGCTGCAGCAGGAAATTGTGCTGGGCATGGGCGGCATGCGCATGGCTTCGGCTCTGGGTCTGGAAGTCAATGTCTTCCACATGAATGAGGGCCACGCTGCCTTGCTGACGCTGGCGCTTGTCGAAAGCGCGATGGGCGGCGGTCCGGAGGGATTTGCCACGGACGCCGATGTGGAACTGGTGCGGCAGAAGTGCGTCTTCACCACGCATACGCCTGTTCCGGCAGGGCATGACCGCTTCAGCAGCGAGCAGACAAACCGGATTATGGGCTCGGAGCGTTCGTCGCACCTGGAGAAGCTGGGCTGCTTCAGGGATGGAATGTTGAACATGACGCTGCTGGCGCTGAAGTTTTCGCGCTATGTGAACGGCGTGGCGCTGCAGCATGGAAAGGTTTCCAGGGAGATGTTCCCGGAGTATGCAATTGATTCCATTACAAATGGCGTGCATGGGCCGACGTGGATTTCAACGCCGGTGCAGCTCATGCTGGACCAGCATATTCCCGCATGGCGGCGCGACCACCTGTATCTGCGGAATGCAATCGATCTTCCCGAAGATGCGATTCTGAAGGCGCATGCGCGGGCCAAGCGGAATCTGTTTACGGCCGTGGAGCAGCGGAGCGGACATAAGCTCGATCCCCAGATGCTGACGCTCGGCTTTGCGCGGCGCGTGGCGACGTACAAGCGCGCAAATCTGTTATTTAACGATCCGGAGCGGCTGGTGAAGATTGCGGCTCAGGCTGGCGGATTGCAGATTCTGTACGCGGGCAAGGCGCATCCGCAGGATGAGCCCGGCAAAGCGCTGATTCGCGATGTGGTTGAGAAGGCTTCAGAGCTCGAAAGCGAGACGTTGAAGATTGTGTATCTCGAAAACTATGCGTGGGATCTGGGCGCGCTGCTGACTTCCGGCGTGGATGTGTGGGTGAATACACCGCGGCGTCCCTACGAGGCCAGCGGCACCAGCGGTATGAAGGCTGCCATGAACGGCGTGCCGAGCCTGTCGATTCTGGACGGCTGGTGGATTGAAGGCTGCTTTGAGGGCGTGACCGGCTGGGCGATTCCGGATGGCAAAGATGATGCCGAGGAAGCTGCATCGCTCTATGACAAGCTCGAGAATGTCGTAGTGCCGCTGTATCGCGAGACGCCGGATAAGTGGGCACGGGTTATGCGAACCACGATGGCGCTGAACGGCACATTCTTCAACACCAACCGCATGGTGCAGCAGTATGTTCGAAATGCGTACTACCCGGTGCAGGTTCTGGATGGCGCGCGGGTGGTCGAGGCGGCCTTTGCCGACTAAGGCGGCCGCTGAGACCGTTCTTCCGAAAGATTGAGTTATTTTCCGGTAATATTAAAGCGAAGTCGCACTTCGCCGAGCGCAGATAATGCGTCGTTTCCGGTGTTCCGAACGTCTTATGCACTGTGAGATGTTTTTGCCATGCATTGGGGCAATTTGTGCGTCCCATCATCCGCATGGTCTAACCTAGAACTTCAAGGAAACATGGACCCCCACGGGTTCGATCGTAAAGCAGGCTTTTTCTGCGAGAATTGCTCGCAGGCAGGTCGGTATTGATCGGCCCGGCTCTGGAGCGAGAACCAGCCCTATGATGTGGATTGTCCGGCTTGCGCTAAGGCGGCCTTATACCTTTGTCGTCTTCGCGTTTTTCATTTTGCTCCTTGGCGCCTACAGCATCGAAACGATGCCAACGGACATATTTCCCAACATCAATATCCCAGTCGTGACGGTGGTGTGGCAGTACACCGGGTTGTCGGCCGACCAGATGGCCAACCGCATCGTGTCCAACAGCGAACGCGGCATGACGACGACGGTCAATGACATCGAGCACATCGAGTCGGCCTCACTGAACGGCATTGCAGTCATCAAGGTTTACTTCCAGCCCAAGGTGGATATCGCTTCGGCTGTGGCGGAAGTTTCGGCAATCTCTCAGGTGCAGCTCAGGAGCCTTCCGCCGGGCACAACGCCGCCGTTCATTATTCAGTACAACGCATCGAGCGTGCCGGTTTTGCAGCTTGGACTCTCCGGCGAAGGCCTGGATGAGCAGAGGCTGAACGATCTCGGCCAGAACAACATCCGCACCCAGTTGGCAGAAGTGGAAGGCGCGCAGACGCCCTATCCGTATGGCGGCAAGCAGCGGCAGATCCAGGTGGATATCGACCTTCCTGCACTGCAGGCGCGCGGTCTTTCACCGGCTGACGTGGTGAATGCCGTCGGCGTGCAGAACCTGATTGTGCCTTCGGGCACGATGAAGGTGGATCAGTTCGAGTACGCGGTTGAAACGAACTCCGCGCCGAGCGTTGTGGCGCAGTTGAACGATCTGCCGATCAAGACATCCAACGGCACGGTGGTGTATGTCCACGACGTAGCGCACGTGCGCGACGGCTATCCGCCACAGACCAACATTGTGCACATCGATGGCCGGCGCGCCATCCTGATGAGCATCATGAAGACCGGCTCAGCCTCTACGCTGGACATTATTTCCGGCGCGAAGGAGAAGATCGACGCGATGGTGAAGCGCGGCGAGCTTCCGCAGCAGTTGAGGATTGTTCCGCTGAGCGATCAGTCGATCTTTGTGCGCGGCGCAATCAACGGCGTGGTGCGCGAGGCGATCATTGCAGCCTGCCTCACGGCGGTGATGATCCTCGTCTTCCTCGGCAGTTGGCGCTCGACGCTGATTATCGCGGTCTCCATCCCGCTTTCGATTCTCTGCTCGATCGCAGTGTTGTCCATGCTCGGCGAGACGATCAACATCATGACGCTGGGCGGCATGGCGCTGGCCGTCGGCATCCTGGTGGACGACGCAACGGTGGAGATTGAGAACATCAATCGAAATCTGGAATCGGGCAAGGAGATTGAGCAGGCGATTCTGGATGGCGCGGCGCAGATTGCCACTCCGGCGCTGGTTTCAACGCTGGCCATCTGCATTGTGTTTGTGCCGATGTTCTTTCTAAGCGGGGTGGCTCGATACTTGTTTGTCCCGCTGGCTGAAGCCGTGGTCTTTGCCATGTTGGCCAGCTATCTGCTCTCGCGAACCATTGTGCCTACAATGGCGCGCTACCTGCTCAAGGAGCACGATGAAGCCGAGGCGAAAAAGAAGAAGACCAGCCGCAACCCGTTCGTGCGCTTTCAGCTTGCCTTTGAGCATCACTTTGAAAATGTCCGCGTTGGTTATCTAAGGCTGCTGACGACGTGCGAGGAACACGCGGCAGTGTTCTTGATCCTCTTTATCCTCTTCTCCATAGGTTCCGTGCTGGCGCTGGCGCCGTTCCTCGGCCAGGACTTCTTTCCGGCGGTGGACTCGGGCGCTTTTAAGATTCACCTGCGCGCGCATACGGGAACGCGTATTGAAGAGACGGCGGCGCTGTGCGATCGCGTGGATGCGACGATCCGGGAAAATATTCCGCAGAGCGAGATTGTCGGCATTGTCGACAACATTGGCCTGCCTTACTCCGGCCTGAATCTTTCTTATTCGACAACTGGCGTTGTGGGCACGGCAGACGCGGATATCCAGGTGCAGTTGACGGAGGAGCATCATCCGACGGAGCCGTATGTGGATCACCTGCGCGAGGTATTTGCAAAGCAGTATCCGGGCGTGACGTTTTACGTGCTGCCGGTCGATATCGTGACGCAGATTCTGAACTTTGGCCTTGCCGCGCCAATTGATGTCCAGATTGTTGGGAATAACCTGAACAGCAACCGCGCACTGGCACAAAAGATGCTGGAGGAAGTACGCCATGTGCCGGGTGCCGTGGATGCGCGCATCCAGCAGCCCTTTGACCTGCCGAATTGGACGATCAATGTGGATCGCACGCGGGCAGGAGCTATTGGACTGTCGCAGTCGAATGTTGCGCAGAGCGTGCTGACGGCCCTCAGTGGAAGCTTCCAGACCGCGCCGAACTTTTATCTGGACCCGCGCAATGGCGTGAGCTACAACGTGGCCACGCAGAGCCCGCAATACAAGGTGGATTCACTGGCCGATCTGAAGAGCATGCCGATTACCGGAGGCGGCTCGGGAATTCCTGCAGCGATTGGTTCGGGCGGCAGCGTGACGACTGCGCTGTCCACGAATGCTCCGGGCGCGCCGAAGCCGGTGCAGGTGCTCGGAAACCTGGCTTCGATTCAGCCGGGGAACGAGCTAGGCGAAGTGAGCCATTACGACGTGCAGAATGTGCTGGACATCTATACAAATGTGAACGGCACGGATCTGGGCTCGGTCACACGTGCAATGCAGAAGATCGTGGACAAGCATCAGAAGGATCTTCCGCGCGGCTCGCACTTTACACTGCGCGGGCAGAGCGACACGATGTACAAGAGCTACATTGGATTGATCGGCGGACTGGCGATGTCGATTCTTCTGGTGTACCTGCTGATCGTGGTGAACTTCCAGTCATGGCTTGATCCGTTCCTGATTATTTCGGCTTTGCCGGCTGCGCTGGCGGGCATTGTGTGGTTCCTGTTCCTGACCGACACGCGCTTGAGCGTGCCGGCGCTGACTGGCGCGATCATGTGCATGGGCGTGGCGACGGCGAACTCGATCCTGGTGGTGAGCTTTGCGCGGGAGCAGTTGGAGATGCTGGTGGGCGATTCCCGCAAAGCCGCATTGAATGCGGGTTTTGTGCGCTTCCGCCCGGTGCTGATGACAGCCTTGGCGATGATCATCGGCATGGTGCCGATGGCGTTAGGATTGGGCGACGGCGGTGAGCAGAATGCGCCATTGGGCCGCGCGGTCATTGGCGGACTATTATTCGCCACAATAGCTACCCTGTTTTTTGTGCCGGTGTTTTTCTCCGTGGTGCATGGCTGGCTGGGCAAGCGCAGGGAAAAGAAAGAAGCCGCTCATGGACACACGCACATTTTGCAGGATGAGTTCGGCGAAGCGTAACGAAGACGAGCTGATGATTAGCTTCTGGAGTATCGGGATATGACGAACGAAGAGAATTCCAAGCCGCGGAATGACGTGCAGAAGAAGAATGGGGCACAGGCCGTGCATAATGATGAGAGCGCGCCGGATCATGCAGGGGTTTCCGGTCGCGGCACATTGATCACAGTGGGCGTGCTGCTGGTTGTGGTGGCCGTGCTCGCCGTGTATGGCATCTGGAAGCGCCATCGCACAAGCGAGGTCCTGGCGGATACGACCAACGAACTGGCCGCGCCGACGGTGATTGCCCTGCCGGCCAAGCCGGGCGCAACGGTGGACAGCTACGTGTTGCCGGGCAACGTGACGGCGTTTTCCGATTCGCCGATCTTCGCGCGCACCAGCGGCTACCTGACCAAGTGGTATTACGACATTGGCGCGCCTGTAAAGGCGGGCGCGCTGCTGGCGGAGATTGCCACGCCGGAACTGGATCAGCAGTTAGCGCAGACCGAAGCCGACCTGGTGACCGCGCAGAGCAGCGCCAGCAATGCGCGCGTGCAGGCGGAGCGCTACAAGGGGCTCGTCACCTCCGATGCGGTCTCGAGGTTGGATACGGATACGTTTGTGACGCAGGAGGCAACGACCTCCTCGGCCGTGAAGTCCGCGCAGGCAAATGTGCAGCGGCTGAAAGAGCTGCAGAGCTTTGAGAAGGTGTATGCGCCATTTGATGGCGTGGTGACGGCGCGCAGTGTGGATGTAGGACAGCTCATCACACAAGGATCGACTGCGGAGTTGTTTCATATCCAGGCGGTGCGCACGCTGCGTGTGTACACCAATGTGCCGCAGGTATATACGCCGGGAATCGAAAAAGGACAGAAGATTGACCTGACCTTCCCGGAACATCCGGGCAAGACGTTTCAAGGCACGCTGGTGAGAACGGCAGATGCCATCGATCCGGTGAATCGCACGCTGCTGGTGGAAGTGGATGTGGACAACCGCAACGGCGAGCTCACTTCGGGCTCGCTGGCGCAGGTACACCTGAAGACGCCTGCCCAGGGGCAGACGTTTATTGTGCCGGCTGCGGCGCTGATCTTCCGCCGTGAGGGAATGCGGGTGGGCACCGTGGTGCATGGCGATGTTGCACACCTGGCGCCGGTGACCATTGGCGAGGATGACGGCGCGACGGTGCAGATCGTTGCCGGCCTCAATGCGGACGACAAAATCATTCAGGATCCGCCGGACTCGCTGATTGAGGGTGAGAAGGTTCGCCCGCAGAGTTCGCCTGATCAGAATTCGTCCAGTCCGGGCGCGCCGAACCAGAAGGGCGGAGGCAAGTAGGGATGCGGAAGCGGTTTTCTATTGCTGTACCGGGCCGTGCTGTAAGTCTCGCCGCGGGTCTCGCCGTGCTGAGTTTTCTCGCCGGCTGCAAACCCGTGGGTCCGAATTACACCCGTCCGACATATACCGCCCCGCCAGTCTACAAAGAGGCCGGCGCGCCGACTGTCACCGTGCCTCCGCCAAATCCGGATGGAGGCGCATGGAAGCCGGCCACGCCTTCTGATGGAATGCTGAAGGGCAAATGGTGGGAGATTTACAACGATCCCCAGCTGAATGCCCTCGAAGAGCGCATTGACGTGAATAACCAGGCCGTCAAGCAGGCGATGGAGACTTACCTGGCGGCGCGTGACCAGGTGAAGTCGGTACGGTCGCAGTTGTATCCGCAGTTCTCAGTGGGCCCAGGCTATTCCTATAACCGGCTCAGCCACCATCAGCCGGACGCATTGCCGACCACCCCAACCAGCTTCAACGATCTGTTGCTGGCAGGCTCAGGAAGCTGGGAACCGGATTTCTGGGGCAAGATTCGGCGGAGTATTGAGGTTGCACGGTCCACCATGCAGGCGGATGCCGCGCTGCAGGCAAATGTGAGCCTGACACTGCAAGCCGAGATGGCAGCGGACTATTTTCAGATGCGCGGACTGGACTCGCAGATCCGGCTGTTGAAGAATACGGTGTCCGATCTGGAGCAGCAGCTTGACCTGACGCAGCGGCGGCTCAGCGGCGGCGTGGCCACGGATGTGGATGTGGCTCAGGCGCAGACGGAGCTTGAGACGGTGAGGGCGCAACTGGTGGATGTGAGTGTGGCACGCGCGCAGTTTGAGCACGCAATAGGCACCATTGCCAATTACACGCTTTCGAACTTCAGCATTCCCTTTGCGCCGCTGGATCTGACCCTGCCCAATGTACCGCTGGGCGTGCCTTCGCAGTTGCTGGAGCGCAGGCCGGATATTGCCGCAGCGGAACGGCAGGCGCAGGCAGCCAATGCACAGATCGGGGTTGCGATCAGCGCATATTATCCGACGATTACTCTGAATGGAGCGGGCGGCTTTCAAAGCACGCACGGCGGCACGTGGATACAGGGGCCGAGCGCGCTATGGTCGCTGGGGGCTTCCGCTACGGAACTGCTCTTTGATGCAGGCCAGCGCCACGCGCTTACCGATCAGGCTAAGCACCTGTACGAGGCTCAGGCCGCCGGCTACAGGAACACGGTGTTTTCGGCTTTTCAGGATGTAGAAGACAATCTCTCGACGCTGCGCACTCTGAACGAAGAGGAGGCAGTGGAGAAGCGTGCCGTGGATGCCGCACAGCACTCGCTCGATCTTTCCAACCAGCGCTACAAGGGCGGTGTAACCAGCTACCTTGAAGTGATTACGGCAGAGACCACGCTGCTGATGAATCAGCGCACACTGACGGATCTGCAGACGCGGCAGTTTGCCTCCAGCGTACAGTTGGTTCGCTCCTTGGGCGGCGGATGGGATGCCTCGCAGCTGCCGAAATAGAGGGGTAACGGTAAGAATTTCTTGATGAGTTACAGAATAGGATTCTGTATCAGGGCACGACTTCAGTCGTGCCGCTCGATCTCGAACTAGAAGACCCGGGCTTTAGCCCCCGCGTTTTTTGCTCTATCAGATACTGAAAGCAATACGGGTATTGATTCGGGGAAGTGCAGAGGCCAGCTTTTATCGGATTTTCTGCAATGTAACGGCGATGTTGTTCCCAGCTCTCTGAATCTTCAACTCGCACTTCAGAGAATCCTCGCTGCCAGACTTCTCCCAGATAGCCGGTTTCCTTCTTGAGACGGTAGGAGAAACCTCCTTTGACCAATTGCATTGCCAATTCGATACTCATTCCGCTATCTACCGTGATGAGCAGGTGAATGTGATCCGGCATGATGACAAAATCATGCAATTGAAAGCGGCCCTGAGCGACGTAACTACGTAAGACATCAATCAACAAAAGAGCATTTCGTTCTGACTGCAGAAGTCGCCGTCCCATGCTTGTTTTTGCAGTGGCAAAAAACGTGCGTGCGGAGGCGCGAATGCTCCCCGGATCAGCATTCCTTGATGGTCGTGCCATGGATTGACCTCTTGGTACGTATGCTGTGCGCGGGGGCTAAAGCCCAGAACCTTAATCTGACGCTTATCGGCATGGCTAAAGCCATGCCCTGATACAAACGCAGATCAACGTCTGAATTCCTCAGACACTCTGTGAAGCTTGCTCTTCCAGATAAATCTTCGTGTAATCCAGATAATTCTGCGCGTACTCAAGAATGAGCTTTCGGTCGGCGTCGCCTAGCTCGCGGCGCTGTTTACCGGGGACGCCGGCCCACAGCGTGCGCGGCGGAACGACGGTGTGTTCGGGCAGCACGGCTCCGGCGGCGATGATCGAGCCTTCGCCGATGCGGCAGTCGTTGAGAATGGTTACGCCCATGCCGATGAGCACGGCGTCTTCCACCGTGCAGCCGTGGACGGTGGCGTTGTGGCCGATGGTGACCCAGTCGCCGATGGTGACGGCGTAGAGATTGCGCTGGCCGTGGAGGACGCAGCAGTCCTGCACGTTGGAGTTTGCGCCGACGCGGATGGAGTTGACGTCGCCGCGCAGCACGGCGTTGCACCAGACGGAAGAGTTCTCGCCGAGCTCGACATCGCCGAGCACCTGGGCGGAAATATCGATGTAACAGCTTTCGGGAATCTTTGGCCAGCGGCCGCGGTAGCTGCGGATCATGGGTTGCTCCTTAAGGCCAAAGTGTAGTCGATTGCGGCTGCGGCGCGGGAGCGGGGCGGGCTGAGGCTGTTGGTAATCAATTCATTGAAAAACTGCTTGCTGGCATCGTGCTGCTGCCTGTATGATAGGGCGCACAGAAAAAACATGCAGCCGGAGACCCTGCCGTGCGCGGCGCATCGCACGGCCCGTCGCGCCGCATCGCACCGTTATCGAGGAGATTCCTTCATGCTCGAACAGAAGCTGATCGTTGGCCGTTTTTTCGATTTGCCGCCTATCGTCACGACGCCGGTTTACGTCGGCCCTGCCGTGAATTTCTTTCATGAAGTCACTTCCGTCATTCGGCACTTGAATGAGTCGACCAAGACTTCGTTTTTCGGGCCGAAATCGAGCACCACAGGAATGGGAGCGCATGCCTCCAAGGCACACCGCAACTTTGTATGGCTGCCGTGGGAAAAGGGGTTTGTGACAGAGGTTCAACTGGCAGGCGTGGATGTGCTGACCGGTCCGATGTCCGGGTGCTGGATTTCGCGCTACACCAAGAACGGCAATACATACGTGGGCCATGTGGGAACAGACGTAAATTCCCAGGCCAATACAACCCAGGCAAAGGACGCATGGAATCAATTTGCGGCCGGAAAAAATGGGATTACCGGATTCAATCCCTCAAATCATTGGGCCCTGAATCCGGTTCCGTCAACGGGGAATGACGGCGGATTCTGCATCTACGGCCTGATAACGGCAGCGGGCTCTTTTTACAGCGTGTTTACCTATGAGCAGGGGAAGGTGGGTCACTCGAATAATTTCAGAATTGCCGGTATCCGGCTGGAGCAGGATGCGCTTCCCCTAAACGGCCAGATTCCGTAAGCGGTTTTGCGCCGGCATAAAAATCTGTAAAGATGGAAGTATGACGACTGTAACCGCTCCCACCAAGGTTTTTGCCGACCGTATTGGCCGGATTGAGGTTTCTGCAACCATGGCCGTGGCCGCTGAGGCCGCCAAGCTTCGCGCCCAGGGCGCCAAGCTGGTGGATTTTGGCGCGGGCGAACCGCATTTTCCCACTCCGCAGCACATCAAGGACGCTGCCATCGCCGCCATTGACGCGAACTTCACACGGTACACGGTGGTGCCGGGAATTCCCGACGTGCGCAAGGCGATTGTGGAGCGGCATGCGACGGACTTCGGTTCGGACTACAGCATTGATGAAGCGATCTTTACCACCGGCGGCAAGCTGGCGCTCTTCAATACGATCCAGATTCTCGTGGATCACGGCGATGAGGTGATTCTGCCGGTGCCGTACTGGGTGAGCTTCAAGGACATCATTCAGTATGCGGGCGGCAAGGTGGTCTTCCTCGAAACCAGCGAGGCGGAAAACTTCCGCATCACGGCAGATGCAATTGAGAAGGCGATCACGCCAAAGACAAAGGCAATCATTTTGAATTCGCCCTCGAATCCGGCAGGCTCCGTGATGAGCGCGCAGGACCTGGAGCGCATTGTGCATCTGGCGCATGAGCGCGGAATTTTCCTGCTGCTCGATGAGTGCTACGTGTACCTCAACTATGCGGGCCGCTGCGTCTCCGGCGGTTCCTACACATGGGCCAAAGAGCATCTCGTCATTCTCGGCTCGCTCTCAAAGACCTACTCGATGACGGGCTGGCGCGCAGGTTACGCGCTGGCTTCAAAGCAGGTGGTTGCAAATCTGAGCAAGCTGCAGTCGCAGTCCACCTCGAATGCGACGAGCATCGTGCAGAAGGCCTCGATTGCGGCGCTTGCGGGACCGCAGGATTGCGTCTGCGAATTTCGCGCTGAGTTTATCCAACTGCGCGATTACATGCTGAAAAAGCTGACGGAGATTCCGGGCGTGACATGCACCAAGCCCGAAGGCGCATTCTATGTGTATCCCAACATCGGCGCGTTTATCGGCAAGGGCGGCATCCAGTCTGCCACAGAGCTGGCCACGCGCCTGCTGCATGAGGCGCACGTGGTAACGGTGCCAGGCGAGGCATTCGGCACCAGCGAGCACATCCGCCTCTCCTACCCGGTGACCAGGGAGAGCATCGACGAAGGCACGCGCCGTATGGCGGAATTTCTTCAAAATCTCGGCTAGGACTGGCTGTCCAGGCCAATGCGAGCCCGACGCAGGCTCAGCCACGCGTCGGAAGCATTTCATAATCCCTACAGTGGAGAAGAGCTGCAAGGGGCGCTTGCAACTTCGGAAAAACTCGAAAAATAAAGAAGTTGTATACGTAGCGGTTACATTTACTAGACAATCCTGCATTACGCATAGAGAATGTGACTTCCATGTCAAAGACTATCGATTTTCGTCCTGTAATTCTGGCCGGGGGTAGCGGTACTCGTTTCTGGCCGCGTTCGCGGCGTGCGCACCCAAAGCAGGTGCTGGCTCTTGACGGCGAGCGCTCGATGATTCAGCAGACGGTGGAGCGTCTCAAGCCGCTGAGCGGCGTGGAGCACACATGGGTCATTACCAATGAGCTGCTGGCCGGGGAGATTGCCGATCAGCTCAAGGGCGTGCCGGCATCGCAGATTGTGCAGGAACCTGCGGCGCGGAACACCGCTCCGGCGTGTGGCCTGGCAGCATTCCTGATCGAGAAGGATAATCCTGACGCCGTGCTTGGCATCTTCCCATCGGATCATGTGATTGGCGACGAGCCGCGCTTTCTGAAGATTCTGCAGCGAGGCATTGCGCTTGCCGCTGCCGGGGCGAATATGGTCGTGCTGGGCATTGAGCCGGCCAGGCCGGAGACCGGCTACGGCTACATTGAAACTGGCGACTTGGCCGGGGATGACTCCACGCTGCGCGTGCGTCGCTTTACTGAGAAGCCAAACCTGATGAAGGCCGAAGAGTTTATTGCGGCGGGAAATTACTACTGGAACTCCGGAATGTTTCTGTGGTCGGCGCGCACGCTGGCCAACGCCGTCCGCGAGCACGTTCCGGAGACAGCGCCGCTGCTGGAAGAGATTGCCGCGGCCTACGGCACACCAAAGTTCGAAAAGGTCTTTGCGGAGCTTTACCCCAGGTGCGAGAACATCTCGGTGGACTACGCGATTCTGGAGCCGCGTTCGGCAAAAGGCGAGCATAAGTCGAACCTCTACTGCCTGCCGGCGGAGTTTGCGTGGAACGATCTCGGCTCCTGGGCCTCTCTATACGAGTATCAGTTGGAGACGCGGCTGCGCGGCGACGGCGACGGCAACGTGGCTGATACGGACGGCCATCTGACGATTCACGGCGCGAATAACTACATCTACAGCCCGCGAAAATTTGTGGCGCTGGTGGGCGTCGAAAACCTCGTCATCGTGGATACCGAAGACGCGCTGCTGATCGCGCACCGCGATCACTCGCAGGATGTAGGCAAGATTGTGAAGGAACTGAGTCAGCAGGGGAAGACAGAGCTGATTTAAGGCAATCTTCGTGTCAGTACGTCACAGGTCCAATATTTCAAGCAATTGATCTACGATGATGCCGTGGTGTGCGGAAATGCGCTTGAGAATACTTGCCAGCGTTCCGACCTTGATTGGATCGTGATGAGGGATAACTTCATGGAACTCGCCATCGCGCTGTGTTGTTACGCGGATGTGTGATCCTGTCTGGCGCGAGACTTCATAGCCCATTACACGCAATGCTTTTACCAGGCGAGTTCCATCAATGTCACGAGGCAGCCTCACTGAACCAGAACTTCATCCCGCACAAAGTGGAGGCGGATGATCTTCGGCGCCGGCATAGACTCGTCGAAATAGCACTTCACGGCATCCTTCACCATTGCGCGCAACTCCTCAATGGTATTTGCCTGAGTGTCAATTCCATAACCGAGAGCGGAGGCTGTGTAGCCTCCGTCAATTTCGTCTTCGCGCACTTCAAAGATGATTTCACTCATCGCAATATGACCTTAGCTTACATCGGCTGCGGCATGTGCTCTTCGTCCTCTTCCAGACCGTAGCGGCGGAGGAGGTTCGGCAGGCTCTGCGAGAAGGCCGAGCGCGGCATGACGGTATCGCAGCCGGCTTCCGTGGCCTTGAGCTTCAGGTCGCCCTGCAGGTGCGAGAGGAAGCCGATGATGGAGGTCGACTTCTTGAACTTCGTCTTGAACTTGGGAATCAGCGTCATCGGCTTGGCGTTGGCGTTGTTCAGGTCAAAGACCATCAGGCGCGGCCGGTCGGCTTCGGCCAGTTCGGAGAGGCGGGTAACCACTTCCTTCTCGCCCTTGACAAACTCCACCTTGACGCCCAGCTTGCGCGCAGTCTCCTGAATCTTGGCCAGGAAGAACAGATCCTCAATGAAGCAGAAGATGCGCGTAGGCGCGTCATGGCGCACTGTCGGCGGAGGCGTGTGGTCGTAGAGGTCGGTATGATGGTAAGCCGCTCCGCCATTCGCGATTTGAATGGTGGAGGCCGGGCCATCCGCCACATTGCCATTCACGACGCGGTAGCTGTGGTCCATGGGACCCACAAACTCGCGCGGGCCGCGCTGCTTGTTCTTGCGCTTGTTCTGTCCGCCGTGTTGAGGCGCAATGCTGTTCCCCGGCTCCGGACGCGGCGCGCCGCCAGTTCTGCCCTCAAAAAACTTTTTCTTTTTCTTCTTGCGTCGTCCGCCATCGCCCTGAGACTGGCCCATGGGCGCGCCCTGCGGAGAGCTATGCATTTGGGGCTTGGGAGCCTGGGACTGTTGCTGAGGCTGCTGCTGGCCTTGCGGTGCGGCGGGGCCGGTCTTGTTCTTGCGCCGCCGTCGCCGCCGGCGATGCCCCTGAGCCGGGCCTTGGCTTTGCACTTGGCCCGGCGCTGTGGCCGAGACTGGCCCCATGTCGGTCTGGGGCTGCGTCGAATCTGTTGTCATGCGTATACTTCCTGACAGTTTGTTATTGAAATCATGAATGCCCGGGGTAAGTTTGTCTTCACTGTAGCGATGGGATTCATCCGAAATGCCCGGTACGCGGAAGCAGCCGTGCCTGGCGTCTCCCGCAGAGGAGACAGGCATGATAAGGGCGTGGCACGGAGTTTAACTCCGCACTTTGCCACGACGGCTTCCTTCCCAGAACTATACGTAGATGTCCACCTGTTCGTTGCCTGGAACCGGCGCACTCGCTGCGTGCGGCTGGCTCCTCTCTATCGAATCCAACATGCTGCTACCAGAGCTGTTCCCGCGCGGCAGCTTATGCCATGCGTTTCCCCTGAAGCTGCCTTGGCGAGCGGCTGCCTGACTGGACGCGCCTCTTGCCTTTGATCAATCATGCCTGATCTGAATGGGGAGAATTCGCTTGCCGGTGACTTGAACAGGTCCACCGGATTCTGACGAAGTTTCCTTGCTTTGCGGCGAACTCGCTCTGCCCGCTAAAGGGGTAGGCTGGCATCAGCCGCTCTGATCGGCAAATTCGATACTACTCCCGACTGCAAAGACTGGCAAGTGGCGGAAGCAATGCCTGCAAGGGAAATTTTTGCCCCAAATGCGAAGCGCCACTCCAAATCTGGAGTGGCGCTAGTCACTGGCCTCCCGAATGCGCTGCACAGGGCCTTCAGCCCCGGTCTCTTCTGAGCTCCTGCAGGTGCCTGCTCTTGGGCGGCATCTCTTGCGGGCTCAGTTTTTATGGCGCTTCGGAGGACTTCGCCCCCTGGCGGCCATTCATCACTGGCACCCTACATAAAGCAATTTCCATGCCGTTCTATCGAATCAATCATTTCAACGGTTTACGAGATTCACGGAGCTGGTTTGATCTGAAATCTGGAGAATTGCAGGGGGTAGATTTCAAAAAATCATAGATTCTTTATGCGCAGTATGCGATTCAGCGCTGGCATGTAGGGCAATAGTGGGTGCCGCGCCCTGCGACGATGATCTTGCGAATGGGCGTTCCGCAGTGGCGGCACGGCTGGTCTTCGCGGGAGTAGACGCAGTGCTCAAGCTGGAAAAAGCCGCGGACGCCTTCGGCATCAACGTAATCGGAGACGGACGAGCCCCCAAGCTCGATCGCGTGGCGGAGAACCTGTTGCAAGGCCGCGTGCAGGCGGTCCAGCTCGGCGCGGGTGAGGCGTCCAGTCTGACGGCGCGGGCGAATCCCGGCGCGGAAGAGGCTTTCATCGGCATAAATGTTGCCCACGCCGGAGAGCAGCGACTGATTCAGCAGTGCGGCCTTGATGGCGAGCTTGCGATGACGAAACAGGGTGGCAAATTCCTCTGGAGTAATGGCAAGCGGCTCGGAACCGGCGGCGGTAAAGGCTGTGCCGCGCAGCAGGTCGCGAAACTCCAGGCGGCCAAAGCGGCGCGGATCGACGAAGCGTATCTCTTTGCCGCTCTGGAGGCGCAGGCGCGCGTGGGTGTGCGGAGCCAGCTCGGCGTCCGGCGTAGTGACCAGCAGGCGTCCGGTCATGCCAAGGTGGACAATCCACTGGGAAGTTGCCGGCCCGGAGGGCATCTCCCCCAGCTCGCAGACAATGTGTTTACCGGTGCGGCGCACGGACAGGAACAGGCGGCCTTCAAGGCCTTTCGCCTGCTTGATCGGACTGGTTTTGAACGGCTCCTTGTGGCTGCCGAGCCAGACCTCAACAATGCGGTCACCCTGCACGCGCGCATGCACGCCGCTGGCGATGGTTTCTACTTCAGGCAGCTCAGGCATAGAGAGATTGTAAAAGCCTTACCGACTGCGGCACTTGTAATCGGACACCGGCTTCGAGATCGCGTTTCCGTTGATATCGACCGGAAGATACCCGTCCGGACAGACAAAGAGCGTGGGCGAGCCGAACCGGGTGTAATCTTCCTTGTCGAGGCCCGTGCCTGCGGGCTTGTCGGTTCTCAACGGGTCCAGCGCGAAGGATTGCCCGCCCGGATGCACGACCTGCAGATAGACATTCTGGCCGCAATTATTGAAGTACTGGTTCGCGTGGTAGGGCGCGTTGAAGTCCATCTTGATGCAGGTGGCGGAGAGTGCCGGAATGTACTGCACCGGCGCGCTTGCGGAACCGGAACCGGCCGCGGCTGGCTGTACCTGAGCCGCCGGCTGTGACGGTGCAGGAGTGGATGCAGCTCCTGCTCCAGTACCGGAAGCCGCTGGCGCGGAGGCCGGAACTGAAGTAGCTGTAACCGATGCCGGTGGAGCTGGAGCGGGCGGCTGCGTTGGGGAAGCGGCGGCTGCCGCGGGCGTGGCAGGCCCGGCCACAGCCGCCGGTGAGGGCGGCGCGGTTGGAGAGGCCGAAGGAGCCTTCACGGCCGGTGCTTGTACGGAGGGTGCCTGTATTGCCGGAGCCTGCACGGAAGGCATCTGCACCGACGGAGCTTGAATTGCGGGTGCCTGCACCGCCGGAACCTGCACCGCCGGGGCTGCCGGTACCGCGGGCGCTTGCGGCAACTGCGGAGCAGCAACGGCTGGTGCTTGCGGAGCCTGTGGAGCCTTCGGAGCGCTGCCCCCGCCGAAGAGCTTCATTAAGCCGCTTTTTTTAGGCGGCGGAGGAGGTGGAGGTGGTGGCGGCGGCGGCGGTGGAGGCGCAGCAGGGGGCGGCGGAGGCGGAGGTGGCGCAGTCATGGCCGCCAGCTCGGCCTCGGTCGCTCCGGCCCTCTGGAGCGCGATCAACGCCTCGGCAGAAGTATCGAGCTTTCCGGCGAGCGATTTAATCTTGTTGACCACCACGGCCTCCGCCATGCCGTTCTGCACCAGCTTCAGAATCTCTATGTTCGGCGGGATGGGCGGAGCGGCTTGCGGCTGAGCCTGTTGCGCAGGCAGCGCAAGAGGAAGAAGGAGCATTGCGGCAAAAGCCGGCAGCGTCCCGAGATAACGCTTCGTATGGCGCATAAGTTTTCCAGTCGTGGCTCGGAGTTCAGGCACGCTTCCGAATCCGAGATGCTCTGTGTCCCCGGAGCAATCACAGCCAGCATAAATACAGGCCGCCGCCCCGCACTCAGAATCTTATGCGATTCCATGCACGGCGGCACCAAAAAATCCGGAGTATTTTTGCGGCGGCGGCGGAACGGGAACGGCTATTTCTTGTCGCCGCCCTCGCGGATTCGGCTGGCTTCAAAGCTGACGATCTTCCACGCGCCCTTGGAGTCGCGGACATAAATGCGTGTGTAACGAAAGCTGCCGGTGATGTCGCCGCCAGGGCTGCTGCCCGTTACTTCTGCGCGGCTGGTGACCACGGCCGTCCGCGCGTAAAACCGCACTTTGCGGTCGGAGAGATCCGTCTGGGTAAACTGCGTGGTGCCCTTGCGCAGGGCAGCCAGGGTTTCGTCCTTGGATTGCAGGGTTCCGTTGGCCGTGATGCCGATGTAGTCGTCTGAGAGCAGTCCCGTCATGGCTGTCGCGTCGTGCTTTAGAGCAGCGGTGCGCCAGGCTTCCTCGAGCTTGTCAATCTCATGCTTGCTCTCGTGGCGCTCAGAGAGCGGCATACCCGGTTTGGGGGTCTGAGGTTTGGTCGGCTGCGCGTGGGCCTGGAAGACGGCAAAAAGGGCAGCCATTACCGCCAGGCTGCTCCAGTACGAGAGAGTGTGGGCGCGCTTCTGTGGCATAGGCCGTACCGGATGGTAGCTTTGAATCGCGTCAGAGGTCAATGTGTTGTTTTCGCGGCGCACACGGATACCGAAATTTAAGACGCTTCCGGAAGCGGAATGGCAGCAGAGGCGCGCAAATCAGGCCAGAGCGACGAGGTCTTCGCGGACCCGCTCCCGCATCTTCTGGTAGAGCCCGCCTACGGCGTAACGCTTGAAGTGCGCCGATTGCTGATGGGCTTCAAGCGCCTCCTGGCCCGTGTACTGCTCATAGATGATGATGGTGTCGGGATCGCCGTAAACCGCGTGCGGAACGTATGTGGCGCAGCCGGGTTCCTCGCGCGAGGCGAGAGTCAAGGCACGAAGAATCTCCGCGATTTCGGAGCGGTCCTCCGGGGAAAAAGTCATGCGAACGGTGAAGCTGATCATGGGTAGGATTCCTGTTGATCCTGCAGGCAGTCAGCTCCTGTCAGGTGGTCAGCCTCCATGCTCTGAAGGCAGGCTCAGTAATCGTACCCCAGGAAGCTCCTCACCGGTGGATTTCCTTCAGAACCCCGGCAAATTCCGGAAGAATCATCGTCTGGTCGCGATCCGGGCCTGTGGAAACCATGCCGATCTTTGCCCCGCTCTCTTTTTCCTGGAAGCGGAGATACTCCTGCGCAGCCTTGGGCAGCTTTTCAAAGTCCGTAATGCCTTCCGTGGAGCTCTGCCAGCCCTTCAACCTGGTGTAAACAGGCTTGATGGCTTCCAGACCATGCACGTCGGCAGGGATTTCGTCCGTAACTTTGCCGTCAATCTCATAGCCGATGCAGATGGGAATCTCGTCCAGCTCATCGAGAACGTCCATCTTGGTCACCACAAGCCACTCCGCGCCGTTGATGGTATTCGAGTAGCGCAAGAGCGGAATGTCCAGCCAGCCGCAGCGCCGGGGACGCCCGGTGACCGCGCCGTACTCGTTGCCGCGCGCGCGCAGATGGTCGCCGATGGGGTCGTGAATCTCCGTCGGGAACGGACCCTCGCCCACGCGCGTCACATACGCCTTGGTCACGGAGATCACCGTGCCTATATTCGTCGGCCCCACGCCGGTTCCGGTTGCCGCGCCACCCGCCGTGGCCGAGGATGAGGTCACAAACGGATAGGTGCCGTGGTCGATGTCGAGCATGGTGCCCTGCGCGCCCTCAAACATCACGCTGCCGCCGTCTTTGATGATGCCGTTGAGCATGCGCGCGCCATCCACCACAAAGGGGCGAACCTGCTCGGCTGCCGCGGCGTACTCGTCAAACATCTTCTGCGGGTCCAGCGGTTCAGTGCCGTAGAGAGCATGCACAATGGCGTTCTTTTCCGCGCAGGCGGCCTCGATGTGCGTCTTCAGCAGATCGTGATTCAGCAGGTCAACAATGCGCAGACCGCTGCGGGCCATCTTGTCTTCATACGCGGGGCCAATGCCGCGGCTGGTGGTGCCGATCTTCTGGCGTCCCGGTGCGCTCTCGGCAGCCAGCTCAATCATGCGGTGGTAGGGCAGAATCACCTGCGCGCGATTCGAGACGCGTAGCTGCGCGTCCACATCCACGCCAAGCTCGCGAATGCGGGCCACTTCCTTGAGAAACGCGATGGGATCGAGCACAACGCCATTGCCGATGATGCCCATGCAATTGGGGCGCAGCACACCGCAGGGAATGAGCTGAAGCACAAATTTCTGGCCGCTGATAATGACGGTGTGGCCGGCGTTATGCCCGCCGGCGTAGCGCGCCACGGCGCTGAAGCCGTCGCTCAACACGTCTACAATCTTGCCCTTGCCCTCGTCGCCCCACTGGGCGCCCAGCACCACTGCCGTCTTCGCTCGTATCACTTTAGAAATCCGCACTTTCACAGAAAATACCGGCCCGCGCAGAAAGAAGAACCTGCACGCACCGGACAATATCTCAGATGCACCCAAACGGGCACACGCCATCTCTGATGATAAACCCTCGGATGTTTCTCTTCAGATGAGAGAATTTTTGTTTCATCTGCTATGCTTGCGCCATGATCCCAGGACGTCCCCGGCGGGTTCTGACGAAGGTAGTGGACGAAGAATTTGTGGTTCGATGCCGGTCGGGCAGCACGGGCATCTTCCGCGAAGAGGTGTTTCACGACGAGAACGGCGTTGTTGTGAAATACAACCTTGCGTTCATTCATTTTGGGCTGAACCAGGAAGACAACGGTCGCGTACTGGGATACGACAATGCACACGGCTTTCACGAGCGGCACTGGATGGGGAAGTCGGAAAGGGTGCAGTTTCACGACTATACCGCTGCGTTCGATAGGTTTATGTGGGAACTGAACGAATTGAAGGAGCAGGCATGAAGACGATTGTCGGCGTTGAGAGCTTTGAGGAGATGTGGGCACGCAAGAGGGCGCGGGCAGTGCGGCTTACGGCAGGCGAGCGCATCCGGCCGGAGAAGCGGATCACCTTTGAGAGCCCGATTGACCTGTTTTCCTGCATTACGCCCGAGCGCATTCGGCTGATTGAAGCGGCGCGAGAGACTCCGCGGTCGATCTCTGAGCTCGCGAAGACGCTGAAGCGCCAGCGTGCCGCCGTGCACCGGGATGTGAAGGCGCTGGCAGATTATGGCCTGATTGCTCTGCGCAAGGAAAAGAATCCGGGGCACGGGCAGATACAGCTTGTCACAGCCACGGCGCAGGCGTTTACCGTAACCGCAAAGTTCTGACAGTCACTACTCCAGCGAAAATCCCGTAAATTGCCGGAGGCGCGTGATGCCGAATGCTCCCCTCTGTTAACCATTCCCCATCTGGTCCGTTGTGGAGATAGAAGATCTTCGCAACGCTCTTTCACCTAAGGGGACCAGACCATGCCGATTCGCCGTAACCTCCTCACCTGCTGCCTTTTGCTCGCAGCATTCGCGCCCTGCGCAATCGCCGTGCAGACGCATCCTGCCAAACCGGCAGCGCCGCAGCCGCCTGCAGCCGTTGCGGCGCCTGTGCCAAGCGATAAAGAAGTAGCCACAACGCAGCGCCAGCTCATTGAGCTGCTGCGCCTGAGCCCCACGCTGACAACCGTGATCTCGCGCGACCCTTCGCTGCTGGCCAACCAGGATTACGTGAGCCGCAACAATCCGCAACTGGCGGCATTTATGGCAACGCATCCTGAGATCGCGCGCAATCCGGATTTCTATCTCTTTACGCACATTAACGCGCATGACGACAGCCCGGATGAAGCATTGGAGCGCGCGGTGTGGCCCGAGGTCTACCGCATGCAGGCTCCGCGTTCAGGCTTCGACAATTTTTTAAGTGACCTTCCGCCGGTTTTGGCCATGATAGCGTTTGTCATCGCCGCAGGCTGGATTGTGCGTCTGTTCATCGAGAACCGCCGCTGGAGCCGCACCTTCCAGCTCCAGAGCGAAGTCCACGGCCGCATCATCGACAGGTTCGCCACCACGCAGGAACTGTCCGGATACATGGAGACTGAGGCGGGAAGAAAATTCCTGGAGGCCGCCCCCATCCCGCTCCATGCCGCGCAGGACCCTATGCCCAATGCCGTGGCGCGCGTGCTCACACCCCTGCAGATTGGCGTGGTGATGATCCTCCTGGGAATCGGCTTCCTGCTGCTGCGCAACGTGCGTGCGGACTACCACACACCAATGCTGGTGCTGGGCGTAGTTACGCTGATGCCGGGAATTGGATTTATCCTTTCATCAGGACTCACATGGGCTCTGGCCGGGCGGTTGGGCCTGATGCCGGGTCGGGATAGCCGTACAGGTACTGAACAGTAAGTGTCATGGACAATCACCATGGCGCCGATTGGGAAGAAGCAAAGGCCGATGAGACCCGACTCTATGAGACTAGACGCGACCATTTCGAATGCACTTGCGGGCGATGCGGTAGCAACGCCCGCAACCGCCATGCAGAATGACGCCTTCGCCGCGTTCTATGAGCGCTCCGCGCGGCCGCTCTGGGCGTACCTGGCGCGGGTCTCCGGCGATGCGGCTCTGGCTGACGATCTGCTCCAGGAAAGCTACATGCGCTTCTTGTGCGCGGACGCGGAGTTGGATGGCGAAGTGGCGTCGCGAAAGTATCTCTTCCGCATTGCCACCAACCTGATGAAAGATTACTGGCGAAAGCCGCGCGCAACATCCATGGACGAAGTACCGGAAGAACATTTCTCTGCACATGGAACTTCAGCGCAGGTTGAGACGGAGATGATGCTGGGCCCCGCGCTCAAGCAGATGCGCCCGCGTGAGCGGCAACTGCTGTGGCTGGCATACGCGGAGGGCTATTCGCACCGTGAAATCGCTGAGGTGACGGGTTTGGCTTCGGCAAGCATCCGGCTGCTGTTATTCCGCGCGCGGCGTAAGGTAGCGCGGCTCATCACGGATCGAGCCACGGATCAGACCGCGGGAAGGATGCAATGACCATTCGAAACTGCATCCATGAAAAAGATGTGGCCGAGCTGCTCAAGCGCGGCCAGTGGCCCGCGCTGGCCTCAGCGGAGACACGCGCGCACATGGCCGAGTGCGCCTCCTGCCGCGATCTGACTTCCGTGACGCAGGCCTTTCAGCGGGAGCGCGCCGTCGCTTCAGTACAAGCCCGCCTCGAATCCCCCGGAGTCCTCTGGTGGCGCGCGCAGCTTCGCAAGCGGAACGCGGCTCTCAAGCAGGTGAACCGCCCGCTGGTAGCGGCGCAGGTCTTTGCGGTTGCACTGGGGCTTGTAGCTGCAATGGCGTGCGTGGCTATGGCTTCGCGCTCCGGCGCGGGCTGGCTCCGGCCGGTGGCGGAGCTGCCATCGGCGCTTCATATTTCCGCCATGCTGCCAGAAGCGTGGCAGAATACTCCGGCTCCCTGGCTGGTCCTTCTGACGATTGCCGCGCTGACGGTGATGGGCGGCGTCTTTGTCTACAAGGCGTCAGAGGAACGCTGAAGTGCTACTCCGGCGGCAAACCACCCCATTGCCAGAAGCGCGTAGTCTCAGCCTGGGCGATCCACGCGGAAAGCTGCGGATCGGGATAGTGCTTCACATACGGCACAGCCCAGCCTATATCGGCCCCGGAGATTTTGTCCGACACCTTCTGTGCCACCCCGGTGGATTTCTGAAAGATCTCCGGATGCTGCAACCCGGCCTCGCATAGCTGCGCCAATCGCTGAATACCATTGTGATTCTCGCTGTAGAGATCGATGCCGTTCACGCGGCCCAGCTCAGCCAGCATCACCAGCGGCGCAAGCGCGTAGAGATGGTAATGCAGCGCCATACCTGCCCGCTCAAGCTCACGCGGAAGCACGCCGACGGGCGAAATCTCATCAATGCCGGTCTTGCCTGCGGAGATGCCCCAATGCAGATCGCTCGCGTTGTTATTCGCAATTCCAGCCGCGGCAACAGCAAGCCCCGACCAGTAGCCGTGATTGTTCCACGCGTCGCTGTGTGGATTCCGGCGCTGGCCATCGACATAATCGCGCACGCGCCCGGCAATCTTCTCAAACCACTTCTGGATCGCCTTGTCCTGATCGGGCGTTCCCACGCCGGTATCGCGAATCTTGAGGTACGCCATGCCGGTTCCGGCGAGCAGCCATTTCTGCACATAATGGGACTGGCCGGTGGGCTGCACGCCGGTCATGGCATCCTCCTGCGCGGCTGCGGTAAGCAGGCTGTAAGCGCAGGTGACGGCGGCACGGCTGCCCTTGCTCAGATAATCGTCAGCCGCCTGCGTGACGAACTGGCCCAGATGCGTCGGCCCTGCCGTGGCATCTTCTTCAGCCTTCTTTTTAGCGGGATCGATGACGGAGTGGTTTGCGTCGATGTAGTAGCCCTCGGCGTCGATCGTCTTTGTCAGCGCCGGCAGCTCAGGGCAGTTGTAAGGCGCATCGGTCAGAGCAACGGCACGGCCATCCCACGGCGACTGGAGCCTGGCGTCGGCGGCATGGCACGCGGGCGCGGCGAGAGATACCGGCAAAAAAGCTGTTAGTAATAAAGCGAGGCGTTTCATCACGGGCGGGCGTCCAGGATGATTCAATTCCATTGAAATAGACGGCAAGGCACAAGGAATGGCCGCTAGGTTTTCCGAATCCCTGGCCTGCCCGAGCAATCCAAAACAATACGATCTCATATCTTTACCCTCTAATTCAGGAGCAAATTCCCAATGACTCTTTCCGCCGATGAAGTAAAGCAGTTGAAGCAGGCCCCCGCACATGACGGAGTGATCCCGGCGGTGCTGCGCCGCTGGAGCCCTCGCGCTTATTCTGACAAGCCGGTAAGCGATGCCGACCTGAAGACCATCTTTGAGGCTGTGCGCTGGACGGCTTCGTCCTCGAATGAGCAGCCGTGGCGCTTTATTGTGGGCCGCAAGGGATCGGAGACCTACGAGAAGATCCTCAGCTCGCTGGTTGAATTCAACCAGCTTTGGGCAGGTAAAGCTCCCGTGCTGATGATCGGCCTCGCCAACACCCTCAATTCAAAAGGCGCCACCAATGGAGCCGCCGTCTACGATCTTGGCCAGTCTGCCGCCATGCTCGTCCTTCAGGCGGCAGACCTCGGCCTTGAAGCTCACCAGATGGGCGGCTACGACCGAGACAAGGCGCGGCAACTCCTTGGCATCCCCGCGGAATTCCATCTCGGCGCAGCCTTAGCCCTCGGCTACCAGGGCGACCCCTCGCTTCTCAATGAACATCAGCAGCAGCAGGAAACCACTCCGCGCAAGCGCAAAGAGCTGAGTGAGTTTGTCTTCGGAGAATGGGGCGAGGCGCTGAAACTCGACTAAGCAGCAACGTATTGAGACGGCCTCTTTCTCCGCAAGCTAAAGTGGAAGAAGAGGCCTTTTAGTTTTGACTCCCCAACCACGGCAACTCGCAGGGCAAACCCCCAGGCGGCGTTCCTCCCGGCACGGCGCGGCACGGTCCGGAATCCGATCTGGGCCCCAACCCCGCTTGATCCGCTGGATTACCGCCGGTGCGCTGGCGGTAATGATTTTTCTGGTCTGGGCAGTGCTGGCGCGCGTCTTCGCACCCAAAGGCAACACGGCAGCCACGCATTTTGACGCCATTATTGTGCTCGGCTACCCAGCCGACAGCGACGGCAACCCCACGCCGGAGCAACTGGCCAGGGTAAGCGAGGGCGTCCATGAGTATGAGCGCGGCATCGCTCCCCGGCTGATCCTGACCGGAGGCGCGGCGCACAACAACATCGTCGAGGCCGAATCGATGGCCCGCGTGGCCCGTGCGCAGGGCGTGCCCCAATCGGCCATCGTGCTGGAGCCGCGGGCCCTGAGCACAATTGACAACGCCTGCTACTCCGCGCGGATCATGAAACAGAACGGCTGGCGCTCGGCGGAGGTAATTACCAGCAAATATCACCTGCCGCGGGCGGGAATGATCTTTAACGATCTGCCGCGCGAGCTGGCAATCGACTGGCGCGGGCATGGCGCTCCGGAGCTGGGGCCGGACCCGGAATCGGCGCCGGGCTGGGCCGTTACCAGCTCTGAGGTGACCAAGACAGTGCGGTATCTGCTCTACGCCCGGTGGGCGGATTCCTGCTCTCCTTAAGCGCAAATGACGGTCAAACTCCTTGCCGCACATTGTCCCTCCTTGGCGCGGTCCTGTAATCTTAAAATGATGCGTTTCCAAGTACGTTCTTTTGCCATGAATGCCGTAGCCGGGCTTGTGCTCTGCGCGGCGATGACAGCCTCGGCCTCGGCCCAGTCGTCCTCCTCTTCTTCGCCGCCTGTGGTGCAGGCTCCGGTGAACGTGCCTCAGCCGGCTTACATCGCTGTCGATCCGCTCGCTGGCGTGCGTTACGACAACCTCTTCGATTTCTCGGTCGGCGCGGCCTATGGGCATATTCATGCCGGGCCCATCCTGACCGAGGGCGCAAACCTGGGCGGACTGGACCTGAGTGGCAGCTACTTGCTTTCCCGGCACTGGCGTCTCGAAGGCACGTTCCGCTCCTACCTGGGCACCAGCGGCGCTGCGCCGAATACGGTGAGCATTCAGGGGCCGTTTGTGGCGCAGTACATGTTTGCTGTGGGGCCTGAGTGGCTCGGTCCGCACAACAAGCACGGCGCAATTATTTTGCATGTGCTGGGGGGCGGCGCGTACGGCGACTTCGAGCAGGATCTGCGCAGCCACCCGCCCTCAACGGTGGGCTTCTACAACAATCAGGTTGCCCCGGCGGTCATCTTCGGCGGTCATCTTGACCTGAACCGCTCGCCGCAGTGGGTCTTCCGCATTACGCCGGATGCGCTGTACACGCGCTACTCCACCGACTATGCGACGAACATCTCCTCCACCGGCGGCCATAATAACTGGAACTTCGGCATCTCCGTGGGCATGGAGTACAAGTTCAAGAAGAAGCGGCGGTAAAGCAGGGAACAAGGAACAAGGAACAAGGGACCAGGAAATCACCCCGAAACCCGCTAGTGCAATTCAAATTGAAAGGCCGCTCAAGCCAAAATCTTGAGCGGCCTTTCGTTTCTATCGGCCCCTCGCCCCCCCGACCCCTGTTCCCTGACCCCTGACCCCTGCTCTCTGATCTCTGATCTCTGACCCCTGACCCCTGTCCTTTCATGCCAGCCTGCATCTTCGTGTGCTATCGTTAGCCGTTCAGCGCTCTTTGGGGGCAATACTGCCGGCGAGCGCTGAAGGATACGCAGATCAAAAGCGGGGATAACAGGAATGAAAGACACGCTTGGAGTTTTGCTGGCTGGTGGGGCGGGGGAACGGCTGTTTCCATTGACGCGGGACCGCGCCAAACCGGCAGTGCCATTCGGCGGGCACTACCGCATTATCGACATTACGCTTTCAAACTGCATTAATTCCGGGCTTAGAAGAGTCTTCATCCTTACGCAATACAAGGCTCTGTCGCTCAACCGGCACATCCGCGAAGGCTGGTCCGGCGCGGTCGCGCAGGAATTGGGCGAATTCTTTGAGCTGCTCCCGCCCATGCAGCGCACCGGAGCCAACTGGTACATGGGCACGGCGGACGCCGTCTACCAGAACATTTATTCCATCGGCAGCGAGCAACCCAAGTACAT